>WBZV01000254.1_pt1 | contig 35498 bp, 27 predicted proteins | sample 5204221 | NCBI WGS metagenome assembly WBZV01 (sample SAMN12344360, study PRJNA552823) | activated sludge metagenome | biome: Activated sludge suspended growth; feature: Nitrification reactor; material: Wastewater; isolation source: activated sludge from nitrification reactor of wastewater...
CCAGCGCAGCCGCTCGAAGAGGAGGAACTGCTGGTGCCCGCAGTGCGGACAGGGCACGAAGAACCGTCGTTGGTCCGACGCCTCGTACTCCCGCTCGATGCGCGACAGTCCCCGGATGGTCGGCGTCGAGGCAAGGAACACCTTGCGCCGCCAGGAGAAGGTTCGGGTCCGGGCTTCGGCGAGGCTCACCGGGTCGCCCTCCTCGTCGGCCGACGGCGGATAGGCGTCGACTTCGTCGAGGAACAGGTAGCGCACCGGCATCGAGCGCAGGCCGACGGCGCTGTTCGCCCCCGTCATCACCAGGATGCCGCCGGGGAATTCCTTCGACAGCTGGGTGTTGCCGGCATCGCGCGAGCGGGCTGGCGCCACCTTTGCCCTCAGGCTGGGGCACTCGGCAATCAGCGGGTCGACGCGCTGCTGCGAGAACCGCTTGGCGAGCTCGACCGTCGGCTGCACCGCCAGCATCGGCCCCGGCGCGTGATGGATGACGTAGCCGATCCAGTTGCAGCCGCTCTCGGATGCACCCAGCTGACTGCCCTTCATGAACACCACCCGCTGCGCCGGATGGCGGGGGCTCAGCGCATCCATCAGCTCGCGCAGGTAGGGCGTCCGGCCGGTCCGCCAGGGTCCGGCCTCGTTGGCGCCGCGCGGGCTGAGGACCCGGTAGCGATCGGACCAGGCCGAGACGCTGAGGCCCGGGTCGGGGCCCAGGCCGTCGTGCCAGCCGCGCAGCAGCTCGTCGGTGCCGTCGTCGGCGAGGCTCGGAGCTTCCGTCATCATCCGGCGCTAACCGTTATCCTGTCAGCGGCTGCCACTCACCGGAACTCCGGCCTGATCTCGGCGAGGCTCTCGAGGTGTGCACGCACGTGCGCATCGAGGGCCGCCTGCAGCTCGTGGGTGCCGACGCCGAGTTCCGCCGCCATCATTGCCGCGATCCGGGCCGGCCAGCCGAGCCAGGCGTCGCGCTCCTGGCGCGCCAGGCGGAACACCAGCGCCACCGCCCGCGCCCGGTCGACCACCTCACCGCGCATCTTCTGCAGGCGGAGGCGCCGTTCCTGCGCCTTCAGCACCTCGTTGGCGGTACGCGCCTGCAGGTAGGTCATCGCCCCGGCCGCCGCCGGTGCCGGCAGTCCCTGTTCGCGCAGCGTCTCCGAGACCGCCCCGAGCGCCGCCTCCGGCACCGGCTTGTGGCTGGGACCTGTTGGTGGGTGCTGCCTGGCGGGATCGGTCGTGCGGGCGCGGTGCGCGTCCGATGCTGCCGCGTCGATCGAACCGTCGGCATGCAGCACCAGGCGTCCCGCCGCGCGGGCCTTCTGCACCGCGCCGCGCGAGACGCCGGCATGCGCCGCGTATTCGCGCTCGCTCATGCCTTGACGTATTGGCGCGGGCATCACCTTTACCAGTTTGCTAACATGTTGGAATACCTTCGCTTATTGGCTTGATTGTGGTCGCCGCAAGAGCGAACGTGCGTGCATCAAGGCGAACCGAGGAACACCGACGATGATCACGAACAGCATCCTGCCGACCACCAACGAAGCCTGGGGCTTCTGGGGCACCATCGGCCACCATGCCGACCGGTGCGAAGCCTGGGAGCTGGCGATGACCGCGATCGGCACCGCGACCGGATGCGCCGAAACTGCCGTCCGCGACTTCCTGGACAGCCGCCATGGGCGTCACTTCGCCGATGACGTCGCCAGCGGCCTGTCCGCCAGCCTGGGCCTTCCGGCCGCGGTCGAGGCCGCCGTCGAGCGCTGGATGGGCTGGCGCATCGGCAAGCGGACCGAGCGCGAGCACGGCATCCCGCGCGACCTGCCGTACCTCACCGGCTGGGTCGTGAACTGCGAGATCGAGGCGGAAATGACCGACTGACGCCACATCCGATCCTCCTCGCCCCGAGCCCTGCGGCGGCCTCGGGGCTCGCGGTGGTAGCAGGCGCCGCATCCCGTGGCGCCGACGCAAGAGGATGCCACCGATGACCGACCTCTCCTCCTGGAGCCTGCCCCAGCTGGCACAGATCCTGAGCGCGCTCGAAGGTGCACGTCGCAATCCCAACAGCAAGAGCACGGCGCTCAAGGCAATCGAACGCAACGCTGCGGCAATCGGGCTCGGCGCCGAGGATGTCCTGGCCGCCGCAGGCGGCCTGCTCGACGGCCGTCTCAGCCCCGCCCAATGGCGCGCCACGCTGGGTTCCGACGCCGACGGCATCGAGGCCGCGACGGCTGCCCTCGAGGCCGAACCGCTCGCGGCCGACCCAGAGGCTCGCGAGCCGGCAGCTGACGTTGCGGCGGAGCCGATGATCGATATCCACGACCTGCACACGAGCGATCATCCGATTGCGGGCGCGAACGCCGCGCAGGACGCCGCGACAGCATCCGTCAGGCAGCAGCTGCTCGCCGCCTGCCAGGCCGCTGCCCGGGTTCTCCACGAACACGGGATCGCGGTTGACACGCTGCAGCTGCTGCGCGCCGCGATTGCGCGCGCCGAAGAGCGTCCGGCGCGTGCCGGCGCGCCGAAGCGGCCGCGCGGCGACAGCAAGCAGGCCCGTCTGATCGCGATGTTGCAGCGAGGTGCCACGATCAGCGAGATGGCCTGCGAGCTTGGCTGGCTGCGGCACACCTGCCATGGCGCGCTCGCCGGCCTGAAGAAGCGCGGCCTCGACATCGTCTCCGACAAGCGTGACGGCGAGCGTCTCTACCGGGTCGGGACGCCGGCCACGCCGGCGAAAGACCCCGCCCGCGCCGCCTGATCGGCGCATGCTGCCGGTCCGGCGACGCGACCGCGTCACGCCGCCCTCGGCAGCCTCTCGATGGCGATCTGATCGAAGGATCGGCCGTCGCCATCGAGCAGGGCCTGCTTGTTCGTCGTCGCCTGCCAGCGCTTGACCGCCACGTCGACATATTGCGGGCTGATCTCGATGGCGAATACCCGTCGGCCGGTCTGCTCGCCAGCCATGATCTGGGAGCCGGAGCCGCTGAACGGCTCGTAGCAGACCTCGCCCCTCGTGGCGTGCTGGCGCATGGGGATGGCGAACACCTCGATCGGCTTCGACGTCGGATGCTCGGTCTTCTCGCCGACCTTCACTGTCGGCAGGGTCCACACCGTGCTCGGGTAGTCGTCGGAGACCCGCGGCGGCTTGTTGCCCTTGAGCCAGCCGAAGAAGCACGGCTCGTGCTGCCAGAGGTAGAACGATCGCGTCAGGATGCCGCGATCCTTGGCCCAGACGATCTGCTGGTGGACGAACGCGCCGGACTTCTCCCAAACGCCCTCGACCATCGCCTGCCGGCGGCTGGCGTGCCAGCAGTACCAGGCGGCGTTGGGCAGGATCGCGTGCCCGATCGCCGCCTTGATGAAGCCCTCGTAGAGTTCCGGTCCCTGGCTGGCGTCGTCCCAGGTGATGCCGTAGCTGTTGCCCCAGTCCTTGTTCTTGTCGGGAGCGCCCTGCTTCGACGGATGATTGGTGCCGTCGTAGTCGACCAGGTAGGGCGGGTCGGTGGCGAACAGGATCGCCTTCGCGCCGTTCATCACCCGGATCACGTCCGATGCTTTCGTTGAGTCGCCGCACAGCAGCCGGTGCTCGCCGAGCAGCCACAGGTCGCCCGAACGCGACACCGGCGTCACCGGCGGCTCCGGGACCACATCGCCGGCCGCCACCTCGCCGTCGTCGTCGAGCGAGGCAAGCAGCCGGTCGAGTTCCGCGCCCTCGAAGCCGGTGAGCGCCAGGTCGAAACCGTCCTCGCTCAGCGCCTGCAGCTCGGCGGCAAGCAGTTCGTCGTCCCAGCCGGAGAGCTCGCACAGGCGGTTGTCGGCGATGCGGTAGGCCCGTACCTGCTCCGCCGTCAGGTGTGACAACCGGATGATCGGCACCTCGCCCAGGCCCAGATGCTGCGCCGCCAGCAGCCGGCCGTGGCCGGCGATGATCTCGCCGTCGTCGCTCACCATCACCGGCGCGGTCCAGCCGTATTCCACCAGCGAGGCTGCCAGCTTCGCCACTTGGTCTTCGGAATGGGTGCGCGCGTTGTTGGCATAGGGCTTGATCCGCGCGATCGGCCATTGTTCGATCTGCTCAGGCAGAAAGCGAAGCGTCATCGAAAGTCCCTGATTGAAGCTGGCTGGCTCGACGGAATGACCAGGTGGACTCCGCCCTGGACTCCGGGGTCCAGCCGGAAGCCACCCCGGATCCACCCCTTGTCCGTGGCTAATCTGCTGATATCGCCGTCGAATCCGGAAGATCGTTGGCTTGCCGGTGGCTTCCGGGGTGGACTCCTTGGCTAGCCACTTGGATCCAGGCTAACTTGCTGTGTTCAGTGGACTATTTGCGGATCCGTCGGACTCCGCCCTGGACTCCTGGATCCACCCGGAAGCCACCCCGGAGTCCAGGCTAACGGTTTGCATTCAAATGAAAAAAGCCACCGGATGGTGGCTTCTGGCTGGGGTGGCTTCCCAAAATTCCTGGCTGTCGCTGGCGGACTTCCGGGCTGCGCCCACCAGCATACGTTGTGTTCCCGGAAGGAACCAAATGTCTCAAGGGGTTAGCAGTCTGCGGAGAATATTTGCCATTCCGTCCGCTCGGCAATCTCGATCTCAAAACCGCATCGGCATGCCATCTCTTGGTTGTACCACTCTCCGAGCCTTACGCCGGGAGGAGCGCCGCGTCTGCTGCCGGCGCAAACCTACTAAGAACTTTGTCCACCTTGTACGCCTTGTGAGGCCGAATGTCAAGCATAAAGGGAATAAAGTCTTACGATGGCGAAGCGCCGTCCGCTCATGGCGTCGACGGCTCGAACCTGGTTTCACGGCCATAGCCGTAGTACGCCGCCAGCACGCCCAGTGCGGCGATGAGGATGCCCTGCGCCTGCTTCTCACCGATCGGCTTGCCGCCCCAGCCTTTACGCATCGCCCACTCGCGGATCGAGCAGTGCAGTCCAACGACATGCCAGACGCAGTCGCCGGCCGGGCTGCCGAGGCCACCCAGCACGTCCAGCGACAGCATCACCCGGCGGCGTGCATCAAGCTGCAGATCGGTCAGGTCGGCGCGGCTGCCGGCACCGCCGAGGCGGTCGAGCGCCGGGCAGACCGGCGGATCGTAGCTGGCGATGGTGAAGCTCGCCTGGAAGTCGCGGGCGGCGTCGTGCATGCCGCAGGTGATCGTTCCCGCCTTCAGCATCCGGCCGAGCGTATCGACGACGCGATGATGCACCACCGGATGACCGTCTGGATCGGCCTCGTAGACGGAGACCAGAGGATCGCCGGGACGATGCAGGACAGGAAGCGCTGCAGTTGCTGTCGTCTGGCGACCTGGTTTCGATGGCGTTGTGCTCGCCGACGTCTGCCGCAGCGTTGTCCGGGTCATGGGAAAGCTCCTGTTTGTGCTGAAAAGCCGTTCGAACTCAAGGACGTGGAGTTAGGTGAGGAGTTGCGTCATCGGCACGCGACGTCGGAGGTGTGAAGGTGCGTGCGGTCGCTCCCCTTATTAGACGTATACGTGCGCGCGCGTGTGACGTCGATAACCTGGTACGGGATCACGTACCTTCACACTTGCCATGATCATCCTCCGTAGCGTGGGTCGTCGGTGTAGTCCTTCCGCTGCAGCCGGATACCGGCGAAGCCGCCGCGACCGGTTCCTGCCTGCCGTTTGGAGACGAAGCCGCGCGCCTTCAGCGCGCCGCGGAACTTCGGCTCGCTGCCGCCCGACATGCCGCAGCGCTGCGCCCAGGCGCTCCAGGCGGCGTAGAGGTCGCGCGTCGTCTCGTGCGCCGTTGGGTCGCGGACGCAGCACTCGTCGAGCCACTGGCCGAACACGTCCTCGTCGTCGAAGTATTCGTCGGTAGCGTCGATCACCGCGGGAGGCGGGTTCAAGCCATCCGTCTGCCAGGCGAGGCAGCCTTTGATCGCCCAGCCGAGGATCGCCGACCATTCCTCCTTCAGCTTGTCGAACAGCTGCGGATCGCGCTGTTGGGGCGGAATGCGCACGGTGAACGGGAGAAGGTGGAAGCGCCGGCGGATCGCTTCGTCGATGTTGCGCAGGCCGGGCTTGTGGTTGCCGGCGATCAGCAGCTTGAACTGCGGAGTGTAGGTGAAGAAGTCCTGGCGCATGAAGCGCGCGGTGATCGGATCGCCGCCGGTCAGCGCCTTGATCCGGCTTTCCGCCCAACGGCGGCCCTCGTCGGTCTCCTGTGCTGTCACCAGCCGCGCACCGCGCAGCATGGCGAGCTCGGCCGGATGCCGGTCGGTTTGGCTTTCGGTGAAGGTGTCCATGCCGGCGATCTGCGCATAGTCGCCGAGGATGCCGGTGAGTGTGTTGAGGAACGTCCCCTTGCCGTTGGCGCCGGTGCCGTAGAGGAAGAACAATGCGTGCTCGCGGGTGCTCCCCGTCAGCCCATATCCTGCGACCCGCGCGAGGAACGCCTGCAGCGCGACGTCGCCGTCGGTGACCTCATCGAGAAAGCGCAGCCAGCGCGGACAGGCGGTATTGACCGGTGCGACGGCTGTGATCTTCGAGCACAGCGCCCGGCAATCGTGCGAACGCATTCGGCCTGAGCGGAGATCGACAATGCCGCCCGGCGTGTTGAGCGCCCACGGATCCGCATCCCAATCGCCCGGCAACGTCGCGTGCCGGCCATCGGCGCGCGCCAGGTTGACCACCGCCGCCACCGTTCGGGCAGAGGCGACGGTGGTGGAGATGCGCATCGCTGCACGCTCATGCTCGATGGTGGCCAGAACTTCGGCCGACTTGTCCCGACAGAGCTTGCGGGCACGCGAGAAGACGCGCCGCTTGCCGTCTTCGCGCCAGCGGCCATCGTCCCACTCGAACCACTTACCGAAAGCGTCGCAGTAGCGGAGATGGTCGACATTGCGCTCGGAGAAGACCAGCGTGATCGCCTCTTCGCAGTAGGGGAGCAGGACAGGGTCTTCCGGGCGGGCATCGCCATCGTCCAGTTTCCGCTCCATGGCCAGCTTGCAGAGCTGCAGCAGTTCATCGCGATCGCCGCCGGCGTCGAGCCAGTCGGAGACGTCGCCGCCGGGCGGCAGGTCGGGCAGGAAGACGATGCGGACGCTGGCCGCGACGCCTTGGAGGCCGGCTGCAACCTTCTGAGCATGACTGCGGCCTGCGGCATCATTGTCCGGTAGAACGAACACCGTCCGCCCGCCAAAGTGCAGGTTGAGCGAATCCGGCCAGGTGTTGGCACCACCGGCGTTGCAGGTGGCGACGAGGCCCAAGCTTGCCAGCCGGTCGGCGTCCTTCTCGCCCTCGACGATGAAGACGGGCGCCTCGCGCTCCGCCAGCAGCTCTGGCAGCTGGTAGGGGACCTGGCGGATGCCGCGCACCCGCCAGCTCCAGCCGCCGCTGCCGTCCGGGCGGCGCTGACGGAAGGTCTTCGGCGCATAACGCACCACCTGGAACAGCGACGCACCGCTCTCGTCGCGGTAGTCGTAGGTGGCGACGATGCGCCGGTGCTTCGGCCGTGATGGTTGCTCGGCGGCAATGCCGAACTCTGTTGCGGCCCACGCGGCCGTCGCGTGCCCGGAGAGGCCGGTGCAGTGGCTCACGAGGTCGAGAACACCGCCGCCGAGCTTGTTCTCGTGGTCGTACCATTGCCCACGCTTGCTGCCCTCGAGTTCGACCGCCATGCTGCCGTTGCGGCCGAAGCGCAGCTGGGCGCGCGTCGACAGATCGCGGTTGGGCTCGCCCAGCAATCGCTTGGCGACCTCGTCGATGCGGGCGTTCAGCTGCTCGGCGAGCGCGGCGAAAGACGGGCCGGATCGTGGCTGGCGGCTCGGCGAACGGCCGTTGATGTCGGTCATCACCGATTCTCACGGCCGGGCGGATTGGTCTGTGATCATGGTCGGGCTTCCAAGAACTTCGAGGGCAGCGGCAGCGGAGCCGGCAGCGATCGACGGGGTGGCGGCGGAGCACGGTGATCGGGTTGGCTGAAGGCGCCTGCCGCGGCGGGACGACGAGAGGGGCGGTTGGCCAAAGCGATGACGTGGACGCTCTTCGACCCAAGTCGTGCGATCTGTTTACCACCGCTTGATCTTAGGAATAAAGTCTGATACTGAGGAGCCTACGTCCGCCTTGCGTTTGCGCGCGTCGCAGCACGCATTGCAGGCGGTTCCGCCTCCTCTCGATTCGACTTCAGCCCGAGCCCGGTCCGTCGGCGACCCAACGTTGTCGCCGGGCGACGGCCGTGTCGGCGGCCACAAGGAACACCGTTCGCCATGCACAATGCGCTCGCTCCCGACCGCATGACCGCCGACGAGCGGCTACGCGAAGTCGCCGAGATCCTGGCTGCCGGGTTGCTGCGCCTGCGGGCGAAGCGGGCGGCGGAGAGTCGGCACCGCCGAGAGAGTTCCCTGGACTTCGCCGCCCGGCAGAGCGTCCATGGCCGGAAACGGCGAAGCAGAGAAAACCGATGACCAACAGTGTCTTGGCGCAGCTGGCGGCATTGCCGGGCAAGAGCACGGTGGAGCTCAAGCAGCTGTGGCGGGAGCTCTACGATCGCGAGCCGCCGTCCTTCAATCGCGACTTCCTGGTCAAGCGGCTCGCCTACCGCATTCAGGAGCTGGCGTATGGCGGGCTGTCAGCGCGGGCGGAGGCGAAGCTCGACCGGCTGATCGCCGAGGAAGAGGCGCGGGTTAAGGGAAAGCAGCCAGTGCGCAAGGGCGACCGGCCGATCGCCGGCACCCGGCTGATCCGTGAGTGGAAGGGTGTCGAGCACACCGCAACTGTGCTCGCCGACGGCTACGAATATCAGGGCCGGCCGTACAAGTCGCTGTCAGCGATCGCTCGCACCATCACCGGCACCCGCTGGAATGGCCCACTCTTCTTCGCGCTCCGGCCTTACCGGAATGCGAAATGAAAGCGCCAATTCGCAAGCTGCGCTGCGCCATCTACACGCGCAAGTCCTCGGAAGAGGGCCTGGAGATGCAGTTCAACAGCCTCGATGCGCAGCGCGAGGCGGCATTGGCCTATATCGAAAGCCAGAAGCACGAGGGTTGGATCCTGGTGCCCGACCGCTACGACGACGGCGGCTTCTCCGGCGGCAGCATGCAGCGGCCGGGCTTGCAGCGGTTGCTGCGCGATGTGGAGGCGGGACGGATCGACGTGGTCGTCGTCTACAAGGTCGATCGCCTGTCACGTTCGCTCGGCGACTTCGCCCGCATCGTCGAACTGTTTGAGCGGCACACCGTCTCCTTCGTCTCGGTGACCCAGCAGTTCAACACCACTAGTTCGATGGGCAGGCTGACGCTGAATATCCTGCTCAGCTTCGCCCAGTTCGAGCGCGAGGTGATCGGTGAGCGCATCCGCGACAAGTTTGCGGCCTCGCGGGCGCGCGGCATGTGGATGGGCGGCATCCCGCCGCTCGGATACGACATCCGCGACCGCAAGCTGGTGGTCAACGAGGATGAGGCCGCGCTGGTCCGACTGATCTTCTCCCGCTTCCTGCAGCTGGGCTCGGCGACGGAGCTGGCGAGGGAACTACGCCAAGCCGGCCACACCACCAAGAGCTGGACGACGCAGGATGGCAAACATCATCCCGGCAAACCGATCGACAAGGGGTCGATCTACAAAATCCTCGCCAACCGCGTCTATCTCGGCGAGGCGGTGCACAAGGGGGTGAGCCATCCGGGCGAGCATGCGGCGATCATCGAGCAAGCGATCTGGGACAAGGTGCACGCCATCCTCGAAGGCAACGCGCGGCGCCGCGGCAACCTTACCCGCGCGCAGACACCGGCGCTGCTCAAGGGCCTGATCTTCGCGCCCGGCGGCCATGCGATGACGCCATCACACACCCGCAAGGCCGGCAGGCTCTATCGCTACTACGTGGCGACCGATGCGATCCGCAACGGCCATGCCGAATGCCCGGTGCGCAGCGTGCCGGCCGCCGAAATCGAAGAGGCCGTCGTCGCCCAGGTGCGCCATCTGCTGCAAACGCCCGAGATCGTCGCCAGGACCTGGGCGGCGGCCAACCCGGACGAGAAGGTGTCAGTTCCCGAGCGTGAGGTGTTGGCGTGCATCAGCGAGTTCGCGCCTCTCTGGGACGAGCTGTTTCCGGCCGAGCAGGCGCGGATCATCCGGCTGTTGGTCGTGGGCGTCGACGTGGCAGAGGACCACATCGCTGTGCGGCTGCGCACGGAGGGCTTGCAGACGCTGGTCGAGCAACTGCGCACAACGGATGCGAAAGCGCACGCGGCATGACGACGAACCGCAAACCGACAAAAGTCGACTGGCAGTTCGACGGCACGACGATCACCGTGCGCATCCCGATGACCTTCATGCGTCGCGGCGGCCGCAAGACGATCGTCGCCCCCGACGGCGGCGACGCCTGGGAGCCGGCGCGGCCACGCCCCGACGAGGCGCTGATCCGCGCCCTTGCTCGCGCCCACCGCTGGAAGCGGCTGCTGGACGGGGGCAAGTACCGTTCCGCTGGGGAACTCGCCGAAGCCGAAGGAGTGACCCGCAGCTTCGTCACGCGGCTGCTGCGCCTGACCTTGCTCGCTCCCGACATCGTCGAGGCGGTCCTCGACGGCCGACAGCCCAAAGCGCTGCAGCTCGAAGACCTGACCCGGGCACTGCCGAGCGCGTGGGAGGAGCAGCGCCAACGCTTCTTCGCGAAAATAAGCGGCGGAATTCTCGACAGCGAACCACGCCGAACTCAACGCTCCATCGCCGACCAGTCTGCGGCCGGCGTCGGACGCCGAAAAGCGACCGCGCCGAACCTGCAAGACTCGCCATGAGCGATCTCGGCGGCGTCTCCAATCCGGCCCTCGCCATGCGCGCTATGCGAGGGCAAGGGGACGCTACGGATTGGGCTCCTGGTGAACCTGGCTGAGGGAGTAAGGCTGCCCGCGCCGGTGTCCCCGCTGATTCCGATTCAACGCGCTGTACCGCAAAAGCGCTACCAGGCGGGAACGGCAGCGAACAGGCCTCCGGAGAGGGCATCATGGCGTTGTTTGCGCGGCTTGCGGCAGGCGCGCCTGGATGTAGGCGATGACGGCCCAGATATCGTCCTTGGACAGGGTCTCCTTGAACGCCGGCATGGCGGTGCCGAACTCAATACCTCCTTCCGCGATTGCCCAGTACATGAACGGATCCCAACGGACCATCGGCATCCGGGACAGCCACGCGAGGTTGCCCGGCGGCGGCGAAAGCTCGCGTCCGGCCTCGCCATCGCCCCGGCCGGTCGCGCCATGGCAGGAGGCACAGTTTTCGGCGTAGACGGTTGCCCCCCGATCGAGCGTCTCGCGCCTCCGCGGCAGCGGGTTGGCGAGGCTGTCGTACGGCGCCGGCACTCCGGACATCATCGCCTGACGGTGCCTCGGCATGCTGCCGGCCATCCCGCCCATGCCGCCGCGACCCATCATCCCTGGCCCCATGTCGTCCGGTCCCATCGGCCACTGTCCCATTCCGCAGCATTGCGACCAGGGGTTCGCATCCGGCCGATCCGCCTGCTGCGCATCGGCCTGCACCGCGCAGGCGACAGAGGCGATTGCTATTGCTACGGCTAGCACCACTCCGCGCATGCCCGCCATGCGCTCCTCCTCGTTTCCGGATACCCTGCCCTTGTCAGCCAACACCCTGAACCAACTTCAGAGTCAAGAGGGCATAAAGAGTCCATGGAGGAACGGCATGAAGATCGGCCAGCTGGCGAAACGGGCGGCCTGCAAGGTCGAAACCGTTCGCTTCTATGAGCGTGAGGGGCTGCTGCCGCGGCCGGAGCGCAGCAACGGCAACTACCGGCTCTATACGGCCGAGGATGCCGCGCGCCTGGTGTTCATCCGTAACTGTCGCTCGCTCGGAATGGCGCTCGCGGAGATCCGGGTGCTGCTCGGCTGCCGGGGCGAGCCTGACACCGACTGCCGCGCGGTATTCGCCCTCCTGGATCTGCAGATCCTCCGGATCGCCCAGCAGGTCGACGCCCTTCAGTACGTGGAGCGACAGTTGCGCGACATCCGCCAGATGTGCAACGACCGCCAGAACCCGGAGCATCGGGCAGGTTCATGCGGGATCATCAGGAGTCTCGGCGAGGCCGTGAACGCGGTAGACGCCCACGGCCAACAAGCGCGAAACGCCGGCACCGCTTCGCCATAGGAGATGCCGGTGCGATTACCCGCCGGTCGAGGGCACAGCTGCGCGGTTGAGGTCGGCGCGCGCGTGTGTGATGATCTCCCAGGACGAGTGCAGGAAGAGCCCCGCGATGATGGCGGCGACGGCAAGGTCCGGCCAGGGCGTGTTCGTCCAGGCGACCAGGCCGGCGGCGATAACGACCGCGATGTTGCCGAGCGCGTCGTTGCGGCTGAACAGCCAGACCGCGCGAACGTTGGCGTCGCCCTTCCGGTGCGGCACCAGCACCCAGGCGGCGGTGACGTTGGTCACGAGAGCGATCATGCCGAAGACGCCCATTACGTCCGCCTCGGGGGCATGCAGGACGAAGACGCGATAGGCGGTTGCGGCGAGGACCCCGATCCCCAAGCCGGCCAGAAACACGCCCTGGATTAGCGCGGCGCGAGCCCGCCAGCTCAGACTCCAGCCGATCGCGAGAAGTCCGAACAAGGTGATGACGCCGTCGCCCAGGAAATCGAGGGCGTCGGCTTTCAGCGCTTGCGAACCGGCGACGAAGCCGCCGATCATCTCGGCCACTCCCATCGCCAAGTTCAGCAGAACGACAATCCAAAGCGCCCGTCGATACGCGGGTGCAGCGTGAGCAAGGTCACCCGCCCGGCACACGTCCCCGCAACTGTCAGCCATACCACGCTCCCGCGCGCCGTTTTCACTCAGGGTAACAACCGTAAACTCTGGACCCGATGCAGGGTCAACCGTCAGCGCCGGGGCTTGACCTCTGGCAGCGTCTGCAGGTAGTAGAGGGCTATGTTGGCGAGTTTTCCGAGGTCCATTCGCGTTTTCATCGGGCTGCTGCTCGTGCTCACGCACGTGGCTCTTCAGCCTGGGAAGGCGTTGACGCTGGTCCTTTGCACCGAGGAGGACGGGCGAACCATCGTCGAGGTCGCCGCCTCCGGCTCGTGTCACGATCCGTCAGCCATCGATGAAGCCAATGTCGCCGAGTTCGCTGCACCCTGTTGCGAAGGGTGCACGGATCGTCTTCCGGCGGACCCAGCCCCGACTTTGTCGAGCAAGCGAGGCGAAGCGCCTAAAACAACCTTGCCAACGGGTCCACCCAGCCAAGACCAGGCGATCACTCCTGTTGCAAATTATTCCTTCAACGAGACGCTCCATTCGTTTGATCATTATCTTGCTTTCGACGTAGATTTCGAAGACCCGTTTTTAGGTTCGCTTCGCAGCATCCGTCTTCTTTTCTGAACCCAACTGACATTCGCAGATCACGATAGCGCGGGCCGTGATCGTGTCCTCGCTTCGGTCTCACTGTGTCAGGATGGGACTTCATGCCACGACTGCTTTTTGTTCTGCTGGGCGCGATCGCGCCGGTTATCACGGGCTGTGCTTCGCCGATTAGAAGCACCCCTTCGCTGCCACCACCTCGGACGCTCGGATTGCCCCCGGCGACGGCGATGGTCCAGCCGGCCCAGGATGACCGCACCCCGCCACCCGTAGGCGGTCGGGCTCGATCGGAAGGTACCATTACGCTGGACACGGCGATCCAGCGGGTTCTCGCAAGCAGTCCTGACTTGGCGGCCGCGGCGGACGCCGTCCGTGCCAAGGAAGGCGATGCTCGGCAGGCATCGCTGTGGCCCAATCCCGAGCTGATCGGCGAGGCGGAGAACTTCGGCGGTACGGGCGATCAGGAGAACTTCGAAACCGCCGAGTACACGGTGTCCCTGGCGCAGCCGATCGACGTCTCCGGCAAGATCCGGCGTCGGGCCACGGCGGCGGACTACGAACGACGGATCTCGGGTTGGGACTACGAAACGACGCGGCTGGACCTGATCACGTCCACCCGCAAGGCGTTCGCCGATCTGGTTGCGGCTCAGCGGAAGGTGGACCTGACCAACGAGCTGGCGCGCCTGGCCGACAGTCTGGCGGCCGCTGTCGATGCGCGTGTCCAGGCAGGCAAGGTCTCACCCGTCGAGGGGACCCGGATCGCGGTGGTAAAGTCGGCGGCTCGCGCGGAGGCGCTCAGGGCCGAGCAGGAGCTGTCGACGGCACGGGCCGCGCTGGCGGCGCTCTGGGGCGATGCGAGCTCACCGCTTGGCTGGGCGGAAGAAGACAGCCCGGCTGAAGCGGGACTGCCGCCGTCGGAAATGCTGGAAACGCTTTTGGCCGGCGCTCCTGAGGCGGCCCGCTGGTCGGACGAGATTGCGCTGCGTGAGGCGGAATTCGATCTGGCTCGCGCGACAACCTTCCCCGATGTGACCGCCAGCTTCGGTGCACGGCGATTTGCCGAGAACGACGACTACGCGTTCGTTGCCGGATTGTCCGTCCCGCTGCCGGTGTTCGATCGCAACCAGGGCGCCATCGCCGCAGCGACTTCGCGCAGAACCGAGACGGAGCGGCGACGAGCGGCGTTCCTGGCCCGCCAGCGGGCCGACTTCCGGGCCGCCTACGACGCCGTCCGTCGGGCGGAGATCTCGGTGCGCAGTCTCGATGGGCGGATCATCCCAGCCGCGCAGTCGGTCTTCAGCGCGACGACGGTCGGCTACCAGGCCGGCAAGTTTAGCCTGATCGACTTGCTCGACGCCCAAAGAACGATGTTCGAGGCGCAGGTCCAGGGCGTTGAAGCACGATCCGAACTGACCAAGGCTCTCGCCGACCTGGAACGGCTCGTCGCTCGCCCTATCGAGGCGGCACAGCCATCAACTACCGGAGGCTGAGACGAAATGATCCGTATTCTCCGCATGATAACCGCTCTCGTGATGATCGGGGGCGCGACGATGGCGCTCGGTCCATTTGTGGATTTCGCGAATGCCGGGGACACCCATCGGACGCCGGCTTCAACCAGCAATGGCGGTGAGCCTTCGGAGCACGATGATGACCACGCGGACGACGCGCACGACAAGAAGACAGCCGGGAAGACAAGCCGAGCGCCGGCGGAAGGGACCGGCGGTCATGGTCACCAAGACGAAGGCCACTCCGAAGGAGTCAAGCTCTCCCCCGAACAGTTGCGGGAGTTCGGCATTGGCGTAGGCACCGCCGAACCCGGAGCACTGGACGTGTTCATCGATCTTCCGGCTGAGATTGCCTTCAACGGCGACCGGCTCGCCCACGTGACACCGCGGGTACCAGGAGTCGTCATCAGGGTCGACAAGTCGCTCGGCGATGCGGTGCGGGCGGGCGAACGGCTGGCGCTGATGCAGAGTCGCGAATTGGCCGAAGCCAAGGCGGGCTACCTGTCCGCCCTCGAACGGCTGACCCTGGCACGCGCAAACTTCGAACGCGAGAGCGGGCTCTGGCGCGCCAAGGTCACGTCCGAGCAGGAGTATCTCGAAGCGAAACAGGCGCTGGCCGAAGCGGAGATCGACAAGCGGTCGAACGAACAAAAGCTGCATGCGCTCGGCTTCGATGACGCGTACATCGACCGACTGCCACGCCAGCCCGAGTCGGAGCTGACGATCGTTCCATTGCTGGCGCCGTTCCAGGGGGTCGTCGTCGAGCGCCACGCCACCCTCGGCGAGCGCATCGGCGAAGAAACCGCCGCCTTCGTGATTGCCGACCTGAGCTCCGTCTGGCTGAACATCAGCATCTATCAAAAGGACTTGGGGCGAGTCGGCATCGGCCAGAAGGTGTCGGTGGCGTTGCCGGAGGGTGAGGCCGCAATCGGACAAATCCGGTTCGTAGCACCCGACGTCGGCGAGGAGACCCGGACGGCGCGCGCACTGGCCGTGCTCGATAACGCCTCGAGGCGCCTGCGGCCCGGTTCGTTCGTCACCGCACGTATCGCGGTCGACAGCAAGACGGCGCGTGTCCGCGTGCCGAAGACGGCGCTGCAGACGCACGAAGGCGAGACGGTGGTGTTCGTCGCCACCGACGACGGCTTCGTGCCGCGCCCGGTGAGGACCGGCAGCAGCAACGGCGACTTCGTCGAGATCGTGGACGGCCTACAGAAGGGCGAACGCTACGCCCAGACCGGTGCATTCACGCTCAAGGCGCAAATGGCGAAAGCAACCTTCGGCGACGGGCACGCACACTGATGAAGCACTTCATCTATCTGACGCTCGCCAACCGGCTGCTCGTCGTCGCGTTCGTCATCGGGCTGATCGGCGCCGGACTGGCCAGCTTCCGAAGTCTGCCGGTCGACGCGTTCCCCGACGTAACGCCGGCGCTGGTCCAGGTTTTCACCGAAACCGAGGGGCTCGCTCCCGAAGAGGTGGAACGCTACGTCACCTTCCCGGTCGAAGTGGCAATGAACGGTCTGCCCAATCTGAAGCAGATCCGTTCCACCTCCAACTTCGGCCTCTCCGTGGTCAACATCTATCTCGAGGACGGCACAGACATCTATTTCGCCCGGCAGCTCGTGGGCGAGCGGTTGCAGCTCGCCCGCGAGGAGATCCCGGAGGGGTTCGGTGAACCGGAGATGGGCCCGATCACCACCGGCCTCGGGCAGATCCTGTTCTTCTTCGTCGCCGACGAAACCGGCACGCGAGACCCGAGAGAAGTTCGCGAGGCCCAGGATTGGATCATCAAATACAACCTGCAGACAGTCCCCGGCGTCACCGAGGTCCTCTCGCTCGGCGGAGAGGAAAAGCAGTATCAGGTCATGGTTCAGCCCGACGCGCTGCTGCGCTACGGCATCACCATCAACGAGGTGGCCGACGCGATCGGCGCCAACAACGCGAACGCCGGCGCCCAGTTCATCAACAGGAACGCCGAACGGCTGGTAGTCCGATCCGTCGGCCTAGCCGTCAGCATAGCGGACATTGAAAGCATCGTTGTCAAGGTTGAAGACGGCACGCCGATCTACGTCCGCGACATTGCGGAGGTCCGGGTCGGTGGCGCACCCCGGCAAGGCCTCGCGGTGCTGGATGGCCGCGGCGAAGCGGTCGCCGGGCTGGTGCTGAAGCTGATCGACACCAACACGTCGACGGTCATTGCGGACGTGAAGCAGCGCCTTGCCGAGATCAACGCGCAGCTGCCGAAAGGCCTTGTGGTCGTTCCGTACTACGATCAATCGGTCCTGGTGGCGAAATGCATCGAGACGGTCACCAGCGCCCTGATCGAGGGGATTGTACTGGTCTCGCTCGTCCTCTTCGTCTTTCTTGGTGCGGTCAGGCCTTCTCTCGTCGTCGCCTTGTCGATCCCGTTCTGCATCGCCTTCACCTTCCTCGCGATGAACGTTCTGGGGATCTCTGCCAACCTGATGTCGATGGGCGGCCTGGCGATCGCCATCGGCCTGCTGGTCGATGGCTCGATCGTCATCGTCGAGAACATCGACAGGCTACTCCAGCAAGGTCACTGGACGGAAAGCAAGCGCGAGATCGTCGCCCGTGCCGCGGCGGAAGTGCTACGGCCGATCGCGTTTGCGCTGATCATCATCATCGTCGTCTTCATCCCGCTGTTCACGCTGCAGGGCGTTGAAGGCAAGACCTTCCGGCCACTCGCCTACACGTTGGCGCTGGCCATGCTCGGATCGCTTGTTTTCGCCGCCATCGCCACACCCGTCTTCGCCGAACTGTTGATGCGGCGGCCTAAGCTCCGAGCCGCAGAGAAGATGACAGCCCACCACGAACCGTGGGTCGTCAGACGCCTGCTGCGGGCCTATCGGCCGCTCGTCACCTACTTCGTTGGCCACCGCCGTGCGGCCACTGCCCTGGCGGTCGCGATGCTGGTGGTGGGCGGGCTGGTCCTGCCGCGGATCGGATCGGAGTTCGTCCCTCGCCTCAACGAAGGAGACCTCCTGGTCAGGGTCACGATGGCACCATCCATCTCCCTGGAGGAGGCGCGCGATACCGTCATCCGTTTCGAGAAGCGGCTGATGACCTCGTTTCCTGAGGTCACTCGTGTGGTTACGCGAGTGGGGCGCGGCGAGGTCGGCGCTCACGCCGATCCGATCAACAGCGCCGAGGCGTTCGTCGCGCTCAAGCCTCAGGAGGAATGGTCGACGGCCGACAGTCCGGATGCGCTGTACGCGAAGATGGCGGAAGCGTTCGAGGATTTCCCCGGAGCGCAGTTCAACTTCACCCAGCCGATCGCCGCCGCTGTCGACGAGCTGCTGACGGGCACGCGCGCGCAGCTTGCCGTCAAGCTGTTCGGCCCCGATTCGGATGTCCTGCAGGCAAAATCGGCCGAATTGGAAGCGCTCGTACGTGGCATCGGCGGCGCTAGCGACGTGCAGCGCGACCAGCTGACCGGCGCGCCGCAGCTTCGGATCGTCATCGACCGCAATGCCATCGCCCGCTACGGACTGAATGTCGATGACGTGCAGGCGGTCCTCAGCACCGCGGTCGGCGGCCGCCAAGCCGGGCAGGTGTTCGAGGAGGTCCGCCGCTTCGATATCGTCGTGCGTTATGTGGAGAAAGCGCGCGCGAACCCAGAGGCAATCCGCGAAATCATCGTGCGCACGCCTCGCGGCGAGATCGTTCCGCTCTCGCAGCTCGCCGTCATCGAGGAGGTGATCGGCCCGCGCCAAGTGACCCGCGAGAACAACCAGCGATTCGCCACGGTCCAGGCAAATGTCCGCGGTCGCGACATCGGTTCGTTCGTCAGCGAGGGGAAGCAGGTCGTTGCAGAGAAGCTGCAGCTTCCACCAGGATACTTCGTCGAGTGGGGCGGCCAGTTCGAGCTGCAGGAAGAGGCGAACGCACGCTTCGCCGTCGTCATCCCGCTCACCCTGGGGCTGATCTTCTTCCTGCTCTTCATGAACTTCGGCTCCTTGAAAAGCGCCGGCCTGATCATGCTGAACATCCCGCTGGCACTCGTGGGCGGCATCGTGGGCTTGTGGATCACGGGACAGAATCTCTCCGTTCCGGCGTCCGTCGGCTTCATCGCGCTGTTCGGGATCGCCGTCGGCAACGGCATGGTGCTGGTCACGTACCTCGATCAACTTGTCCGGGAAGGCCGCTCGATCGATGAGGCCTCGATCGAGGGTGGCTGCCTACGGTTCCGGCCGGTGCTGATGACCGCTACCGCAGCGATGATCGGCCTGGTCCCGCTGCTGTTCGCCACCGGTACCGGCAGTGAGGTCCAGCGGCCGCTGGCCACCGTGGTCGTCGGCGGGCTGATCACGGCGACCGTCCTCACCCTCGTGGTGATTCCGTCAATCTACAAGTGGTTCGCGGTCGAGCAGGACGAGGAGGCCAAGGGCACTTCACAGTCACAACCGGAGCACAAAGATGTAAGTCACAGAGCGGCCGTCCTATGAAGTCTTTGAGTACAACGAATCCAGCATCTGAGTGTAAAGGTGAAGTATGAAAATAGCGTCCGTACTTCTTGCATGTGCGGTTTCGCTTGCGTTGACGTCCTGCGCAGCTGACCGCGTTGATCTGACGGAGTCCGGCGCCGTCGATGTCACGATCGACGATGGTGCACGGTCGCCCGTCAAATATGTTGATGTTTATTTCGACCCCGACGACGACGAAACCGTCATCAGAGGCAAGATCTTCGGCACCCGCGCGCCTTTTTTCCCCCGCTACGGCAAGCACGTCCACGTCGTCGTCATGTCGCCGGATGGTCAGGTCATCGCCGACGAAAGGCCACGCATCATATGGCGGACGAGATCTAAGTTCAGAAGCGCGACCGGTCGCTTTACGCTGCGGTTGGCGGACCCCCTCCCCAGCGGGGCTGTGGTCGATGTCGTTTACCACGAGGGATTTCACCGGAACGCTGCCGGGTAGTTGGGCGCGGGCGCGTCGGAGGCGGTCATGGGACACGATCATCGGTACGACCACACCGGAGGCGCGCGGACGACGGGCGATGGCGAGCAACGCGTCTTCTGGGCCCTGCTCATCACTGGTAGCTTCATGGTCGCGGCGGTCGCCGGCGGCATCGTCTCCGGATCGCTGGCGCTGCTCGCCGATGCTGGCCACATGCTCACGGACACGGCCGCCCTCGCCCTGTCCTGGTACGCCTTCCGGGTGAGCCGCCGGCCCTCGAACCCGCTGCATTCGTACGGCCAGCATCGCTTCCAGGTCCTCGCGGCGTTCGTCAACGGCGCCACGCTGATCGGGATCGCCGCGTGGATCGCGATGGAGGCGACCCGGCGCCTTTTCGCACCGGTCGAGATCCTCGGTGGCACGATGCTGGTGATCGCAGTGCTGGGCCTAGCAGCCAACATAGCGGCCTTCGTCATCCTCCACCGGGGCGATCGGGAGAACCTGAACATCCGCGGTGCAGCACTGCACATTCTGGGCGACCTGCTCGGTTCGGTCGCTGCAATCGTTGCCGCAATCGTGATCCTGTTCACCGGCTGGACTCCGATCGACCCCATCCTTTCGGTGTTCGTGGCGCTGCTTATCGTCCGCAGCGCCTGGGCGCTGACCGCTAAAGCATGGTACGTGCTTATGGAAAGCGCGCCTCCGGGTCGGGATGTCGCGATGTTGCGGGTGGAGTTGGCACGATCCGTCGAGGGGGTCCTTGATGTTCATCACGTCCATCTGTGGTCGTTAACGCCCGAGAAGCCGCTGATAACGCTACATGCCAACATCTCTGAAGGTGCCGACCACGATATTGTGCTGCATCGCCTCCAGGACGTCCTGGCCGAGCAGTACGGCCTCCGCCACGCAACCATCCAGCTCGAACGCACCAGTTGTCCGGATCATCGGTGACTATTATCGCACCGGCTCTGCCGCAGGTGCGGACTGTGCATCTCCCGGGCACCCCCCGGAATCCCAATCGCTCGGAGCACACGACTCAGTCAGTCTGCCAGACTACGAATTGACGTCGAGAACGGGGGCAAACCAGTCATGCATCTCTCTAGATTGAAATGTCCGGTGTTGGGATAAACTATTGAATAATCGCCAACTGCGCGTGACAAAACCGGCCGTCGCGGGCACCGATGTGTTCGAAGAGAGCGGGGCCGAGGGCCAAAACGCAGTCGCTGCCGCTCTCCGTAGACTCACGTTCCTGCCTTCCTGCCCCTGCTATGGTGGCGTCTTACATGCGGTGAGCGGGTCCGCGAAAGCGTCGGGGAGCAGCCGGTTTGGAACCTTTGCAGAACTTTCCGCCTGCCAATTGTGCTTTCGAAAAGTACCCAGGCAATAAGGCGCCTAAGCCTTTGAGAGTGCCTGGCATCGTCTGTGGGTACTAAAATGGCGCAGTTCCCACCCGGCGGAGAATGGGACTAAAGAGAGAACATTTTGGGTGGTTTCGCGGAAGCCGTGGTACCCGGGTGCCGGGCTAAAGGTCTTTGATAGAACGCTGATTTTTAGCACGCCTAGGAGTGCGGAGAGCGGTTCGTTAGGGGCTACTGGCGGACCGAAGGCAACCGGGATCAAACCTTCGCTATTTTTTCGCTTTATTTTCAGTGGGTTGTCAATGACGCTTTATCCCAGGAGGCGACACTGCGGCTGATCGTGATATTGTTTGCTGTGGAAGGGAAATGGTACAGCGGTGAGGTGGGCTCCAACCGTTGCTCATGACCCGAAGGGGCCTCGGGCGACGGAGGTGACCAACTGCCGTGAGGTGTTCGTCGACATTCCAGGAAATCGCTGTTCCTGGCATACAACTCCACAGGTGATGAGCGGAAATCTTAGATGGTGCTTTTTAGTGCAGGTCAAAAATGTACCTAATATTGTTCGCGTTGATCGCGTTTCTGACCATACCGTCGGTCTCGCTTTCCCAAACCGCAACATGCAGCCAGCGCGAGTGCACTGGCAAGGCACCAACAGACCATAATCACGGGGCCTATCATTTTCTGACGAAGAGCCGTGTCTACCAGGTTGGCAACGATCATTTCTATGAAACCTGCATTGAGAACCTGGGAAGCAATGACCTTGAAGTCAATTGGGCGATCCCTGGGCCTGAAAGTGTGGTGCCGGTTGGATGCGCACTCCGGGCCCCGAGGCCTTTCGCGCGGCGCGCAACGATCGACACCTATAGCAGTTGTCTACGCTTTGGTGCGTCATGGGACTGGGACCGGTCGCCCTTCTTTCCGCACGAAAGCGATCAAGAAAGAAATTCAAACGAGGCTGGCAAGGACTGTCGCACTTATTACATGGCAAAGGCGGCGACGGTTGGAGAATCCCCAGTTCGAGATCTTGCGTTTCAGGTTGAGCGGTTCGGACCTTCGCAGTACGATAACTTCAAGAGAACACTATCAAAGATCGATTTTGATATTGCTATCAACGTGCACCCCGAAGACGGTGTTTTTGTGACGTCGATTTCAGCGAAATTTTCTCCCGCGTATCTTTATCAGCCAGAGTATTATAGTAAAGGATTTGTCATCCGTCCGACAGAGCAGTTCATCAAGCAAGATATTTTTTCAGGCGCAACGGGTAATCCGCTCGGCGGATACTTTGGAAACGCGGCCTTGATCGAATACACATTGCCGATTCCTGCGAAACCAGTACAGCAATTTGTACGATATGCTATTTTCTCCGGGGACGAAAAATCGGTCGCGTCGGTCGATGTGCCGATATGGGTGAATGCAGAGTAATCGATGAAGTACATCTCTTTTGTCGCGGGTGCTGCCACGGCGTTGCTGCAGTATATGCGGCCCCTCGATAATACGTGGATCGGCCACGATAAATGGGCATCTGAAAACCTTCAGATATCCGCTATCATCGGCGCTGTAGTCGGAGCCACCCTGTTTTTTGCACGTCCGCATCTCTCCAAGTTTTTTAGATACCTAATTCTTTTTCTGGTGGCTCTTGGATTTATTGGAGGCATGGCGGTCTCGATCTACTTATCGCAACACTTGACTTCCATCCCGAAATATGTCGACCAAATCTTCTATCGCGATACGGTGTGGAAACTGGCCCATCTGTGCGGCACAATGTGCCTAACGATCCTTCTGTTCTGTCTTTCATTCCTGGAGGACAATAGCCTAACAAAGCGGGCTCCACGCTGATCCTCAGGAGAAGTAGCGCGCCGGAACGCTCGTGATGACGCGAAGAACCCCAAAGCTGTTTCTGGACTTGCCGCGTGGTCATCGAGATCTGGAATATCAATCGGGCCACGGCGGCGGAGAGACAGTTTCCCCGGCACCGCGAAATTCTCAGCGAGTCGAACCTGTGAGTTGGCACATGCTTGGTCGGTGTGGCGCTTATGGGGGTGAAGCGGACGCGTCTAAGCCACTCCGCCAATTCTGCTTATTAGCGAACAGCGCCAGCTTGAACACTGGCATAACTGGGGGCTAATCAGATGTGTTCCCGCTTCGGGAGACAGCCTACGAGACCGAGGCCACTCTATCCCGCAGCCTCGTTCAGCCATTCCCTCAGCTTCGACCACCTTCGCGCCGCCTGCTTCCCCTTCACCGCAATCGCCATAGCTTTCTTTTGACCAACGATGACGACAAGCCTCTTACCGCGGGTGACGGCCGTGTAGAGAAGATTCCGCTGCAGCATCGGATAGTGCTGGGTGGTGAGCGGGATGACGACGGCCGGGTACTCCGAGCCCTGGCTCTTGTGAATGCTCGTCGCATACGCGAGCACAACCTCGTCGAGCTCACCGAAACCGTACGTCACCGGCCGGCCGTCGAACTCGATGATCATCTCCGAGACTCCGGGATCGATGCTCCGGACGACACCGAGGTCGCCATTGTAGACCTCGCGGTCATAGTCGTTCTCGACCTGCATCACCTTATCGCCGATGCCGTAAGTCGAGCCGAAGCGCTCGACGCGCAGCTCGCCCGGTGGATTGAGCGCCTGCTGCAGATCGATGTTGAGCGAGCGGGCGCCGAGGCCGCCGCGGTTCATCGGGCACAGCACCTGAATGTCGCGGATCGGATCGAGGCCGTATCGTGCCGGAATGCGGTCGCGGACGATCTGGAGGATCTTGGCAGCGCCGTCCTCCGCATCGGCGCATTCGACGAAATGGAAATCGCTGACCGGACCCTGCGTCCACTCCGGCATCAGGCCCTGATTGATGCGGTGCGCGTTTACGATGATCCGGCTCTCGGCCGCCTGGCGGAACACCTCCGTCAGTCGAACCACCGGCACCGCCCCGGAGCCAATGATGTCGGCGAGGACTTGGCCGGGGCCGACGGACGGCAGCTGATCGACATCGCCGACCAGGATCAACGACGCATGATCCGGCACCGCCTTCAGCAGCGCATGCATCAGCGGCACGTCGATCATCGACGTCTCGTCGACGATGAGCAGGTCGCAGTCCAGCGGGTGATCTTCCTTGCGCCGGAAGCCGCCATGCACGGGATCGGCTTCCAGGAGCCGATGGATCGTCTTTGCCTCGAGGCCGGTGCTCTCCGACAGTCGCTTCGCCGCCCGGCCGGTCGGTGCGGCCAGCGCGACGCTGACGCCCTTGACCCTCAGGATCTTCAGGATCGAATTGACCAGCATGGTCTTGCCGACACCGGGCCCGCCGGTGATGACGAGGATTTTCGATCGCAGTGCCAGCCGCACCGCCTCGCGCTGGCTATCGGCCAGGGTCACGCCCGCCTTGCCCTCGACCCACGGAATGGCCTTCTCGGCATCGATCGCCGGCCAGGGCAGGGAACCGGCGGAGAGCATTCGCAGGCGACCGGCGATGGCCCGCTCGGCCCGATGCAGTCCGGTGAGAAAGATGCATGGCCGCTCGTCGACGGAATCGGCGATCACCTCACCGTCTTGCAGCTCCAGATCCAGCGCGCCCTCGATGATCGCGGCGGGGACCTCGAGCAGCATAGCAGCCATCGCCAGCAACTGCTCGCGCGGCAGCCCGCAGTGCCCGTCATCCATCGCCTCGGCCAGCGCGTAGCCGATGCCGGCACGGGCGCGGATCATCGCCGTCTTCTCGATGCCGAGCTTCTCGGCGATTTGATCGGCGCTCTTGAAGCCGATGCCGCGGATGTCGCGCGCGAGCCGATACGGGTTCTCGGAGATCAGCCGGATGGCCTCGGCGCCGTAGGTCTTGAAGATGCGCACCGCCCGCGACGTGCCGACGCCGTGACCGTGCAGGAAGATCATGATTTCGCGGATCGCCTTCTGATCCGCCCACGCGGCGACGATGCTGTCAGCCCGCTTCGGTCCGATGCCGTCGACCTCCTGCAGGCGCTGGGGCTGCTGTTCGATGACATCGAACACCGCCTCGCTGAACGCCCGGATCAGCTTCTTGGCATAGATCGGGCCGATGCCCTTGATCATGCCGGAGGCGAGATATTTCTCGATACCCTCGGCCGTGGTCGGCGGCGCCGAGCGGAGGAAATCGGCGCGAAACTGTACGCCGTGCGTCCGGTCGTTGACCCACCGCCCACTCGCCTGCACGAACTCGCCGGCGCCGATGGTCGCAGCATGGCCGATGACCGTGATCAGGTCGCGATGGCCGCGTGCCTTTACCCGCAGGACGCTGAAGCCGCTCTCCTCGTTGTGGAAGGTAACGCGCTCGACCAGGCCGGCGAGATTCTCGCGTTCCGGTGCTCCGGTTGATCCGTTGGCGCGAGACCGTTCCACTCCTGCTGATCAGGGCCGGAGATACCGCCGCATGACGGCAGGCTGCCTGTTGCAGCGACGCCGGATCATGACCGGGGCCGTGCGGTAAACGTTTAGGTCGGCTACCATTTCGCGAAACAATCGGACCGTCGACAATGCGCTGCCTGATTTTCCTCCTCGTCATGTCGTTTGTCATCTCTGCGCATGATGCCGTGGCCGAAATCGCTGGCAGGGCCACGGTCATCGATGGCGACACCATTGAGATCCGCGGTCAAAGGGTCCGTCTATTCGGCATCGACTCGCCGGAAAGTGCACAACTCTGTCAAGCCGACCGGAAACCGTACCGCTGTGGCCAGCAAGCGGCGCTGGCGCTCGCTGACCGGATCGGCGAGCGAACGGTACGCTGCCAGGAAAGGGACACAGATCGCTACGGCCGCGTCGTCGCGGTTTGCTACGTCGGCGGCGAAGATCTCGACCGGTGGATGGTCGAGCAGGGATGGGCGATGGCCTTCCGCAAGTATTCCCTCGACTACGTGGACGCCGAGAACGATGCGAGAGAGGCCAGACGCGGGATCTGGCAAGGCGAATTCGAAATGCCGTGGGACTGGCGCGCGGCGCGTCGCAACCATTGACCCACCGCCCTCCGTCAGCCGGAAGGCGATGTCGATCATGCACCGGCAAAGGAAAGCGCCAATCCGAGAGTCGGGTGACACGCCTCGCGTCGGGCACGGCTAAGAGATGAGCGCCATGTAGCGCCGACGCGCCGGTACTGGCGCTGCCTCCAGCTGCAGCACGGCGATGGCGAGGTTGGCGACGTTAACGGTGGTGCCGGCGGTCTCGGCGCGGGCTCGCCATTTCCACGACGTGGACGTGGCGCCGAGCGTCTGCCGCTGCACCACGCCCGCGTGCAGATAGGCGGCGGCATTGACGCCCTCGCGCACGAACTCGGTCTGGTTGGCGCCGTCTCTGGCGAAGTTGAGGTATCCGGAAACGGTGGTCGAGACGGTATTGAAGGATCCTATGGCGATGATCGCGTGCGAGACCGCCGCCGGGATCTGCGTCAGCGTCAGGAACTCGGTGTCCGACACCGACGTGGTGTTCTGCACCGCCTGGTTCGAGGTGAACGCGTGCCCCTCGAAGGCGCTCAGGCGCAGCGCCAGGATGCGCGCGTCCCGGTAGTAGCACAGCGTCCCGCTGTTCGAGCGGAACTGCAGCTTGAAGGTCTGCGACGACCCCCCGAGGGTGATCTTCTCCATCACCGCGAACGGCTGGAACCACCAGGCGTCCTTGGCGTACCAGACCCGGTCGCCGTAGGTGGCCGACGCGGTGGTATGGTTGAGCCGCCCGCGCATCGCCGTGTTGTTCGCATCCATCGCCATCGCGGCGTTGCCGATGACGAGGTAGTCGCCCCCCGTCTCCGGGGTGAAGGTCAGCGTCGTCTTGTCCTGATAGCTGGTGCTGGCGGTCTGCCACTCGTCATCGGATGCGGCGAACTGGTCGGCGGCGTCGGCCTTGATCACCAGCACCCGGGCGTCGCGGATCCTGGTGGTGTCGCCGTCGCTTTCCGAGGCGTAGCGGACCTCGATGGTCTGCTCGCCGGGTGCTGAGTCGAAGCTCAGCCGGGCGATGCCGAAGTAGGGAATCCAGTCGAGCGGGCTGCTGGATTCCTTGACCTGCCCGCCCTGCAGCAGCAGATCGAGCGCCGCGTCGACGTGGTGGACGGCGATGGTTGCACGGCCGGCGGCGGCGGTGCAGACGAACGCGCCCGAGGCGATCAGCCAGTAGGTGGCGTCGGCATCGGGCGTGAAGGTCAGTGTCGCCTTGACCTGCGGCGTGGTGCTGGTGGTCGACGCCTCGGCGAGGCTTTCCAGGTAGAAGCTCTGGCGCGCGGGCATGGCTGCTCACTCTTCGTGCAGTTGGCGAGGCGGCATCACAGCAGCGTCGCGACCAGGGTGATGGCGATGTCGGCGAGCGTCGCGTCGGCAGCGGCGGGTGCGACGATGCGCAGGAAATCACCGGCGGCGAAGTCAGTCTGGCCGCCGGCGAAGGTGGCAGTGGTGCCCGAGGCGGCCACTGTCGCGGTGAGGACCTCGCTGCCGTTCTTCTGGATCGAGAACACGGATGATCCGGTCGCGGCGGCGCTGGCGTTGAGGCGCGAGCCCACTGCATTCGCCGGGATGCGGAACGGCCGTGGGGCGACGAACAGCAGCACCACTTCGCCGTCCGCCGGCTTGCCCACGATGCCGCAGAGGATGTCGTAGGGGGGTGTCGCGGTGATGGCGATGCTGTCGGTTCCGGCGTCGGTGCTGATCGTGATGTTGGGGCCGGCGACGAAGGTGAGCGTATCGAGCGCGCTGTCGGCCTCGACGGTGCTCTCGCCGGAGACGGCGATCTTGCCGAACGTGGCCGTCGCGCCGACGCCGGCGATCGCCGCGACATCGGCCGGCGAGAAGCTGCGCAGCTCGGTCTCCACCGGATCGGCGATCTCGGCGGGGGTGATCTTTGACGGCAGCAGCCGCGCCGCCGAGGTCTGATCGACACCGCGAATATCGAGGGCAATCTCAAGGATGCGGACCTGCTGGCTGCCGTCGCCGCCTTGGCCGAACAGTCCCAGCTGGGCGTCGATGGTCTGTCGCAGCGCCGTTGGGATCGGCTGCCACGGCCCCCAGAGCGTCTGGTTGGCTTCGTCGAGGGTGACCGTCGCCAGGGTCGGCGTCCAGGTGGCACCGGCGTCGAGCGAGAGGAACCACAGCAGCTGCGCACCCGCGAACCCGCCCGGCGATCCCACCCGGACCACCAGCCGCATGTCCTGGTAGCCGCGCAGGTCGAGGCCGGTGATCCGCGCCGCCGCACCAGCCGGGAACTCGCCGGCCGAGACCGGCACCGTCCACAGCTGATCGCCCTCCCATGCCGGCTGCGAGCGCAGGAAGGCATCGTCGGAGAAGCCCTCGCAGCGATTGTCGTCGATGTCGTAGGTCAGCCGATCGAGGCCGTTCGGCGCTTCGACGCGGATCGCCTTGCCCTGACCCAGGAAGATCTCCTCGGTCAGCGCCGGGTCGTACCACAGCATGCTGCCGGTCGGGCCGTCCTGCCGCCATTGCCGGTTCTCACCCGCGATGCCGCGGAGCTTCAATTGCGACCAGGTCAGCCCACTGGTCGCCGTCCGCTGGGCGAGGATGTTGCCGCGGATGACCACGTTGTGCGGGATGGCGCTGAACTGGCTGACGATGATCGCGGTATCGACGACGTTGTCGTTGCCGTACTGGTCGGCGGTGACCAGGTTGGTGATGGTATTGCCGTAGACCAGCACGTCCTCGATCGGCCGCGCCCCTTCGCCGTAGCTGGGATCATCACCGAGGAACACCGCGTAATTCAGCGGGGCCCGGAAGCTGTTGCCGAGAATGGTGATGTGCTTGCCGCCCAGCACCTTGACGCCTTGCGTGTTGTAGGCGCGGTTGCCGATGAAGCGAAACGCGCGCTGCTGGCCCGGATCGCCGGCAACCACCGCCGACAGGTTGGCGGCGCAGCAGTCGTCGATGATCCATTCGAAGTCGGAATCGCTGACCGCGACATCGGCGCAGTTCGACGCGTTGAAACCATCGCGGGCGATCCGGTTGAGATGGATGCGGCTCGCCCGCACCTGGTTGCAGTAGCCGAAGGTGAACGCCATCTGCGAGGCCCAGCGGCCCTCGACGTCGATGAGCTCGACGCGGTCGAAGTAATCGAGCGCGATCAGCCGGCTGGCATCGCCCAGCTGCTCCATCGTCGTCTCGAGGTCGCCCTCGAACAGGATGTTACGGATAACGATCGTCTTGCCCGGGCCGTCGTCGATATCCCGCGCCAGCAGCCGGTAGGCAGTCCCATCAACTGGATCCTCGCCCCCGGTAAGCCCGGTGGTGGTGGCAGCGACACCCTTGTACCAGCGGCAGGAGCCCCGCCCCGTCAGCTTGAGATCGGGACAGCTGTCGGGATCGATGCCGGTGAGGTCTCCGGCGTGGCCGATCATGAAATCGCCCGACATCAGCAGCTCGCCCGGCTGGCCGGACGCCTTGATCGCCGCAATGGCGGCGCGGATGGCAGCGTTGTCGGCGCTGGAACCGGTGCCGATGAGCGGGATCACCTTGGCCGGGAAGCTGATCGACGCCAGCGTGCTGCGCTCGGCCGCGGTCATCATCACCTTGCCGCCCGCATCGGCGATCTGGTCGGCGGTGTAGTCGCCGGCCTGTGGACCAACCGCGCCGGTGCGGCCAAAGACGGAAGCGACGCCGCCGCCCCCGCCACCGGCCTGCACCCAGACGGCCGCCCCGGTGGTCGGATCGGTGCAGAAGAACAACCGGCCGGCGGCGACGTTGATCCACATCGCACCGCGGATGTAGCCGTCGGCGGCATCGTCGTTCACCGTCGGGTCGGCAACGGCACCGTAGTTCTCGATGATCTCCCAGCCGGAGTTATCGGTGTTGCGGCGGCGGAGCAGCTTGCCGGCGTCGTTGCGCCAGCGCATGAACGGATAGGTGACCGGCGGCGCGAACGCGCCCTCGTGCTCGGTCGCGGCCGCCTGGTCGGCGAGGTTGAAGTCCTGGCGGACCTGCGCGCCGAGCCCGGTCGGCACCGCACCGAAAGTTGCAGACTGGGTCATTGGCAAATGTCAGAGGACAGAGGACAGAAAGAATTTCGGTTCGCCCGCTGCGCGACCGTGAAGACCAACCCGGTGGTTTCCAGAGCAGATATCAGGCCGATCGTGCCAGCATGGGGGGCCGCACCCCCTGACATCTGGCATCTGACATCTGACATCTGACATCTGCTTACAGCTTGATCATCACGTTGACGTAGCAGGTCGGCTGGATGTTGAAGTGCGGCTCGCCGGACCCGGCGGAACCGGTGTTGCCGGAGAAGCCGCCGCCGGCACCGGTCTGCACGCCGCCACCCCACAGCGGATAGGTGCGGTCGCCGCCCGAAGCACCGGCGGCTCCGCCGCTCATGCCGGGGACGGTGTGGGTGTGAGCGGGAACACCGAAGCTGTGGGTGTGCGGCGGCAGGTTGTTGAGGCCGAGCCCGACGAACTCGGCGCCATGCCAGGTCGCCAGCCCGAAGTTGGACAGCCCGGCGCCCCAGCCGGCGATCGCCAGCACCCGGCCCAGCACCTTCGGCAGCAGGATGTGCCGGTGCGCCGCCCAGTCGGCGGCCGCCGAGGCGCCGCGGCCGGTCGCGGTCCAGCTTCCCGCCGCGTAAAGCTTGCACCAGGCATCGCTGGTGTTGGCCCACAGCAGGCTGAACAGCGCCTCGGTATCCGGGTTGGCGCGGGTGGTGGCGCCCGAGCTGCCGTCGCCGATCGAGCCGTCGTTCATCATCACCCAGCCGGGATCGGCAATGGCCTTGAACGTCTGCTTGACGTCGCCGGTGGTGAATGCGGTCTGCGGGATGTCGACGTTGCTCCACTTCATCGGCGGGCCAATGGTCCCGACCGTCCACCAGCTGGTGTTGGTGGGATCGCGCAGCTTGACGTAGCCGGTGCCGCTGTCGAACCAGAGCAGGTTCGGGTAGATCACCGGCGGCTCGGTGGCGCCGTAGTGCTGCGTCGCCAGCGCCTGGATGTTGGCGTTGACGCGGGCGCGATAGAGCGCCGCCAGCTGGTTGGCGATCGCCCCGAGATCGGACGCTTGGCTCATTCGCCGTCCCCGGACTCTTTGATTTCGTCACCGTCCGTGCGACGCGGGACGATGCGCCGGTAGGACCGCAGTGCCTGCTGGCTGCGCTTGGGCAGCGGTACGTTCAGCGCCTGTTCGAAATGTTCGATCGCCTGCACCAGGGCTTCGACCAGATCGGGCGTGTCGCGCTCGGCAACCTCGATCGGCTCGGTGGTCAGCGGCAGAAAGCAGTGGCGCCGAAAATCCCAGCGGTAGCCCTTCAGCCGCTGTCGCATGTCATGGCCGTCCGGCAGAGCGACGATGCCGGCCTGCGGGTCGGTCCGGTGCTGGTCGGGGGTGACGGTCTCGACGGCGATCAGCATGCCGTCCGCATCGAGCCTTGCGATATCGGGCATCAAAGGGCCTCTTCCGCAGCGACCCGCAGCTGCGTGATCCACAGGTTGAACAGCCGGTCGTCGGAGCGCATCCGGCACTCGATCTGGCCGATGGCGCGCGCGTCGATCTCGGCGGAGTCGATGCGCATGACGGTGCCCCAGGTTGGGCTGCCGGCGGGATCGTCGTCGGTCAACCGGCCCCAGATGCTGGCATCGACCGAGGCGCCCAGTGTGCCGTCGACGTCCGGCCAGTCGTCGATCGCGCCGATCTTGGCATCCCAAAACTCGAACTGGTTGACCGCGTCGAGCTTGAGCCGGCTGGTCAGCCGCAGCCGGCGCACCGCTCCGGCGTCGATGCCGGCGGCGAACTGATAGAGACCGCTGCCGGCGACGCCGCCAGTGTCGTCCCAGTTGGTCAGCGCATCGACGTCGGGCACCGCGTCGAAGTCCTCGGCATCGAGCATCAGCCCGCCATCGACCACCGTGCACTTCGTCTTGACACCCAAGAACGTCGGGTCCTCCTCGACGCTGCCGACCGGCGAGAACGCCAGCAGGCTCGCCTGCTTGGTCGAGACTCTGGCGACGCCGGTGGACGGCCGGCCGTCAGCGTCGTAGACCCGGGCGAAGTAGGTGCCGGGCTTCAGCGGCAGGAAGACGTGCGTCTGATCACCGGTGATCGCGCGCGCCAGCGACGTCGAGTTCGGCCACAGCGTGGCATCCATGTCCGGCGAGTGGCGGAAGCTGATCCAGCCGCCGAACTGCACGTCGAGGTCAGCCGGCAGATCCCAGCGCAGCAGCGCGCTTCCGCTGACGACGGCGAGCGTCAGGTTCTGCAGGTCGGCCGGTGGTGACCTTCGGCCGGTGACGTAGTGGCTGTTGACCTGCGTCGCCGGCGAGGCGAGATAGTTGAAGTGCGTGTACTGCAGGCGGAAGTCGTATGTCTCGCCGGACTGCGGGCCGGTGATGACGACACCGGTCGCCGTCTCCTCCTGTACCGTCGCGTCCTGCCAGGCGCCGTGTGTGCCGGAGAGCCGGTAGAGCACGTGAATCGTCGCCCCCTCGATGGCGATCGGCTGCAGCTGGAAGACCACGCGCTCGATCAGTGTGCGCGACGGCGTGACCAGCATCACCCGCTCGTCGGAGCGGATGTCGAGCACCACCGGCGCCGGCACCGCCGGCGGCGGCGTCACCACCGGATCGTAGGGCGGGATCGGCCCCTGCTCGGCGAGATGCACGCCCGGCGCCTCGGCGATCAGCGTCAGCTTCGCCGACAGATTCTCGCCCGGCTCGATGTCGCGCACCAGCACCCGCAGCGTCTCACGGCCGAGCTCGCCGAAAGCGCAGAGATCACCTTCTCCGGGCGCATCGATCAGTGCCGGCGGGTTGGTAAAGAACAGCCGCGGCGAGACACCTGCGGTCGTCCGCAGCGGGTAGAGGTCGGTGCGCATCGCACCGGCGATCACCCGCCGGACACGCAGGCCATAGCTCTTGCCGGTCTGCATCGTCACCGGCGCATCCAGGGTGACGTCGGTGATGTTGCCCGCGGCGTCCTCGCTTGTTGCGGCGATGCGCGCCGAGGCGAGACCTGTGGCGATGACGTCGTGCTGCAATGCGACCAGGTCGCCGCGCTCGCAGGCGAGCTGCTCGAAGTCGCAGTTGATGCGGTGGATCTCGCGGCGCAGCCGCTGCTGCGCCAGATGATAGCGGCCCTCCTTCCACGCCTGGTCGCGGCTGGTCAGGCCGACGATCTCCACGCGGTCGATCAGCGTGGCGTTGGCGGCCGAGTAGCCGTCGTCGTAGACGACCACCTCTTCCGTCTTCCAGTCGGCCTGCTCGTTGACGAAGGCGATGCGGTAGCCGTGCGGCACCGGCTCGTGCGTCATCTCGCCCTCGTAGTTCCAGCTGTTGCGGGGCGTGAACATGCGCACCGGCACGCTGCGGGGCTCGTCGATGACCACCGAGAACTTGAGGTCCCGCAGGGACACCATCGCCCGGCCGAGCCGCGCGATCCGGGTCAGCGCGTCGTAGAGCGAGGTCTTGGCATCGAACACGCCGTTGAATTCCCGGCCAGTGGGCCGGGTCACGCCGTCCCAGTAGGTCAGCCGCTCCAGGTCGATCTGCGCGTCGGTCGCGGGCTTCCTGCGGCTCGGGTGCTGCAGGATGTGGCGGAACAGCGCCGCCGGCTGCGACGTCGGCCGCCAGACCCAGCCGTTGGTGCTGGCGTCCCAGTCGCGGGCGATGGTCCGCGCCGTGACGTTGAACTCGTCGATCGTTCCCTGCAGCTGCCCGGTGGCGCGGATGCGCACGGCGATCAGGGTAATCCCCGGCACCGGCACCGGATCACCCGCGGTGATCGTGCGCAGCGCCGTCCAGAAGCACTTGGAGAAGTTCCGCTCCTCGTCGGTGTCGCCAGAGAGCCGGGTGATCCGCACGTCGTAGCTCTGGTTGGCATCGACGGCGCCATACTCGGCCGGCCGCCAGCGATGCCCCCAGTAGAGCGGCGTCTGCTGCCGGCCGGTGACGGTGCGCACCAGCACCGTGCTCCAGGCGTTCGCACCGGCCGGCGACTGCTCGATCCTGAAGGTGACCGACTGGTCCGACTTCTTGCCGGCCGGCTGGTTCTGGATGTGCACCAGCCGCTCGAAGGCGATCTCGATCGCGATCTCGTCGGCCCCCGGTGCCGTCGTCCGCACCTGGCCGCCGGCGGCATAGGTCAGCGCCACCGACAGGGGGTCCTCGTAGACGTCGGACGGATAGAGCGAGAACGGCTGGCCCTGATCGAGATCCCAGGCCGAGGAGCTGTTGGGATCGGCCAGACGGTTGAAGGTGATGGTCTGGCCGGCGGCGATCGCAAGCCCGTTGACCGTGCCGGAGGTAGTCGCCGTCCAGGTGTCACCGAAGCTGGGATTGGCGGGAAAGATACCGGCTGCCGGATCCCATCCGCCCTGATCGGGCATCGACCAGTAGCCGCGGCGCAGCTGCCATTCGACCTCGGCGTAGTTGCCGATCGGGGTTGCGCCGATGCGCATGGACTCGATGTGCACCGGTCCGTGACTGACCGCGAAGATCGCCCGCCACCAGGTGTCCGATCCCACCACCTCACGATAGGGTGCGGCGGCGTACGGCGGCGTCAGCCGGAAGCGGCCGCAGAGGAACGGCACCTTGCCCCAGATGTCGATGCGGTTGCGGGCGCCGAGGATCTGGTAGGTCTGGCTCTCGGTGCCCTTGTCCTTCGACAGCTCCGGTACCGGCGGCGGCAGGAAGGTGTTAACCAGCAGCGTGCCGCCCAGCGTCACCGCGGCCCCGGCGAGGCCGCCGGCGATCGCGGCTGCCGTGGTTCCCCACACCGGCGCCAGCGCGCCGTAGGTGAGCGCCGTGGTGACCACGGCGATAATCGCGATGCCGACCATCGCCGCGATCCGCCAGCCGCCACCGCCTGCCGGCAGCAGCCGGATCGACAGATACGTCCCCGGCTTCGGCCGAACCCGATGCCACTGCGCCCGCTCGACCGCCTGCTCGCCGATGAACGCCACGCCATGCGTCCGCAGCAGAGGGTCCGGCTGGATCAACTCGACGATCTCGGCAATCGTCAGCCCCGCCGGCACCGAATGGTCGATGCGCCGCTGCTCGAACGGATGCGGGCAGCAGGAGACAGGGATCAGGGAACAGGTGTCAGGAGGCAGGTGACAGGATACGGGGAACGCGCTGCGGTTGCTCACCATCCTGTCTCCTGTTTCCTGTCGCCTGTCCCCTGGTAGCGCCAAAATCCGAGGACCCGTCGGCGGATCGCCTGGTCCTCGCGGTAGCGGGCGAGCACGGCGGCGGTGCCGCGCTCGACGTGCAGCAGCCAGCCGGAGGTCACGACGACGCCGACATGCAGCGGACCGAACACCCAGCCGGAGCCGGGAATCCGTGCCGCAGCCGACATCTCGACGACGTCGAACGCACGCTCGTTGCCGGGCTCGATCCGTTGCCATGCGCCGGAGCGGCGTTCCGCCTCGACCGCTTCGCCCACGCCGGCGGGATTGGCCTCGCTGCCGTAGCAGGT
>WBZV01000255.1_pt1 | contig 35487 bp, 35 predicted proteins | sample 5204221 | NCBI WGS metagenome assembly WBZV01 (sample SAMN12344360, study PRJNA552823) | activated sludge metagenome | biome: Activated sludge suspended growth; feature: Nitrification reactor; material: Wastewater; isolation source: activated sludge from nitrification reactor of wastewater...
TATCCTCGCGAAGTGTTGCAGAATCGGTCCCTTCACAGCGAAGGAACCGGAATGCAGGATAAGTCAGCGTCAGGCGTCAGGCTTGTTCTCCGCGGAGCGGCTTCGTTCAACCCTACGGGCCAGCAGACCTGCGCGAAAAGCCGCGCAGTCCGCTGACCTCCACACTACAAGGGCGTCACGATGCTTCGCACAGCGGTAAAGCACCATTGCGCTACCATTGCGCTTCTTCGAGACCATGGGACTACCCTGCCTTGCGCCACGCTAGGAATTCAATTCATCGAACCGCCGGATACGTGACCCGTACGTCCGGTGGTGTGGGAGGGGGAACCCGTGAGGGTTTCTCCTATCCCGATTCGGCCCCATAGAAGCCCGCACTACCGCCGGTTTGACAATTGTAATTAGTGTAGCTACAGTAATGCATGCGTATCGAATTCGATCCAGTCAAGGATGAGGCAAACCAAGCGAAACACGGTGTGTCCTTGCTCATGGCGGTCGAACTCGATTGGGAAGCCGCGCTGGTGTGGGTTGATGAACGGTTTGAGTACCACGAGATGCGAATGATCGCGCTCGCTCCAAATACCAAAATCCTGTAGTACGTGGCCTATGTAGATCGTGGCAATGTGCGAAGGATCATCAGCCTTCGCCGCGCCAATCGTCGTGAGGTGAAGCACTATGTCGAAAGTCTCTAAACGACCTGCCGTTCGCATGCCGACCGCGGCCGAGGACAAGGCCATTACCGCGGCGGCCAAGAGCGATCCCGATGCACAGCCGCTCACGGCTACTCAGCTTAAGGCAATGGTTCCCTTGCGGTCGTTGCGCGGGCGGCCAAAGTCCGAGAACAAGAAGCTGCTGGTATCGGTGCGCTACAGCCCCGAGGTCGTTGCCTACTTCAAGTCAACCGGCGAGGGCTGGCAATCGCGCATGGATAGTGTGCTGCGTCAGTACGTATCGCGCCATTCCCGTAGCGCATAGGTATGTGGCCCGTCGTTCCAGAGGACGCCGCGCGATAAAGCCGCCCAGCGCCTCTGAACTTGGACTACAAGGGCTTCTACAAGGGCTTCCCCGTTCTCTGCAAGCGTTCTGAATTTTTATCGTTTCATTCCTGATCTTGTTTCTGACTGTTCATCGATACCCTGCCGAGTTGGTGCGAGAAGGTGAAGGACTGCGGTACTACAACCGGTCATGCTGGGCATTTGCCCGGACCCTGATGAAAGACGCGCGTGGGGGCCTCAATCGTTAGCCGGGAGTGACGTCCTCCCCTGGAATGAACATCAATTTGCCAGAATCAACCGCCCCACAAGGCTTTCCGGGTGTCCGATCCGCCAGGATATTGGCCGAATTCGGCATCGAGTTACATTGGCCCGCACATTAGCCTTCACGAATGAGCGTTCTCCGCCGCATCCTCAGGCGCCTCAAGCGACAAGCGCCACCGTCTTTCTACCTGGGCGAGGTTATCGTGGCGCCGCGGAGAGGGTTATCGCGATTTTTTGAAACCACATTTCTCGGTGGTGCTACCTCATCGCAGCTTCGGGAGTTCGTGGTTGATTGGCTGAAACTTCCAGAGGTTTCGACTAACCAAGCGCCCGCAAAGAACGACTGTGCCTTGGATATCACAATTACCGACTATCGGTTTGGTCAGGCCATCGCTGGCGATCCTTTCATTTTTGCATTTTGGCGCCCGATGGTGAAACTCTCGTGCCGTGTTCGTGAAATCCGGTCCGGAGACGTCATCACAACAATATCCATTACGCACAAAATGTCATGGGCTGAATATTGGAAGCGTATTTGCTCGTGGCGGTTTGTACTTTTCCCTACGAGCGCTGCCACACGCACCGATATGGCGCAGCTCGTGGGCGAAGGGCTCCTTCAGATACTTGGCCGACTGAAGGTTGCGCTATGAAGGTGAACCCGGCGAGAGGGACGGCCTGGAAGATGCGCTTGCAGGATCCCTCCGCGCTTCACGCGCCGACATGGAACACCAGGAAGTCGGCGCATGGTCCGTGGCGGCTGTCGAAGACACCGGCATTGGCCATTGCGCTACCATTGCGCTTCTTCGAAACCATGGGACTACCCTGCCTTGCGCCACGGTAGGAATTCAATTCATCGAACCGCCGGATACGTGACCCGTACGTCCGGTGGTGTGGGAGGAGGCGCCCGTGAGGGTTTCTCCTATCCCGATTAGCCGTCTGAACATGGAGCATGCGCTTCGTTTCTTGGTGACGATCGTCACGTTATGTTCGGTGGCAGGCTGCATGTTACTGAACGATACGGTCCGCCTTGAGGACGACAAAGTTCGGCTCCCACGTCGTGACCGAGCCGTGGTGATTTTCGGCGTTGCCGTCGAAGGAGCGCGGCAGTACCCGCGGTTCAGCGTAGTAATTGATGAGTACAACGTCGAAAATAATGCAAGTACTGGCAATTGTTGGCGCTATAACCGTGTTCAAGGGACAGTGCCCAGTAACTCGGCAGCAGCCCGGCACTTTGCGTTTGACGTCGCTCCCGGTTATTACATCTTTAGCGCCTTCAATGGCGTAAAGCTGAGCGGTGACAACACGTTTTTCGTGCCGGAAGGAAACATCGTTTATCTCGGGGATTTCATCCACACCGCTGACGGCAGCGTCGTTCGCCGCAGTAATACCGTGGGCGTCTCGGCGTTAACTCAGAAATTCCAGAATTTGGAGAAAGAAATTGTCATGGCCGAAACCAGGACTGGTACCCCCACCGCGTTCTTATGCTCTCCATGAGAAAAACGACGGCTAACCCTACGGTCGCGGCACGGCTTCGCCGCTGGGACGCCGTGCCGGCGGTGCCGGCCCGCAGCCCGTCACCTCTTCTTGCGATTGCGGCGCGAACCTCCCAATCGTCATTGAAATGTCGGTTGTACCGTGACAATATGGATCCTGGAGGTACTGTGCTTATGACTCCGAGCCAAATGGTTGAAAGTTACAAATTCTGGGATGTCGTCACCTTGTGGGCGAGGGAGAGGCTGGAGCACGAAATTGTCGTTGCCCGTGCATTGGCGCGCGGCGTTGTGATCGACGGTCTTCGCGTCCAGAGCGTTGACCCTCGGTGGGTCAAGCAAGACCAGTCACTTTCCGGCTACCCCTATGTGGGTTATGTGGCGGCGCCAGGGGGGATTCCGGTTCTATTGCGGGCCGAGACTCTGGAGCACCTGCTCTCGGTGGCTCGTTCGGCTGCCGAGCCTCGGGCTGCGTTGCTCGGTTCGGAGTTTGTCATGCGCTCAGATTTTCTGCATTGGCTACTTGCCACATCGCAGCCGCTTCCTGAGTTCTGGTTCTCGCCCGAGGAACGGCCTGTTCAGGTGTAGTTCGCTCTGCCCATTTTGCCGGTGGGTGGCGGGCTGGTATCGTTCGCCGGATAGGATGGTCCGGCCGCTGCCGGGTGCGATTCCGGGAGGGGCAGAAGTTGAGGCGGGTTCCGCGGTGGGTGGCAAATCGGGCTTGGTGGGCGGGTTTCCTGGCGCTCTGGGCGCTCCTCGTCGGGCTATCGCTGCGGGCGCATCTGGTTGATACGCGTGCGCATTTTCTCGACCTCGCGCTGGGCAGCGCCCGCAACATCTTCCGCATGGTGGTCTTGGTGCGGGCCTGGAACTCCGGTCACGGAGGCGTTTATGTGCCGGTCAGCGAGACGACCCGCCCCAATCCTTATCTCGAACATCCCCTGCGGGACGTGAAGACGCACGATGGGCGGGAGCTGACCCTGGTCAATCCGGCGTTCATGACGCGGCAATTGGGTGAAATGGCGGCCGCCCAGGGGGGTGTCGTCTTTCACATCACGAGCCGGCGGCCCATACGTCCCGCGAATCGGCCGGACGCTTGGGAGGATGCGGCGCTGCGTCGCTTCGAGGAGGGCGACAGCGAAGTCTGGGCGGTGCTGGGGGGCGGGCAGGAGGAGCGCCAGCTCCGCTACATGGCGCCCCTGCGGGTGACTCAGGCTTGTCTGGCCTGCCACGAGAAGCAGGGTTACCGGGAGGGTGATATTCGGGGGGGGATCAGTGTCACCCAGCCCTACGGCGCCATCGAGGCGGCCGGCGCGCGGGTGGTGCGCCAGGGCTGGCTTACCCACGGTGCGGTTTTTGTGTTGGTGGCGTTCGCCGGCTTTTTGTTGCTCGAGGCGCTGCGCCGCCGCTGGCTGGGTTTGGCGGGGACGATCGGTGAACTGGAAACGGCCCGCAGCGCCCTCTTGGAGGCCAACCGGGCCCTGGGCGTGGCGCGGGATGGCGCGGAGGCGGCCAGCCGGGCGAAGAGTGCGTTTCTTGCCAACATCAGTCACGAGTTGCGTACGCCGATGAACGCCATTACGGGCTTTGCCTATTTGCTGCGGCGCGGCTCCGAGGATCCGAAGCAGCAGGAATTGGCCTCGGGTATCGAGACGGCGGCCAGCGGCTTGCAGAAGAGCATCGACGAAATACTCGATCTGGCCAGACTGGAGGCCGGGACGGCGATACCCGAGCGCAAGTCTTTTTCGCCGCGCGAGCTTGCTGAGGTAGTGGTGGAAGGAATTCGCCGGGAGTTGGCGCTCGCCGGGCGCCCCGCCGAGTGCCGCCTTGAGGTGGATGATGCGGTGCCCGGGCGCGGCTTGGGGGATGCGGGAAGAATTGCGGAGATCCTGGCCCATTTTGGTGGCAATGCGGTCAAGTTTTCCCAGGTTGGCGAGGTTGTGCTGCGGGTGCGCTGCGAGAACATCACCGAATCCGCGGTGCGGCTTCGTTTCGAAGTGGAGGACCAAGGGATCGGTATCTCGCCGGAGCAGGTGGCGGGGCTTTTCCAGCCCTTCTTCCAGGTGGACGGGGAGAGAACCCGGCGTTACGGCGGCAGCGGCGTCGGACTCGTGCTGTGCCGTCGCCTCGCCCAGTTGCTCGGCGGCGAGGTGGGCGTCCGGAGTCGGCTGGGCGAGGGCAGTTGCTTCTGGTTCGAGGTGCCCGTCGAACTGGACAGGGGTGGCGCGCTGGGGATTCCGGTGACTCCGGCCGGCGACGAGGCACGGGAATCACTGCGCCGCTTGCTGCTGGAGGATGACCCGCGGGCCGTGCGCTACTGGCGGGAAAACGAAGCGGCGCTGCGTGGCGTGCTGGGGCCGCGGGCGGCGCTCGTCGCGCAGGCGGTGGAAGGCTGTGATTTCGCGGAGGCGCTGCGGCGTCTGGAGGCGCTCCCGGGCGTCTGATATCCGCGCTGCCTGTCGCAGGCGCGACGTTCAGTCCGGTGCGCTCTTCAGGACGCCATGAATGAGCACATGGCGGTCGAGCACCTGGTCGTAGCCGACCGGGACAATCGCCAGGGGCTGTTCTTCCGGCAGGCCGCCATGGCTCCGCACCCAGGCGCAGGCGGCGTCGCGTGCTGCGGCGAAGCTGCCATGACAGGCGTCGAGTTGCGCATCGCGCACCGGCAGGAATTCTCCGCTGCGACGATCGAGGAGGGTGTCGGTATCCAGGCGCTGGACCCCATATCCGCGGGCATTGCGAGGCAGGCAGAGTGCGTCCAGGGAATAGGGGTGGCCGAAGGCGTCTTCGGCGAGGGCAGTGTCTTCGGGTTCTGGGGAGTGCACCCCGCCATTTAATCATGGCGGCCCGACCCCCCGTGCTAGAATGCGCGCCGTCACAGAATCTTCACGGGATGGTCATGTTCGGACGCTTGATGCCCAAAGAGGCGAAGTACTTCGATTTCTTCAATGCCCACGCCGAACAGATCGTCCTTGGCGGGGAAGCCCTGGTGGGACTGATCGGCGCCCTGGTCGACGAGCCGGACAAGGCGGTGAAGTTCGCCGAGGCCATCGATACCCACGAAACCGCCGCCGACCGCATCACCCACGAGACCATGGCGGCGCTGCACACCTCGTTCATCACGCCCTTCGACCGGGACGAGATTCATCAGTTGATCAGCGGCATGGACGACATTCTCGATCTGACCCAGGATGTCGCCGAGTCGATGAACCTCTACGACATCAAGCGGGTGACGCCGGAGGCCAAGCAACTGGCCGACATCGCCCTGGATTGCTGCCGCGGGGTGAAGGCTGCGGTGGGATTGCTGCGCTCCATGGACAATGCCGGAACCATTCTCAAGACCTGCCGCGACATTGATCGTCTGGAATCCGACGCCGACCGCATCATGCGCGAAGCTATGTCCAAGCTTTTCCGCGAGGAAGGCGACGTCCTGCAGATCATCAAGCTCAAGGCCATCTACGAGCTGCTCGAAACCGTGACCGATCGCTGCGAAGACGTGGCGAACACCATCGAAGGCATCGTCCTCGAAAACTCCTGAGCCCGCGGGCCTTCGGCATGGAACACATCCAGATCAGCTTCGCGGTCATCGTCCTGCTTGTCGTCACGGCGTTGGCGTTCGACTTCATGAACGGCTTTCACGATGCGGCGAACTCCATCGCGACCATCGTCTCGACCCGGGTGCTCAAGCCGCATCAGGCGGTGGTCTGGGCGGCAGCCTTCAATTTCATTGCCTATTTCATCTTTCAGCTCAAGGTCGCCTCGACCATCGGCAAGGGCACCATCGACCCCATGGTGGTCGATCACTACATCATCTTCGGGGCCCTGGTGGGCGCCATCGCGTGGAACATCATCACCTGGTATTACGGCATCCCGTCCTCGTCCTCCCATGCCCTCATCGGCGGGTTGGTGGGGGCGGCGATGGCCAAGGTGGGGCCGTCCGGACTTATCTGGAGCGGCGTCTGGAAAATCGTCGCGTTCATTTTTGTGGCGCCCTTTCTCGGTTTCGTGATCGGTGGATTGCTCATGGTCATTGTCTCGTGGTTGTGTCGAAACACGGCGCCACGACGGGTGGACAAGACCTTCCGCCGCTTCCAGCTGCTTTCGGCGGCTGCCTACAGCCTCGGCCACGGCGGTAACGACGCCCAGAAAACCGTGGGGATCATCTGGATGCTGCTCATTGCCGCGGGTTTGTCGAACCCGGCCGATTCCGTGCCTGGCTGGGTGGTCATCGCCTGCTACACGGCCATGGGTCTGGGGACGCTCTTCGGTGGCTGGCGCATCGTCAAGACCATGGGCAATCGCATTACCAAGCTCAATCAGGCGCGCGGATTCTGCGCCAACAGTGGCGGTGCGATCACTTTGTTCTTGGCGACTGCGCTGGGAATTCCTGTTTCAACCACCCACACCATCACCGGCGCCATCGCCGGTGTGGGTTCGACGCGGGGTGCTCGGCGGGTGCGCTGGGGCGTGGCGGGCGGCATCGTCTGGGCCTGGCTGCTTACCATTCCGTGCAGTGCGTTGATCGCCGCTCTCGCTTGGCTGGTCGGTCGCCTCGTCCTCTGAAGCTTCTCGCCTACCTGGCCCTCCTCGCGGTACTCGCTGCGGGAGTGTACACCTACCCCGTTCTTTGGGAACTGGCCCTGGCAGGCGCCATTGGCGGTGCCTACTGGATTTTCTTTCGGCCGACCGGCGGTGGCGACTAGTAGCCTGCCCCACAGATAACGAAACATGAAAACTCGTCTTTGCCCCGTTGGCGTTGTTGCACATCCTCGCAATAGCTTCGGCTATTGCTGCCGGGTCTGCCAACTGCGGCGCCTAGCCAGCGGCACAAATCCTTCGCTTTCATATTGTTCCGCCATCTATGGGGCAGGCTACTAGGCGGGAATATCCGGTACCAGCATGGCTTCCAGCTGAAGGATGCGGTCCTTGAGGAGAAGCTTGCGTTTCTTCATGCGGCGGATCAGCAACTGGTCGGCGGGGGGATCCTGCGCGAGGTGGGCGATGACCAGGTCTAGATCGCGGTGCTCCACCTGCATTTCGTGCAGGCGAGCCCTGATGTCGACGATTTCGTCTTCGGACGGCGGCTGATTGGCCATCGGGGGCGCTCCAATCCCGGGGGAGGGTTGCTAGAATAACCCGACAAGCGCCGCAACAGGAGGGGACATGCATTCACAGGTGATCGTGAGCTTCGGCAAGGGGATCGAGTTCGAGTTTCGCGTCGATTCCCGCGAACTGGCTGGCCGCAGCGCGGACGAGGCAAGAAAGTGGTTCGAACGTGAGTTTGGCGCCCTGGAGTGCGAGGTGGCGACGCCGACGGGCAAGGTGCTTATCATCGACCGGATTCTCAGTGTGGCTCGCTATGCCGGCTCCCGGCGTTTTGAGAGCGAAGGCGCCTGGGCCGAACAATTCGCGCGCCATACCGCCCTGGTTCTCGGACGGGAATTGATCCGCGTGGATGTGGCGGCCTACACCCTCGGATATTGATTCGATGAACAAGGCTTTCGTCCGCGAGGACGCCGCCGCCGAAGACGATGACGAGGCCGCTGCGTTACCGGCGATTCCTGCCGGCTCACGCAACTACATCACTCCCGCCGGTCACGCCCGCCTGAAGGGCGAACTGGAGCATCTCGTCAAGCGGGAGCGGCCCCATGTCGTCGAAGTAGTCGCCTGGGCGGCTTCCAATGGCGATCGCTCGGAAAACGGCGATTACATCTACGGCAAGCGCCGCCTGCGGGAAATCGACCGCCGCATTCGCTTCCTGGGCAAGCGCCTCGATATCGCGGAAGTGGTGGACCCCCTCACCCGCAGCCAGACGGATCAGGTATTTTTCGGGGCCACGGTCACGCTGTGCGACTCCGAGGGGGCGGAGAGCACCTATGCCATCGTCGGCATCGACGAAGCGGATGCATCCCGCGGCCGCATCAGCTGGATTTCACCGCTCGCGCGGGCGATTCTCAAGGCCCGCGAAGGTGACTTGGTGCGCTTCCAGAGTCCCCTCGGAATGCGGGAAATTGAGATCGTCGAAGTGCGATACGAGGCCCTGGACTGAGCGGGTTCCGGCACGTTTTTCCGTTGCCGGCGCAGGGGGCTTGAAATCCTCAGCGCAGCCCCCATCTCCCGTTCCACCCTTATGCCTTCCACGGGAGACTCCACCATGACCGAATCCGCCACCGCGACCCAGAATCGTGAAACCCTCGGCTTTCAGGCCGAGGTCAAGCAATTGCTGCATCTGATGATCCACTCCTTGTACAGCAACAAGGAAATCTTCCTGCGGGAGCTCGTTTCCAACGCTTCCGACGCCTGCGACAAGCTGCGCTTCGAGGCGCTTAACAACGGAGCGCTCTACGGCGACGACTCCGAGTTGAAAATCCGCATCGCCTTCGACAAGGCGGCGCGCACCGTCACCATTTCCGATAACGGTATCGGCCTCTCCCGCGAGGAGGCCATCGCCCACCTGGGCACCATCGCCAAGTCCGGCACGCGGGAGTTCTTTTCCTCGCTCACCGGTGACCAGGCCAAGGATGCCCATCTGATCGGCCAGTTTGGCGTCGGTTTCTATTCGTCCTTCATCGTCGCCGACAAGGTGACGGTGGTTTCCCGTCGCGCCGGCCTGCCTTCCGACCAGGCGGTGAGGTGGGAGTCGGGCGGCGAGGGCGACTACACCGTCGAGGTGGTCGAGAAAGCCGGCCGCGGCACCGACGTGACGCTTCACCTGCGTGAAGGCGAGGACGAGTTCCTCGGCGGCTGGAAGCTGAAGTCCATTGTCCGTAAGTATTCCGACCACATTACCCTGCCCATCCTCATGAAGAAGGAGGAGTGGAAGGACGGCGAGCAGATCGCCACCGACGAGGACGAGACGGTCAATCAGGCGAACGCCCTTTGGGCGCGCGGCAAGAGCGAGATCAGCGAAGAGCAGTACAAGGAGTTCTACAAGCACGTCGCGCACGACTTCGAAGACCCGCTCACCTGGACCCACGCCCGGGTCGAGGGCAAGCAGGAATACACCCAGCTCCTCTACATTCCGGCCCGCGCTCCCTTCGACCTGTGGGACCGCAACGCCCGCCACGGCATCAAGCTCTACGTGCGCCGCGTGTTCATCATGGACGACGCCGAGCAACTGATGCCCCTCTACCTGCGTTTCGTGCGCGGGGTGGTCGATTCCGCCGACCTGCCCCTCAACGTCTCGCGCGAAATCCTGCAACAGAGCAAGGACATCGACGGCATCCGCAACGGCTGTGCGCGCAAGGTACTCTCCATGCTGGAAGACCTAGCGGAGAACGACGCCGAGAAATACGCCAGGTTCTGGGAAGCTTTCGGCGCCGTGCTGAAGGAAGGTGTCGGCGAGGATTTCGCCAACAAGGAAAAGATCGCCGGCCTCCTGCGCTTTGCGTCCACCCAGGCCGACACTCCGGCGCAGATCGTGTCGCTCAAGGACTACCTCGGCCGCATGAAGGAAGGCCAGGAGAAGATCTACTACGTCACCGCCGACAGCTTCAACGCCGCCAGGAACAGCCCCCACCTGGAAATCTTCCGGAAGAAGGGCATCGAGGTGCTGCTCCTCTCCGACCGCGTGGACGAGTGGGTGGTGGGCCATCTCACCGAGTTCGAGGGCAAGTCCATGCAGTCGGTGGCCAAGGGCGGCCTCGATCTGGGCAAACTGGAGGACGAGGCCGAAAAGCAGGAAGCCGAGAAGGCTGCCGACGAGTACAAGGAACTCATCGACAAGGTGAAGGGCGCCCTGGGCGAGAAGGTGAAGGACGTGCGTGTCACCCACCGCCTCACCGATTCGCCCTCCTGCATCGTCTCCGACGAGCACGACCCCTCCGGCAACCTGGCGCGGCTCTTGAAGGCCGCCGGCCAGAAGGCGCCCGATGTGAAGCCCATCCTGGAGATCAACCCCAACCACCCGGCGGTGCAGCGGTTGAAGTACGAGCGCAGTGACGAAAACTCGCGTTTCGCCGACTGGGCCGAGTTGCTGCTGGAGCAGGCCACCCTGGCCGAAGGCGGCCAGCTCGACGACCCGGCAGGATTCGTCAAGCGCATCAACGACCTGATGCTGGCCTTGTCCATCGCCGGCAGGTAAGTAGCGGCGCGCCGCGAGCAAAGAAAAGCCGCCGGTTCGTCCGGCGGCTTTTTCGTGGGCGAGGCCGGCCTATTTGGCTCTTGCAGTTTCGTTCATGCAGCGCCGATGTTCAGGCCCGGCCTTTCCCTGACAGGCTTCCCGTGCCTTCTGCCGCTCCTCGCAGCGTTGTGGCTGGGGCGCCTTGGCGCAATCGACGGCGGGACGATGCGCGCGCAGGCATTCGCGGCGGTCCGGCCCGGCTTTGTCCTTGCAGGCTTCCATGGCTTTTTGCCGGGCTTCCTGCCTTTCCTTGCAGAGTTCCGGACGGGGAGCCTGAGTGCAGTCCCGTGGCATGGTTTTGACAGCGGCGGGATTGCCATTGCCGCTGGGGCCAGCGTTCGCCGTTCCCGGGCCGGGTTGCGCATAGGCGACACCTGCCAGAAGGGCGGCAAGGAGGAGGGCGGAACAGGATTTGAGCGGGGATTTCATGATGGCCTCCGAGAGAGTGGGTGAAGGGTTCACACCCATTCTAGGAAGCCCGACCGGCGCGCCCAGGTGGCAGATGTAAGGGAATGCTACCTGTCAGAGGCAGGGCCGGCGCAGTGGCTCAGTCTTCGCGTTCGCCGGATTCGATGGCGAAGGAACGCAGCCAGCAGGAGCGTCGCTCCAGGTGAGAACGGCGGTCTTCCTGTATCACGCCTTCGTGGGTGAAATAGGGCGGGGCGGATACCCTGTCACCGTTGCGGCGGTCACCGGAACGTTTTCTGAGCTTGCCGTCGGGGGGGCTGCCAGGGGGAATGTCGGCCATGGGGACGCGTCGGGAGCAGAAACCGGGGATGATTATGCCATACCGCATGGCGCGGCGGGGCCGTGCTATATTTCCCCGATGTCTGTTCCCGCCAAGCCCGCCGCCGACACGGCAGTCCATGAACACCGCCTGACGCTGGCGGAAATCCTCGAACTGCTGGTCGCGGACGGACTTGTCACCCGTGGCGATGCCGACGCCCTGCGCGCGGAGCGGCGGCTTCAGGGAGCCAAGACCCATCCCCTCATTGTCGTCGCCGATCAGAAGTGGCGCTCGGCCTCGCCCCCCGGCAAGTTGCTGGGTCTGGAATTGCTCACCGAGTGGTTGGCTGGCCGCCTTGGGCTCGAATATTTCCACATCGACCCCCTCAAGATCGATTTCACCGGCGTCGCGGAGGTGATGTCCGCCGCCTACGCGACCCGCTTCGCCATGCTGCCGGTGCAAGTCACCACCCGGGAAGTGGTGGTGGCTACCGCCGAACCCTTCCTCAGGGAATGGGAAGGCGAACTCAGGCCCATCCTGCGCAAGGAAATCCGGCGGGTGCTCGCCAATCCCATCGACATCAGCCGTTATCAGGTGGAATTCTTCAGCCTCGCCCGTTCGGTCAAGAAGGCCAACCAGAAGGGCGAAGGCGCCTCGGGGCTGTCGAGCTTCGAGCAACTGGTCGAACTGGGCAAAGCGAACCGGACGTACGACGCCAACGACCAGCACATCGTCAATATCGTCGATTGGCTGTGGCAGTACGCCTTCGATCAGCGGGCCTCCGACATCCATGTCGAGCCGCGCCGCGAAGTGGGGCTGGTGCGCTTTCGCATCGATGGGGTGCTGCATCAGGTGTATCAGATCCCGATGGCGGTCATGAACGCCATGACCAGCCGCATCAAACTCCTCGGCCGCATGGACGTGATCGAGAAGCGCCGCCCCCAGGACGGCCGCATCAAGACCCGCACGCCGGACGGGCAGGAGGTCGAGCTTCGCCTCTCCACCTTGCCGACGGCTTTTGGTGAAAAGCTGGTGATGCGCATTTTCGACCCGGACGTCCTGGTGCGGGACTTTCGCGAACTCGGTTTTTCCGAGGAGGATCAGTCCCGCTGGAACCAGATGACCCGCACGCCCAATGGGATCATCCTGGTCACTGGCCCCACCGGTTCCGGCAAGACGACCACCCTCTACACGACCCTGAAGCAGTTGGCGACGCCGGAGGTGAACGTCTGCACCATTGAGGATCCCATCGAGATGGTGGAGTCGGCCTTCAACCAGATGCAGGTTCAGCAGGCTATCGAGCTGGGCTTCGCGGATGGCGTTCGCGCCCTCATGCGGCAGGATCCGGACATCATCATGATCGGTGAAATCCGCGATCTCCAGACCGCCGAGATGGCGATCCAGGCGGCGCTGACCGGGCATCTGGTTCTCTCGACCCTGCATACCAACGACGCGCCAAGCGCCATTACCCGCCTGCTCGATCTTGGCGTCCCGGCCTATCTCATCAATTCCACCGTCCTCGGCGTCATGGCCCAGCGCCTGGTGCGGACGCTCTGTCCGGCCTGCAAGAAGCCCTTCCCGATTCGCGACGAGCAGCGGGAAACCTGGAACGCCCTCGTCGCGCCCTGGAAATCCTCCCATCCGGCGGCGGTGCACCAGCCGACGGGTTGCCTCGAATGTCGCATGACCGGCTATCAAGGCCGCGTCGGCCTCTACGAAATCCTGCTCATGTCGCCGGAGATCCGCCGCCTGGTCAAACCCCAGACCGACATCGCCCGGGTGCGCGATACCGCCTACCGTGAGGGTATGCGCCCCTTGCGCATCTCGGGCGCCATGAAGGTTGCCGCCGGTGTCACGTCGCTGGACGAGATCGTCAAGGTGGCGCCCCCGGCCGACGACGCTTGACGCACCTCCTCCGAACGGACTAGTCTCAGCGGACTAGATTTCCGGAGAAGGCAAGATGGCGGTCGAGCTCTACAACGACGGTTCCCATATCGTCCATGCCTTTTACGATCTGGTGGACGACACCGGCGGCGCGGTGGTCCAGTGCAACCAGTTCCTTGTGGTCGATCACGGGCACGGGGCACTCATCGACCCCGGCGGCAACATGACCTACACCGGGTTGCTCATGGACATGCAGAAGTATTTTTCGTCCAAGGACCTCGACTTCATCCTCGCTTCCCACCCGGATCCGGACATCATCGCTTCGGTCAACAAGTGGTTTGTCGCCTCCCAGTGCAAGGTACTCATTTCCAGCCTGTGGACGCGCTTCGTGCCCCACTTCACCACCGGAAGGGACGTCTCCGACCGCATCATCGGCATTCCCGATGCGGGTGCCGGAATCCAGCTCGGCAAATGCCGCCTGCTCGCCTTGCCCGCGCATTTCATGCACGCGGAGGGCAATTTCCAGTTCTACGACCCGGTCGCGAAAATTCTCTTTTCCGGGGATCTCGGGACTTCGCTGGTCGATCATCGGGCTGCTGCGGAGCCGGTTACGGATTTCGCGGCCCATATTCGCCACATGGAAGGGTTCCACCGTCGCTACATCGTTGCCGGGAAGATTTGCCGCTACTGGGCCGCCATGGTACGCCAGCTGGATATCGAGCAGATCGTGCCGCAGCACGGTTGCCGGTTTGTCGGGAAGGCCATGTGCCAGAGCCTCATCGAATGGGTCGAGCGCCTGGAATGCGGCGTCGACCTCATGACCCAGGATAGCTACCGCATTCCGGCTTGAAGTGGCTCAGTAGGCCGAGGGAACCAGGCCTTGGAAGGGCGGCCGGCGGCCGACGAGGGATTCCAGTTCGACCAGTTCGGCGTCGCTGTGGTTGGTGACCCCCGCCGGAACCATGGAGCGGTTGCCGTCGGCAAGGATGTAGATGGGATGGTCGTGGTGCTGGGTGGTGATGGTTTCCGCCTGCTGCGGCGCCGCGGCGGGCACCACCGAGGCAGTCCCGTAGCACAGGCAGAAATAGACCTTCTCGGCGCTCGCCTCGATGTAGCATCCGGTTCCGCGAATGCCGATGGTCGCCGTCGGCGTCTCGATCTGTCGCCCGCCTTTCGAGAACACCGCCAGTAGTCCACCGGAAATCACCCGCAAGCCTCCGCGCAGGGTATCGGACAGCAAGGCCACCCGGGAATTGCCGCGTTGCCGATAAGCATCCTGTCCGACGACGAACACCGCTTCGCTCGCCTGCCCTGTGGTGACCGTATCTCCAGGGTTCACGGGTGTGCCTTCCCGCGCCGGCTTACCATTGACGAAGACCGAGCCTTTGGCCCGAAAGATTCCCTGTCCCCCGGGCTTCGCCCCTTCCGCGAATCCCGTCCCGGTGCCGGCCATCGCTGCTACGGCGAGCGTCTTGATTACAGTGCGTCGTTTCATGGGGTAATGATGCTGGAAATCTTACGCCTATGCACGCGGTCGGCCTCCTCAGGTCGAGGCCGCCCGGCGCAGGGCTTCCAGGTAGGCCGCAGCGTCGACGGGGCGGCCTTCCCGTTGGGCGCGCCAGAGCGTCTCGCCCAGGGCTTCCAGGACGACGTGCTCGGCGGCATGTGGGTCCAGGCGGGCGCGCAGATCCTCGAAAGCGGCGCGGATTCCCGGTGGCTGGTCGATGCTGACCTGCTCGTGGATGGCCAGATGCAGCGATAGGTGCAGAAAAGGGTTCATGGCGCCCGACTCCGGGGTCCATTCGCTGCCCAGGGCGGTCTCAGCGTCCCCGAGCAATCCGTGATATTCCGGGTGGCGGGTGACGATTTCAGCGGCGGCGAATTCGGCACCCACCAGGGGGAGGCGCTCCCGCTCCTTGCGCCAGACTTCGCAAAAGAAATTACGGACTTGATCGCGGGAGGGACTGAACATGCTGGGGCTCGAACAATAGGGTGGCGACGCTGTTGTGGCTCACCCCGACCACGCCGGCCGGAGTGGCGATTTGCGCAGTGCCGTAGGCGCCGACCAGGGGCAGGCCTGGAAAACGCCTTCGGAACGCCGCAAGATCAAGATCGTCGCCGTCGTAGAAGAGGGGGCCGCGGCCGATACAGGAAAACATCAGGCCGCAGACCGGATTCTCGCAGGCGGCGGCCAGGGCCTCAAGCTGTACACCCATGTCGGCCTCGGCGCCCAGGGGCTGGCGCAGGCCCCAGCGCAGGGGCTCGCCCTCGCGCAGAGGGCGTCCGAGGGTGAGGGAGCCGTCCGAGGCCGCGGCCAGGACGGGGATCGCGCCACCGGAGGCGGGCAGAGCAGCGATCAGGTGGACGGGCAGGGCAGAGCGTTGCCGCAGGGAAGCGGGCAGGGCGCGGCGCAGATTCTCTGCGGCCGCCAGGGAGCCGATGCGAAGGATGTCAAGGCCGCGACTGGCGCTGACCGGACCCCCGCCGTCGAGGATTTGCAGGCCGGTGGACAGGACTCCGTGCAGGCGGCAGCCTCTCGGCGCGACCTGGGCCAGGGCCGGCGACACCGGGCGGGCATCCTGCCAGGCCGGCGCGTGGGGATGAGCAAGGCCCCAGCGGGGGGACGAGTCATCCCAGTCTTCCGGGGGCGCAGCCGTCCCGGCGAAGACGAGGCGGGCATCGTTTCCCCGCGGTGCGGCGAACCCGGCGCCGTCGCCGATGACCAGAGCCGCGGCAGCGGCCTGATCCATGCACCACTCCTGCTCATTGAACACTCCTTCCGCGATCATGCCGGCCACCAGGAGGGTACCGGCTTCCCCGGCGGCGGCGGCGAGAGCCGGCGGGACGTGGCGGGAGAACGGCGCAGACAGGAAGAGGAGAAGCCCGCCGGCTCGATCGAGACCGGCGACGGCCAGCGCCCTGCGGACGGCTTCGGTGACCAGGGCGGTGGAGGGATGGGCGGCGTGGGCGAGGGCCGAACCGGCTTTCATGGGGTTCTTGCCGGATACGGGCAGAGGTCGGCGAGCAGACAGCGCTCGCATTCCGGCCGGCGCGCCTTGCAGACGTAGCGCCCGTGCAGGATCAGCCAGTGGTGGGCGTCCTGCCGGAATTCGGCAGGGGTGGCGCGGGTGAGGCGGGTTTCGACTTCCACGGGCGTCTTTCCGCAGGCCAGCCCGGTGCGGTTGGCGACCCGGAAGATATGGGTATCGACGGCGATGGCGGGCTGGCCGAAGGCGGTATTGAGGATCACGCTGGCCGTCTTGCGGCCTACGCCGGGCAGGGCTTCGAGGGAGGAGCGATCGGCCGGCACATCGCCGCCGTGCCGTTCCAGAAGCATGCGGCAGGTGGCGATCAGGTTACGGGCCTTGGTACGGTAGAGACCGATGGTGCGGATGAACTCCGCCAGGCCATCCTCGCCCAGGGCAAGGATGGCCGCCGGCGTCGATGCCACCGGGAAGAGGCGGGCGGTAGCCTTGTTGACGCCGACGTCGGTGGCCTGAGCGGAGAGCAGCACGGCGACCAGCAACTCGAACGGGGTGGCGTAATTCAATTCGGTGCGGGGGGTCGGATTGGCCTCCCGCAGACGGGCGTACAGCTCGCGGATGGCGGCGGGCTTCAGCTTAGTTCCTTCGCCGGGCTTGTCATGAATCGGTCTTTTGGTTCATATTCGACGCAATTATCACCTTTTGCTTACTCCGGTGTCGTCACCCAAGGATCTTCCTCTCGCCCTCGACCTCGACAGTCTGACCCAGATCGTTGAGGGTAATCCGGTTGCGACCATCGTTATCGATGCCGCGCACCGCGTGACTCACTGGAATCGCGCCGCTGAGGTGCTGACCGGACTGAAGGCTGCTGAATTGGTGGGGACGGACGGACAGTGGCGGGCATTTTACGGCAGTGCGCGCCCGATTCTGGCGGATTTCATCGTCAAGGGTGCGCTCGACGAGTCGGTGGATCACTTCTATCACGGTAAGTTTCGCCGTTCGCCACTCATCGAGGGCGCTTTCGAAGCTGAGGACTTTTTTCCGGCCATGGGCGACGCTGGACGGTGGCTTTTCTTCACCGCGGCACCGCTCCGCAATCGCGAGGGCCAAGTCGTCGGAGCCATCGAAACCTTGCTTGACGTCACCGACCGGCATCGGGCGGAGGCCGCCGTGCGGGAGAGCGAGAGCGTTCTCGCCCAGATCGTTCTCGGCAGTTCGGTGGCGACCTTCGTCATCGACCGTGAGCACCGGGTCATGCACTGGAATCGCGCCTGCGAAGCCATTACCGGCGTGCCGGCGCGCGAGGTGATCGGCACTCGCGACCACTGGCGCCCCTTCTATCCGGGTCAGCGCCCCCTGATGGCGGATCTGGTTCTCGAGCGGGCGAGCGAGGGCACGGTGCAGGAGTTTTACCGTGGCAAATATCGCCCATCGGCGCTCATCGAGGGGGCTTACGAAGCGGAGGATTTTTTCCCCAACTTCGGAGAAGGCGGCAAGTGGCTTTATTTCACGGCGGCGCCGGTGCGCAACAGTCGCGGCGACCTGGTGGGGGCCATCGAGACGCTCCAGGACTTCACCGAGCGCCGGCGCACGGAAATCGCCCTGCGGGAGAGCGAGGAACGCTACCGCATCTTGAGCGTCACCGACGCCCTCACCGGCCTCTACAATTCGCGCCATTTCTACGAGCGCCTGCACGAGGAAGTGGAGCGTTCGCAGCGCTACGGTCGCCCGCTGTCCCTCATCGTTCTGGATGCGGACAATTTCAAGCAGGTCAACGAGGGGTCGCCTCAGAAAACGGAAAATAAAGCACGTTAAGCCGGTTGCAGAGGTCGCAGCGGCCTGAACTTGCCCGCACCGATCTTGGCGCTGCTGCGCCAGAGGTAATCACCAGTCAGGTTGATGTGCTCCCAGCCCAGCGGTGACAGGTACTGCAACAGCGCTTCATCGACGGCATGGCCGTTGCCGCGCAATGCATGCGCCGCCCGTTCCAGATAGACCGTGTTCCACAGCACGACAGCCGCCGTCACCAGATTGAGGCCGCTGGCCCGGTAGCGCTGCTGCTCAAAGCTGCGGTCGCGGATTTCGCCCAGCCGGTTGAAGAACACGGCGCGAGCCAGTGCATTGCGCGCTTCGCCCTTGTTCAGCCCAGCGTGGACGCGGCGGCGCAGCTCGACGCTTTGCAACCAATCCAGAATGAACAACGTCCGCTCGATGCGCCCCAGCTCGCGCAGGGCGACAGCCAGGCCGTTCTGGCGCGGATAGCTGCCAAGTTTGCGCAGCATCAGCGAGGCCGTCACCGTGCCCTGCTTGATCGAGGTGGCCAACCGCAGGATTTCGTCCCAATGGGCGCGGACGTGCTTGATGTTGAGCGTGCCGCCAATCATCGGTTTCAGCGAGTCATAGGCAGCTTCGCCCTTCGGGATGTAGAGCTTGGTGTCGCCCAGGTCACGGATGCGTGGCGCGAAACGGAAGCCCAGCAGGTGCATCAGGGCAAAGACGTGATCGGTGAAGCCGGCCGTGTCGGTGTAGTGTTCCTCGATGCGCAGGTCGGACTCGTGGTACAGCAGGCCGTCGAGTACATAGGTCGAGTCGCGCACGCCGACATTGACCACCTTGGTGTGAAACGGCGCGTACTGGTCGGAGATATGGGTGTAGAAGGTTCGCCCTGGGCTGCTGCCGTACTTCGGGTTGATGTGCCCGGTACTCTCGGCCTTGCTGCCGGTTCGGAAGTTCTGGCCGTCCGACGATGACGTGGTGCCATCACCCCAGTGTTCGGCAAAGGGATGCCGAAACTGGGCGTTGACCAGTTCGGCCAGTGCGGTCGAATAGGTTTCGTCGCGGGTATGCCAGGCTTGCATCCAGGCGAGCTTGGCGTAGGTTGTGCCGGGGCAGGACTCGGCCATCTTGGTCAGGCCCAGGTTGATCGCGTCGGCCAGGATGGTGGTCAGCAGCAGATTTTTGTCTTTGGCCAGGTCGCCCGATTTCAGGTGCGTGAAATGACGGGTGAAGCCCGTCCACTCGTCCACCTCCAGCAGCAGTTCGGTGATCTTGATGTGCGGCAGGATCATGGCTGTCTGGTCGATCAACGCCTGCGCGGTGTCGGGCACTGCCGCATCCAGCGGCGTGATCTTCAGGCCCGACTCGGTGATGATGGCGTCCGGCAGGTCGTTGGCCAGCGCCATGCGGTTGACGGTGGCAAGCTGCGCCTCCAGCAGCTCCAAGCGCTCGCTCAGGTACTGGTCGCAATCGGTGGCCACGGCCAGCGGCAATTCGCGGGACTGCTTGAGGCTGGCGAACTTCGCAGGCGGTACCAGGTAGTCCTCGAAGTCCTTGAACTGGCGTGATCCCTGCACCCAGATGTCGCCGGAGCGCAGCGCGTTCTTCATCTCCGACAGCACGCACAGTTCGTAGTAACGCCGGTCAATGCCGGCGTCGGTCATCACCAGCTTCTGCCAGCGCGGCTTGATGAAGTCGGTCGGCGCGTCGGCGGGCACCTTGCGGGCGTTGTCGCTGTTCATGCCGCGCAGCACCTCAATGGCTTCCAGCACATCCTTGGCAGCGGGCGCAGCCCGCAGCTTGAGCACGGCGAGGAATTCCGGCGCGTAGCGGCGCAAGGTGGCGTAACTCTCGCCGATGCGGTGCAGGAAATCGAAGTCATCGGGCTGAACGAGCTTCTGCGCCTCGGTGACACTCTCGGCGAAAGCGTCCCACGACATGACGGCTTCGATGGCGGCAAACGGGTCGCCGCCCGATTGCTTGGCGTCGATCAGCGCTTGGCCGATACGCCCGTACAGGCGCACCTTGGCGTTGATGGCTTTGCCCGATGCCTGGAACTGCTGCTGATGCTTGTTCTTGGCAGCGTTGAACAGCTTGCCCAGGATGCGGTCGTGCAAGTCGATGATTTCGTCGGTGACCGTAGCCATGCCCTCGATGGCCAGCGCTACGAGAGTGGCGTAGCGCCGCTGTGGCTCGAACTTGGCCAGGTCAGCGGGCGTCATCTGACCGCCCTCGCGGGCGATCTTGAGCAGCCGGTTCTGGTGAACTAGCCGTTCGATGCCGGTCGGCAGGTCGAGGGCCTGCCAGGCTTTGAGGCGTTCAATGTGTTCGAGCATATGGCGCGAATTTGGCTTGGCGGGCGACTGGCGCAACCAGGCCAGCCAAGTTGTCTTGCCGTTGTCGCGGCGTTTCAGCAGTTCATCGAGTCGATGGCGGTGCCCGTTCGACAACGGCGCGGACAGGGCTTCGTAGATGTGCCGATTGGCGCGAGTGATGGCCTCGGCGCTGGCGCGCTCGATGGCGCCCAGCGCGGGCAGGATGATCGACTGCCGCCGCAGATGCTCAATCAAGGCGCTGGCCAGCACGATGCCCTTGTCGGTCTGCATAGCCAGCTCGGTCAGCGTATGCACGGCCGGCCGGTAGTGGCTCATGGTGAACGTCTGGAAACCGAACACCGTTTGCAGTTCGACCAGGTGCTCGCGCCGCGTCTGTTCCCGCTGCCCATAGTCGCCCCAGCTTTCGACCGGCACTTTGAGCTGCGACGCCACGATGCGCAGTAAGGGCGAGAACGGCAGCTCATCAGCGCCCAAGATGACGCCGGGGAATCGCAGGTAGCAAAGCTGAACAGCGAAGCCCAGCCGATTCGCTGAGCCACGGCGCTGGCGGATGACCGACAGATCGGTGTCGCTGAACGTGTAGTACCGGATCAGATCGTCTTTGGCATCGGGCAATGCCAACAGGCTTTCGCGCTCGATGGCGGACAGAATGGAACGACGCGGCATGCTCAGGACTCGCGCAGGTACTGGTACAAGGTTTCGCGACTGATGCCGAAGTCGCGGGCAATCAGGGCTTTTTGCTCACCCGCCGCGACGCGCCGTTTTAGTTCGGCAATCTGCTCATCGTTCAGTGACTTCTTGCGGCCCCGGTACGCGCCCCGCTGCCGGGCGAGCGCGATCCCTTCACGCTGCCGCTCACGGATCAAGGCCCGCTCGAACTCGGCAAACGCGCCCATCACCGACAGCATCAAATTCGCCATCGGTGAGTCCTCGCCCGTGAAGGCCAAACATTCCTTGACGAATTCGATGCGCACGCCGCGCTTGGTCAGACCCTGCACGATGCGGCGCAAGTCATCCAGGTTGCGTGCCAGCCGATCCATGCTGTGCACCACCACGGTGTCGCCTTCGCGCACGAAGGCGAGCAGTCTTTCCAGCTCGGGGCGCTGAGTGTCCTTGCCGGATGCCTTGTCGGTGAACACCCGCGCCACCTGAACCCCTTCCAATTGCCGTTCCGGGTTCTGGTCGAAGCTGCTGACGCGAACGTAGCCGATGCGTTGCCCGTACAAAGTGCCTCCAATGGGTAATGTGTCAGGGTGAAATCTATTACTCTTGACTGATTGTGTCAATAAATTTAATATTCGACTCTATTTTGACGCGATTGCAGGCTCATCCCTGACGTTGCATTAGGGTATAGCTCAGTTGGACACCAACCGTAGCCACAAAGCACGGGATGGATCATCCACTAGGTGGCGATTGGGATGGACACCGGGAATGTCACATCGGCGGAGACTTCCTGTTGGCCTATAAGCTTGATGACAGCGGCAAAACCGGTTTGATTGTCTTCGTGCGCACAGGCACTCATGCCGAGTTGTTTGAGTAACGCAATTTTGCCTGATTAGCAACGAAGCTCCGCTGGCTCACGTGGTGAGCGAGTAGGGCCTTGAAAATAGGCGCATCTTCTTGAGGAGGCGTGGGAATCAACCGAGTACAAATGCAAGCAGGAATGTCGATGCCGGAGTTTCAGAAGCGCTATGGAACCGAGGACCAATGCGAAGCGGTCGTGATGGCGATGCGCTGGCCGGAAGGCTACCGCTGCCCGGTTTGCTCCGACGATTGCAGGAACGCGCGCGGCGGGTCTTCTTGATCATGCTCTGTTCCGATTACCGTAAATCGACTGATGCGCTCGATTACGACTCTCTACGAGAAATGGTCAAGAAGAGTGGTTTGCCGCTTCGCGCGGCATGGAAACGAACAGGCTGCACGGCAGTTGGTCGATGAGGGAATGGCCTACCGATCCGCGCCACCAGCGATCAAGGGCTGAGCGGCGGTGGTGCCCAACAATAACGAGGTCAGCTTTGATCTTGCCAGCGAAGGCGCCAATGGCCTCGGCCGGATCTTCCCACATACTGATGGAGCCGGCGGCGTCCAATCCCGCCTCGCGCAGGCGTGCGAGGCCTTTCTCGAGGATGGCGCTGAAGTAGGCCCGGTCTTTTTCCGACAGGTCTTCAGACAGCGGGCCAGCGGCCAGGATATAGGGGGACAGTGGCGGCACGACCGCGAGCAGGTGACAGCGGGCGTTGAAGCGGCTTGCAAGTGCGATCCCCTCCTCGAGCGCATCCTGGCACTCGGCGCTGCCATCATAGGCGAAAACGATAGTCTGAAACATACGCATTGTCCTCCGATAGCGTTAAAAGTATGTCGGCGACTTAGCTGGCGTTCACAGCCGCACATTCGGCAGTGCTGCCGTCACTCCATCGCCGCGTGCACCTCGTTCACTGCAGCTTTCTTCGGCGACGCCCGCAACAGAATTATCAGCGGGATGGCGGCCACAGTGATCCACATCATCAGCCGGAAGTCCTGCAAATAGGCCAGCGTGGCGGCCTGGCGCGTCACCTCGCCGCTGATTGCCGTGAGCCCCTGAGGCGTGCTCAGGTTGTAGGCGCCCGCCTCGACCGCCTGCCTCAGCGCCAGATTGAAGGGGGTGATGTAGTCGGCGAACGCGGCATGATTGGCCTGCATGCGTTGCGCCAGGTAGGTCATCACGACATCATGACGATTGCTCCGGTCAACGCATCAAGCCATTTGGCTGATGCTCTTGCGAAAATGTGCCAGAGCGGCGACGAAAAACACCGCACCGATAACGGCCAGTGCAAGAAATTGCGGCCAGACCACATCGAAGCCTGCGCCGCGGTAGAGGATCGACTGGGCGGCGGCAACAAAGTGCGTGGTGGGCGCAACCTGCATGATGTTCTGCGCAAGGATTGGCATGCTCTCGCGCGGCGTGGTGCCGCCTGATAGCATCTGCATCGGTAGCAATACCAGCATTATCAACAACCCGAATTGTGGCATGTTGCGCGCCAGCGTCGCCATAAAAATACCCATAGACGTGGTGACGAAAAGGTGCAATGTGGCGACGGCCAGGAACAGCGCCACCGAGCCCTCAATCGGCACCTTGAGTGCCCACTGCACGAGAAAGTTTAGCGAAAATGCGGTAGCCAGCAAAACGACTAGCCCCATTGACCAGATCTTGCCCAGCATGATCTCGGCGGGGGTGACGGGCATGACCAGCAGGTGTTCGATGGTGCCGTGCTCGCGCTCGCGGATCAGCGCGGCGCCAGCCAGCACGATGGACAGCATGGTGACGTTGTTGATGATCTCCATCAGCGAGCCGAACCAGGCCCGCGTCAAGGCCGGGTTGAAGCGCATCCGCAAGGCCAGGTCCACCGGTGGCGCGGCACTGCCGCGATAGCGCTGGACGAATTCGTTGATTTCGCCCATCACGATCTGCTGGATGTAGCCGCTGCCGGTAAAGGCCTGGCTCATGCGCGTGGCATCCACATTGAGCTGGATAGCGGGAGAACGCCCCGCCAGCACGTCGCGCTGGAAGTTCGGCGGAATATTGAGCGAAAAGGTATAAAGCCCCGCATCCAGGCCGACATCGACCTCGGACAGCGTCACCCGCGTTGGCGGCATGAATTGTGGCGGGCGAAGGGCGGAGGTGATGCGTGCCGATAGCGGCGAGTCATCCTCGTCGACGATCGCGATCGGCACATTGCTCAGCCCTTCCGGCATTGCGGTTGCAGCGATATAGACCTGAAAGGTGAAGCTGTAGGCGATCAGCACCAGCATGATCGGGTCGCGCAACAGGCTCCACAGTTCCTTGATGCCCAGACGATAGATGTTGGACGCTCGGCTCATCATCATTTTTCCTGCTTTTTCAGCAGGGCGATGGACAGGCCGAGTATGACCACGGCCGCCGCGATCATCGGCACGAATACCGCTTGCAGATCGGCAAACCCCAGCGCCTTGTTGAACACGCCGCGGCTGATGGTGATGTAGTGCGTGGCCGGGTAAATATCCCCGATCAGCCGGCCGACGCCTTCGAGCGACGAGACCGGGTTGATCATGCCGGCGAACTGGATGGCCGGCAGCATGGAGCCGATCATGGCAAAGAACATCGCCGCGATCTGGCTGCGCGTAAAGGTGGAGGCGAACAGACCGAAGCCGGTGGAGAAGCCGACATAGATCAGCGTCCCCAGCAGAAGGGTCATGAAGCTGCCCTTGACCGGGACGTCGAACAGGGTCACGGCCAACAGGGTCATCAGCAGAAAATTGAGCATGGCCAGCACGATGTAAGGGATTTGCTTGCCAATCAGGAATTCGCTGCGCGTCACCGGCGTGACATAGAGATTGATGATCGATCCCAGCTCCTTTTCCCGCACGACGGATAGCGCGGTAAGCATAGCCGGGATCATCAGCAGCAACAGGGGAATGACGGCCGGCACCATCGCCGGCAGGCTCTTCACGTCCGGGTTGTAGCGAAAGCGTGTCTCGATGCTGGCGCCGCCGGCCGTGATGTCCTGACCGAAGCGGGTCTTGGCGATATCGATCAACCAGCCCTGGTGCATGCCCTGCACATAGCCCTGCACGGTTTCCGCCCGCTGCGGCATCGCGCCGTCGACCCAGGCGCCGATCTGCACCGGGATGCCGCGCTGCACGTCGCGGGCGAAGCCCGGCGGGATTTCAATCGCCAGCGACAACTCGCCGCTGCGCATGCGCCGGTCGAGGTCGGCATAGTCGGCAAGCGGCGGGCGCTCGACAAAATAGCGCGAACCGGAGAGGTTCAAGGCGTAGTTCTGGCTGAGGCTGGTCTGGTCGCGATCCAGCACGGCGTAGCTGAGATCGTTCACATCCATGGTGATGCCGAAGCCCATGATGAGCATCAGGATCAGGCTGCCGAACAGCGCCATCACCAAACGCACCGGGTCGCGTCGCAGTTCCAGCGCCTCGCGCAGGGTATAGCTGAAGGCGCGCGCAAAATCGAAGCTGCGGCGCCGCATCCGCGGGGGCGCCGCCATGCGTTGCGGCGCGGCGGAAACAGGCGCCCGGGGCGTGGCGTCGGGCAGCGTCCCGGTCTCTGTCTCGGCCGGGTCCGCGTCCTTCAAATAAGCGATAAAAGCTTCTTCCAGCGTCTTGGCATCGCGCTTTTTGACAATCTCCCCTGGCGCATCGCTGGCCAGCACCTGCCCGGCATTCATCAGCGAAATGCGGTCGCAGCGCTCGGCCTCGTTCATGAAGTGGGTCGAGATGAAGATCGTCACCTTGTCGGTGCGCGACAGATCGACAAGGAACTGCCAGAAGGCATCGCGTGCTACCGGATCAACACCCGAGGTCGGTTCGTCCAGGATCAGCAGTTCCGGCGCATGCACCAGCGCTACCGCCAGCGACAGGCGCTGGCGCATGCCGAGCGGCAGTTTGTCGGGCATGGCATCGGGCGAGCCGTCCAGCCCAAAACGAGCCAAAAGTTCGCATACCCGCGACGGGATCGCCGATTCCGGCACGCTGAACAGGCGCGCATGCAGCACCAGGTTCTGCTCGACGCTGAGTTCGGAGTACAGCGAAAACACCTGCGACATATAGCCGACACGCCGCCGCGTGGCGATGTCGCGCGCGTCCACTTTCTGCCCAAACAGCCATGCTTCGCCCTCGGACGGCGGCAAAAGACCGGTGAGCATCTTCATGGTGGTGGTCTTGCCGCAGCCGTTGGAGCCGAGGAAACCGAATATCTCGCCGCGGCGGATGCGGAAGTTGACGCGGTCGACCGCCGTGAAATCGCCGAAGCGCATGGTCAGGTCGCGCGCTTCGATGGCGACATCCTCGCTGTCGGCAAACGGCGGCACCACGACTGCCCGATGGCTGCGCTTTTTTTCTTCCGGCAGCAGCTCGATGAAGGCCGCCTCCAGCGTCGTAGTGCCGGTGCGTTCGCGCAGTTCTTTGGGCGACCCCGTGGCGAGAATCCGCCCCGCGTCCATCGCCACCAGCCAGTCGAAGCGTTCGGCCTCCTCCATGTAGGCGGTGGCGACCATCACGCTCATGCCCGGACGCGCTTCGCGGATATGGGCGATCAGTGACCAGAATTGCGTGCGTGCCAGCGGATCGACTCCGGTGGTGGGCTCATCGAGAATCAGCATATCCGGGTCGTGGATCAGTGCGCAGCACAGTCCCAGTTTCTGCTTCATGCCGCCGGACAGTTTCCCCGCCGGACGATCGAGGAAAGCATGGAGGCCCGTCGCTTTCGCCAACTCATCGATGCGCCGTCGGCGTTCAGCCGCATTGTGGCCGAACAGACGGCCGAAGAATTGCAGGTTGTCTTCGACCGACAGGGCCGGGTAGAGATTCTTGCCCAAACCTTGCGGCATGTAGGCAATGGCGGGGCATACCCGGTCGCGGTGGCGTCTTGACCGCATGTCGCCGCCAAGCACTTCAACGTTGCCTTGCTGTACCTTGCGCGCGCCGGAAATCAGGGCCAGCAGGCTGGACTTACCAACGCCATCCGGGCCGATCAGCCCGACCATGCAACCCGCGGGCACCGCCAGATCAACGGCATCCAGCGCTATCGTATTTGCATAGCGCAGGCCGACGCCGGACAGGCGCGCAACCGGGCCGCTTGGCGCACTTGGTATAGTTGCCTGGGTGGTGCCGGATGCGGGAAGTGTCACTTGGCCATCCTCACTCGGCGACCTTGATCTTGAGCGATTCAGGCCACTCGGCCTGTGGGTCCAGCTTGATCCAGGCCATGCCGGGCAGGCCGGTCTTGACCTGCTTCAGGTGTTTTTTCAGCAGCTCGGGATCGATGCGGGCTTTCACCCGGAACATGAGCTTTTGCCGTTCAACTGCGGTTTCCACGGTTTTCGGCGTGAATTGCGCGACGCTCGCGACGAACGACACCTGCGCGGGAATCACATAGCCGGGCGCGGCATCCAGCACAAGACGCACCTCGCCGCCCAGCGCGACTTTGCCGGCCACCGTCTCGGGCAGGAAGAAGGTCATATAGACATCGCTCAGATCCACCATGTTGAGCACCTTGCCGCCAGCGCCCAGCACTTCGCCGGGCTGGGCCACGCGATACTGCACACGGCCGTCGCGCGGCGCCTTGAGCTGGCTGTCCTTGATGTCCGCCTCGATCCGCGCAATCGTCGCGGCGGCTGCCTCGACGGCGGCGCGGGCACCGGTGACTAGCGACTTGCTTGCCGCGATGGCCGCTTCGGCCGCCTTCGCCTGGGCTTTGGCCGCGGCCAACGCGGCCTGGGCGTTATGCACTGCCGCCTGATCGTCGTCGAGTTGCTGGATGGATGTCGCGCCTTCACGCGATAGCGTTTGCGAACGGGTCAGGCGCCGTTTGGCGTTATCCAGCTCGCTCTCGCGCTGCACGACGATGGCTTGCGCCGCCGCCAGGTCGCTTTCACGCATCCTGGTTTGCGCTTCGGCGCTCGCCACGCCGGTAATCGCCTGTTGCTGCTGGGCGCGCGCCTCATCGCGCTGCGCGGTGAGCACGTCGATCTGCATTTGCGCCAGCACCTGGTCCGCCCGCACGAAATCGCCCTCCAGGGCGAAAATCTCGACCACGCGCCCCGCATACTTGGTGGCGACATCGATCTCGGTGGCTTCAATACGGCCATTGCCGCTGACAAAGCCTTCACCCAGGCCTTTCGGGCGGGTCATCGTCCACACGCCCCAGGCGAGCAGCGCAATGGCAATGGCCGCGGCGGCCAGGAGCAGGTTCTTCTTGAGTGCGGGGCTTAAGGGGTTCATGGCGAGTTCTTTTCTTGTGTGTGCTGTCGTTCTAAGGGGTTGCCGCATCCACCGGGGCGGCAAATTCTTGACCGCCGCCGCCGAGCGCCGCGTACAGGCTTACGCGGCTGGAGAGCAGGGCGCGGCGCGTTTGCACCAGTTGCTGCTCGGCCGTGAGCAACTCGCGCTGGGCATCCAGAACTTCAAAATAAGGGGCGCTGCCATTGTCATAGCGCAACTGGGATAGCCGCGCGCGTTCGGTTTGCGCCGCCAGCGTCGCCTGGGCGATGCGCACCTGCTCAGTCAGCCAGCGGCGGGCGGATAAGGCATCGGACACATCACGGAAAGCCGCCTGCACGGTTTTTTCATAATTCGTCACCGCCAGGTCGCGGCGGACTTCGGCCAGATCAAGGTTGGCTCGGTTGCGCCCGGCATCGAAAATCGGCAAGGAAAGGCTGGGCATAAAGCTCCAGGCGCGGCTGCCGGAATCGAACAGGCCATCGAGCCCGGCGCTGGCCGTGCCTGCCGAACCGGTCAGAGTAATGCGTGGAAAAAAGGCCGCGCGCGCCGCGCCGATGTTGGCCTGGGCGGCGCGCAGTTGGTGCTCGGCCGCGACGATGTCGGGGCGTTGCAACAGCAGGTCGGAGGGCAGGCCGACGCGCAGTTCCCGCGCCAAGGCATCGTCACCGAGGCCGGTGTTTTCCGGCAGCGGCGGTAGCGGCGAGCCGACCAACAAAGTCAGCGCATGCGCCTGGACGGCTCGCCCCTGTTCGAGTTGCGCGGCCAGGGTTTGCGCCTGTTGCAGAAGAACCTCTACTTGTACCAGGTCCATCTTTGCGATCGCTCCGACTTCAAAGCGCCGCTTAAAAATGCGCAACGATTCCTCGCGGCTGGCGATGGTCTGCTGCGCCAGCGCGATGCGCTCATCCAGTTCGCGCAGCGTCAGATAACTGTCCGCCACCTGGGCAATCAGGCTGAGCGTGATTGCTCGGCGCGCCTCATCGGTAGCCAGAAAGTTTTCTAGGGCGGCATCCTTCAGGTTGCGCACGCGGCCCCAGAAGTCCAACTCCCAGGTGGACAGCCCCGCGCCCACCTGATACTGGCTGCTGACAATGGATTGCCCGCTCATGTTGAGATCGCCCGGCACACGTGCCCGGCTGCCATTGGCCGTGGCCGCAATGGTCGGCAACTGGTCAGCCCGCTGGATGCCATAAGCGGCCCGTGCTTCCGCGACGCGCAGTACCGCGACGTTCAGATCGCGGCTGTTATCCAGGGCCTGGGCAATGAGCACCCGTAGATGTGGATCAACGAAATAGTCGCGCCAGGCGATTTGGGGGGCGATGCGGCCTTCGGTTGTTGCGTTCGGGTGCATCTGGGTATCGGCGGGATAGGCCGTGGCGACCGGCAGCGTCGGAGTTTCATGGCGGGGGGCCAGTGAGCAGCCGGTCACTGCCAGAACACCTGCCAGCGCACACAGGGAGGCTACGCCGCGCAGTTGTCCATCCAACTGCATTCGGATGGGCGCGTCTTCTCGCCGGATAGAAGCGTTCATCATCTTCTTGCTCCTTGTCACGAAGTCTCTACGTGTAGCCACACAACATGCCTCGTCCCTCTCTCAAGGAAAAAAGTAGCTAGCTCGCAGTTGCACATAGTCCTGGCCTGGGTTGGGCTGCTTGATGTCGGCATTGGAGTAGTGAGTCAGACGCAGTCCAAGCAGCCAGGGTGTGCCCTGCAGTCGATGGAACAAGCCAACCGAACTGCCGAACTGAAATGTGGTCGAGATGTTTTTGTCGCCAAGATGGGTACCCGAAAACACGTTCGCGCCAACACCCAGTTCGACCCCGGTATTCGAAGCAAACCACCACCGTGCGAAGGGCGTGACGCCAACATGCAACAGGTCGCGGTTGGACTGGCCAGAGGCTGCGCGCACCATCCCCAGCGAGTATTCCAGACTCACGTCGAGGGGATGGGCTGCTAACTCTCCTTGCCAGAAAGGTGCGGTTTGATAGCTCAAGGCAATACTGTGATATCCATCGAGGCTCCCGGCGAGCCCGCCCAACTCATCCGCATGGACGACGTGACTCGTGGCTACCAGCGTTGTCAGCACGAAGACAACAACCGTGCGCGGCAGAGTGTTTTTATCATTCCTCATGTTTCTGCCTCGTTATCGGACAATTGAAAACCCCACCCTCACTTGCGTCCCACGGTCCATATTGTAGTCGAGCAGACTTTCACCGTACCCCTTGAATAGCTGGAAGTGCAGGAAGCCGCCGGTGCGAGCGAAAAACGGTTGGCGTAGCGGGTAGGAAAGATCGAACTGGGCACTGCCATGTCCGGAGGTGCCATTGCGCAACTGCATCGCCAAAAGCCAGCCGTCCTCGTGGCCATAGCGGAGAATCCAGTCCGCATAACCCCGGTAGCGCTGGATGTCCGTGTTGTCTGATTTTTCTAGATAGCCATAAACCTTGGGAGCGAAGGTCAACGTGCGTCCATCCGAAAATCCGGTGCGCCAGACGGGCTGCGCGAAGAGTGTGTTGATGCTGCGTGAATTCACGCCATCCTTACCGTTTGATTCGTGCTCGAAACCGGCGCGCAGCACCTCGGGCATCAGGCGGCTCTCGCCATGAGTCTCTCCCTGCCAAAAGAGACTGGGCCGGTAGCTGGTATCGCGAAATGGCGACGAATTGGCGCCCAGATCCCATATTGAAGTCTGCGTATAGCCGAAATGCAGGCGGGATAGAAAGGGAATCCACTGCACCGGACGGCTATCAGGGTCGAACAGCCGGTACTTGAAGCTCAATTGGAAACGGGCAGTGGCTCCGCCACCACCACCCACGACAAAGTACATGGGCTCATTGGCCGACAACACCGGTTCGTCCGTGGCAAATAATTTGCTGCCTGTACCGCTGGATCGCGTGACGGGCGTCGCGTCGCTATACATGGGCGCTCGCATCCGCTCGATCGGGTCGGCGGCAGTGACCACGAGGGCCAGTTGGTTCGATTCGGCTCCAGCCAGATGTGCCCGAACCAGCCCTGATAGATGGGCAGGCAATACCCCGCGATACGTTCGGCGTGTATCCTCTGTCAAAACCTGATCTACGATGGCAAGTTCCACTTCCAGCGCCCTGTCGTCGCGCACTAACCTGAGCCTGAGCGTGTCAGGCCAATCCGCCTGCGCCGCCGGTTTGACGACATCGAGCACGATCGGTGCTCCCGCGCGCGCAGTCTCGTCGGGAGTGACGATCAGCCAAGCTGGCGCCGCGGCGGCGGGCAGTGCGACCAAGCACAGACAGAGACACGTGGCTAGCCTCATCGAAGCGGCCAGCGGCAGCAGGCCGCGAAGTCTTGGCGAGCGATTCATGATGTTTTTTCTGTCCCTTTCCGTCCCTGTATAGCAGGTGTTTACAATCGCACCTTCGGCAATGCTGTCCTCACTCCATCGCCGCGTGCACCTCGTTCACTGCAGCTTTCTTCGGCGACGCCCGCAACAGAATTATCAGCGGGATGGCGGCCAAAGTGATCCACATCATCAGCCGGAAATCCTGCAAATAGGCCAGCGTGGCGGCCTGGCGCGTCACCTCGCCGTTGATTGCCGCGAGCCCCTGAGGCGTGCTCAGGTTGTAGGCGCCCGCCTCGACCGCCTGCCTCAGCGCCAGATTGAAGAGGGTGATGTAGTCGGCGAACGCGGCATGATTGGCCTGCATGCGTTGCGCCAGGTAGGTCATCACCACCGAGATGCCGATGCTGCTGCCGATGTTGCGCATCAGGCTGTACAGCGCCGTGCCCTCAGTGCGGTAATGCGGCGCCAGGGTAGCGAAGGTGATGGTGGATAGCGGCACGAAGATAAACCCCAGCCCCACCCCCTGTGTAATGCCTGTCTTTACGATGTCCCAGCCGTCGATATCCGTGTTGAAATTGGTCATCTCCCACAGGGACAGGCTGGTCAGCATGAGGCCCAGTAAAATCATGTAGCGCACGTCCACCTTGCCGGATAACTTACCCACGGCGATCATAGCGAACATGGTGCCCACGCCGCGCGGGGCCAGCAGATAGCCGACATCGATCACCGGGTAGCCCAGCAGGCCTTGCATGAATGGTGGCAGCAAGGCCATCGTGGCGAGAAGAATGACGCCCACAATGAAAATGAACAGCAAGCCGACGCTGAAGTTGCGGTCCTTGAACAGCCCGGGTTCGATGAACGGATGCTCGTGCGTGAACATGTGAGCGATGAAGAGATAGAGCGCCAGGCCGGAGAGCATGGCCTCGATCACCACTTCCGGGTTGGTAAACCAGTCGAGCGATTCGCCGCGATCCAGCATCATCTGCAGCGCGCCGATACCGAGGCTCAGCAGCGCGAAGCCGAGCAGGTCGAAGCGTCGCGTGCGGTCGATCGGCGTTTCACGCACGAACGCTGCCAGTCCGAGCCAGGCCAGCACACCAAACGGCAGGTTGATATAGAACACCCAGCGCCAGTTGTAATACTCGGTTAGCCAGCCGCCGAGCGAGGGGCCGAGAATCGGCCCCACCATCACGCCCACGCCCCACATCGCCATCGCCGATCCAAGGCGCTCGCGCGGATAGGTATCGAGGAGCACAGACTGCGACAGCGGCACGAGGCTCGCGCCGAATACCCCTTGCAGCAGACGAAACAGCACAATCTGGTTCAGGCTTTGCGCCGCGCCGCAGAGCATCGAGGCCACCGTAAAGCCGACCACCGACCACATGAAAATGCGCTTGCGTCCCCAGCGCGCCGAGAGGAAACCGGTCAGAGGCATGAAGATCGCCGCCGCCACGATGTAGGAGGTCAGTACCCAGGTAATCTGATCCTGGGTCGCGCCCATAGTCCCCTGCATGTGCGGCAGCGCAACGTTGGCGATTGTGGTGTCCAAAGCCTGCATGATGGTCGCCAGCATGACCGACCCGGTGACCAAGCCACGATGTGCGCTTTCCGGGTTTGCGGCTGTGGCGGCAGTCATTGCTTGATCTCAGAGCGAGAAACCGAGCACGCGACGGCGATGGCCGGTGTCGATTTCCACGATGGTGCTCAGCCCTGCGCGCAGTTGCGGCATGGTCGGAGCGGCTTCGATCTTGATCCGCACAGGCACCCTTTGCGCGATCTTGACCCAATTGCCGGTGGCATTCTGTGCCGGGATAACCGAGAACTCCGCCCCTGTAGCGGGACTCAGGCTTTCCACCACGCCCTTCCATGCCGCATCGGGGTAGGTATCGACACGGATGGTGAACGCCCTGGCCGGCGCGGCGTTTCGAGGCCGAACAAGCAGTCCTTCGTGGCGGCCGTATCGACGACCGCACGCGCTACACAAAGCTCACGCCGTTGGCGAATGTCGCCGCCGCGTCGATGTGCGATTGGGGTGAGCATGCCTTGTCCGCTAAGAACAAGGTGGTCTCCGACGGTCTGCCCGCGATCCATGCCGCAATGGCCGATACGCAGGCAAACTTTTAGCTGGTACTGAGCTACGCCGTCGCCTCGGTAGATGTCAGGTAAGGGCTTAGCGTGCTTTATTTTCCGTTTTCTGAGACGACCCCTACGAGACACCCGAGCGGCCGCGCTGCCTGTGCGTGCCTGGCGGCGTGGAGATGTACGTGGCGCGGCATCGCCAGTTCGTGGTCAAGCGCATGCCGGACAGCGGCAGCACCCACCATCCGAGCTGCCCATCCTACGAGCCGGAGGTCCAGCAGTCCGGACTAGGCGAACTGGTCGGCGAAGCGGTACTGGAGTCGGAACCGGGGCGGTTCGAATTACGTGTGGATTTCCCCTGGATGCGGGTAATCGGGCGCGCCGTGCCGCGCGGCGAACCCCAGGAGGTGGCGGAGATCGGCGTGCCGAGGAGGCAGATGACGTTGCGTGCCTTGATGCACTTCCTGTTCGAGCGCGCAGGCTTCAACCGCTGGAGCCCGGCGATGGCGGGCAAACGCAACCAGGGCGTGCTGCGCAAGTACCTGCTGGAGGCGGCCGAGGAGATCATCGTTAAGGGCATCCCGCTGGCCGAGCGCCTGTATGTGCCCGAACCGTTCAGCGAGAGCGCCAAGACCGAGGCGGCACAGCGCCGGCGCGAGAAGCTGGCCGTGCTACGTCCCAAGGACGGGCAGACGCCGCTGGCCGTCGTGATCGGCGAATTCAAGACGAGCGAGGCCACAAGCCAGGGCCGCCGGGTCTGGATCCGGCACATGCCGGATGCGCCCCTGCTGATCGCTAGCCGAAGTTGGGAGCGGATCGAGCGGGTGTTCGCGCCGCTGTTTGAGGCGCGCGATGCCGATACCGGCCACCCGGTCCGCGTCATCCTGGCTGCGCTGATCCGCGCCCGCCGTGAATACACCTACGAGATCGATGCGGCGAGTTTGATGTTGACGAGCGAGCATTGGATTCCCATCGAGGGCGTGCATGAATTGCCGCTGATCGATGCCCTGGTCGCCCAGCACCGCCGTTTCGTCAAGCCACTGCGCTATGACGCTCGGAGCGCGGCGGCCTTTCCGAATGTCCTGCTGCTGGATGCCGGGACGGCGCCGGTGCCGCTACACGTGGTGAGCGCTTTCATGGATAAGAAGGAGCGGCTTTCCAAAGAAAGGGCAATTGCGGAAATCGGTGCGCAGGGTGCTTGGGTCTGGAGGACCGAGGAACAAATGCCGCCCTTCAGACGAGATGTAGAGCTGGCGCTGCCGTCTTGATACGCGCTATTGAAGTGTAGGCCCACATAAGCGCAGCAACTGCGATCGGATCTCGGCCGGAGATGCTGCCAGATCTACGGTGGCAAACCGTATGCTGTGCCCCTGGATGAAGACCGTCTCATCTACGGCGTGTCCAAGGCAAGGATGAAGAAGCAACCCGCTGGCGCAATCCGCAAACGAATCGCCGCGCCCAACCTGCGAGCGGAGGTAGGCGTAGATCTGGTACACGTACCCGCTGCGCAGCGTTTCCTCTCGATACCAGCCGCTCGTGACGATCGATGTGAACTTGGTGTCGATGACGATTCGCCGACCGGACGGCGCGTGGTCGAGCACCACGTCGGTTCGCATCGTTGGCAAGATCTTGTCTATTCCCGACGTCTTCTGTTCTATCTGCCAGCTCAGCATACCGCCGCACCGAACGCGCCATCCCTGCGGTTGCAGCACCACGTCATAGAAGCCACCTACGGCTTTCTCGAACAGTCGGCGGACCCACGTGACCT
>WBZV01000256.1_pt1 | contig 35410 bp, 39 predicted proteins | sample 5204221 | NCBI WGS metagenome assembly WBZV01 (sample SAMN12344360, study PRJNA552823) | activated sludge metagenome | biome: Activated sludge suspended growth; feature: Nitrification reactor; material: Wastewater; isolation source: activated sludge from nitrification reactor of wastewater...
ATATGGTTACGAGCATATACTTTCTCCTTTTTTTGGACTTAAAAAAAGATTAGTATATTGCTCGTTTTTTTCTAGTTATTTAGGATCGAACTCGCGTTAATTATGCAGAACTTGCACGTGATTGCGATATCAGTCCTCATACTGCCAAAGAATGGATCGCTATTCTTGAAACAAGTTATATCATCAAGCTTGTCTCGCCCTATTACAGAAATTTTAATAAACGCCTCACTCAACACCCCAAACTCTATTTTTATGACACAGCTCTCGTGTGTCAGCTATTAAACATTCGCAGCAATGATGAATTTTTTAACCATCCATTGCGTAGCGCACTTTTTGAATCATTTGTTATCAGTGAATTTTTTAAATATAACTACAATCATAATGAATCACCACGCATCTACTTTTGGCGCGATGCACAAGGACATGAGATTGATTGTATTATTGAAAAAAGCTATCTTGAGCTTATTCCGGTTGAAATTAAAGCAAGCAAAACAATGTCATCTAGCTTTTTTGATGGATTAATTGACTGGAAAAAAATCAGTAATCAAGAAAATGTTACATCCTATATTGTATATGGTGGAGTTGATTCTATGAAACGGGATAAAGGGCATCTTTTTTCATGGCAAGAAATCACCGCAATGTTAGAGATAATTTACCAACGAAAAAAATAACTACACCGCTCTCTCAATACGCTGCTTACGCAGCTCATCCTGGTAAAAAACATACAAACCAACAAAAACGACTACGGCAGAAACATAAAAATGCCATGAAATAGTTTCATTAAAAAAAGTCCATCCATAAAGCGCAGCAAAAAGAGGCCCCAAAAAACTGGTGAATGACATAAAAGTAGCCGAATATGTTTTGAGCAACGTTGCATATAAATTGTGGCACAAAATATTGCCAATACATACCGTCGCGCTTAACCCGGATATAAATGCGACAGGATCGCTAATAGACACCGCTCCCTCGTGAATATAAGAAACAACTAATGATAATAATCCACCACATGCCATTGCAATACCATTAACCATGGCAGGCTGATAGTTTTTATTACGCACCAATTTTTGTATCAATATCCAGCTATAACAATGGAATGATACTGATAATATTAAAAACAGTTCATACTTTGAAACATAAAAAATTTCCCATAATGTCGCTTCTGCAGGACTTTTAGAAATTAAAATAGGCATCATACCACTCAAGCCTATCGCCAACCCCGTCCATTGTTTTTTGGAAAGCTTTTCACCAAACAGTACATATGCATACAAAGCTGACAGAAATGGAGACAAATTATAAAAAAATGATGTCTTCCACACAGGCAACTCGCGCAATGCATGCAGCCGTAACCCATACGTCAAAAACATACCCAACACTATAATTTGTAAAAAAATCCACAGATGATTCTTTTTAAACCTCAGCTCCCCTTGGGGCAAAAAAAATTGATATATTAACAAAATAGAGCCTGCTGCTAGCATGCGTATGCCAGAAACAAACAGGGGGGATGCAAAAGACAAAAGATATTTACCCAACGGAAAAGATGTGGCGAATAATGCCTGAAGAAGAATGAGAAAGGTCATAGTATTACCGATTAAAAATAAATTGACGATTACTAGATATTTTAGTTATGGTACTCACAGATTACAACGCAACAGAAGCACGCGTATAGCAAGATACGATTATAATAAGCATACTATAATAAAAAAAATTAGGAACTTTTATGTGTAAAATAAGCAATTTTGTGCCAATATTCTTTCTGTTTACCCTGTCAGCTCCGCTTCTTAACGGAATGAATAAAGGTGAAAAAGGTAAAGAAAAAGAAAAAAAAACTTATATTGAACCACATCACACAATAGATGTTTTTAGTGTAAAAAAAAACCTACAAACAGATAGAAGACGACTAGAAAAATTAATTGCCTGTAGCCTCGCCATCAGTCCTTCAAAAAAAAACCTGATCATTGGCGCAGAGGGTGAAGTGTACCAATTGTCCCTAAATCATACAAACCCAACGCTGCAAAATGGCGGCTTTAAAATGTTATTTAAGCATCCTGATGTTATCTATTCCCCTATCCTAGCACTGACTCAAGAAAAAAATAGCGATCTTTTAATTGCATCTGCCGGTAATTACGAAGATACAGATACAAAAGAATATAAAGCTCATCTTACAATACACAAACCAAATGGCTGGTTACGGCAAAAAATATTTAATTATCCTGTACAAGCAATTAAATTCAACAAACAGGGAAATCTTCTTGCTATCGGCGGACACAGCTCTATCACCCTTTTTGATATAGATAAGGACTGCATAACAAATAATATTTTTACCCCTGCATTTAAAGGCAACCCTTTACAAGATATAAGCATCACACAATACAACAAAAAGGTCCAATGTGTTATTTCTATTAGTAAAAATCGCAGCATCCAATACCACACAATAACCCAGTCGGAAGACTCTTATGGACTTACACTCTACCCAGAAGTATTCTGTGAGGATAAACTTACTCACATTCACTGCGCTAATAACAATGAAACAATATTACAAACAGAAGACAATACTATAAAATCGATAAGCATTGAAAATATATTTGCCACAATTAATAGTGAACAAAAAACACTACATACTCACACTATCGACGATACTAAAAATTATGAGAACGTAACATTAAATACTGATTCTCATTGCGCCTTTGCCCGTTGGACAAAAAATGATGGCACATCCGATAAAAAACGTCATCGCATAGAAGTATTTTTTATACATAATGACCATAATGTACAAAAGCCAACCCTAGATAAGTGTATTTTAAAAGCACCACAATGCGAAAAAGAATACAAACTATTATCTTCATCAGGAAAAGTAGAATTACATTACGAGCATTTTTTTAATGTAGCTTTTTTTGGCAATCGCATTGTTGCCCTCAGTAGCTGCGGTAAATTATTTATCTGGAAGCTCCCAATATTTAATAAAGATACCGAAAAACAACAGATTTCTTGCGACGATATTCGACCTGTTCTAAAAAGACAACGTTCAAAATCATTAACAATACTGCCGGCAACAAATAATACATCAGAAACAGAAATCATGCGTTCTTCATCTGATCATAAACATTTAAAACGCACCGCAGCAGGATTACGTATCACTCTATCACGCACACCCTCTCCAATATCGCCTCAAGAATCTCCACGCAGTAGCTCTGGCACACCCAAAAGCTCTCCAAGAAGACCACTTTTAACAAAAGCTACACAATCTGAAAGCGATAAACCACAAAAACAAAACAAAGGATTGTTAACTCCACCAACATCATCACGAAAAATATCACCGCGAGGCAGTGAAGAAAAAAAGTAAAACAATAAAGAAAAAAATATCTACAAATCTGACATCTTTGTACCAGCGAGGAAATGGATATGAATATGAAAAACAATCTGTCCTATATCAGAACCATTGTTACTCACTAAACGAAACGCTTGTGATCCTGGCAATGAAGCAGCTAATTGCTGTGCAACCGCAAAAATATCTGCTGCCATTGTCAGATCTTCTTTTTGTAGTGACTGAATATCAGGGACGTGTTTTTTGGGAATAATAAGATAATGAATGGGAGTTTTTGGACGAATATCTTTAATAACCAAGATGGTATCTGTTTCTAAAATAATATTCGATGGAATTTCGCGGGCGATAATTTTACAAAAAATACAATCTGGTGTTACCATCTATATCTTTTTATTTTTTGTCTTTTTTACTACTCTTTTTAATCTTATTCTTTAATAGATCCCAACTGAAGTGTAATGGATTGGGTAAAAGTTTGGTGCCGAAGGTCGGACTCGAACCGACATGGTGTCACCACCGCGAGATTTTGAGTCTCGTGCGTCTGCCATTTCGCCACTTCGGCATTTATCTCAAACGTATTTTAAGATACCGCAAAAAAGACTATGCGTCAATTTAAAAAATGCTTATTTGCAAGTTACTTTATAACCTGTGATAAAAATACACATGACATCCAAGCAGCACACAAATGCCATAAACAATGTGTTACTGTCTGCAATTGCTTTCGATAAGGTTTTAGCTTTTCAGAACGGGCAATACCAGCATCAATGCCATACATAACTCCCGTTGTTATAGCAGGAACCCCCGTGGATGAATTACTCATTGCATTCATCAATATTAAAGGATCAAAAAGATTGCAATCATACGCAACGCCAACAACAGCTCCAATTGCTGCAATTTTATCCATTGTATTTAAATAGTGCCTAGGAACCGCATGAGAAATTGCAGAGGCCATTCCTGCACATGCTAATGCCGCTGAGCCTATTGGTTTCTGGGACATATGCAGAGCTGCAACATATAACATTGGGGTATTTGTTATAGTACTATAAAATTCTGCGACATACGGAGTAACCTTGTACCAATCTTCACGTTGACTCTTTTTATCTGTTGGCTTATAAAAAAATTTATTTATTTTATAATCTTGTGGTCTGGTCCAATAGCCCATTCCTCGATCCAATTCTCCACCCAATACAACAGCAGTTTTCAAAGAAAAAAATGAAACCAACAACAATAACATATTTTTATTCGCCATTGTTTTAACCATAATTATTTTGTGTAATCAATTTTCACAAGATTAATACTATCATATGGTTATTTTTCAAGCAATGTACTAATCCAGTCAACAAACCGTCCACGTTTTTCTTCATCTTCAAACCACCATGTTGCTGGGCCTTGTTTTAGAGTAAACAAACGCTTAAACCTACCAAGCGCTTCTTCCACAATTTCTACGTGGTAGTTTGCAAACAAACCACCTGTGTCAGCTGCTAATAAAATTGGTTTTTTAACATGCGTTGCGATGCATACTAATGCATATGGGTTTTGCACAATACTCATACCAAAATTATAAATACGCTTTGCAGATTCATCATCAACAGTCCCTTTGTATGGTTCATCAATAAGTGCAAGAATCATATTATTTTTTTGTGCTTTTTTAATGCATGCCTCTAAATACTCCATACATTTCTTTTCTGCCATGAACGTGGATAACCCCTGCTGCAAATTTTCATGTGGCGCAAGACCCGTTTTTATACTCGCAAATAATGTTTGTTCAGCGTGATCTGCCGGCACCATTCCGCATGACTGTGCAAGCACCGCAGAAACACCAACTGTTTTTAACAATGTTGATTTACCACCACCATTAGGACCGGTAATAATTATTTTGCTTGCGTGCTGATTACCAAGATATATATTGTTTGCTACAGCCTTATCATGCGTAAGCAATGCAAGCCATGCATTTTCGTAAACAATATATGATTCTGATTTATTAACAAACGTTACAAAACTGAATCTATTTTTTTTGTTCGCATGTTCCTTGTAAAGCTGCGCCATAGAGCAATACCCATCTAACAATGCAATAATTTGTAAAACAGGAACAAAGGCAGACTTTACTCCTTTAATTTCTCTGTGCATTGCAAGAGAGTGGCCCAAAGAATAATTATATAAATAATTTTCAGAACGTTGTTTTTTTACTAAATCATGCATAAGAGTAAGCGCAACATCGTGATATGTATCACAGTAAACATATTTCCCAAATATATGTCGATACTCTTGTGCACCACTCATAACGTGCCCCATTGCATTACAACACGACGTTACATCAAGTACGCGCTTTGTTAAATCTTTTAAAGATTGATGCATGAATGCAATGCGACGCAGAATGGAAACTAAGCTCACTCCCCAAAAATAGTCATATGCTAATGTTTGTAAGCTAGCGCTTGTAAATGCCAAGCTTTTGGCAAACAAACCAACCGCTTTTGTAGCTTGATGCGAAAACTGCTTGGGCAATCCCAATGCTTCTGCATCAAAAAACATGCCTTGAGAAAGTACTTCATAACGATCGCCAAACGAGCCTCTTGTTCCAACCGAAACCCAATCTTTTAAGGTATATTCTCGTGATGCTTTATCTTTTAAGAGATCAAGCGCAAATGAATGTTGTCTCCATGGTTGAGTAAAGCCTCTTTGTAAACCGCTCCATAAATTAAAACTTTCTTGCTTATCGGTAGTCCATGCCCATACTTCATCAGAAACACCCTGCAAGCACAATGACATTAACAAACTTTTACCTGCATCAACCATTTGTGTTGCAACACCAAGATTTAATGCAAGAGGACTTTTGTTTAAACGCTTTCGTAGTCCTGGAAGTGCATAATAAAATTGCTCACAATCAGCGTTAAGCTGATCCTGCGGATCCCAATATGCAAGTAATGAATCTTCGTATTTTTTAATTTCATTCAATTGTTTTTGAAAATGGTGTAAAATTTTAGGATTTTCAACTAAAAATACAATTATTTTTTGTCGTTGTTCTATTTCTTTTTGATCACTCACCGGATGTAGCAAATGGGTAAGTCCCCATTTTCCAAATGCTGTTTGAGTGCGATCAAGCACCGTAACAAGTCTGTCTAGCTGTAGTTCTTTCCATTCATTTTTATCAATAATAGGCGTAACTGCATATGAATAAGGGATCGTATTTAAAACAGATACAGCAGATATTTTTGCCTCTACCTGCCCAAAACTACATAATGAAAGTAAAAATAAAAGAATTGCTCTAAACATACTAAAATCCCCCTAAAATTGGCCCTAATGTCTAATTTATTCTCATTGTACATTAATTCCAAAAAGCTGCAAAGGAACCACGAAAAAGTCGATCTAATCGTTATAATGAAAAAGAAAGGTTCATGATTGGTAAATAAACGGCAAAAATAAGCATTCCTATCAACAGGCCAAGTACAATTATCACGAGTGGCTGAACAAAAAAGACAAGTCGCTGCAACAAGATATGAGTTGATTCTTTATATATTTCAGCTGAAGATAATAGTGAGCTTCCGAGTGTTCCTGTTTCCTCACCAATATTCACCAAAGCAATTACATCTGACGAAAAAACAAGCGATGCTGCCATTGCATGACTTAATAATATGCCAGAATGCACATCCATGCGAATGATGTGAATAAAGCGTTTTACAACAGAATGCGCTGTTAATGATTCAACTACTTCCAGTGCATGTACCAGCGGAACACCACTTCTTTCAAGCAATGAAAGCCCATATAAAAATTGTCCCAATTGGTGATTAAGAACCACCGTCCCCACAACAGGTATTTTTATCACCAAGATATTCCACACGCGTGCGCCTGCAGCTCTAAGATAACGTCGCAATAACAGAGCGCACAAACCAACTCCCAGTACAATGTACACCATCGACCAACTGGAAATAAATTCGCTCATTACTATCATATACTGCGTAATCGCTGGCAATTGCGCATTCATGGACGTAAACATATCCGCAAAGCGCGGCATGATAAAAATAAAAATAAACAAGCTAATGCCAATAAAAAAAATAAACGTCAGCAACGGCATAGCCAATGCTGCACGTATTTCTTTTTTGAATGAATGTTTCATTTCATAATATGCTGCCACATACTCCACGGCAGTGATCATATTTCCCGACTCATGCCCAACAATAAGCATAATTTGCGCTAAACCATCACATAAGAGCGTATGTTTTTTTAGTGCGGCCGCAAAGGGAATACCAGTGCGTATATCCCGAGCACAATTAAAGAGGTCATCGTACAAAAAAGGATTATCTAGTTGTTGCGCTGCTATGGTAAAAACATCGGGAACGGTGAGTCCTGCACGCAGCAAACGCGCAATTGCAGAAAAAATGTTCGCTCTGGAAGCAGCATTTATATTCCACAAAAAAGAAATGGTGTAGATTGACGCACAACGCATCAACGCGATTCCTTGCTGAAATAAACGTTGCGATAGTTCTTGATCAGAATACGCAACAAGCTTACCCTTTTTTATGGCTCCCGTAATATCAACACCAACCCATTTAAAATAAGGCATAAAATTCCTTTGAACCCTAACTTTACTATCGCTTCGTTGGGGATCCCTAATAAGAGAAATCATGCGATTACTTTTTAAATAAATCCATCTGCTGATGAATACCCAGTAATTCTAGCAATCTGTCATAGGAGATATCAATGTCAATCTTAATCTTTTTTTTTCTGGATTGATTTCCTGCAATTATTGCAACCCGATCTTGTGTAACATGCACACATTTTGCGATAGTTTTTATTATTTCAGCATTCGCTTTACCCTGCTCTGCCTGACTTTTGACATAACATTTTATAATGCCCGATTTATCAAGAACAAAACAATTTTTGCCTGAACAAGGAGTGACTTTTATCTCAAAAATAAGCGCCATAAGCTAGCATCCTTATATTATATCGTTGCAATCAGTGTAACAAAAAGTCTTTTTTACTAAATAGATAAACTCATTTCTTAATTACAATGGTTTAAAAAACTTGAAAAAAGAGCAAATGAAGGTATCCTTTTTATAGGACTTTATTCTTTGATAATAATTGGTACATTTGCGTTACATGGAGAGATGGCTGAGCGGTCTAAAGCGCTTGCCTGCTAAGCAAGAGTCTGGGAAACTGGGCGCGAGGGTTCGAATCCCTCTCTCTCCACCAAACTATTACCCAACTTACGCTTTTCTTCTGTTGGGGCCCATAAATAGAATAAAGATATTTACACGCGCCCGTAGCTCAATTGGACAGAGCGTCAGACTACGGATCTGAAGGTTGCAGGTTCGACTCCTTCCGGGCGCGCCAACCTACGCATAAAGCTAGGCTGGCATGGTCAGCATTTTTATCCCAGATATCGCCATAAAGGCTCATCCGGGGACCCTATTTAAAAATGGGAATAATTTTGAAATATTTATGGAGAGATGGCAGAGCGGTTGAATGCGGCGGTCTTGAAAACCGTTATCCCGAGGGATCGGGATCGTGGGTTCGAATCCCACTCTCTCCTCCACATTTTTTACAGAGAGCTTTTCTCACGTCTTTTTGCGCGAATTTTAGCGCCCCTCAAAACCCCAGTACCTGCGGGCTTTCTGGCGTTTTTCTCTAGTATTAGACCCGTACCTCGGTTTCTCCAGTTTCGCCATTTTACCCCCAAAATCTCTGTTTTTAGCCTCTCTATCTCCGATACATGCGAACACTCCGGGTGAAGGTACGCATGTCCTCAAACCCCCTATTTACCTAGGTTTCAGAGGATTGGTGGTTTTTAACCTCTCACTTTTAGAGAACAAAAACCGGAGTAGCTATGGAGATTCGAAATAGAGAAAATGAGGTAAATCAAGGGGTGGGAAGCAGTTTATGCTATCCTTCAGAAAAGAAATATGTTATGCGTAACTAAAATTATTTAACAAGAACGATGACTATTATAATGAGTGACCAATAATGCTAATAAAACCTGATCTCAAAGACGAAGAAATCATTGCGTGTTTGCGGGATGCGTATGGATTGACTGTGGAAAAAGTAACGTTTCTGCCTATTGGCGCTGATTTCAACACAGCTGTTTATCGCGTTACAACAAGCAACCAAATGGATTACTTTCTAAAGTTGCGACGCGGTGAATTTTTAGAGGCTTCAGTGTCAGTTCCAAAATACTTGGCGGATCTCAGTATCAAGCAAGTTATTCCTCCTTTTGCAACCAAAACAGGGCAACTTTGGACAAGTTTGGCATCATTCAAGGCAATTCTGTACCATTATGTCGAAGGTCGTAATGGCGTTGATACCAAACTATCAAAAGATCAGTGGATCCAATTTGGGGAGACTCTTAAAAAGCTTCACAGCACCGATATTTCTGCATCAATAACAAAAGATGTACCACGGGAGACCTTCTCTTCTAAATGGCGCGAAACCGTAAAAGCATTTCTTATGCGTATCGAAAGTGAGGTTTTTGAAGAGCCCGTCGCTGTAAAAATATCAGCGTTCCTGGAATCAAAAAGGTGCGAAATCCTTAAACTAGTTGAGCGCGCTGAAGAGCTTGCGATCACACTCCAAAAACAGCCTCTTACTTATGTTTTATGCCACGCCGATATCCATGGCTGGAACCTGATTGTTGATAAAGAAGGAGTCCTTTATATTGTTGATTGGGATACGCTTATCTTCGCCCCCGTCGAGCGAGATCTGATGTTTATCGGCGCTGGCATTTGGGATAGTGGCCTGACAGCCGCCGAAGAAGAATCACTATTTTATCAGGGCTATGGCCAAACAAAGATAAATCGAGATGTGATGGCCTACTATCGTTTTGAACGTATTATTCAGGACATCGGCGACTATTGTGAATACATCTTTCTGTCTAATGAAGGTGGTGACGATCGTATGCAATGCTTTGAACACTTACAGCCTGTTTTTCTGCCGAATGGTGCAATAGAGAGAGCGTATGACTCTTATAATATGAGGAAAATTTTATGAGATTATATTTTATAGGTGGCGCCAGTGGCAGCGGTAAAACGGCTGTGATGCCTCATTTGCAAGAGCTGTTGGATGGAGGGCTATTTTTTCAAACATTGATAATGAGGTAGAAAATGCAAAATAAAACTCACATCTCCTTAATCATCTGGATCGTGGCGCTGATCGCGATTGGAGGAGTCATTGGCTCCTTAACCAAGCCAGAGATTAGCACTTGGTACAGCGCTTTGAATCGTTCCGCCCTGACGCCACCAAATTATGTATTTCCGGTTGCTTGGACTATTTTATACGGCATTATTGGCGCTTGTGGTTGGCTAATTTGGCGCGCGTCTTCATTTCCCAAGCTAAGTATTATCAAAACCTTATACGTAACCCAGCTCATTTTAAACTGGAGCTGGACACCTTTGTTTTTTTATTACCACTTAACTGGACTTTCCCTTATAGTTTTGATCGCTATGAATATTCTTGTCGGCACGATAACTTGGTTAGCTTATCAAAAAATGAGAGAAGTATCGCTGCTTATGATTCCTTATCTTTCATGGATTCTGTTCGCAAGCTACTTAAACTTTTACATATGGCAGTATAATTGATGGTAATTATATGAGAAAAAAAGGTAAAATTATTAAAAATACTAATCAATGGCTAGCTATCAGAAAAACATTGTCTAAATGCTCTGAGCGAGATTTACTAGGATTAATTGCAGATTTACACGCTCTTTCAAAGTAAAATAAAGACTTTCTTGAAGCACGTTTTATCAAAAATGATGAGGTGCTGGCGCACTATAAAAGTATCATTAAAAAGTGTACTGCTCCCAGTGAACCATAGAAAACAACCAACAAATTAGCCTCAAAGATGCCAAAAAAAGCTCTTAGTGACTATAAAAAAGCTACAAATGTACGATTAGCCTCATTGATTTAATGGTTTGCTATGTGGAAATATGGGACAGATTTTTTGTGTGAATTTGGGAATATGTACGAGCAGTATTACTGTAGCTTAGAATCTGTTTTCAGTAACGCTCTAAAACTTATGAAAACCGATGAAACTTATCTTGTAAAGACAAAATATATCAAAAACAATGTATATGCTGTATCATAAGGCTAAATAAAACATATATTATCCTCATTGTGAGAAAAAATGATCGCCCGACTGTGTATTATTGTTTTTCTTATAACACCGCTTTCTCTCTTAAGCATGAACGAAAAATCACCACGCTCGATGGAATCGTCCTCCGGGAAAGAGAATGCATCTGAAAAAAGACTTCTCTATAATAACAAACAATCCTCTGCAAAAATAAAAACGCATCCTCTCGATATTGCAAGTCTAGATCTTGATAATGATCACAATAAAATAGGCAATCAAAAAAATACACCTCTCATATTTGCTGCCCAACACGATCAATTAAACTCAGTAAAAAAGTTACTAGCTTATTCTACACTAAATGTTAATCATCAAAATAAATGGGGAAACACTGCACTTCATTGCGCCACCATAGCGCAAAATCACCTTATTATCTATGAATTACTTAAAGATCCACGAATTGATGCATCATTACACAATAAAGAACAGCAACAAGCCCATGAATTTCTTAAAGAAATAATGCAAGACTCTGCAATAATAAAAATTATGTTTTATAAAAATATCATTCTGCACACACCAAAATATACAACTATCGATTATTTTACAAAAAACCAACTCACAGATCCTCTGCGTATGGCTGTCGATAAAGATGGGACAACGCCCCTCATCTGGGCAATTTGTACTAATCAAAAAAAATCACTCATTAGAAAAATAGTTTCTAATCTTTCTCATGACATCAACCATGCAGACAATTTATTCGGCACAGCATTACATTATGCAGTATTACTTGATTTACCTGAAATAATTAACATTTTGCTTCTTAGTCCAAGGACAGATCCATCAGCGCAAAATAAAGAAAAATTATATCCTCATAACTACATCATTCAAGAACCCTGCACCGATACAAAATGTAACAATAAACCCTACTCACACCATAAAAAATATACAGCAATACGTCTTCTTCTGTTCTCGCGCATGTGGCTTAACACAACAATTCGAGAAACAACATTTGAAACAATAATGACAAAAGGCGCTACAGAATGTGTAACAGAATTTCATATTAATGACAGGACTCTCACACGCATTGTTGCATTAATCAAAAAACATGCTGAAAATGAAAAATATCGTCAAAGCGCTGAGCTTCCAGAACACGCGTGTTTACCAAAATATGCCACTGATGATTTTTTAAAAAACATGATTCAATATCATTACATCAAGCATTACATACTGTAGTAAAATTATCTGTCATTTTCATCAAACAAAAATCCACCTACCTGCGCTTCCCATAACTGTTTGTACAAACCATTGAGCTCAAGTAACTGTTCGTGAGAACCATCTTCTACAATAGTTCCTTGATCAAATACAAGAATGCGGTCCATATGCAATAATGTTGATAGGCGATGCGCAATGACTAATGTTGTCTTATTTTGCATTAAATCCCATAAACTTTCTTGAATCTGACTTTCTGTTACAGAATCCAACTGACTTGTCGCTTCATCTAAAATTAAAATAGGAGCATTTTTTAAAATAGCACGCGCAATAACAATACGCTGCCGTTGTCCCCCAGACAATTTAATACCACGCTCGCCCACAAGGGTGTCGTATCCATCCGATAATTCTACAATAAAATCATGCGCATATGCTTTTTTTGCAGCGGCAATAACATCTGCATGTGACGCGTTCATACGCCCATACTTAATGTTTTCAAAAATTGAACGGTGAAACAAAGAAGGATCTTGGGGAATCATAGCAATTGATCTGTGTAAACTATCTTGCGTAACATCCTGAATATTTTGTCCGTCAATCATAATAGAGCCAGACGTAACATCAAAAAAACGTAAAATTAAATTAACAAATGTTGATTTTCCGCTGCCCGAGTAACCAACAAGACCGACCTTTTGTCCCGATTGTATGATAACTGACTTATGCTCAAATAACGATTCTGTATCTGTATATTGAAACTGAACGTTGTCAAAAACAATCTCCCCTGCAGTGACAATTAATTCTTTTGCATTTTGCTTATCTTTTATTTCAATTGGAGATCGGATAATAGCAAGACCTTGGGTAATATTGCCAATTTTCTCCCAAAACTCGCGCATTTCTTTTGCTATATTCCAAAAATTTTCAATAATATGTAAATTCAATGTCACAATGAGTACAAAATCTCCCGGTGTCATAGTTCCCGTTATAAAACCATTTAAAAGCCACCAAAAACAAATTCCCTGAAAGAGTAAAAATGAACTTCCTTGCAATGCATGCAATTTTAAAAAAAACCAATCACGCGCCTGATCTTTTTCTACTGAAACACCCAAAGAACGATTGAGATAACTATGTTCAAAAGTTTTACTCGCAAACAAACGTACACTTGCCATGTTTGTTAAAATATCAACAATGTGACCTGTCGCTGTTGCCCGCGCAGCTGCAACATCATAAGCTAAATTTTGATTACGAAACACAAGAAGAGTAGAAATACCTAAAAACAAAATAATCCACACACCCAAAGCAAAAGCAAACTTAACGTGAACCAATGACATGTTATATAACACAAACAATAACATTAAAGAACAAGCGCATAATCTATCAATAAAAATACGTAACACATCAGGAATACCTACTATGATATCGGCAATACGCGTTGTTAAACTTCCTGCAAACTGCCGCTGAAAAAATGTATGCGAATGCTCAGTTAAACTATCCATCAGAACCATACCTATATGCTTTTTAACACAAGGACGAAATCGCATAGTAATCCAATCATAAATACGAAAAATAACGACATATGAAAAATCTAATAAAAGATACAATCCCATTAATCGCGCCATTTCATGATACATATTATTTGTATCACCACTCATAGCAATGTTAAGCATTGTTTTGATAATGTATGGTTGAACGTTAAGCAAAAATGCCCATATAACAGCAATAATAATCATGCCCAGTACATAAGCCTTAAATGGCTTAATAACCTTAAAAATAAATGTTACCACCTTTTGGGATTGCATGCTATTCCTTTATCATTTCATTTTATGAGTTATTTTCGCTCCTTTTTTAGAGTCTATCCCTAAACGGCATTTTTTTAAAATAATATTTCTTTCCCGTTCAGCCTAAGCTTGTCGAAGACTTAATTGAAATTTTTAAAATATTACAGGGTCGATATTTATTGTATTTCTAAGACCGTTCGATTAACCCTTCGACAAGCTCAGGGCGAACGGGTTATGAATATGTTCATCTGACTGTCAAAAAGGAAAAAAAGAAAAAGAATATGGTATTGATCGATGATAAAGAGACAAATATTAATGGCGTAAAAGAATATAATACACATATTACTGAAAACGACTCTCAAGCTATTGGCATACCATTTAAAAACCCTTACCAACTTACACAGAAACTGGTACAACTTGGTGTTTTGTCAGAGGAAGGGGATAAAAAATTCATAAAAAAAATGAAACAATATCAATAACTACAAATTTAAAAAGAGATTGGGCCTGATCAGACCCAACCTCTTTTTAAATTCAGTGTGTTGTAGCCATTTTTTCTAAAGCTTCTACTCGCGCAACAAGTTTTTTCATTTCATTAAGCAAGAGCACCGGTAACACTTCATATCTCACCGTAACTGGTTCGCCATCTTTATCTCTCACAACCAGACGCGGAAATACTTCATCAACTTCTTCTGCAATAAGACCAAATCGACGCATCTCATTTTTATCGGAATTGTATACAAATGATACTGGTTCTAATTGCAGTATTGCGCAAGATTCATCAGCCATCCGCTGAATTGAATGTTTAAATCTTCTTGAAGAACTCATTGTACCCAACTGTCCAGCAGAGTCGACCACTACTGTTACGGCATCATTAATATCAGTCGTTACACCACTGATACCACCAATAAAACATTTCTGAATACCTGGTGTACCAATTCGAGTAATTGCAACATCAGAAGCATCACCATTGGTTCCAATTATAATATTATTATCCCCTCCTACAACCGCGTTGCCTCCCTGGATAAATACATTATTTGATCCTCCTGAAAACACTCCCGCAAAATGGCCTACCGCCACGTTAAAACTTCCCGTGAGATTAAATTCAAGCGCATTCGTTCCAATTGCAACATTACCAAAGCCTTCTGTGCACGTAGACATCGCACCAGTACCAACAGCAATGTTAAAAAAACCCGTTGTATTGGCAAGTAACGCCTGATCACCAACCGCAATATTTTGCTCGCCTGACGTATTTACTAGTAAGGCATTGTAACCAATTGCAACATTTCTCTGCCCTGTAGTATTTGCTGCCAAAGCACTAGCTCCGACAGCTGTATTTCTCACGCCTGCAGTATTTGCCGTAAGAGATTGATAACCTACGGCCGTATTATTGACTCCAGCAGTATTGGAACTCAGCGCGCTTGTCCCTACTGCCACATTGTTGTTACCTCCTGTATTGCTTTGCAGTGCTATACTACCAACTGCAGTATTATTAATTCCTACAGTATTTGCGGTGAGCGCTTGGTATCCTACTGCCGTATTGTCTACTGCAAGTGTACTTGTTTCTAAAGCTCCTGATCCAACAGCAACGTTTTGTATGCCTCCATTATTATTTGCCAATGCATTAGCACCTACTGCTACGTTATCACTACCAAATACATTTGACATGAGCGCTTGATATCCAACCGCAGTATTATCTGATCCGGTGGTATTTGTTAACAACGCATTAACCCCAATGCCCACATTTTCTATACCTGTATTGAAAACATTAAAATTACCTGCATTTTTACCGACAAAAGTATTATCCGTACCAAAGTTATGAATAAACCTATCACCTGATTTGATAATATTGCCATGGCCACTATCTACCGAGTCAACCATAGAAATATTACAACCAACTGTAAGATCACAGTCTACAACTAAATCAGAAATACTCAGAGGTCCGTCAAAAGATATACCATCTTTAAATGTCACCTCATTCTCAAATACAACTTCCTCTTTAAATGTCACCTCATTCTCAAATGCAACTCCATCTTTAAATGTCACCTCATTCTCAAATGCAACTCCATCTTTAAATGTCACCTCATTCTCAAATACAACTTCATCTTTAAATTTTACATCTTCATAAAAACGCGCCTTACCATGAACACGTAATTTTTTTTCAATAATAACATCACTTTTAAATAGGGCCTTACCTTTAACTTTTATTCTTTTATCAATAGTAACGAGTGGCAAATCATGACGGTGTAGTATTTCATCTTCAGTAATATCAAGGTCACCATTTAATACTTGATCAACAACCTTATTAAAATCTATCACCATCTCTTCTTGAATGTTATGTGGTTGTTGTTGTAATAACCACTCGGCATAGTGCAAAACGTTATATATTTCATCGCGACGATAAAAAAGATAATCCTCATCAAGAAGCTTATTTAAAATATGCACAGGAGATTGTGTGTCATTATCTAACAATGCTAATCGTGAAATAATATTAGTAAGGTGTTTATTAAAGTGTATGTATAAATTTTCTTTTGGTTCTGATGTTCCACCAGACATTCTTTGTTCTGCTTGTATACCAATACATAAGCAGAGACTTAAAAATAACAAAATTTTTTTTTGCATCACAAATTCCTTTTTTATCGTTTATTTATAAAAACCTGAACCTAAAATATATTTCTTTTCTCCTTTCTCTATCATTTCAAAATAATGAACACGTTGACATTTATTCAACGTTGCAACCACATGATCAGGTCCGTGTTGCGCAGACTCTACCATAAGCTGAATAAATGGTTTACCATTCTCATCTTTCCAGCTCATTAAATTTTTCCAAATAAATTGATAACTGTCTCCCCAGCCATAACAAAAACCTGATGCATCAAGAACGTATAAAAATAAATCTCCACGTAAAAATTGATCTGAACGATTAACAAGACGTTCTAATAAATCGGCAATAGAATGATCTGTTAAATAACCAACAGCACTTTTTACCAACAATCGCATGGTTTCTGGTTTAGAGACAGGATACATGCCACAGCCAATAACGTACTCTCCTACCCCTAAATCAACGTGCTCAACATACATCGACTGAAATGAATTATTTAACTTAAAACTTACCCAACCACCACCAGCTTTTGCTTGCGCAATCATTTCGCGGACAAAATAACGACCATCTTCATCTTTCCAGCTGTACTGATTTTGCCCAACATAATCTTTTTTGCGACCATGTGCTAAACAATTACCTTCCATGTCGTACACAACAAGTCCTAAATCTCCGTAGCGATACTCCTCACCTTGCTCTTCGTCAAATTCGTGCATTGCCTTGGACAATCCCACAGATTTCATGTGTTGATAGCCTTGCCTCACCAAATCTATGGTAGTGTCACGATTTATTTCTGGATAATACCCACACGCTATAAAATAATTTTTTCCCTTATCATCAGTAACTTTCTCTGCATATGCATGTTTTAAAGCACGCTTAGAAACATAATCAATCCAAATACCTTCTCCCGCTTCTTTATTTTTTAACGCCCCAATAATTTCGGTATTGTATTTTTTTCCTTTTGCATCTGCATAATCAAGAGCAGGTGAACCAATTAAACCTGGCCGCTCTCCCTGAGCAACAATAATGCCATCAAAATCAAGTGCGTATAAATAAAGATCGCCAAAAATAAATTGCGATTTACCTGGATAGCTCATGTCACTGAATGCTTCTGTTACTGGCCAATCTTCTTGCACATGTTTGTTGAATAGCGCAACAGCACCCTTTACTAATCCAATAACGGCATACTCTTTTGAATGAGGATAATACCCACATCCAATCACAAAATCTTTGCCCCCTATCGAAACAGATTTAATCTGCGCTACTTTAATAGCGCCATCCCATTCGTAAGTAAGTAAACCTCCACCAGAATGAGCTAATGAAATCATAGATTGAATAATGGGGACACCAAACATATCGCGATTATTTAAAATATTTTTCCATACTAAATCAGTCTCATTACCATGCGCATACACAACACCATTGGTGTCAATCAAAAAGAGATACAAAGCCCCATGCACAAAATCTTTTGTGTGCGTAAATGCATGACAAATGGTTTTTAGGTCGTGACTTTTACAAAAAGTTACTCCACGATCAAGCAAATCATTTACCATTTTTTGCTTTGCAACTAAATCATATTCATTAACAAAAGCTTCCATATTTTCTATGGGCGGCTCTTGGCCTATATCTTTTACTGGTTCGCCCTTTCCTTTACGATGACGAGATGAGGACGTTCCTCGTTTTTTGCGTGCCATTTTTTGTTCAGATGTGGTACTTTCAGCAAATATATCATACTCACTCACCATAAAAACAAACGTAATGCCAATAAACAAACTGATTAATCCTGCCATTCTATTTTTCATAATAATTATCTTTCATCTTTTTTTCCGAATAAACGAAGTACAAAAAGGAATAAGTTAATAAAATCAAGATAAAGCGTAAGCGCACCAATTACCGTAATTTTTTCTGTTGACTGATTTTGCATATAAAACGCACGCGCTAATTCTTTTATTTTTTGTGTATCATATGCCGTTAATGCAACAAATAACAAAGCCCCTATTGCTGAAATAACATAATCAAATTGCGCACTCCGCATAAACATATTAGCAATCATGGCAATAATAAGACCAAACAATGCCATGAGACTTAAATTACCTATAGTTGTTAAATCTGACTGAGTAAAGTAACCATATAACGACATGAGGCCAAACATACCCGCAGTGGATAAAAAGGTGGAAATAATAGATGCATGAGCATAAATATAGAAAATGGATGACAATGTTACACCCAAACAACATGAATAGACTAAAAATAATAGTAATGCTGTCACAAATGACATGCGATTGATTAAAAATGTTATGCCTAACACAATCAATAGTTGTACAAAAATAAGCACCATTGCCATGCTTGGCTGCATAACAGCGGCAAATAATACCGGAGTACTGGCAACATAATATGCAGCTCCCGCCGTTATCATGAGAGCAGTGCTCATCCATCCATAGACCCCCGCCATAAATGATGAAACTTTTTTCTCAAAACTATACTCGTCTAAGAACATACAATTCCCCTTATTTATATATTGATAACTGTTTCACTCAGAATAGGTAAACTGCCGTTGATTATGCAATAATTTCACATCTACCGACATATAGTTGCACCGCTGTCTCATTTTGTAGTACTAATGAAGTAAAATAATGCATGTTATTAGGAAAAAAAATGAAAAATAAAAAAACAAACATCCTTTTTAGTACTTTGTTCCTTTTAACTTTTTTTTCTCACCTATCGATCGTGAGTACATCAAATTGGAAGTCAACGGGAGGAACAAATAGCGCTGATGAAGATACTCAGGTTAATTTTTATGGGACTCTCATCACTCATCAAGGACAAAAAGATGCGGTTGGACATATTTTAATTGAGGGAAAGCATAAAGATATTATTATGTATGATGCGCCGGTAAAACACGTAAAAGAAGTGTTTAATCAAAAAACAAAACAGACAGAAATTAAATTAGAAGAAAATCCAGTAACTGAATTTTCACATTCAAAAATAGATTTAAGCACCATAAGTACCATTAAAGTTCCAAACCCAAATACCGTGTGGATCTATCAAAAAGAAAAAAAATACCAAAAAATGGAATTTATTTTAATACAAGTCACGCCAAAAGAAAGTACCGCAACAAAAGATTATCTCTTAGAACGCAAGACACACATTTCATGTAACACCATGGAAAAAGGAACACAAAAAAAAGAAGTGCCTCTATCTGCGATAGAGACACTTACTATAGAAGGCTATTCATTTACCTTAAGCCCAAATAAAACAAAAGAAAATAGACCTGCACCATGTCCAACAAAAGTTGGCCTTGCTGCTGATAGTACTGAAATTAGGCAAAATGTATAAAGAAAGTTAATCCTGCTCCGGAATCTCGCCAGTTTCTGGATTTATTGCATTAAGGACATCTAGACCAATATAATCCACAACATCGTCAGCAAAAATAAAGCTTAAAGCTATACCCATATTATCACAAAATGATACTGATGTATTTGGGTCAAGCAAACATTTTTCATGTTGTTCAGGCAACGCCTTTACCACTCTAGCCATTGCCAATCTGATATTTCTTTCATCATCTATATTATGCTGCTTACTAAATCCTTCAATAGCCTCTCTACTTAGTTCACCTTTTCTCAAGTTCATCAATTTTACAGCATCCGACAAGTTCTTTTTTACTGTTTCATCTAAAAATTTATGACATGATTCTTGATATTCTTCTTGGTAAATTTTCAGTGCAGCAGCTTGTTCAGTTGGCGTAATAGTAACGCCAGCGAGTTCGCAAAATTCTGATCTTTGTTGATTTAACAATCCTTTTGCCCCCAGAAGAGCTCCTGCATTTTTAACTTCAACTGACGTTCCTGCATGCATATTACATGCTGTAGCTGTAACTATTGCACCACATAATAACAACATACTTTTCATATTTTTCCTCCAAAAAAGACCTGTTTAGACTTTCATATTGTAATTAATTCTAGCGATTTATATTTTTTTGTCAAATGCTTTCTACTTGTGATACACTTTTTACGCGGTATTATATTTTCATTACAAAAACACTGTTATTAAGGAACAATATGGCGATTTCAATTACCAACGCTAATCATGAAAAAGAAATAAAAAACTCAACCCAACCGGTTGTTCTTGATATTTATGCAACATGGTGCGGTCCTTGCCAACAAATGAATCCTATCATGGAAGAATTAGAAAAGGAATTTGAAGGGACATACACATTCGCAAAACTTAATGTTGATGAAGGCCGAGAAATTTCAATTAAAGAATATGGTGTTACCTCGGTGCCAACTTTTGTTTTCATAAAAGATGGTGCTATCAAAGGAAAAGAGACGGGGTATATGAGTAAGGATACAATGCGGGACAAAATTACTGCGGCATTTAAATAAAAAAGGGCGATCGCCCTTTTTTATATTTTTTCATCATGCACTTCAACCCCCAAAGACTTTAACCTATCTCGCAATTCATCAGAATACTTCCAATTTTTTTCCTGTCGTGCTTTTTTCCTCTCATCTAATAATTGCTGTATTTCAGGCGTTATGACAACTTCCTTTTTTGCTATTGGTTGTAAGGTTAATCCTAAAATATCTGTAAAAATAGCTTTAACCACACCCAACAACTGCTTATCCGCTTGTATATCAGCAAGATATTCAAAAAAAGTTCCCAAAAATCCTGGTGTATTAATGTCATCACACAAAAATTCCATCATTGCATCAAAAATAGGATGCTTATACGTTACGCCTAACTCAACTTCTGCAAATATTCGTACTATTTTTTCATAATTTTTTTGTGCTACTTCAAGCAACTCAAAAGAAAATTCAATCGGTGCACGGTAATGATGCATTAAGAAATAATAACGCACAACCATAGGGTCAAACTTTTCAAACACTTCATGCAGCATAAAAAAATTGCCTAAAGACTTAGACATTTTTTCTTTATTGATGGTTACAAAACCATTATGCACCCAGATGTGTGCAAAAGGAGCACCATAGAGACTTTCAGTCTGCGCAATTTCATTTTCATGATGCGGAAAGAGCAAATCTAACCCGCCACCATGAATATCTATGTGTTCACCCAAATAGGTTTTTGCAAGAGCGGAACATTCAATATGCCAACCAGGTCTTCCATACCCCCATGGACTCTGCCAAAATTGCCCTTCAGGCTCAGATTTCCACAACGCAAAATCGAGAGAATTTTTTTTGCCTTCACGAATATCAACACGAACACCTGCGCACAAATCTTCTGTTTTTTGCTTTGACAGTTTTCCATACTCAGGGAATGTTTCAATATCAAAATAAACATCACCCTGTGATTCATACGCATGACCTGCACTTATCAATTTTTCTATAAAATCGATAATCTGCGCAATATTATCAGTGACACGTGGCTCAACACGAAGAGGAATACAACCCAGTGCACTCACATCACGAGTAAAGCTTTCAATATAACGCTGCGCAATTTCATGATAGCGCAGCCTGTCACCAAATTCTATGTGCGCACGGTGCAATAATTTATCATCAATGTCTGTAAAATTTCTGCAATAAACTACCTCTACCCCCAAAAAAGAATACAGCCTATAGATCACATCAAATGCTACATAACAACGCCCGTGACCAATATGGGCATGATCATACGGTGTAACACCACAAACATACATGAGCAGCTTTTTTGACGCTCTCGACTCTTTTTTTCCCGACAAGGTATTCATTAACTGTATCATACGATCTCTTTTGAGCTTGAATTATTTTTTTTGAGTCTAGCACAACATTTTCAATTCTTTAATAACAAAAATAGAGCTACAGCCTCTTTACCCTAGTAAAAATTAAAAAAATGAGTAGTATATTTCATTAATTATTCATAACTATTGTATCCAATTCACAGCAGCATTGGACAGCGGGATTTTATCTATGATTGAAAAAATAAAAAAAGGATCGTTGAGGCACTACGTTACCGCACTTTTACTCGTTTTTTTTAGCGGTTACGTATTTTCACAAGAAGAACCATTGTTTAATGTAACATCAAAATATGATGAATCTTCATCACAAGATAATACATCTGACAATGAAGAACTTGATGATGAAGTTGATGAAAGTGATGATACGTATTCAGACACAGCAGTACAATCATTAAAAAAAATGCATCGTCGCATCAGTAATATTATTATTACTGGCAACAAATATACTTCACCTAACGCTATTTCAAATCTTATTCCATACAAAATTGGTGAAATTTTTGATCAACGTAAAACGCGTTCATTAATACGTAACCTTTACTACGGACTTAAAAAATTCCGTACTGTAAAAGTTTTTGGTGAACAAATAGACAAAGATTTTATTGCACTCCACGTTGTTGTTGAAGAAAAAACACCCCTTGCTGAAATAAAAACAGAAGGAAATAATAGGGTTTCTGATAAAGAAATAGCAAAAAAAATAAATATTGACGATATTACCGCCATTGATCCAGAAGAACTTAAAATCATCGCAAACAAAATCAAAGAGTTGTATATAGAAAAAGGCTACAATCAAACCGAAATTGATACAGAATTTATTGTCAATGAGGACAACCGCGCAACCGCATCACTTATTATTCATGAAGGCCCTGTTTCTATTATTAAACAGATCAAGTTTACTGGCAATGATCATATTAGCAGTAAAGAATTGCGTGCAATCGCCCTTTCTAAAGAAGATTGGTTGTTAAGCTTTTTAGACAAAGCAGGAAATTATAATCCTGACAGACTTGAAGGTGACAAACATTTTATTGAACTCTATTATCAAAATCACGGCTTTTTACATGCAAAAGTTATTAACATCGACGTTAATGTCAATCCTGAAAACCAACATATCATTCTTACGTTTGAAATAGAAGAAGGTGACCGTTACACCATTGACCACATTAGTGCACCAGGAAATGATTTGTTGACTGAAGAAGCTATTCTTTCTCGCTTACCAATCCAAGTGGGTAACTATTACTCACGTGATGGTATTGCTAATGCTATCAAGCGTATTGAAAATATGTGGGGCGAGTATGGTTATATTTTTGCGCATATTGAACCATCAATAGTGCCAAATGAAGACACTAAAACTGTTGATATTTCATTTTTCTCTGATCTTGGGGATCAAGTATACCTTAATAAAATAACTATTCGCGGTAACAAAAAAACACGCGATAAAATAATTCGTCGCAAAATTCTTCTTGAAGAAGGAGAGTTGCTTACGCATAACAGAATGAATCTTTCAAAACGTAATGTTGCATCACTTGGGTATTTTGATCCACGCGAAGGAGTCAACTGGAAAATTCGCCGACTCAACAAAGAAACAGCAGATCTTGACTTAATTGTTAAAGAAACCAAAACAGGACATTTTGGTGCGCAGCTTGGCTTTGGTGGTGCTGGTGCAGATTTGGGTTCCCCGCTTTCAAGTGTATCGGTAAAAGGTGAACTGTCTGACACTAATCTTTTTGGTAGCGGCGTACATGTTAATCTCAGCGCTACGTATTCAAAAGAAGAACAAAATGCACTTTTACATCTTGCACAACCATGGCTTTTTGATAAACCAATTTTGGGCGCATTTGATATTTATCATAAACGTCCCGTCTATGATGAACTACAACATGTCAAAACAGTTCATCAAAAACTGACCGGCGCATCGCTCACTGCCGGTTTTATAACACAATCACGCAAACCAATTATGCATGACGTCAATATTTTGCTCAGCGCAGGCGTTGAAGACATTAAATATACACAACCACCAGTCGCACTCTTTGATAATGCGATAGAACGAACTGAATACCAAGGCATTTTAAATAAAGAATTTGCTCCCGGTCTTTTTGGTTACATCTCTACTAAATTAGAACAAGACACGCGTAACCATCCTGTTCACACTATGTTTGGCCACCGCTGGAAGGTAACAGGAAGATTTGCAATTCCTACACGCAATAATAATATCGGATTTTATAAATTAGAATTTGATGCGAGTTGGTTCACCCCACTCATTGCAGAATATGATCTTGTTCTTAAACTACATGGTTATTTTGGGATTGGCGCACCATTTAAAAACAGAACAATTCCATTTGGTGAACTCTTTCACATTGGTGGTCAAAACAGTGTTCGTGGTTTCTTGTACGGTCAGATTGGCCCACAATTTGTTGGTGATACCATTGGTGGCACACGTGCATTCTTCTGGAACGCGGAACTCATTTTCCCTATCACCGGTGACATGAATATGAAAGCAGTAGCATTTTACGACGGTGGCACCGGGTTTAACAACCCATACTTAAACGACATATCAAAAGCATTTGTTACGGGGAATAATTTTGATTATCGTCATGCAATTGGTCTTGGCATACGCTTGCAGCAACCAATGCCAATTAACATTGATTGGGGATTTAAAATTGACCCGCGCAAAAATAAGCGTGATCCTAAACTTAGTGAAACCGCATCAGAAATACATTTTGGTATGTCATATGATTGGTAATAACAGCATTACAGTACTACGCAAAGGAACAACTCATGAATAAACATATCATATATCTCTTTTTTATTGCAACTACCCTATTTTGTGCCACTGCATACGGCATGGAAGAAAAGAAAAAAGACAAAAAACATGACTCGCACAATAAAACACGCCAAGGTATAAAATTGGGACCTGATTGGAAACAACAAAATGGTTTGTGGGTTTTTGACCCAAACATGCAATACTATAACCATGGACCTCTCAATAAATCTCACGTATTGGCAGCCTCTTGCGCTGTTATCAATGGACGTCCCTACAAAAAGTAAATCGTACGCTATTTATACGATCTGCACGTGCTATTCATACCCTTTTTGACCTACTGTTTAATTTCATATAGAATTAAATGGTGATCAGAGCAGATGCTATAAAATGGCTCTGGGGGAAATTATGAATACAAAAAGATTTTTTATTGCATTAATAATACAATCTATTGTTTACCAAAATGTAATGTGTGGTGAAAATATGTGCCCAGTAGCCCTTGCTGAACAAAAATGGTTAAAACAGCCATTGTTAGATATTTTGAAAGAGCTACACGAAACGAGTAGTAGCGACCTGAAATGGGCCACCAAAGATTCAAAACAGTACCTTCTCAACTACAACTGTACAATCTTTTTTTTGAAAAACAAAGTAAAAAAACTCGACTCTATTTCTGGGGCTACCGTACAAACATGCCTTGAAGAATCACTCGATTTTCTATGCAACAATCCTGATCATCGCGAAGCAATAGAAGAGTCTATAAAACAGAAAATTCAAGACATTTGGAAGATTTAAAATATCAAAAATAACATTCTCATTTAGCTTAAAAAAGCCATGATTTTTTCCGTGGCCTTTTTTATTGATTATTCCTTGCACTCCTCATTACACTCACTATAAAAACATCTGCGCTGCAGAGGAATAAATTAATGATAAAAAAACCATCTTTTATCACCTTTTTCATCACCACCCACATTCTTCTTATTTTTTTACAAGTGCACAAGCACACCCTTTTTATTAAAAACAACTACAAACAACAAACATGTGAAAAAAAGATTGCAGCCCTGACTGAAAAAAAACAAAAACTGGTTCAAGAACTACATGCACTCAAAGATCGTGAAAATATTAAAAAATTTGCACGTAATACATTACATATGCGCCCTTACACTCTTGCGCAAATAACAAAGTTATCCAATGATACACAGCTTTAAAGTTCGCTCTACAATTGTTTTCCTTGCATTTAGTTGTGTATATATTATCATTGCTTTGCACCTATATGTAATACAAATTAAACATCACGATTTTTATGCAAAACTTGCACAACAACAATATCATGTCACCATCACCCAAACACCGCCGCGCGGCAACATTCTTGATCGCTCAGGCAACAATTATCTTGCAATGAATCGCGACTATGTTTCTGCCTTTATTTTGCCCTCTCGTATGACACACCCTGATGAAACAACAGCTTTTTTGCTCACTCATTTTCCAAATGCACATAAACGGTTCATAAAAAATCAACCTAAACATTTTATGTTTATAAAAAGACGTTTATCATCTGAAGAACAAGATCTTATAAAAAATACCTCTCATCATGATATATGCCTGCTGACCGAAGCTGGTAGGTACTATCCACTTGCTGCAGCAAGTCCTCTTGTGGGGATCACCAGCATTGATAACAAAGGTTTGATGGGAATAGAACTTGTGTACGATCATCTTCTTGCTGGCAAACCAACAACGTATCATCTTGAAAAAGATGCACGCTCTGGTTATTTCTATTTTAATAAAGAAACAACCATTTCAGGCGACAACGGACAGGACATACAACTAACAATTGATGCTGACCTACAATTTTTAACACAAGAAGCTGTGCACAACACGGTGGAAAAATTTAATGCACAATGCGGAGCTGCTCTCGTCATGGACCCACGAACTGGTGAAATTATGGCAATGGTGTCCTACCCTTATTTTGATCCTAACAATCCTCACATACCATCACTCGACTTGTGCAAAAACAGAATTATTACTGATGCATACGAACTTGGCTCTGTTATTAAAGTATGTGCCGCACTTGCCGCTTTTGAAGAACAAGTTGTTACACCAGAAGAATTAATTGATTGTCAAAACAGACTCACTACACATATTGATGGACGTATAATTAATACTGTCAAACCACATGGAATTATTCCTTTTACTGATGTTATTGCATTCTCTAACAACATAGGAATAGCACTAGTTGCAAAACGAGTCGGCCCACCTTTGTATGATCATTACAAGCGACTTGGTTTTGGCACAAAAACAGGAATAGAATTTCCGGGAGAAAACCCTGGCTTTGTCAATCCACCGGAAAAGTGGTCTAAACAATCAATCATATCACTTTCTTATGGATATGAAATATCTGCAACACTATTACAACTTGCGTGTGCATTTTGCACCATGGTTACTGGTTACAAAGTAACACCAAATCTAATTATGAATGAGCTTACGCGTCATTCATCTCAAGATAATAAACGACTATATTCTGAAAAAAATATAGCTCTTATTAGAAATATATTAGAAAGAACAACGCTTTATGGTACTGCAAAACGCGCTGCGATTAAAGGCTATCGTGTCATGACTAAAACAGGAACTGCTAACATGCTTGTTGATGGAAAATATGACCCTAACAAAAATCTTTACACTTGCGTAGGCCTTGTTGAAAAAGATGGCTATGAACGCGTTATTGTTACCTTTATTAAAGAAGCAAATAGAAAAAATATATACGCAGCAACTGTTGCAGTGCCCTTATTTGAAGAAATTGTAGAACGCATGCTTATTCATGATAGAATTATATAAACGGAGAATGAAAAAATGAATAACAATCATATACTGATCCCCGCAGATGTTCCTGAACAAAAACACGCACAATTTACCAAAAATTATAATGCCATCACGCGCGAAACGGAACGACTTTTTCTTTTCTCGTGTGATCATAAAATTGAACATTTAAATCATGATTTTTATGGACCACACGCCAATCCGCAAGCACTGCATCCTGAGCATATGTTTCGTATTGCAAGCCAAGGAAACATAGGAGCAATGGCGACACATTTGGGACTTCTTGCGCGGTATGCACGACAGTATGCTAATGTTAATTATATTGTAAAACTAAATGCAATAACAAATGTCGCCCATCCTTCGACAAGCTCAGGACGAACGGGTTATCAAAGCTCACTCCTCTGGAACATAGATGATGTCATAACATTCAAAAATAATAACAAAAATATTTCAATTCCTGGTGTTGGTATTACCCTCTATCTTGGTAATGAATATGAAGCGCAAATGCTAGCACAAGCAGCTCATGTCATAAATAAAGCACACACAGAGGGCCTTGTCGCAATTATCTGGATATATTTTAGAGGAAAAGAAATTTCTCAAGAAAATGCACCCGAACTGATTGCAGGCGCTGCGGGCGTAGGGGTGTCTCTTAGCGCAGATTTTATAAAAATTAAACCACCTGCAACTACTGACATATTTACAAGTGCACAAAATCTCAAAATTGCATGCGCTGCTGCAGGCAACAGCAAAGTAATCTGTTCTGGAGGGGAAAAAGTTGACATAGCTGAGTATCTGCACATACTGTATGATCAAATTCATAGCGGTGACGCTGCTGGCACTGCAACAGGAAGAAATATTTTTCAGCTTCCTTTGCATGAAGCTATTGCACTCACTCATGCAATTTCTGAGATTGTATACAATAATAAGGATTATGAAACTGCAGTAGCAACATACACAACAGAATCAACAAAAAGAGTTAGTAAAATCTGTCCTTGAATTTATGCAAATCCTGTCCTAAGATAGAAACAACAGCTCTGAGCGAAAAAAAGGACTCATGTAAATGAAAAAATTCTTTGTAGTAATGTTGTTGTCAGCTGCTGCATCTATTATTCCTCTTCGTGCAGACGAACACCGCACCTATTCTTCCCGATCATTCATGTTCACCAAACCCGCATATTATGATATTGTCATGGAACAGATGCTCTGGCATGATGTCACCTATAATAAAAAGGGTACCATTCGCGGTGGGCTGCAATTCTATCCTTACTATCAACGATCTATGAGTCTTAACAACTCAAAAAAATATTTTTTAATTAATAAAAAAACAGAACTTTTAGTAGCAGGTGATGATAATATCGCGGCATTACCTGTACGCGACGTGCGCGCAGAATGGCTTGGTATTAACAACAGCAATTTTCAGGGAAATTTAACCGTCAATCCTCGCCAAGAACAATTTGGTTTTGTGCTTGAATATAGTCAAGATTTTAAAAAATGGCTTGATGTAATGTTTATTCGCGATATGTACATTTCTATCATTGCACCATTCTGTTCAACGACCAATAATCTTAATCTCCGACAATTTAATGTTGCAAACCAAGGTACTGAATTTCCGCACAATATTGTAGAAGCATTTAATCAACCATCCTGGCATTTTGGTAAAATAAATCCACACAAAAAAAGACGTACCAATTTGGCAGAATTAAAAATTTTATTAGGAACTTCTTACGAATCTCGCGATTATTTACAAGTAAATTACAACTCAGTCCTTGTCATTCCCATTGCAGATAAACAACACGCAGAGTGGTTCTTTGACCCCGTTGTGGGAAACAATCATCATATGGGTGTCGGCGCTGCACTTAACATCCAAGCACCACTCAATCGCGATACAACACGTGTTGCATTCTGTTTTTTTCTTGACCTTGAGTCAACCATTTTAATCAGAAATAAACAAGAGCGTACGTTCGATTTGCGTCAAAAACCATGGAGCAGATTTCTGTTAATGAATGAAAAAACTGGATATGAACCACGAACTAACGTTCCCGGTGTTAACTTAATGACTTACAAAGCTGTCATTAAACCATTTAACGTTGTTGATTTTGCAATGGGATGGCGTACCAAAACAAAACATGCTGAATTTGAAGCAGGATGGGGAATTTGGGGCCATGGATATGAGCGGATTGATCACATTAAACATTTTGACAAAGTGTTTGGTATAGCAGGAGATGCACCGGGAACAACTTCAAGTCAAAGTACTATTGCATTCCAAGCACCTAATGATGCCGATAATACGTTTGTTGCAATTAATGAATTTGATCTTGATCTGCAATCTGGCGCCAACCCCGGTGCGCTTAATTTTAGAGTTTTTATGAGTGCAGGTTACGTTAATATACAACAACATCACGACACTATTTTTGGCGCAGGCTGGTCAATTGATTTGCCGTACAAAAATGCAACACTTCAAGAATGGAAACTATGGATTAAGCTGGGGGCAACATTTTAAATTCCAATTACGTTGCGCTTCGAACTTGACTTTACCAACCTTTATGTAACTCCCGCAATATCAAAAAAAGAATCTTCTGCGCAAAAAGAATTGCAAAAAACAGTAGATCAATACTACACTATTCAGGAAAAACAGGCTGAAATTTTCCCATCAGTTGATGATCAACATGTTAGCTTATGCATGAGAAAAATGCGCAAAGAGATAAGCTATTATCCTGGATATCTTTATAGTGGGCACTACAATACTCTTGTCACTATTAATGAATTGCACAAAATGATAGATTGGATAAAAGAAGCAACAATACAGTAAAATGTAGCTGATATCAAAATATCTTGATGCTTGCAGGGGAAATGATTATGAAAAAGTTGCCTATTGGTGTATCAACAGTTGAAAATATCATAAAAAGTGATGCTTTATATGTTGATAAAACAAAAATTATATATGAGTTAATTAAAGATTCTATTCCAAAACGCTATTTTTTTTCACGTCCACGTCGTTTTGGAAAATCACTAACATGCTCTACATTACGTTCTATTTTTGAAGGACGCAAGGATTTGTTCAGCGATCTATGGATTTCCCGCAGTGATTATGAGTGGAAGACATATCCCGTGATATCTTTTGATTTTAGTGGAATCAGTCATAACACTCCTGAAACTCTTATTAAAGGGTTGCATAGCGCGCTTGAGGCTCATGCAAAAAAATACAATATTACTCTTGTAGAAAACGAACTGAAAGAAAAATTTATAGAACTTATTGTAACACTTGGTCAAACAATAGCGCCAGTTACCATCATCATTGATGAATACGATAAGCCGATTACTAATATTATTGATAACATTGAACTAGCAGAACAATCAAAAAGGATATTAAAAGATTTTTATGGAACATTAAAAGATCAAGTAGTTGATACATATATGCAATTTTTGTTTATTACCGGTGTGAGTAAATTTTCTAAAATTGCCTTATTCTCTGAACTCAATAATCTTGATGATTTAACAAATGATGATCGCGCTGCAGCGCTTGTTGGTTATACTGATGAAGAAATTGATTTATATTATAAAGAACATATCCAGGTATTTGCAGATAAGCGTCAAGAGAGCTATCAAGTTACTCGAAGCACATTAAAAGAGTGGTATAATGGGTATCGTTTCACCAACATGGATATTACCGTTTATAATCCCTTTTCTATGCATAACTGCTTAACAAAAAACAAATTATATAATTATTGGTTTTCAAGTGGAACACCCAATTTTTTGATGAAATTTCTTCAAAAAAATCCATTAATTGCGCTAGATATTGAAACCGTTGACGGATCCTTTTTTTCTGAGTCAAATTTAGAAACATTTAGTATCGATGTGTATTACAAAAAATACAAAACATTACTGCTTCAAACAGGGTATTTAACATTTGTGTCGGGATATAATTCTGATAAACGTGGATACCTTATTGGATATCCAAATGCAGAGGTTCGCTATTCAATGACTGAGCAAATCATGGAATATATTGGCGGTATAATGCCGGAGCAATTTGGTGAATTTGGCAATAGATTTGCCAAGGCACTTGCAGCCGATGATCTTGAATTGTTTTGTAAGCATTTACAGGATTTTATTAAACTTGTTCCGCACGACATTCGCGTTGATCGCGAAAAATTTTATCATCAAATATTTTTTATGGTATGTGTACTTTTTGGAAAGCGACCTGCAAGTGAGGTGGCAACGGAAGAAGGTTTTATGGATCTGTTACTTGAAGGTACAAAAAAAACATTTGTTGCAGAATTCAAACGAAATAGTACGCCTGAAGTTGCGCTAGCTCAAATTGAAGCTAAACGTTATTGGGAGCCATACGATATTATAAAAACAAAAAAAATTATCTTGGCAGGAATTACTTTCAATAAGACGGATGAAGGCGTCGCTGTTTTGTGTAAAATAAAAGAATTGTAAAACATTGATCTTTCAATGAACAGTGATCAACCCTCAGCATTATATTTCTGATATAGGAACTTCATTTTGTTCTGAATATCAACTTTTTTCTTTTATGTCAGCTATTTTGCGCGCATAAATAACAGTCGTAATCGTCTCTTTATTAATATAACGACAATCTTCATTTTTGTTTAATTTTGATAACCATAAATCAATATATTCACCAATTTGACACACAAGAACAAGTATCGCTTGAACCATCCATTTCACACGACATTCTTGTTTGTACAGAAGGAGAATGTCATACATACGCAACAGAGTTATTGCAAAAACTTTCCACAACCCTACAAGGCAGGGTAATCTAAAATTGAAAAGTGCCGAACCCTTGAATTTGTATCATTTTTTTGATACGCTTAATCCTGGAATAAGAATTAGACTAATAACTTCACATACCTATGAAAAAAGAATTATTAATCGCCTATGAGGGTAATGAATATACTATCGAATGGTACTTTAACGATAAAGGAAAAGTGAAGTTTTGGCCTATTTTGAATCTCTATCAATAGATCGCCAAAAAAAGCTTGTTCATCTTCTTAAATTACTCGGTGATTCAGGAAAAATCTTTAATCAAGAAAAATTTCGCCATGAAGGCGACCAAATATATGTTTTTAAATCTTCACCAGATAGATTTTTCTGTTTTTTCTTTGATGGCGCAAAAGTTATTATAACTAATGCTTATGAAAAAAAATCTACAAAAATGCCTCCTAAAGAAAAAAATAAAGCTTTAAAAACAAAAGAAAATTATATTAACAGAGTTAAAGAAGGGACATATTATGACTAAAAAAACAAAATCAACTGTAAACAAATTCATTGAATCACTTACTTTAGAAGAACGCAAAAAATTTGATGCCGAATATCAAGAGCTTCTTCTATCTGAGTTAATTCTTGCCGCCATGGAAAAGGATAATATATCAGTAAGAAAATTGGCAAAAATGGCAGGAGTATCTCCAACTATCGTACAAGCAATGCGTTCAGGCAGCAGAAAAGATTTTAGCATGCAAAGCTTTTTTAAAATTTTAAAAGGACTTGGATCTAAAAAATTTATGATTGAGCTCCATGGCCAATACATCCCACTCGATATTCCCCTCTCAAACAAAAAATAATAACCAAAAAAGCTGTCATCATCTCTTTATCAATGCATTTCAGATATACTTTGTAGCAATCTCTCGCTTGTGATCTATACGCATTTTTACTTCACCGGCATTGGTACAGCACCAAAATAAAGAGGAATCACCAAAAGATCTCGTTTTGTTTTTAATAATCGTGTGGTAACCGCTGCTACCATATGACTGTTGATTTTGTTATTGAATAAAATTGCTTGGTTGTATTTGGGAATAATCGTTTGCATAGCATCGTGAGAACATACCTCCGTTGGCAAACCTGATTTTATTTTAAACTCTCCGCCACTCCAGCCATGCTTAGGATCATCCTGGTCACTCAACATCAGCAACAAACTATAATCTGCCATTACCGTAAAATCTTCACCCGGATCTTGGTGCCAATCCATTTAAAAAATAGTTTAAAATGCCCCCCCTGGACGCGCACTCAACGCATTGTACAAATCATTAGGAATTGTTGCCAATAAGTTGGCTACTTTTTCCCAACGCTTTGTGATATAGGCAATAGCAACTTTATTTTTAATCGCCTCCCAAATATCTCGCATGGCATCATCTAATGTTTCAACCCAATATGCTGAAGGCATTTGAGAATAATCAAAATCTCCCTTGCTGTCGATAAATCCAGGACAAATGTCAGTAACATAAATTGGTATATTTCGTTGCGTATATTTATTATGCTCTGCTTGCAAATACCGTGAGCAAAATGCTTTTGATGCAGAATATGCCGGACACATTGCAACACCATACAAGCCATCCACCGATGAAAAACCAACTAAATGACCATGTCCTTGTTGTTCAAAAAACGCAAGTCCCGTACGTGCCAATGCAAAAAAGCCAACACAATCTACCGTTAGTACCGGCAAAGAATCATGCCAATCAGCACTGTCAAAGTCACAATCCCAAAAACCGGTAGGCGCTAGCACTAATAAATCTAATCCACCCATCATCTGAATCATGTCAGTCAACATCTGCGCTGATTTTTCTGCTTGTGCAACATCCATCTGCATAACATATGTCTGCGTAGGAATTTCTTGCTGCAATTCTTGCAATAATCCAATTCTACGTGACGTCATGCCAACAATATACCCGTCTGCTGCAAGCATTTTACATAACGCCCTTCCCATGCCAACAGAAGCACCAACAACAACCGCTCGCTTTGATGTAACTTCATTTGCATGCAGTTCAAGACCAAAACAAACGCACAAAAACATACACAGTAATGCTAACATTCCCATTTCTCCCCCTTTTGAATAATGAGACCCCTTTGGACAAGAGGTTATACAAAAGAGGAGGGTAAAATCAATGCAATCGCCATTTGCCTGATAAAATCGTTATTTTTCTATAAAAAAAGTTATGAAATGCCGATCCAATCATTCTTAACCACCCCCCCTTGTCAAATGTTCTAATTGAAATATAATTATAATGATAGTAAAAACAACCATATTTTTAGGGGATACTTATATGAATAAGCTACATATAGCATGATTCATTAAAGTTGGCAGGTCTGTAAATAAAGATTGCATAAAACAAAAATATGTTTACCTTGTTATCCAACAAACTAAAAAGAGGTA
>WBZV01000258.1_pt1 | contig 35311 bp, 25 predicted proteins | sample 5204221 | NCBI WGS metagenome assembly WBZV01 (sample SAMN12344360, study PRJNA552823) | activated sludge metagenome | biome: Activated sludge suspended growth; feature: Nitrification reactor; material: Wastewater; isolation source: activated sludge from nitrification reactor of wastewater...
GTTCTTGGCCAGCGCCTCGGTTTCGAGACGGACCGCCTGGAGATCAAGGCGCTGATCCAGCGCCGTTTGCTCGACTGCCGGCAGCTCGTCGGGCAACTTGGGCAGATCTGGCAGGCGCTCGGGGAGCCGAATCACCTGGGGTGATGGCAGGCCCAACAGCTTGGTCAGCCGCTCCCGCGCCACAATGCTGGCCTGCTCGGCCCGAGCCAGTTCGAGGGCTGCGGAGGCATAAAAGCCTTGCTCGCGCGCCTGCTGCAACCGGTTGAAGTTACCGACTTCCGCCATCTTGCGGGCCAGGCCAGCGCCGGCTTCCGCCGCCTGCTTTACTTTTCGGAGGTAACGGACCGACTCTTCGGCCGCGATGGTTCCAAAGTAGGCCTTGCGCGTCTCGGAGGCCAGCCTCGCCACCTCCAGTGCCGTCATGCGCTGGGTCTGGGCGAAGTTGCGTTTCTCGACCTCCACGGCAAGCGGCATGGTGATCAGCGCGAACAGGTTGAAGGTCAGCACCTGTTCGATCTTGAATTCGCGTACCCCATTCTCGGCGCGGCTGGTACGAAGCATCGAAAAATGGGGGTTCGGCAGGCGCCCGGCCTGGACCATCTCGGCTTCGCTGATCCCAAGATCGTAGAATGCGGCGCGGAGTCCCCGGTTGTTGTAAATGGCGACCTGGACAGCATCCTCAGCGGCCAGGGGCTTGGCCAGCAGCTCGATCACACGTGTATCGATCTCCTTGCGGGCCTCGTCGCTCCTGACCCATTGGGCATCGGCACCAATACGGGCGCGGGTCGTTTCCCGGACGGTGTCGAAGCCTCCGTCCGGGGAGAAGCTGGCACAGCCGCTCAGAACCAGCGTACCAAGGACCAGGGCGGTCAGCCCCTTGATGGCGCGGGAGTGTCGTGGAGATGGGGTTGAGCGCACGGCGAACTCCTAATGGTGATGATCAGCAGAGGGCCTCGCTGAGGCCGGCGGCGTCGCTCCGCTTTCCTTTTGCAAAGCCTCATCGATGTTGGCAGGTGGCATATGGCCTGCATGCATGCCGCCTGTACGCTGAACACCATCGTTGGCAGCTCGCCATGAGCCAACGGGGGCTTCCGACCAAGCACGATAATCGGACAGGGAGGATGCATGAGGGGAAGTCCTGGAAGCAGGCTCCAGGGTGAGCGGCTCATCAGCCAGGACGCTTTTCGTCAAGGCCAGTGCCAGCAGTCCGAGCAGGGGTGATCGCATCGGTCGTCTCCATGGGGTCAAAGGGGGGCCTCGGGAATCTGGTGTTCCCATGGCGAGCAGTGTGCGGTGCAAAAACCGACAGGAGACTGACCCGGGAATTACATCTTTGTAATCTTGGGAAGAATGGAAGTGGCTTGCGCCAAACTATCGCTGCCACATACAGAATGCTGCGAGGAAGACAATGAAAATACTGATCGTCGAGGATGAACCCAAAACAGGGGACTACCTCAAGCAAGGGCTGGTTGAAGCCGGCTTCAATGTGGACCTGGTGCGGGACGGCATGGACGGACTGCACTTCGGGATGACCGATGTTTACGATCTCATCGTGCTCGACGTGATGTTGCCAGGGCTCGATGGCTGGCGCGTGCTGCAGGCACTGCGCAAGGCCGGCAAGGAGATGCCCGTCCTGTTTCTGACCGCCAAGGACAGCGTGGATGACCGGGTCAAGGGGCTCGAGCTGGGGGCCGATGACTACCTCGTCAAACCCTTCGCCTTCTCGGAGTTGCTGGCTCGCGTTCGCACGCTCTTGCGCCGGGGCGCCAAGAACAAGGAAGTCGACGCCCTGCATGCGGCAGATCTGGAACTGGACCTCCTGCGCCGACGCGTCACGCGCGCCGGCAAGCGGATAGATCTCACCGCGAAGGAATTTGCCCTCCTCGAGCTCCTGCTCCGGCGGCGTGGGGAAGTGCTACCGCGCTCCTTGATCGCCTCCCAGGTGTGGGACATGAACTTCGACAGTGACACCAACGTGATCGAGGTGGCGGTGCGTCGACTGCGGGCCAAGATCGACGATGGTTTCGAACCCAAGCTGATTCGCACCGTGCGCGGCATGGGCTATGTGCTGGAGGAGCAGGAGTGCGAGTAGTTCGCCCGGGAGCCCGCCGCAAGTCCCTGACCTTTCGCCTGACCCTGTTGTTCGCGGCAGCATCGACCGTGGTGTTGCTGATACTGGGTTTGATTGTGGCCGAGTCCGTCGAACACCACTTTGAAGAGCAGGACATGGAGGCCCTGAGCGGCAAGCTCGAGCTGATTCGCCACGCCTTGGCCAAGGTGAATTCGTCACAGGATCTGGCGGCAATTCCGCAGCAGATGGATGATTCCTTGATCGGCCACCATGGACTGATCGTGGCCGTAAAGGGACCTGACGGTCAAACCCTGTTCGCTACCCACGATGCGCCCTTCCCCCAACCTTTGCTGGATCGGGTCAAAACACCTGAGGCTGAGCGCCCTTACGTGTGGCAGGTCGACGATCAGTTGTCTTTTCGAGGCATCGTGGCTGAAGCCCCCACCGGGGTTCAGGGGTGGCAGCCTGCTGTCGTCGCCGTAGCGACGGACATCTCCCACCACAACAGCTTCATGGATTCATTCATGAAGACCCTCTGGAGTGTGGTCATTGGAGGCACCTTGGCGACCGGGCTGCTCGGTTGGTTTGCTGCCCGTCGAGGCTTGGCGCCACTTCGCGAGATGAAACGAAGAGCTACGGAAGTCAGCGCCCAACGTCTCGACCAGCGTTTGCCCGTCGATGCCGTCCCTGTCGAACTGGCTGAGTTGGCCGAGTCCCTCAACGACATGCTGGCTCGGCTGGAGGAGTCCTTCAAGCGACTTTCTGACTTCTCATCAGACCTGGCCCACGAGCTCCGGACGCCGGTCAGCAACCTGATGACGCAAACCCAGGTTGCCCTCTCCAAGACTCGTAGCTCCGCGGAATACCGTGAAGTCCTGGAGTCTAACTGCGAGGAGTTCGATCGTCTGTCGCGGATGATTTCGGACATGCTGTTTTTGGCCAAATCGGAAAATGGTCTCATCGTGCCGGGCCAGGAGAGCTTTGATCTGGCGGACGAGGTCACGGCCCTGTTCGACTTTTACGGTGCTCTGGCGGAGGAGAATGGCGTCTCGCTAGGGCTTGAGGGCTCAGGACAGGTGACCGGAGACCGACTGATGCTCCGGCGCGCCATCGGCAACCTGCTGTCCAACGCGCTTCGCTACACACCACCTGGCGGGCGCATTGTCGTGACGGTTAGCGTCGTACGGGACAGTTCTGACGCCGAGGCCGTCCATCTCTCCGTCGAGAACACCGGGGAACCCATCCCGCCGGAACACCTGTCACGTCTTTTCGACCGTTTCTACCGCGTGGATGCGTCCCGCCGCAACTCCGGCGATGGCGCCGGACTGGGCCTTGCCATCACTCGTTCAATCCTGCGATCTCACGGGGGCGACATTGAGGGACGGACGGGGAAAGGCTGCAACATTTTCGAGATATGGCTACCGACATCGATCGTTACGCCCCGCAGCAAGGACTGACCTGTTTGGACGCTCACCGCCATGATCTGCTCAAATGCGCTCTCTTCCTCGAACGGCTTGTTGCTTCAAGCAACGATTCGTCGCTTGGAGGATCTCGGCCTTCAGACACTCCGGACAGCATCCACTGGGGACGCTGAGGCGGCTATTACCCTATTTGCCCAGTTCACCGACTGTATGTATCTCAGCTTTGCGTTAGAAGAGCGCTGGCTCAACACCCGGCTCTCTCCCGATCGGGATGCTCATGTCCGGGAACATACGCACCTGATCGAACTGACAGTCGAGCACTACATGAACTTCATGATGGATGATCGGCTCACCTGCGCCTCCATACGTCTCACACTTGAGGAAGCTCTCTTGCCGCACATCGTCACTAGGGACCGTGCGCTCTTACACCACCACCACACAGTCGCACCATGACTGTCAGAATGTATGGATTGCGTACGTTCTCTTTTTTGTTCTAGTATCTTCATGCCTTCCCTTCGCACGGAAGGTGTTCCTGTGTTCAGACCCGATGCCATGAAGCAACCCGCTCGCAGCCTACTCTTGAAGAAACACGCTTCGTCCCTCAAGGCGAAGAAGCGGCTCGTTGTGTCCATTGAGTCTGTTCGGTCCACACCGGCAGTTCAGGAGCGCGCGGAGCAGCTGGCCGCTGCCGCCCGCCGTGCCAAGGAAGCACATTTTCTGGACAAGTATCGGGTTACCTTGCCTGGCTGATGCTGACTGACGAGGGATATGGCTACCTCCCCATCACGGAGGTTGATCCGGCGACTCTCGGCACATTCTCGTGCGGAAAGCCGCGCCTAAACTATTTTCTGACCGCACAGGCACTGGCCTTGCATGAAGCCAGACTGGGCTTCACCAACGTGGTCTTTCATCAGCAGTTCGAAGGTCCGGTCGGCTACTTTACCCTCGCCAACGACGCGATCAAGCTCAACGATTCTGAGAAGCTCGAGTTGGGGTTCGGTGAGCACGTCGAACTCGCAGCCTTTCCCGCCGTCAAGATCGGGCGACTTGCCGTCCACCAGGACTTGCACCGTAAAGGTGTGGGCGCCGCCTTGATGACGCTTCTTCTCGGCGACATTCTCAACACGGCGGGCTTGTCCGCTGCGCGACTGATCGTTGTCGATGCGGACAACGATGAAGCGGTCCTCGGCTTCTACGAAGCACTTGGGTTCGAAAGGAGCCTTTGGGCGGAAGAGATGGCCAGGAATCACACCAAGAAGCGTGCTAAGCCCCAGACGATCAAGATGCATCGGGACGTCTTCAAAGGCCTCTGAGTACGTCAGCTGCAGCCAGCACCGTGAAGGGCTTCCAGATAGGCTGACCATATGCCGTTGAGGAGTTGTCGGTAGCGATGAATGTCGTCAAGGCGCACGAATAGGTCTTGTCCGAAAAGCGGCGTCCCGATGTCCGGCTTGTGGACAATGACCGTAGGGTCATCGAGTGCATCCTGCTCGTAATCAGCCAGAAAAAGGTGAGGCGCCGCCGTATAGAGCTCTTGAGCCGATGCGCCGTCTCCGTGTTTGACGGCATTAGCCAGCAGGCGGAGTTCATCCAGGCCAGACAGCTGCTCCGTGGTCAGAACAGGATCCGGAAGCGTCTTGTCCCACGCCTTCAGTACATCAGGCCCAAACTTGAGCGGTTTGTGATGCAGGACGCGAACGTGAAAGGCCCGGACTTGCTGCTCAAACAAGTGGTAGAGAGTGACCGCGAACATGTTCTGAAGCCCTTGGCGCAGGTCGAGCACGCTGTCGAAATGCACGCTTGACGCTTCGAAAGCGGCGTCATGGGCCGTTTGCGGATCAAGCCAGTTGCCATCGTTGGCACGTTCATTGTTGGCTCGGTACGCCTCTCGTTGGATGGCCTCTACTTCCGCGTGCACGGAATCAAACGTCGGCAGGAGCCGCACCGTCAAGGTGTCCACAAGCCGATCGATCTGATCGCGGTAAAGTTTTCGATAGTGTTCCAGTTCCCAATGGGGCAGCATCGCGGACATGTCCTTTCCATCATCCAAGCGTGAAAAGGACATGCTAAGGGCTTTCGGCTGTAAGCAGATAATCTCGCCTCAGAGGTCTGGAGCTGTTTGCTCCGAAGTGGTTTTGTCATACTCTTGCCCTTGATGAACCGCCTCGACCAATACCTTGAAGCCGCCCAGCGGGAGAACACCCGTCTGAGCTACCAGTCGGCCTTGCGGCACTTCGAGGTCGAATGGGGAGGTTTCCTGCCGGCAACCACCGATTCGGTTGCCCGCTATCTGGCCGACTACGGTGGCAAGCTTGCGTCCAGCACACTGTGCCATCGGTTGGCCGCACTGTCGCGGTGGCACGCTGATCACGGCTTTGTCGATCCGACCAAGGCCCCGCTGGTTCGCCAGGTTCTCAAGGGTATCCGTGCGCTCCATCCCAGTCAGGAGAAGCAAGCCAAACCGCTTGAGCTTGAGCATTTGCAGCGCGTGGTTGACTGGCTTGAAACAGAGATAGTCCTTGCGCAGTCATCGCGCGATCAACAGGCACTACTGCGACATACCCGCGATCGGGCACTGGTCCTCATCGGCTTCTGGCGGGGCTTCAGAGCTGACGAGCTCTCCAGTCTGCGCATTGAATACATCGAGGTCGTTTCCGGCGAAGGCTTGACCTGCTATCTCCCGCGGAGCAAGGGAGACCGGGAATTTGCCGGACGCCGCTTTCAGTGTCCGGCTTTGTCGAGGCTGTGTCCCGTAGCCGCGTACTCGGCATGGATCGCGGTGTCGGGACTGATGGAAGGCGAGGTATTCCGGAAGGTCGAGCGATGGGGAGGCGTCGCAGCAGTGGGCCTTCACCCTGGTAGCCTGATTCCTCTGCTGCGCAAGATTTTTGCCGCCGCGGGTATCGAGGACTCGGGGGATTACAGCAGCCACTCTTTGCGCCGCGGATTTGCCGGTTGGGCAAGAGCCAGCGGCTGGGATGTGAGGGATTTGATGGCCTATGTCGGCTGGCGCGACATGAAGTCGGCCCTGCGCTACCTGGATGCGAGAGAGTCAAACCTTCAGGCTCGCTTTGAAGAGGGGCTGAACTCACGAGACGCACCGAACAAGAGCGAATCCGCTTCAGCGGACGTTCCGGAAGTGGCGACAACGACCACTGTTCGCGTAGAACTCACTTTGATTCGTTTGAGCGAATCATCGCGTGGCGTAGCCCGGGCACGCCAGGCCATCGAGCATCGTTGCTTTGAGCCTTTGAATATGCGCCGTCTCAACGTCGATGGCACCGAGTACGAGCTTGCGATCCCCGTGGTTTCCAGGGATGCGTTAGATGAAACACTCTACGGGCTGATCGAAACGATGTGTCAGATCGCGGATGACAATCACTGTGGTCTCGAAACGCGTATCCACGAACCCGCGACCAACACCATTTGGGATTGATTCACATGGACAACGATTTAGGCTCATTCCTGGTTTTTCGGGAACTTACGGTTCGAGGCCTCTATCCGGCCCTTGAGCGTTTGGGAGGCGTGATCCAGGAGCACTTGCCTGCATACTGGCGCCGCGACACGATCAAGGAGCAGGAGAATACCCGCATGTTCGGTGATAGGTCGCTGCTTGTCTTTGGCATCCCAATGGATTGCCGACTGCGTGCGCTTTGCGAGAGACCTGATCAACTCTGCCCAAGAACTCCCGACATCAGACGAAGATGTCCGACGCGCGGGAATGCGCTCGTTGAAAGGGTTGGCGCCTGCAAAGCGAGGGAAATCCAGTTTGCCGGATTGTGTCATTACCGAATTCGCTCTGCGTATTGCCCGGGACAATCTTCAGGACTCCAGCCCATACTCTGTCCTTTTCATCAGCGCCAACGATGCGGACTACTGTGACGGCAGACGCCTCATTGCATCGCTACAAACCGAGTTTGACGCTGCGGGGCTGAATTTCTGCAGGAACTGGGCGGAGTCTCGCGGGAGCATCATATTTAGGTAGCTGAAGACCCATGCGGCTCAATCCTCCAAGTGGGGTGCGAGATCCGCGAGTGGCTGAATCACGGCAGCAATCTCGTTGCACGTCCTGGCCGCCGACTGAAGCTCTTCCACCAGCGTCTCAGCAAGCTCCCACAGATCCTCCTTGTGAGGTTCACAGAGCGGAGCGCCGTTGACCACCGTGTGAGTCATGCGATGAAGGCGCAGAAAATCGTCTCGGATCCCTTTGATGGGTCTGAAACGCCGCATGAAGGACTCCAGACGTTCAACCTGCAGCAGCAAGTCCTCTGTATTGAACTCTTCGATCAGAGATCCCAATTTTGCGGTGTCGACATCGCCGTAAGGCGTGGTGGAGAAAGTCGGTGGCGGAATCTTCATTGCTCCGGCCTCATGACTTTCGCTTGTCGGGCATGCTGAACAGACGCGGCAGCCTCCTGGAATGCTGAGTCTCCGATCCAGGCTTCCGGCTTGCGATTGAGCTTGAGGCTGTAAACACCGAACCGTTTCACGTGTGCCACCTGGTACGGACTCAGGAAGGACACATCGTCGTCCGAGATCTTCCATCCATCGCGCTTCATCCGCTGAAGCGTCCGAATCATGTCGACGGTGTTCTGCAGAATCAAGGCTGAGGCCACGAGGTCGTTGTAGCGCAACCGCTTCTGCTGCTCGTCCGGCTCATTGACGGCGATGACGTCTCCACCGAACGACACCCACTTTGCAAAGCCGTTATAGGACTCGACCTTGTTGGTGTTGGCCGTGATCTCCTGACGCATCTCGCGGTTGCCGATCCACTCCAGCAAGAAGATGGTCCGAACGACATTCCCCAACTCTTGGGCAGCGAAGAAAAGCCGGTTCTTGCGACTGCTGGAGCCCAGCTTGCGGAGCAGCGTCGCGGACGAAATCCGGCCCGCGTAGATGGAAAGAGCTACCTGCATCAGGTCTTTCCAATGGCGCTCGATCAACTCCCAGTTCACCACACCGGAGAACAGGCGGTTGATGTGTTCGTACTTCGCGGCCTTTTCAGGTCGGTAGAGCGTCAGATTCTTCCAGTTCCGAATTCTGGGCATCAACTTGATGCCCAGAAGATGGGTAAAGGCAAAAACGGTCGACGACTGTCCCTGCGTATCTGAGTGCACCGTATCGGACTCGACGGACAGTCCCGCCTTGAGTAGCCCCTCGATGACGTAGATGGCCTCCCAGACGCCAGGCGCGATGAAGTGCCGGAACACCGCGATGTAGTTGTTGGCGACGTGCCGGTAAGCCACCGCGCCCATCTTGCGATACCGAAAGTGATATCCGGCCAGCAGATTCTCATCGAAGAAGTCGTACTGTGTGCCATCGGCGGCAACGGTCTTGCCATCCCCCCAGATCTTGGGCAGATCCAACCGAAGATAGACCTCGTTGAGCTCGCGCTGCGCAGCTTCGAGGCTCTCGATCGACAGGTGGCGCCGATTGACGAACGAGAGCATGTGCGGCGTGACACCATTGTTGCTGAGATGCCTGGCCGCCTGACTGGGGCCGAGATTGCAGCCCATGGCAAAAATGGTCAGCAGATAGCGTTCGGCGGGCTGCTTGATCTTGGCCATGTTGCCGGACAGCGGTCCAAAATGTCGCGTAAACCCCACCCATTGCTCGATGTTTCCCAGCACGTCCAGAATGTGCCTTGAAGGCATGCGTTCAGTCAGCGCATTCTGCAGCGCCACCACGGATTGAGGAATGTCGCGAGCAGTCGTCTTGCGCAGCACCGGTTCTCCGAAGGCATTCAGGATCACGTCACCATGGCAATCCGGAAACCTCTCGTCCAACGTCTGCGCAGTCCTGCTAAGCGCGTCACGTAGGCCTTTCACAAAATCGTCGGGCTTGAGCGGAAGTCCGATTTTCTCGCAGTAGGCGGGAAGGAGTGCCTGGCACTCTTCCCAGGGAATCAACTGATCACGGTAATCCGCGAACTCCTCCGAGCCGGCGATGCTGAGATCTCCCGCACGCAGATCCTCGGCCAGATGTGAGAACACACAGATTTCAAGGTGACGACGACTGATTCCCACATGGACACCGGCTGTATCACCGGTACGCAGAAGCTTGCGCCAACGTTCCGCCGCAAAAGACAGGTCTATGCTGTCCCCAATCCAGTCGATGCGATGCTTGTCTTGATACAGCTTGATGACTTCCAGGGCGGTGACCAATGATCGATCCTGGCTGGTCGGGCGGATCTCCAAGAGGTGTGCGAGCCTGAAGAGCAACGAGCGATGAGGTCGGAAGTGCTTCCAGATCAGTGGCAAATAGTTGTTGCCGCTACTGGCCTGTATCTGAGCACAGCGCTCACGAACCTGGTCGATGCCGCCCACAGGCTCCAGATACTCTCGAATCTGGGCGCCAGCGGTGGCATTGTCCGGCTGATCCGCCAGGATCGACAGCACACCGTCTAGTGTTCCGACAAGACGCTCGACCTGGCCTCGCTGATCGATCTGTATCCTTTCCAACTCTTCTTTGGCGCGCTTGTGGATGGTGGCCACGCGGCGAAGGAACATTTCAGCCAGCTGATCCCGGGCGCGAACCTGCATGCGGTGGATCAGAGCAACCATCAGAGTGTAGCGCTTGGCCTCGCCGCACTCCTTCAGTTCGGAAACGTCGTAGGCCATAGCCTGTGCGGCGAAATGACGAACCTTGGTGTCAGGGATACTCTCGAAGACCTTCTCAAGCCCCGGGATCGATTCTAGCCACTCAAGGTGATCAACCAGTGTCTCCAAGTGCTTGCGAGTAGGGCGCTTGGCTGACTTCTTGAGACGGTTGTATTCACTTTGACGCTGCTCGAATTTATCCGTCTGGAGGAGGGTCTTGAGATTCTCACGGTGAGCGTCGCCGATGCGCCCAGAAACCAACTCGAAAATCCGCGTCTGCACGGCAACATGGGCTCTCTCGGCAAGATCCTCCAGCGTGGAGAAGGCCGGGAGTTCGTACCGGACCATGATCAATCCCTCAATCATGGCGTTGATGATGTCGGATCGTTGATCTAACAGCTCAGCAGCTTCGAGAGCAAGGCGTTCGGTCCTGGAAACGGCATCCACGCCGTAAAACGACTGAACACGCAGGTACTCCAGCACCTTTGCCTTATGGCGCAACAGAGTGACGCCGGATACATGTTGAGCACGAATTGACTTGCCGAACCCTAATGCTTCACGGACATGATCAATGACTTCAGGAGGAGCTGTATCGACAGAGGAGGGAAAGTACCACAGGTGCTGAAAGCACTTCAGCAGCACCCCCAGCCCAAGTCTCGTCGAAGCCGAACGCGCTTGGCTCTTCAACCATTCAAGGTCTTCGGCCTCAACGGTAAAAAACTGCCTCAGATCCTCAGTCGAATAAAAGCTGAGGAACTGGGGATACGCCGTGCTCTCCAGTGAAGCCATCAATGTCTCCGCAAGGCAGATTTGATCGGAAGGAGTCTAACGGCTTGGGAAGGAGGCTGCGGGAATTTTCCGGAAGTAAGAAATGCTCTCTTTTAAATCATGGGGTTACGATGGATGTGTACAGATTTTCCCTTCATCCCGGTCATACCCCATCTTCAACGACGAGACCCTGGCGCTGATCCACCAGGCCACCCAGGGCGTGGACAACCTGCCCGGGGTGAACCACAACCTCGTCTCCAGCCTGACCCACCGCACAGCTCGCAAGATCTTTCTGGACGAACAGGGGGGCTTTGCGTCCGAGTCCTACTACGATCCGGCCAAGACCACCCGCACGGTGGCCGAGCTGGAGCAGCTCAAGAAGGATGTGATCGCCAATCCGACGATCTTCGGCCTGTTGGTTTCGCCGGACTTGAAGGCTGCGCTGATCAAGGCCCAGCTCAACGAGGCCGACATCGACTACCCGAAGACCTTCGAGGCCTTGCAGAAGGTCCGCGAGTCCCTGAGCGCGCCGGGCCACACCATCCATGTCACCGGCAACCCGGTGCTCACCGGCTGGGTGTACACCTACCTCAACCAGATTGTCGAGATCCTGGCCTGGACGCTGGCCCTGATCACCGTGCTGCTGATCGTGTACTTCCGGCGCTTCTACGGCATCGCCTTGCCGCTGCTGGGGATTGCCCTGTCCACCATCTGGGGCCTTGGCTTCATGGCGGTGATGGGCATCAACCTGGAGCCCCTGTCCCTGCCCATCCCCTTCCTTATCGCCGCCCGCGCCACCTCCCACGGGGTGCAGCTGGTGGTGCGCTATTACGAAGAGCTGGCCGTCGTGAAGAACGGTAAGAAGGCGGCACGGAACGCCCTGGATGCCCTGTTCCGGCCGGGCTCCCTGGCCATCATCATCGACGCGGTGGGGATTGCCGTGCTGGTGCTGGGGGCAGCGCCCTTCAACCACAAGCTGGGTGTGGCGGCGGGCTTCTGGGGCTTCTCGGTGATCTTCACGGTGCACTTCATGGTGCCCCTGGCCCTCACCGTGCTGCCGGCCCCGAAGAACACGGTGAATGCCAACGAAGGGGTGCGCAACTTCCTGGGCGCAGCCATGGCCCGCACCGGCGGCACCGATGGTGGTGCCCGCAGCATCCTGCTGCTGACCCTGATCGGTGCCGTCGGTGGCTTGTACTTCGTGGGCAAGGTGCAACTGGGTGAATCGGAGCCGGGCTCGCCGCTGCTCCACACCCATCACGACTACAACGTGTCCACCAAGGCCATCAACACGCGCTTCCCCGGCTCGGAAGAGTTGCACGTCTTGATGCGCACCGACGAGAAGGGCGGCATCAAGCGCCCCGAGGTGATGGCCGCCATTGAGCGCTTCCAGGCCCACATGCTGTCCGACCCGACCCTGGGCGGCGCCAAGGCCATTCCCGGTGTGCTGCGGGTGGTCAACAAGCTCACCCACAACGACGACCCGCGCTGGATGCAGGTGCCCGACACCGCCGACGAGGTGGGGGGCCTGATGTTCGCCTACATGGCCGCCAGCCCGATTCCCGGTGCCCTGAAGGAGTTCGTGAACGCCGACGAGAACGAAGCGAACATGGTCTTCTATTACAAGGACCACCAGGCGGACACCATCAACCGGGTGGTGGCCCTGGCCGAAGAGGGCAAGAAGAAGCTCGAGGCCGAGGTCAAGGGCATCCACATCGAGCTGGGGGGCGGCATCGTCGGCGTGACGGCGGCGGGCAACCAGGCCCTGCACACCGACCACATGATCATCATTCCCACCGTGATGATCATCGCCTTCCTGCTGGTGATGGTCTATTACAGCTCGGTCCATGCGGGCTGGCTGATGGTCCTGCCCATGCTCTTCGCCACCCTGATGACCTACGCCTACATGGGCGCCGCGGGTATCGGCATCAACGTCAACACCGTGCCGGTGATTGCTGTCGGCGTGGGGGTGGGCATCGACTACGCGGTGTACTTCATGGACCGCATCCGCGAGGAGTTTGCGGTGCTGCAGGACATCAAGCAGGCGGTGATCCGCGCGGTGGCCACCACGGGCTACGCCGTGTCCTTCACCGCCGTGACCCTGATTGCCGGCGTGGTGATGTGGATCTTCATGTCCGACCTGCGCTTCCAGTCGGACGCCGCCGTGCTCCTGTCCTTCATGCTCATCGTCAATGCCATCGCCGCGGTGCTCATCGTGCCGTCCTGGTGTGTGGTCTTCAAACCCAAGTTCGTCACGGCCGCCCATTACGACGAGGACGGCGTGCTGGAAACCTGATCAAGGAGGTATCAACGCGCGATTCAAGGGAGGGCGGCCGGGGGACGGCCGCAATCGACACAACCAAGGAGGAGACACCATGAAAAACAGATCAAGCCGGAAGACACCGGCGCTCAGCCTCACCGCCCTGGCCGTGGCGGCCGCCTTGCCGGCCTTCGCCCAGGACAACCTGCCCGACATGGGCAGCTCCAGCGAACCGTGGCAGGTGGACACCTACTACGAGAACCACACTGCCTTCCGTGGCCGCGATGACACGGGCAAGGTGGTCGGCCTGTCCAAGTTCCGCAACACCCTGCAGGTGGAAGCCGACAAGAAGCTCTCCGGCGGCTGGGTCTTCCACAGCGTCCTGCGCGGCAGCTGGGATGGCGTGTACCGCATGAACAAGGGCCAGTACGGCGAGGATGCGGGGGGTTCCATCGGCGCCCAGAGCACCCTGGGTGGCAACCTGACCGACGTACCCTGGGGCAGCACCTCCCCGGCCGGCCCGCTGGGCTATACGGCGGTGGCGGGCCTGGGCTATCCCGGTTCCGCGAACAACAAGTTCATGGATGCCTACCCCAACAACCCCAACGACGGGCTGCGGGTGCTGGGGGACCGCTGGCACAAGGTGAACGGCGGCGTGGCCTTTGCCACCCCGGTGCGCCCCTGCAACGTGGACAAGCGCGGCTGTACCGACTTCGGTGGCTATGGCGACAAGAGCACCAGCGACCTGGAGTTTCCCGAGTTCAACAGCCGCCTTGATTTCCTCCGCGAGGCCTACGTCAAGAACAGCTTCGACATCGGCGGCGGGCAGGAGATCTTCCTGAAGCTGGGCAAGCAGCAAGTGGTGTGGGGTCGCACCGACCTGTTCCGCGTGCTCGACGTGATCAACCCCGTCGATTACTCGCGCAACAACATCTACGATGAGCTGCAGGACATCCGCATCCCCATGTGGATCGCCCAGGCCGAATGGCGCATGGGCGCGTCCGAATCCATGCAGGACCGCAACCTGCAGCTGATCTGGAACGTGGACCAGTTCCGCGCCAACAACCTGGGCCAGTGTGGAACCGCCAACGTGGCCCTGGATGCCGGCTGCTTCTTCCGCGGCATGCGCACCCTGTGGGACTACGGCGGCACCGTGTCCAACTTTGCCAACGTCGGCCCCGACACTTACCTGGCCACCAACTTTGGTCCGGGTCAGATTGGTCTGGCCAATGTGAACCTGCCCAAGTGGAGCCTGGCCAACACCCAGATCGGCGCCAAGTTTGAGGGCGTGACCATGGGCGGGCTGAACTTCTCCCTGAACGCCCTGCATTACCGTTCCCAGCTGCCGTCCCTCCACGGCGGCAAGCGTGCCACCAACTCCTTCACCGGGCAGTACCAGAGCGCCTGGCCCTACCTGATTTCCTTCGACATGGAGTTCCCGCGGGTCAATCTGCTGGGCGGCTCCATGGACTTCCAGTCAGAGGCACTGGGGGCGGCCTTCCGCTTCGAGGGCGCCATGACCTGGGGTGAGGAGTTTGCCAATACCAACCGGGAGCAGCTTTACTCGAAGAACCGGGTGTGGCGCAGTGTGATCGGGGTGGATCGGCCAACCTTCGTGTCGTGGATCAACCCCCACCGCACCACCCTGTTCTCGGCCCAGTTGTTCTGGCAGCACATCTTCGATCACGAGCGTGAGAACGGCGGCGTCGGCGAGCGGGGCATCCCCGATTTCAAGGACAACGTGATCGGCACCCTGCTGATGAAGGGCTTCCTGGCCGGAGACCGCATCAGCCCGCAACTGATCATCGCCCGGGATTTCCGCTCCCGCACCCATGCCATCGCCCCGGCGCTGGAATGGAGCACCACCGACAAGCTCAAGTTCACCTTCGGTGCCAACTTCAAGGGCGGCTCCAACGGGGGCAATTCCTTTGACGACTGCCGCTCGTGCAACCCCTTCGCTCCCTTCACGGCCGGCACCTATCCGGGTGACCCGATGGTGGCGTACTCCCGCGGCCTCTCGGGCATGGAGCCCCTGGGTCGCTTCCGTGCCGGCCCCATTGGCTCCGCCATCCGGGAAGACGAGATCTTCCTGACCATGCGCTACAAATTCTGATCGAGGAGACATCGACAATGAAGAAGACCATCATCGCCACCACGCTGGCCCTGTTTGCCGCCGGTGCTGTCCAGGCCGCCACCGAGGCCGACGTGGAAAACACCTTCAACCCATACAAGGGTGGCTTCCCGAAGGCGGCCGGCCTCAACGCCGGTACCGTGATCAACAAGGGCAACGTGGACCAGTTCAAGGACGTCGTCCCGGCGGGTGTGTACAAGCTGCTGAAGGATGGCCTGCTGGAGATCAAGGTGGGGCCCACCACCCAGTTCGAGCTGTCCAAGGCCTATATCGAGGCGACCCGCAAGAACCTGGGCAAGACCAAGCTGGGTCCCAAAAATGGCGACATCGAAGGCTATGTGGCCGGCCGTCCCTTCCCGGAAGAGCCTGACGCCAAGGACGCCCGCGCCGGCGAGAAGCTGGCCTGGAACTACAAGTACGGCGTGAACTGGGGTGACGGCGCAGCCATCTCCCCGTTCTACTGGAAGTACCGCAACATGCAGAGCGGCCAGGTGGAAAAGACCATCAAGTTCAACTTCCACTTCCTCAACTTCAAGCACCGGGTGAAGGATGCGCCGGTGCCCGAAGTGACGCCGAACCCGTCCGAGCTCTTCCGCGCCATCTACGTGAAGGCCCTGGACCCGCAGGATCTGAAGAACACCCAGCTCCTGATCCAGCGCTACGAGGATGACCAGAAGCTCGACGATGCCTACCTCTACCTGGGCTTCCAGCGTCGCGTGCGCCGTCTGGCCACCGGGCAGACCACCGATGCCTTCCTCGGCTCCGACCTGATGATCGAGGACTTCGAGGGCTACAACGGCCGCATCTCCGACATGAAGTGGACCTACAAGGGCACCAAGAACGTGATCCTGCCCATGTGGAACCACAACGAGCTGAAGCTGGCCGCCGACATGCCGGCGGAGTCCGACGGCTACAAGTACGTGAATTTCGGTGGGCAGGGCGGCTGCTTCCATGAGGGCACCTGGCAGCTGCGCAAGGTGTACGTGCTGGAGGCCGCGCCGGTCAACGCCAACCACCCGGTCAGCAAGCGCGTCTTCTACATGGACGCCCAGCTCGGCAACCTCAACGGCGCCAACGAGATCTACGACCGCAAGGGCGAGCTGTGGAAGGTCTTCATGGTCGGCAAGTCCCATCCGGACAGCCACCTGCCGATCAACAAGGGTTCCGGCATCGGCATCGACGACGCCTTCTCGATGGTGGACGTGCAGAGCAAGCACTGCACCACCGGCCAGTTCAAGGGCCAGGTCGATCCCAAGCTGAACCCGCCCTCCATGTTCCAGGTGCAGTACATGCGCGGCGGCGACTGAGCCTGATCTGAAGCGTTGAAGTACATCGGCCGGTGAAGTGATTCACCGGCCGTTTTCATTGGGGCGCCCGCTGTGGGATGACCAGAGAGCGTCAATTCTTATGGTCGTCGGGTCCCATCCGAGGTGTCGTCTGACAGCCGCTGCTCTTGCGTATGCCAGCCCGTGTCGGCGAGCTGAAAGGTGAGAATGTCGAGCCGGATGAACCTGCGGGCCGGGCGGGGCTCGCGGGGGCCGGTTGGCGTTAGCGCCTTCCGTGCCTTCAGCGGCACAGCCGGGCGGCACTCAAGAAGGCCTCCAGCAAGGGCGTACAGTCCAGCAACGCATCCCGCCCCGGGGTGTGAAATTCCGGATGCCACTGCACACCCACCACAAACGGATGACCTGTGTGGCGAATCGCCTCGATCATTCCGTCATCGCAGGATAGCCCTTCAACCACCATCTCCCGTCCCAGACTGCGCACGCACTGGTGGTGGATGGACACCACCTGACCACCCTCGGCAGAACCAAACCAGTGGGCAAAGCGCCCATGTTCGGCAAAGTTCACCGGGTGGCTGTGGCGATCATAGGCATCTGCCTGGTGGCGGGCCGCGTCAGTGAACTGGCTGGGAATGTCCTGGTAGAGCGAGCCGCCAAAGGCCACATTGATGAGCTGCATGCCTCGGCAGATCCCCAGCACCGGCTTGCCGGCCTCCACGAACTCGTGGAGCAGCTCCATCTCGTAGGCGTCCCTCACCCGGTCACCGGCCCACTCGTCGCGCAGGGGGGCTTCGCCATAGGCCTCGGGGCTCACGTCGGCGCCGCCCTGGAGCACCAGCCCGTCCAGAAAACCCGCGTAGTCCCGCAGGCGGATGTTGCTGCGGTGAATGGGCCCGTCCTTGAGGATGGAAGGCACCATCAGCACCATCACGTCCCGGGACATGACCCACTGGGCAATCGACTGTTCGAGCACCTGCAGGGTCTTGGATTCGATGCCGACGGCGCCGTCACGGGGGTGGAAGAGGCGGGCCGACAGGCCGATGCGGACGGTCTTGGTTCTGCTCATGGCGCCTCTGTCGTTGGGGGTGGGGAGGGGGGCACGGGAGACCACCGCTGCGCGCAGCTTGCCTTTGTGTATTGGCTTAAATTATATTGGTGTAAATATATTTCGGCCAAGCCTTTCATGCTGCCTCTCTTCGAGGATCTCGTTCTCTCCCCATTGTTGCTGTTTGGCCTCTGCCTGCTGGGCGGGCTGGGCAGTGGTGAGTTGAGCCGGCGCCTCTTTAACTTGCCCCGCACCACGGGCTACGTGCTATGTGGCCTCGTGCTCGGCCAGAGCGGGCTGGGATGGATCGACCCCTACGTGCTGGGCTCCGCCCAGTTCTTCATCTATCCCGCGCTGGGGCTGATCCTCTTCGAGTTGGGGCAGCGGGTTCCGTTTGACGGCGGGCGCATCGATCCGCAGCTAATCACCCTGGGCCTGATCGAGTCGGCGGCCGTCTTTGTGCTGGTGCTGATCGTGATGCTCGGCCTGGGCTTCGGTGGTGCAGGGGGCGCGTTTGCTGCAGCCATCGCGGTGTCTACCTCGCCGGCCATCACCATCGCCACCAGCAGTGACGTGGGTGGAGAAGGGCCGCGAACCAGTCGCCTGTTCGGGCTGGTCGCCTTGAACGGCTGTCTCGCCTTTGCGGCCATTGATCTGATCCTGCCTTCGCTGGCAGAGAGCGGCGCAACGGAGGCCATGCCCGGCTATGGCCATGCGGTGGCCAGCATCGGTTTGTCGGTCGTGCTCGGGGCGGGGCTGGCCTTTGCTGCGCGCCAGGGGGCACGCTGGCTGGGACCCCAGGTCGAGCATCAGCACTTGATGCTGCTCGGCTTGATCATTGTGGGGACCGGTTTGCCCCTGAGTGTCGAGATGTCGCCGCTGATGAGCCTGCTGGCCTTTGGCGTAGGGGTGCGGGTGCTGGATCGGGAGCGGGAGGTGGTGGCCATCCGCATCGCGTCAGACGCGCGGGTATTTCTGGTGGTGACCTTCGTGCTGGCGGGCGCGGCACTCGAGCTGGCTTTGCTGCGGACCCACTGGCCAACGGTGCTGGCGTTTGTGCTGACGCGCTTCCTTGCCCGGGGGCTGGCTCTGCAGCTAGCAGGCCCGGCGTTCGGGCTGCCGCGTCGGGAGGCAGCCTGGACCGCCGTGGGGCTTTTGCCCATGTCCAGCGTTGCACTTGTGCTCTTGGGGGACGCAGGTGCCCTCGATGGGGGGATTGGGCCAGCGCTGAGTGGCACCCTGTTGGGCGCGATCGCCCTGATGCAGCTACTCGGGCCTTTATGCACGCAGGCGGCGATACGCGGCTTTGGTGAGGCACGTCGTTACGTGCCAAGACTGGGCCAGGGCAGGGGTTGGAGCCGCCGATGAGCAGCGTGCGTGCATTCTGGGAGTCTCTGCAGGACAGACTCATGTTTCTCCCCCCCATGCCCGAACAGGCCGACCCGCTGGCCCTGATGGCCTTGCTGCTTGTCGCGGGGCTGTTGGCGGGAGAGGGCCTGTACCGCATGGCAGGTCTGTCGCGCATCGTCGGCTATGTGTTGGCCGGCGCCCTGGCCGGGCCGGGGGCACTCAACTGGCTCGATGGCGAGACGCTGGCCCTGGCGCGACCGGTGGCCGATGCGGCCCTGGGGCTGCTTCTGCTGGAGACCGGCCGCAACCTGGATCTGGGCTGGCTAAGGGCCAATCCGGGCCTGCTGCGCACCGCTGCGGCGGAGTCTGGGCTGGCTTTCGCAGGCGTCTTTGTCTTCTCGTGGGGGGTCGTGGGTTTGAGTCCGGCGTGGAGCGCGGCCACTGCCGCCATCACCATGACCTCGGCCCCGGCGGTGGTGCTGCTCACCGCTGAGGAGTGCCGTGCCCAGGGGCAGGTGACCCAGCGCACCCTGCTGCTCACGGCCATCAGCTGCGCCCTGGCCTTCGTGGTATTCGCCTTGGTGCTCGGCCTGATCCACGCTGAGGAGTCGGGGGACGGGCTCAATGCCTTCATCCACCCGATCTGGGTGCTGGGGGGAGGTGTCCTGATCGCCCTGCTGTGCGCGCGTCTTGCGCTGGGGCTGGCGGCTCGCCTGGAGAAGGGCGGTGCCGGCCAGGTTTTCGTGCTGGTGGCGGCGGCCCTGCTGGCCATTGGGCTGGCCCGCATGGCGGCGGTACCGGTCTTCCTGAGCCTGTTTCTGATGGGGGTGGCAGTGGGACAGCTCGACCGGAACCGGGTACTGGCCTATACCAGCCTGCCCCAGGGGCACTGGATCCTGGCCATCGTGCTCTTTGTGGTGACCGGCGCCATGTTGCCCCTCGGTGAGGCCACCGGGCTGATGCTCCTGCAGGCGGTCGGACTGCTTGTTGTACGGGGCTTCGCCAAGTTCATCGGCGTGATGGCCACCGGGCGGGAGGATTTGTCGGCGCAACGTCGTCGTTTGCTGGGCCTGGGCGTGCAACCCCTGTCGGCAACCGCCGTCTTCATGGCCGCGGAGTTGGCTGCCTTCTATCCCGAAGTCAGCGTTCAGGCCTTGTTGCTGCCCCTGCTGGCGGCGGCGTTGATGGAGTTCATCGGGCCGCAGTTATGTCGCCGGGCCTTTGTCCTTGCCGGCGAGGCGGCCCTTCCCAACCGCGAGCCGCCCCCATGAACGCCTTCGCCAACCTTCCCTTTGCCACCAGCCGGCCCCTCACCCTGGGGGTGGAGCTGGAACTGCAACTGGTCTCGCCGCGGGACTACGACCTGACCCGGGCGGCCACCGATCTGCTCTCCAGCCTGCACCACGACGGCCGCTGCGGCGATGTGAAGCTGGAGATAACCGAGAGCATGATTGAGGTGAATACCCACCCGCGACAGGACGTGACCGCCATCGCCACTGATCTGGAGGGGCTGCGGGGGCTGTTGGTGGAGCATTGCCGGCGCAACAACGTGGCCATCTGTGGGGGCGGCACCCACGCCTTCCACCGTTGGCCGGAACGCCGGATCTGCCCGGGAGAGCGCTTTGCCTTCCTCAACGAGCGCTATGGATACCTGAGCAAGCAGTTCACGGTGTTCGGTCAACACATCCACATCGGTGTGACCTCGGGCGACGAGGCAATCTGGCTGACCCACGCCCTCAACATGTATGTGCCGCACTTCGTGGTGCTGTCCGCATCTTCACCGTTTGTGGATGGAGCGGATACGGCCTTCGATTCGGCGCGGCTCAACGCCGTGTCGGCCTTTCCCCTGTCGGGGCAGGCGCCGGACGTGCGCGACTGGGCAGCCTTCCTCGAGCACATGGCGGTGCTGCAGGCCTGCGGCGTGGCCGAGAGCATCAAGGATCTGTATTGGGATGTGCGCCCCAAGCCCGAATATGGCACCGTTGAGGTCCGGGTTTGTGACACGCCCCTGACTGTGGACCGGGCCACGGAGCTGGCCGCCTTTGCCCAGAGTCTGGCCCGCTGGCTGCTACGCGAGCGCCCCCCAATCGATCCGCCCCTGCAGGGCCTGGTTGCCCGCTACAACAAGTTCCAGGCTTGCCGCTTTGGCTTCAACGCCGAGCTGGCCGACCCCCTGGCACGTTGCAAGCGCCCCATAGCCAAGGCCCTTGCCGGGCTACTGGACAGTTTGATGGAGGATGCCCGCGACCTGGACTGTCACCGGCAGATCGACGCCCTGCGCCGACAGGTTGAGAGTCGGCAGAGCGACGCCGGCCTGCTGCGTGGGTTGGCCCGCAGCGTTGGCAGTCTCAACGAGCTCACCCGGGTGGCCACCGAGCACTTTGCCCAACCTTCCCGCTATCACCGCCATGACTGATCCCGCCCCCGGCCTGCTCCGCCCTATCCTTGGCTGTGTCCTGTGTGCGGCCCTGCCACTGCTTGCGGCAGAGACATCCTGCCGGACTCAGCGCAGCGTGCCCCCGCCACCGGAAGGGCAGTCCATCGTGGGGGGCGACGACTGGCTGCGTCCGGGCAACCTGCGCTTCGGACTGGCCCATCCGGCCAGTTTCATGCCGGGCAGCCGGATCGAACCGCCGCCACGCACCGAACGCAGGATGCCGCCCCAGCGGCAGATCGACGTGGACCGGATGCGGGTTAGGGATCCGGCCGACGAGGTGGAGCGCAGCCTTCGCCATCTGCTGGACAACCGCATCGACGTCGACGGCATGATGGTCCTGCGGCGGGGCAGAGTGGTGCTGGACTACCGACGCACCGGCTTCGATCCGGCCAGCCCGCGCCTGCTGCTGGAGGCCACCCACCCCGTTCTGGCGATGATGGTGGTCAAGGCTTCGGCCGAGGGCAAGGTGGACCGCAGCAAGGGCGTGGATCGGGTGCTCCCGGAGCTGGGTGGAAACACGGGTTTGGGCAAGCTCTCCCTGACCCGGCTGCTGCACGGCCGGACGGGGCTCGAGTGGACGCCCGTGGAGCGCGAACGATGGCGTCAGGAGGCCGGGTGGACGCCAGGCGGCCGGCTCGGTGTCCGGGCCTGGCTGACGGCCCGGAGCCCCTGGCCGCGCAAGCTGGAGCCCGGCGCTGATCTGCCATCCGGCCCTGAAGGGGAGTTGCTGTTGTGGGTGGCTGAGAAGGCCACCAGGAAGCCCGCCACCGGGCTGCTATGCGAACTCCAGTCAGGCATCCGGGCGCAGGACACCGCCTTCTGGGCCAGCGACGGACAAGGCACGCCGCTGGCAGATGGGCTGGCCCTGAGTCTGCGCGATTTTGCCGCCCTTGGACAAGGGCTGATGGATGTTCGTGCGCGGCCGGGAAGACGCTCGTTGGTTCCCGCATGGTTTGTCGAGACCGTCGCCGGCGTCGGCTCGTCTGCCCATGGTTTGCCAGCCCTATGGCGAGGCCTCGGAGAGGACGGTAGCTGGCAATACCGCTTCGTCCATCTCGGGGGCGCGGGGCGTAGGACAGCCATTCTCGGCGCTTTCGGGACGAGTCTTTACATCGACTTTGATCACGCCACCGTGGTGGCGATCTACGCTACCCACCCGGAGCGCACCTCGCCGCTGCTGATGGCGAGTCTCCGACGGTCGTGGGAAGCGTTGGTCAAGACCGGGGACGCGCGGGAAGGGTATTGAGCCCTGTAAGCACGGTTTGAAGCTTCGTTTGGTGGTCGATGTCTCCGGGGCGCCTGCCGACGTGGTGCGCCTGAGTACCCGTCTTCCGCGACAACCTTGCCACCTACCCCTCGCCCCCGGTCCGGTCGTGTTCCAGCCATTCAAGTGCAGTGGATGCCTTGCTCCCGAAGATCCGGAGATTGTGCATGGCGCGCTGCGGCATCCTGTCGCCAAACCTGCGTTGCGGGCGTTATGCTGACAGCGCGTTGCCCGGCGCCGGCAACGCGGCAAGATTGCGGCACCACGGTTGCCCGACTGCCTTTGCGGACCAGACAAGAGAGAATTGCAGCCATGGACTACAAGATCGTCGATGCACAGGTTTCCCCCACAGGGCGTCTGGAGGTCCTGTCCCGGGCCGAAGCGGCCAAGCTTTCCGATCAGAGCGGCGGTGGGCTTCGTACCCTTTACCGCAACTGTTCGCTGGCAGTGCTCAACTGCGGCAACGAGCTTGATGACGGCAAGGAGTTGCTTGAGCGTTATCACAGCTTTGATATCCAGATCCAGCAGCGGGCGCGAGGCATCAAGCTCGACATCACCGGTGCGCCGGCCAGTGCCTTCGTGGATGGGGAGATGATCCGTGGCATCCAGGAACATCTGGTGGCCGTACTGCGCGATGTTGTTTACGCCAGCACCGAGATCAGCGGCAGCGCGCGCTTCGACTACTCCACCTCGGAAGGGGTGACGGACGCCGTCTTTCACATCCTGCGCAACGCCAATGTGCTCCAACCCATCACCCAGCCCAACGTGGTGGTGTGCTGGGGCGGCCACTCGATCAAGCAGGAGGAGTACGAATACACCAAGCTGGTGGGTTACCAGCTCGGCCTGCGTGGCCTGAACGTGTGCACCGGTTGCGGCCCGGGGGCCATGAAGGGCCCCATGAAAGGCGCCGCCCTGGCCCACGCCACCCAGCGCATCACCAACGGGCGCTACCTGGGCTTCACCGAGCCGGGCATCATCGCGGCGGAGGCACCCAACCCGGTGGTGAACGAGCTGGTGATCCTGCCGGACGTGGAGAAGCGCCTGGAGGCCTTCGTGCGCACCGGCCATGGCATCGTGGTCTTTCCGGGGGGCGTCGGCACGGCGGAGGAGATCCTGTACATCCTGGGTATCCTGCTCCACCCGGACAACGCCGGGCTGCCTTTCCCGCTGGTGTTCACCGGCCCGCGCAGCGCCCAGGAGTACTTTCTGCGCATCGACCGCTTCATCGCCCAGACCCTGGGCGAGGCGGCCCGCCAGCGCTACAGGATCATCATTGATGACCCCGAGGCGGTGGCCCAGGAAATCACCGCAGGCATCCTGCAGGTGCGTGATTTCCGCAAGGAGCAGCGGGATGCCTATTACTTCAACTGGTTGCTGAAGATCGAGCACGAGTTTCAGCAGCCCTTCCGGCCGACCCATGAACGCATGCGCAATCTCACCTTGCACCGTCGCCAGCCCACCCACCTGCTTGCGGCCAACCTGCGCCGTGCCTTCTCGGGCGTGGTGGCCGGTAACGTCAAGGATGAAGGCATCCGTGAGATCGAGAAGCACGGCCCCTTCGAGATTGCCGGCGAGCCCGAGATCATGGGGCCGATGGATGAGTTGATGGCGTCCTTTGTGGCCCAGGGGCGCATGAAGCTGCCTGGAAAGGCTTACAACCCCTGTTACCGGATCGTCGCTGGAAGCTGAGCGTTTGAGAACAGAGTCTACTGCGCGGCCCGATTGCGCAGGTCATCGGCCGGCTCGTCACCGAAGGACGCGCCGAGCAGGTGGTCCACCAGGCGGCGAGCAGCGTCGGCGGGGGGCGTGAGCTGGCCTTCGGCCTTGAGCGCAGCGAAACGTGCCTGTAGGGGAAAACCGGCCGGGTCGCTGGCCCGCACCTCCGCCTGCATGGGCGTGTCGATGACTCCGGGCGCGAGGCTGGCGATGCGCAGCCCGGGCAGGCGGTCGAGGGCGGTGGCCCGGGCGTGTTGGTCAAGTCCCGCCTTGGTGGCGCAGTAGATGCCCCAGCCCGCGTAGGCATTGCGGGCCGCGCCGCTCGAAACGTGCAGGATACGGCGCTCGGGGCAGTGGGCGCTGGCCGCCACGAAGGCATTGGCCAACAGCAGCGGGGCACCCAGGTTGAGTTGCACGGCCGCCGCGATCTGCGCCGCATCCTGCCCGCCACAGGGGCCGACGGGTTGCAGCATTCCGGCGTTGTTGATGAGCAGGGCGTGGCGGGCGTCGGCCAGGAAGCGGGCGAGCACCGGGCCGGCCAGCCAATCCCCCAGGGCCGGCAGGTTGGAAAGGTCAAGGGCGTGCTGTTGCAGGGCGTCCACGCCGGCGCCTTCCGGGGGTGGGAGGGCGCGTCGGGACAAGCCAAGGACGGGAATGCCCCGACCGAGCAGTTCGGCGGTCAGCGCGGCACCGAGGCCGGCGCTGTGACCGGTGACGATGGCCTTGATCATGATGAAGCCCCTGGGCTGGAATAGCCGACGATGGTACGCCCGCTCAGCCTGTCGTGGCATGCACCGCCGCAGGCGCGGCGCGGCGGATGTGCATGGCCAGTTCGGCTGCGGGCAGCGGGAGCCAGAAGTGGTGGCCCTGACCGACGCTGCAACCCAGCTCGGTGAGCATGCGCTGCTGTTCGGCCGTTTCGATGCCCTCGGCCACGGTGACCAGGGACATGTCCCGGGCGATGCTGACGATGGCCCGGATCAGGGTCACGTCATCCCGGTTGCAGTGCAGTTCCGACACGAAGGAGCGATCGATCTTGAGCACGTCGAAGCGGAAGTGCTTGAGGTAGGAGAGGCTGGAGTAGCCCGTTCCGAAATCGTCCAGGGACAGGACTACCCCCAGATCGGTGAGGCTGCGCAGGGTCTGGCCGATCTGGCTGTCCAGATCCAGGAAGACACTTTCGGTCACTTCGATTTCAAGGCGGCCCGGGGGCAGCCCATGGCGCGCAAGGGCTTCCCTGACGTGGGTGATGAAATCCTGACGACGGAGCTGGGGAACGGCCACGTTGATCGCCATGCGGATCGGGGAGGCGCCTTCCCCGTCCCACTGCCGGAGCTGACGGCAGGCTTCGTCCAGCACCCAGTGACCGATGGTGTGGATGGTTCCGGTTTCTTCAGCGACGGGGATGAAACTGTCGGGGGGGATCAGGGTTCCATCCGCGGCCTGCCAGCGCAGCAGGGCTTCGCAACTGACGATGCGGCCGCTCGCCAGGTCCACCTGGGGCTGGTAATGCAGATGCAGTTCATTGCGCTCGATGGCGTGGCGAAGGCCATTCTCGATACGCAGGCGTTCGGTGACCCATTGGTTGAACTCGGGGGTGAAGAACTGGAAGTCGTTGCGCCCCGAATTCTTGGCGTGATACATGGCCGCGTCGGCGTTCTTGAGCAGGGTCTCCGTGTCGGTCCCGTTGGTGGGATACATGGCCACGCCGATGCTCGGTGTGATCTGCAATTCGTGCTTGTCGATCAGATAGGGTTCGCCAAGGGTGGACAGGATCTTCTGGGCGGTAGTCACCGCGTAGCCAGGATGTTCCAGCCCGGTGATCAGCACCACGAATTCGTCGCCGCCGAGACGGCTGACCGTGTCGGTCTGGCGCACGAGACGATGCAGGCGGCTGGCCACTTCCTGGAGAATCCGGTCGCCCATGGCGTGGCCCAGGGAGTCGTTGATGTTCTTGAAACGGTCCAGGTCGATGAACAGCACGGCCAGTTGTTCACCACTGCGCTGCGCAAGCGCGATGGCCTGGGCCACCCGGTCGCCCAGCAGCGCCCGGTTCGGAAGCTGGGTGAGCGCGTCGAACTCGGCGAGGTGACGGATGCGCTTCTCGGCCTCCTTGCGTTCGGTGATGTCGAGGAAGGTGCCCACATAGTGGCGGACGTCGCCGGCCGGCCCGCATACCGTACCGATGCTGATCTGCTCCGGGTAGGCAGTGCCGTCCTTGCGGCGATTGCGGATCTCGCCTGTCCATGAGCCGGTTTCGCGGATTGATTTCCACATGGCGTTATAGAAATCCGCGTCGTGATCACCAGAAGCGAGGAAGGCGGGGGTCTGGCCCAGCACTTCGGCTGCGGTGTAGCCCGTGATCTGGGTAAAGGCGGGATTGACGGCGAGAATCCGGGTATGGGGGTCAGTGACGATGATGCCCTCGCGACTGCTCTCGAACACATGCCCCGCCAGGCGCAACTGGCCAGCCTGTGCTTCAAGGGTCTGGGTATGGGCCTCGAGCTTTTCGTGGTAAGCCGCGAACAGTCTGCGCATCCAGTTGGAGAAGAGCAGGGAGGCGGCGAGCGCCACGCCCACGGTGGCGGCCACCACAACCAGCAGATACGGAACACGGCCGGACAAGGCCACGGCGGCGGCGTTCCGTTCCGCTGCCAGGGCGGACTGCATCTCCTGCTCGAAGATGCTGGCGATCACGATGATCTTCCACGGACTGTAGGCCATCACATAGGCCGAACGGGTGTCCGACCCGCCCTCGCCGTGGTGCGGCGCCGAATAATTGAGCAGCCCGCCGCCCGCCCGCGCCAGCTTGAGCATGTCCTGGCGGATGTGGTCTTCGGCGGGTGAACCGACCTTGCCGAGTTTCAGCTCGTCGACGCCCCGCCCCGCGATTGGCTGGAGCAACAGATTTCCGTCATTGTTCATCACCATGAAATGCCCGGTATCGCCAAAATTCCAGGCGCGCAGGCGATCCAGCCCTTCCCTGAGCCGGGTTTCCTCCCAGCGATAGAGGTAATCCCCGGTGCCGATGATCCAGCCATAGGGGGCGAAGAGACGGACATGGGCGAGTTTGTCCGTCATCCGGGTGGCATCCACGGGCGAGTACCAGCGGTAGCTCGAGAACCCGCCCTCCTTGCCGCTGCGCGCCGCCTCCAGCAGGCCGCGCACGATGTAGTGCCCGGTATCATCCTGGTTGTTCCAGAGGGACGTTCCCTCCAGGTCCGGGGCCGTGGGCAGGAGGATGCAGCGCCCGACGCTGTCATCAATGAAGAAGTAGCCGCGTCCGTCGAAGAAGCGCTGGGGGCGAAGGGCGTCGATGATCATGCGCTTGACCTCGGCCTCGGGGCGGCGCCCATGCTCCCGGTCATAGATGCCCTGTGCCGTCTGCATGGCCATGGACACCTTCTCTTCGAGGGCGTGGCGCAGGATGGCTTCGGAACGCGAGTGCACAAAGTCGAGATAGGCGATGGCCGAGGCCATCTCGGCCCGCAGGCGTTCCTGTTTCTTGCTCTCGAAGTTCTTCTCCAGGCGGACGAGGGCATCCCGGTGTTCCGCGTAGGATGTCCACAGAAAGCTGGCACCAAGGGCAAGGGAGAGGGCCAGGACGACGAGCAGTGTCCCGACAAGGTGGTAGCGGGGCAGTGTCCGGTCGGTGACGGAGAGTTTCATGGCGGTCCGGGCTGGCTGCGGGGCTGCGGGCGGGAGAACTCCACCCTGTTCCGGGTAACGGCGTGATCTTTCGTCCCTAGAGTCATCAATTGTCACATCGTGTTTCTTTCAGTGCGGAATGTGACGTGATTCTTGCCGACGCGCAAGTCTGCATCGTCAGGGATGAGCGACCATCAAGGGCAAGGCTGGCTTGGTGAAGGAGGACGGGCATGGAGATCTATGTGAGCACGGATATCGAGACCGACGGACCGGTGCCGGGGCGCAACGCCATGCTGAGCATCGCCTCGGCAGCGTTCACCGCCGACAAGCGCATGGTGGCGTCCTTCACGGCCAATCTCCTGAGCCCGCCCGAGTGCAGCCCCGACCCCGCAACCCTGCGCTGGTGGCGGACTCAGCCGGAAGCCTGGGAGGCCTGTCACCGTGATCCGGAACCGCCCGAGGCGGTCATGGGGCGCTATGTGGACTGGCTCAAATGTCTGCCCGGGCGTCCGGTGTTCGTCGCCTACCCGGTGGCCTTCGACTATCCGTTTGTGCTCTGGTATCTGACCCGCTACGCCAGCGAGAACCCCTTCGGCTATGCGGTGATCGACATCCGCAGCTATGCCATGGGCGTACTCGGCCGCTCCTTTCGGGCGTGCCGACGGGACGCGCTGCCCGAGAGCTGGTTTGATCCCTTGCCCCATACCCATGTGGCGCTGGACGATGCCATCGAGCAGGGGCACTGGTTTTGCAACATGCTCCAGGCGCGCTCCGAAGCGGACAAGGGGAGGGATGATCTGCAGCGGTGACCGATCATTCCACCGCGCCGATGTACCTAGGCTGGATGGTGTGGGTTCAAGTCCGACCGGAGGGCGACGTTAATGAATGCCATTGAGCGTGACCGATCCAAGGCGCGGCACAACGACCCCTTTCCGATATTCATGCCCTCACTCCCCGATTCTGATTTCCATGGCGCGCGCCTGCGCCTCTTTCTACCCATCGGGGGCATCGTTCTGGCGCTGATCGTGCTCGTCTGGGGTGCCGTCATTTATCGGATCGCCGCCGATGAAAGGCTGGTCATCCAGGCGGTGGACACGGCCAACCTCAACCTCGCCCGGGCATTCGAGGAACATACCGTCCGTACCATCAAGAGCGTCGATCAGGCCGTACTCTTCCTCAAGTTCCAATACGAGAAGGTGGGCGACCGGGTCGACATCGCGGAATACGTCCGCGAAGGCATGATCATCAGCAGCATCTTCAATCAGCTCGGGGTGATAGATGAGCACGGCATCTACATCCTGAGCAATCTCCCCAATCACAAGCGGCTGGACCTGTCGGATCGCGAGCATTTCCGCGTCCACAAGGAGCGTGACAGCAATGAACTGTTCATCAGCAAACCGGTGCTGGGCCGCGCATCGGGCAAGTGGTCGATCCAGATGACCCGGCGCATCAACAAGCCGGACGGCAGTTTTGGCGGAGTGGTGGTGATCTCCGTGGATCCGCTCTACTTTTCCGATTTCTACAGCGGCGTCGATCTCGGCAAGGATGGCGTCGTGTCCCTGGTGGGGCGCGATGCCATCGTGCGGGCGCGCCGTTCCGGCGAAAACAAGGCTGTCGGCCAGGACCTTACCCGCAGCCCCTTGATGACACATCTGGCCCGGGCTGGTGCCGGCACATACCGCTCCAGCAGTGTTGCCGACGGGATACGCCGGTTCTACGGCTACCGGGCCTTGAAGGACTATCCGCTGGTGGTTGTGGTTGGCGTCAGTGAGAGTGAGGCACTGACCGGATTTAATGAGCGCCGTATCGGTTACATGGCTTACGCAGGGGGTATGAGCCTGGTGGTGCTGTTGTTCGGGGCATTGGCCATTCGGCTGCTCGACAAGCAGGTACGGATTGCTGCGGCCCTCCGCGACAGTCAGATCAAGGCCGAGGCTGCGAATCGCATGAAGTCGGAGTTTCTGGCGTCCATGTCCCATGAACTGCGGACCCCACTCAACGGCATCATGGGTTACGCCGAATTTCTCAAGGACAGTGCGGACGAGACCAACCGGGAGTTCGCCGGCATCATCTTCGATAGCAGCAACCACCTGCTGGAACTGGTGAACTCCATACTCGATCTGGCCAAGATCGAATCAGGGAAGATGGAGCTGGCGCTGCGCACGGAGCCGCTGCGTCCCATGATTGAGCGCATCGTGCTCACCCACCGGCCACCGGCGGATCGCAAGGGCTTGGCACTGGCTCTGCATATCGAGCCAGGTACACCGGACGAAGTTGTTTGCGACCCGACCCGGGTGGCACAGATCCTCAACAACCTGCTGAACAACGCGGTCAAGTTCACCGATGCCGGGTCGGTGACGGTTCAGGTGGGCCAGGAGGAGGGCAAGTTGAGGATCACCGTGGCCGATACGGGCTGCGGCATCGAATCCGGCATGCAGCCCCACGTCTTCGAACGTTTCCGGCAAGTGGATGGTTTCCTGACGCGGCGTCACCAGGGCACCGGCCTGGGCCTGGCCTTGGTCAAGGAGCTGGTTGAACTGATGGGGGGCGAAGTGACGCTGTCTTCCCGGCCCGCGCAGGGCAGCGAGTTCTCCATAACATTGCCCCTCGCACCCCAGACCATGGCGCCCGGTAAAGGATGACCCCATGAAGATACTTGTTGTGGACGACCAGAAGATCAATCGCACCCTGCCTTGCGTCCTGTTGCGGCAGGCGGGGTGCGATGTCGAGGAGGTGGAGTCCGGCGAGGCGGCCCTGGCCGCCCTGCGCGCAAGGCCCATGGATGCCGTGCTGCTCGACATCAGCATGCCGGGCCTCAGTGGAACCGAGGTGTGTCGGCGTGTACGCGGCGACCCGGCGCTGGCCGGCTTGTTCGTGGTGGCCTACACCGCCCATGCCTTGCCGGAAGAGCGGGTGGAGATCCTCGCCGCCGGCTTTGACGAGGTGCTGATCAAGCCCATCAATCGTCAGCGCCTGATGGAGGCCATGCGCCTGCCCGTTTGAGTGCCCCTGTCGGGGCATCAGTCGCCCCGCAATCCGCCCGCCTCCGAGCGACCCGGTGCCGGTTTGCCCTTGCGGGCCCGCTTGCCCGCCCAGGCCTCCCAGTCCTTCGGTCCGACGGTCAGTTCCACGGCCTTGCCACCGCGGGTGCTGGCCAGCAGGGTCAGTGCATGGCGGAAGACGCAGGTGGCACTCAGTGCCTCGCCATCATCCAGGCCCATGATGATCACACCCTTGCCACCGCCCGAAAGCGACTTCATCTGATCAAGGGGGAAGATCAGCAGACGCCCGGTGGAGGACAGGGCCGCCAGTTGCTGCCCTTCGGCCGGATCGAAGAGCACCGGCTGGAGCAGGCGGGCACCCGCGTCCAGGCTGACGAACTGCTTGCCGGCGCGTTTGCTGGCGATCATGTCACCCAGCCCGCACAGGAAGCCATAACCGTCAGAGCTGGCCAGCAGGACACGACGCTCCGGCGGGCCGGCCACTACATGGGCGACACGGCTCCCCGACGGCAGCTCGATCAGGGAGGCCAGGGGCACACCATTGCCCCGCCCGTCGGGCAGGGCCGCGACGGCCACGGTCAGGGCCCGGCCGCCGTCAGTGAGCACCACCAGGCTGTCCACGCTGCGGCATTCGAAGGCGCTGCCCAGGCGGTCGCCATCCTTGAAGGCCACGTTGGCCAGGTCCACCCCGTGACCGCTGCGGCAGCGCACCCAGCCTTTTTCCGAAACGATCACGGTGACGGGCTCATCCACCACGGTCTGGGTGACGCCGGCGCGGACGGCCTCTTCCACCAGGGTGCGGCGGGCATCGCCGTACTTGTCGGCGTCGGCGCGGATCTCCTTGATGACCAGGCGACGCAGCTTGCCCTCGTTGGCCAGCAGGGCTTCCAGCTCGGTCTTCTCGCCGCGCAGTTCGGCCAGCTCGCGTTCGATCTTGATGCCTTCCAGGCGGGCCAGTTGGCGCAGGCGGATCTCGAGGATGTCCTCGGCCTGGCGGTCGGAGAGGTCGAAGCGGGCGATCAGGGCCGGCTTGGGTTCGTCCGACTCGCGGATGATGCGGATCACCTCGTCGATGTTCAGGAAGACGATGTGACGGCCTTCCAGGATGTGGATGCGGTCATCCACCTGGCCCAGGCGGTGGGCGGTGCGCCGACGCACGGTGACGACGCGGAAGCGTCCCCACTCGTGGAGGATGTCGGCCAGGTTCTTCTGCCCCGGTCGGCCATCCAGGCCAATCATCACCAGGTTGATGGACGAGGAGGTCTCCAGGCTGGTGTGGGCCAGCAGCAGGTTGGCAAACTCGGTGACGTCCTGGTTGCGGCTCTTGGGTTCGAAGACCAGGCGTACCGGCGCATCCTTGCCCGATTCGTCGCGCACCCGGTCGAGGGCGCCGAGCATCACGGCCTTGAGCTGGGCTTGATCGGCGTCGATGGATTTCTTGCCGGTCTTGGGCTGGGGATTGGTGAGGGTCTCGATCTCGAAGAGCACCTTCTGGGCCGAGACTCCGGGCGGGAGTTCGTTGACCACCAGCTGCCACTGGCCCCGGGCCAGTTCCTCGATGATCCAGCGTGCCCGCAGCTTGAGGCTACCGCGGCCGCTCTCGTAGGCCTGGCGGATGTCGGCCGCCGGGGAGATGAGCTGCCCGCCGCCCGGAAAGTCGGGGCCGGCGATGTGGGTCAGCAGGTCGGCCACCGTCGCCTCGGGGTTCTCGATGGCGTGGATGGCGGCGCTGGCGACCTCGCGCAGGTTGTGGGACGGGATCTCGGTGGCCATGCCCACGGCAATGCCCGAGGCGCCGTTGAGCAGCACGAAGGGCAGGCGCGCCGGCAGTAGCTGTGGCTCTTCGAAGGCGCCGTCGTAGTTGGGGCGGAAATCCACCGTGCCCCGGTCGATCTCCGACAGCAGCAGTTCGGCGATGGGGGTCAGGCGGCATTCGGTGTAGCGCATGGCCGCCGCCGAGTCGCCATCCCGGGAGCCGAAGTTGCCCTGGCCATCCACCAGCGGGTAACGCAGGGAGAAGTCCTGGGCCACCCGCACCATGGCGTCGTAGACGCTGGAGTCGCCGTGGGGGTGGTACTTGCCGATCACGTCGCCGACCACCCGGGCCGACTTGACGTGCTTGGAACCCGGCGACAGGCGCATCTCGTTCATGGCGAACAGGATGCGGCGCTGCACGGGCTTGAGGCCGTCCTCCACCTGGGGCAGGGCGCGGGCCTTGACCACGCTCATGGCGTAGGCCAGGTAGGCGCGCTCGGCGTAGAGGTCGAGGGGCAGGGCATCGTCGCTGCCCAGCAGCGGAGTGGCCGGTGGGGGCGGTGGTGGTTCGGCGGCGTCGGGGGCCGGGGAATCGAAGAGGTCCGGAGTGTCGTTCATGGTGAGACGTTCGCAGGAAAAGTGGCGCGGGCAGGCCGGCATGCAGGCCGTGCCAGGGCGCCGGAATGACTAGCGGCAGGCCAGGCGAAAGGCATGGCGGATACCCTCTTCATCAAGGCGGCGGCCGATGAGGACCAGGGTGGTGTGGCGGTGCTCGCCCTCGGACCAGGGCGCGCCGTAGTCGGAGCCGCTGAGCCGGTGCACGCCCTGCAGGACCACCCTGCGCTCGTCGCCCCGCAGCGCCAGCACGCCCTTGTAGCGCAGCAGGGCCGGGCCCTGGCGCAGCAGCAGTTCTTCGACGAAGCCCGCCATCAGTGCCGAATCCACGTCACCGGGGTGCTGGAGCACGAAGGAGGTGATGTCGTCGTCGTGGCGATAGAAGCCCCGCGTGCTGCCGCCACCGCGGCGCAGTCCGGCAGGGTTGTCTGAGTCGAGGAAGGATGGCAATTGCTCCAGCACCTCGTCCAGACGGAAGGCATCCAGATGGAACAGGGCGGTGAGGGCGGGAGCGTCGGCCGGCATGGGGGTGATGGGCACCCGGATGTTGATGCGTTGCAGGCGCTGCTGGAGGGCCGTCAGCACGTCCTCGTCGAGGCCTTCGGTCTTGCTGAGCAGGATCCGGTCGGCAAAGCCCACCTGGGCCGCCGCAACCCGGTTTTCGTCGAGCTGGGCGTGGGCATGCACGGCGTCCACCACGGTGACGATGCCGTCCAGTTCGTAGCGCCCGGCCACTCCCTCATCGACGAAGAAGGCCTGGGCCACCGGGGCCGGATCGGCCAGGCCGGTGGTCTCCACGACCAGGTGATCAAAATCGAGCTCGCCCTTTGCGCGGCGTTCGGCCAGGTCGGCCAGGGCGTTGGACAGCTCGCCGCGCACGCTGCAGCAGATGCAGCCGTCGGTGAGCTCCACCACCTCCACGGCGGGCGAGCCGGCGATCAGGCCACCGTCGATGCCCACGCTGCCATACTCGTTCTCGAGCACGGCCACCTTGCGCTCGGGCCGGGTGGCCAGATAGCGGTTGAGCAGAGTGGTCTTGCCGGCACCGAGAAAGCCGGTGAGGATGGTGGCGCGGATCGGTGGCCGGGGGAGGGCGAGGGGGTTGTGCATTGAGACAGCCTGGAAAATCCGGATCGGCCGGCAGCTTGCCACAACAGACCGGCAAAGGGGGCGTCAATCGCCTTGATGTTCCGTATCCAGCTCCAAGGGATCGTGCTCACCGAAGCGCTGGCGAGCGTTTGCCAACGCTTGATTCAAAGCCGCCTGGGGATCGGTTCGAACGGCTGTCATCAGCTCCACCGGGAGCAGGGACGCCAGCTGTTGCCAGAGTTCGTCCATTGCAGACTGTTGTTGCACGTCGTCCAGCTGCCCCGCCACATTCCGATACAGGGCCACAGATGCCGCAAAGCCGAGACCATCGTTGGCATCCTGGAACAGGTTCAACAGTACTTGCAAGCTGATGGACTGCCCGAAGCGGTCCTTGATCTCAAGCCCTATTGCCAGGGACGCTCCGGCCAAAAACAGTGCGCGGTCGGTCTGTTCGAGTGCCATTGCTGCCCGTGCGGCGTAGCCGAGGGCGGCCTCCTGCCCTAATTTGTTGTCGACGCGCACATGCAGATGCAGCGCTCTGACGAACTGTCGGAAGGCCTCTGCCGGGTCTTGGGAAATCAGGGCCAGCAGACCGAGCCCCTGGAGGGTGTTGGCCTCGCCGAGTCGATCCTCGACCTTTCGGTAGAGTTCGAGGGCGTTTTCATAGGCTTTGCGTGCGTCGTCGAGCCGATCGTTGCGCAGGTGGAGGTCGCCGAGGGCTTGAAGGGTGTTGGCCTCGCCGAGTCGAGCGTCGACCTTTCGGTAGAGTTCGAGGGCGTTTTCATAGGCTTTGCGTGCGTCGTCGAGCCGATCGTTGCGCAGGTGGAGGTCGCCGAGGGCTTGAAGGGTGTTGGCCT
>WBZV01000031.1_pt1 | contig 35085 bp, 22 predicted proteins | sample 5204221 | NCBI WGS metagenome assembly WBZV01 (sample SAMN12344360, study PRJNA552823) | activated sludge metagenome | biome: Activated sludge suspended growth; feature: Nitrification reactor; material: Wastewater; isolation source: activated sludge from nitrification reactor of wastewater...
GCTTCCTGCAGGTAGGCGGCGATGGGGGGTCCAAGGGCCTCGTCGTGCACCCAGACCCTGAGCAGGGTGGAGTCGCTGAAGTAGTGGTAGCGACCCTTCCCGGGCCGGCCGGCCACGGACTCCAGCCGGAGGGACACGGCGCCGCGCACGTCGGCCATGCCGTGGTCGCTGAGGGCGTAGACCTGGCCGGTAGGATGCCGGGCGAGGAAGGCGGCAGCGAGGGCGTCCACCCAGTCGTCCAGCTTCGCGAGGTGCGCGGCCCACTCGGGGCCGCTGCGCCGGTGGCTGTGGCCGATGCCGTCGAGGTCGATGAGGGGCACGTAGAGCTGCTCGGCCCCGCCGGCGATGGCGGCCAAGGCCCGCTCAGCGACGGTGCGGTCGCGCTGCCCCTTCGCCAGGCCCTCGCTGCCGACGCGCCCCAGGCCGGGGTGGCGGGTGAACAGCGTGGGCGCGGGAAAGCGGGGGCTGTCGATCTTCTCGCCGATCAGCGAGAAGTCGCCCAGCCAGCCCAACGGAAGGTTGGGCATGATCCGCCCCGGCCGGTAGCGCCGCGTGAGCAGGGTCTGCAGGCCGCGGTTGAGGACGTAGGGCCGGAGCAGCCGGTCGAGCCAGGGGAGCAGCGCGCGGTAGCGCCTGCCGGGAGCCTGGCTCTCGTCCAGGGCCCACTCCCCGAAGTAGCCGAGCTGGTCGGGGGTCTTCCCGGCAAACAGCTCCCCGTGCAGGTTGATGGAGTACCCGAAGCCGGGCCTGAGCCGCGCCAGGGCGGGCCAGGCGGCCAGGCGGGGCATTCGCGCCAGGTCGTCGAAGGGGAGGGCGTCGATGAAGAGGATGAGGGTGGGCATGGGGTGCGTCAGCGGCGATGGCCTAGGAACTCGCACAAGGGCAAGCAGAGGTTCTTGGCAATCTGGCGCAGAAGCATCGGGGAGACGTCGCGTCCTCAAGCAGCATGGCCCAGACCTCGGCCATGTTGCTGTTGAGTTCATCGAAGGTGGCTCCCTGCGAATGGGCACCCGGGAAGCCTGGCCCATGGCCGATGTATAGTCCGGTGTCTCGGTCACGCCCGATGATGGCGGTGAAGTCGCGCACCTTGCCCTCCTCTGACCCGTGGCTGGGCCTCTAGACAAGCTTAGACAGGATCGCCAGGCCCGCCAATCCGCCGCGCTCGCGACCGGGCCGGAGCCGATTGATCAGGAGGCGATGGCCCTGGCGATGTCCTGCCTACTGGCACCGGCTGACAATAGGGTTCTCACCAACAGATCCACGGATACGGTCGCGTCGGCATGCCCCATCTTTACCAGCCTGGGCTGGCTGGTGCCCACCTGCCTGGCCATGGTGGCTTGGGTCAGTGCTGCGGCTCTCCGCCGTTCGTGAAGCAATGTGGCCAAGGCGGTCTTCAGTTCGACATAATCACCGTCCTCCACGGGCAAGTCCAGGAAGTCGGTGGCGTCGCCGACCGTCCAGACTGCGGCGGAGAGGCGGGGGAGCTTGACATGGGTCATGAAGGAATCGCCTTCTGATCAATCAAGTGTAAGACCGGAGCTTCGAGTACACTGCTCAAGGGAGCACTACGCATTCGGCAGATCCTGGCCCGCCTTGACGATGGCGGCTTCGTAGACGTAGAGGCTGTAGAGAGCCATGGGTGCGCCACCGAGGTACACCGCCAAAAAGAAGAGGCCCTCGAAGTATCTGTATAGGAAGAACAGCATCAAGAAACCTATCGGCATGATCAAGAAGGCCCCAAGCGCCCACGCCATCGAAGCGCGCCAAGACCCGCGGCCCGATGCCAGGAGCAGGATCGCGTGGGCTTGGCGCCCGTTGGACGTGGGCAGGGTGAACGCCGATTCAAGCCATCGCAACTGCACATCGAGGAACAGGGCTGCGTGGAAGGCTCCGAGAAACCAGAAGATGTGCCAGCTCCTCAGCCATATCAGGCGAGGTGGGGAACCACAGAGGCCGTCGCAAGCCCCCAGGAGCAGCCAAACTGCTGCACCTGCCATGATGGCCTGAACCCCCATCTGCCAGGGCATCAACCGGTTCTGCCAGAGGTCGCGGCCCTCGCATTGCTGGAACAGGAAGGCCGTGTAGATCGCGGTGAGCAAGGCAAGGGGGAGCCCGATCAAGGACATGGGAAAGCGAGCCGCATCCGCCAGATCGCCCGACCACCAGTCCATGGTGGTGCCGAGCTCGACGACGAACCAGGTTGCACACAAGGCGCTGAACGCGACCAGCACGAAGGCGCCACGGGTGAGCCAGCTCTTCCACTGTGGGCGTGTGAGGATACGCAGGAAGCGCTCAGGGCGTTCGAGGTCGGCCACCAGGAGGATGGTTGTCATGGCAAGGAAGACCAGGGCCACGCCCGTGCCCACGAGCGCCATCGGGCCGCTGAGGTCGGTGGGGCCGAGCAGGCCGAATAGGACCATGATCATGAACACCCCGCTCGCAATCGCCTTCGTCACCAGGTAGGCCGGCACCTGCCAATGCCAGGGCGCCTTGTGCTGGGCGTTGTAAGTCAGGCGGGTCAGCCCGGCGGCCATGGGTCCGGCGGTCTTGAGGGTGGGGGCTTCGCCATGGGGTGAGAGCCAGGCCGGGGGCGCGCTGGTGTGTCCTGCGCTACCGTTGAGCCCTGCCATCGACGCGGCCGACGACGGGATCGCCGCCGGATCCACCCGCATCCCCGCGCGCTGGTCGATCAGGCTGGTGAAGGCCATGTTGCCCGGCGCTGGGGCGGCCAGGGGGTCGAGGGTCACCTGGTGCGCGTCGATGTAGAAGAGCTTGGGCGAGGTGCCCTGCTCCGGGCGGCGGACCGAGGTGGGATGCTCGGCCCTCAGGCGGCTGATGCGGCTCTGCGGGTCGTCCAGGTCCCCGGCGACGATGGCCTGGGTGGGGCAGACCACCACGCAGGCCGGCTCCAGGCCCAGGTCCGTGCGGTGGGCGCAGTAATGGCACTTGGCCGCCGTGCCCGTGGCCGGGTCGATGTAGATGGCGTCGTAGGGGCAGGCCTGGAGGCAGGCCTTGCAGCCGATGCAGACGTCGCCGTCGAACTCCACGATGCCGTCCGGGCGCTTGTACATCGCCGTGACCGGGCAGATCGTGACGCAGGGGGGCTTGGCGCAGTGGTTGCAGCGGGTGACCTGGAAATGCCGCCGCGCCTCGCCGAAGGCCCCGTGCTCCACCTGCTTGACCCAGGTGCGGTAGACCCCCAGCGGGACCTCGTTCTCGGACTTGCAGGCCGTGCTGCAGGCATGGCAGCCGATGCAGCTGCGGTTGTCGATCAGGAAGCCGTAGTTCACCGTGCCTCCGACAAGGGTAGGCTGGGGGCCTGCGCGGATCGCCACGATGCCGCTCCCGCGAAGCTCGGAACAGCGTCGGTGTTCGTGCATCTTACCACCGGGTCGACCGCCCGTCACGGCGCTGCTGGGCCAGGTTGACCCCTGCCAGGGGCCGATGTAGGCTAGGCCCGCGCCCGAGGAGGGAGCGCGAGGAGGGCAGGAAAACCGAGCCTCGTCACCAGGGAGGACCGATGTCTGTCTTCGGGTCCATGGACTCCGCCGAACTTGCCAACCTCATCAGCTCGCTCAGGGAGTCGTCGCCAGAGGAACTCGCGGCGCGCGGCTTTGCGGTCGACGGCACCTTCGACTCAGTGGACGACCCGGTGCTCATCGGGCCCGACGGCCTGCCTTTCGAGACCTGGCGGGAGGGATACCCCTATCCTGAACGCCTGACGCGCGCGGACTACGAGGCCGAGAAGCGGCTGCTCCAGATCGAGCTTCTCAAGGCCCAGACCTGGATTGCCGAGACCGGCCGCCGCCTGGTCATCCTCTTCGAAGGGCGGGATGCCGCCGGCAAGGGCGGCACCATCAAGCGCTTCATGGAGCATCTCAACCCCCGCGGCGCGCGGGTGGTGGCCCTCAGCGCACCGTCGCCCCGCGAGCGTGGCCAATGGTACTTCCAGCGCTACGTGGCGCACCTGCCCACCGCCGGCGAGATCGTGCTGTTCGACCGGTCCTGGTACACGCGGGCCGTCACCGAGAAGGTGATGGGCTACTGCAGCCGCTCGGATTATGATGTGTTCATGGACCAGGCGCCCGAGTTCGAGCGCCTGCTGACCACCGCCGACACCCTCCTGGTCAAGCTCTGGTTCTCCGTTTCGCGGCGGGAGCAGATCACCCGCTTCACGATCCGCCGCATCGACCCCGTCAGGCATTGGAAGCTCAGCCCCACCGACCTTGCCTCGCTCGACCGCTGGGATGACTACACCGCGGCGAAGAACGAGATGTTCCGCCGCACCCACACGAGGTGGGCGCCCTGGACCATCGTGCGCAGCAACGACAAGAAGCGCGGGCGGATCGAGGCCCTGCGCTTCGTGCTCAACGGACTCCCATATCCCGACCGTGACGAGCGGCTCGTCAGCCGGCCTGACCCGCTCATCGTCGGCCCGCCCGAGGTGATCGCAGTCGAGGCCGGCGAGCATGCCTGAAGCCGAGGTGGACCTTGGTCGTCGACTGCGGCGCCTATAGCGACGGCAAGCGGGTGGCCTCGCCGACCATTGCGGAGCTGCCCGGATGGCTGGCGCAGGAGAAGGTCGTGATCTGGCTCGGCCTCAAGGGGGTGCAGGCCGAGGAGTTCGACCAGGTGCGACAGGCCCTGCAGTGGCCCGCCGAGGCCCGCGAACTCGCCCTGGCGCAGCATGACCACCCCTCCTACACGACCCTCGGCGAGCTGGGGGTCCTGACCTTGAGGACCGCTCAGTACCATCGGTCGCTGGACCAGGTGTTCATGGGCGACATCACCGTGTTCGTCTCGCCGCGCTTCGTGGTCACGCTCCGCTTCGGTACCGCCAGCCCCGTCAACCGTGTTCGGGCTCAGCTGGAGGCCATGCCCGACTGGCTGGCGCAGGGCAGCTCGGCCATCGTCCACGCGATCGTCGACCAGGTGGTTGCGGACTACATCCCGGTACTTCACGGCCTCGAGCGGGAAGCCCTCGAGGTGGAACGGGACGTCTTCTCCGACACTTTCCGGCGGTCCAGCCGACGCATCTTCCTGCTGAAGCGCCAGATCCTGGACCTCTACGGTATCGTCGACGAGCTGGCCGACCCCCTCAACCGCCTGATCCGCACCCGCGATCCCTGGATGACCCAGGCCACGCGCGAGCGCCTGCAGGACGTCGACGACCAGCTGGATCGCCTCGCCGCCCGGGCGAGGTCGCTGTCCGACCTCCTCACCAGTGCCTTGGATGCCCAACTGGCCCAGATCTCCGTGCAGCAGAACGAGGACATGCGGCGGATCAGCGCCTGGGTGGCCATCCTGGCGGTCCCCACGATGGTGGCCGGCATCTACGGAATGAACTTCGCCTACATGCCCGAGTTGCGCCTGCGCTACGGGTACCCAGCTGTAATGCTGTCGATGCTGGTGGCCTGCACCCTGCTCTTCCGCTGGTTCAAGAGGAACCGCTGGCTGTAAGGTCCAGGTGGCGCCAACCGCTGGACTGTTGCGACTTGGCGATGCTCTGGAGACCTTGTCCGAATCCTCAGGAGTCGTCCGCAGCGGATCCATCCTCGCGATCGTCCTTGGGCCGCAGTGTCCCGATCCGCCGCTGCCGGTCCCGCTCCACCAGGACGAAGGCCACGATGCAGGACAGCATGAGGACGAGGCCCAGCCTAGGATCGATCGTCATGTCCCGCCATGCTCCCCAGCATCAGCCGCGCCAGGCCCACCGCCTCGCCCGGCGCCATCGCCCGGCCCTCGGCCAGGGCGCCCTGCAGGTCCGTCTCGCCCAGCACCTCGCGCAGGGCTTCGAGCGCCTCCAGGACCCCCGGCTGGAGGTCCGTCGGCAGCGGCGCGCCGATGGCGTCGCGCATCGCCTCCGCCGCTCCCAGGAGGCGGGCCGCACGGGCCGGGGCGTCAGGGGCCACCACCTGCGCCAGGCCCACCAGGCATTCGGCGATGCCGATGCGGTCCTCCATTGCCAGGAAGCGCTCCATCGCCTCGTGCAGGTCCACGAAGGCCTCGTCGCGCCGGCCCGCCCGGCAGGCCAGCCAACCCAGGTTGCGCAGGCCGTCGGCGATGCCCCGCTGGTCCCCGATCTCTCGTGACAGGCGCAAGCTGTCGCCGAAGCGCATCGACGCCTCGTCCAGCCTGCCTCGGGCGCGGGCCAGCTCGCCCAGGCCGTTGAGCGCGTAGGCCACGCCGCGGCGCTCGCCCAAGGCGCGACAGCGGTCCAGGGCCAGGTCCAACAGCTCGGCCGCCCGGTCCAGGTCGCCCTGCAGGCAGAGCAGCGAGCCCAGCTTGTGGTAGCCGTAGGCCAGCGACACCTCGTCCCCCAGCAGGCGGAAGACCTCCAGGCTGTCCTCGTAGAGGGCGATCGCCTCGTCCAGCCTCCCCCGGTCGTGCGCCACCCGGCCCAGGATGTTGAGTGCGTCGGCGATGCCGTGCAGGTCGCCCAGGCGCCGCGAGAGGCCCAGGCTGCGCTCCAGCCAGGCCGTGGCCTGGTCCAGGTTGCCCTGCTGCCAGGCCGCCAGGCCCATCGCGTCCAGGGTGCGGGCCACGCCGGCCTCGTCGCCCAGGGCCTCCAGGCGGGCCAGGCTGTCGCCGAAGGCCGCCATCGCCGCGCCGTAGTCCCCCTGGAACTGGGCCAGCCGGCCCAGGTAGCGCTTCGTGCGGGCGATGCCGCGCTCCAGACCCAGGGCCTGGAAGGCCGCGAGCGCCAGCTCCAGGTAGGCGCCCGAGGCGGCGTAGTCGCGCTGACGCCAGGCCAGGGCGCCGGCCCCCAGGAGGACTTCCGCGCGTGCCGCCCGCTGCTCGGCGCCTGCCACCAGGGCCAGGGAACGCTCCAGCCAGGTCCGACCTTCCGCCAGGAAGCCGCGCAGGTACCAGAACCACCACAGGTCTGCCGCCATCCCCAGAGCCCGATCCACCTCGCCGCCGTCCAGGACCCAGGCCAGGGCCGCGCGCAGGTCGCGGTGCACGCCGTTGAGTCGCTCCAGCCAGAGCGCCTGGTCGGGCCCGCGGTACTCCGCCGCCGCCTCGCGCGCCAGGCCCTGGCACCAGGACGCGTGTCGGTCACGGTATACCCGCACTTCGCCCGCCTCCACCAGGCGCTCCAGGCCGTACTCCCGCACCGTCTCCAGCAGCTCGTAGCGGTCCGAGGCCTCCTCCGCGGAAACCAGGGACTTGTCGAGCAGCTGGCCCAGGACGTCCATGACCGACTGCCCCTGCACCTCGTCGTCCGTGCCGCCCGGGTCACCGCAGACCGCCTCCGCCGCCTCCAGGCCGAAGCCGCGATGGAAGACCGCCAGCCGGCGCAGGAGGGCCCGCTCGGGCGGCGAGAGCAGGTCGAAGCTCCAGTCCATGGTCGCGCGCAGGGTCTGCTGGCGGGCCACCGCCGTGCGGCTGCCGCCGGTCAGCAGCCGGAACCGGTCGTCCAGGCGTTCGGCGATCTGGCGCGGGCTGAGCAGCCGCACCCGCGCCGCCGCCAGCTCCAGGGCGAGGGGGATGCCGTCCAGGCGACGGCAGATCTGGGCCACGTCGGCGGCATTCTCCTCGTGGAGCGCGAAGGAGGGAAGGGCCTGGCGCGCGCGGTCGATGAAGAGGCGGACCGCCTCGTTGGCCAGGAGCGAGGCCGGCGCCACCGTGGCCTCGTCCGTCGGGACCGCCAGCGGGGGGACCGCGAGCACCACCTCCCCGGAAAGGCCCAGGGCCTCACGGGTCGTGGCCAGGATGCGCAGGTCCGGGCAGCGTTGCAGCAGCGCCTGGCTGAGGCGGGCCACGGCCTGCACCAGGTGCTCGCAGTTGTCCAGGATCAGCAGGGCCTGCTTGGTCCCCAGGACCTCGGCCAGGCGTTCTGACCATGCGTCTGCCGATGCCCTTCCGGCCGAGGCCCCGCCGCCCTGTCGGGGCCGCAGCCGGCTGCTCATGCGCAGCCCCAGGGCGTTGCAGACCGCCTGAGGGACCAGGGCCGGGTCCGTCAGGCCCTCGAACTCCGTCAGCCACACGCCGTCGCGGAACCGTTCGGCCCCGGCCGCCCCGGCCTCCAAGGCCAGGCGGGTCTTGCCGCAGCCGCCGGGGCCGGTCAGGGTGACCAGGCGCTGCTGTGCCAGGTGCCGCTGCAGCGTGGCCATCAGCTCTTCCCGACCCACGAAGCTGTTCAGGGCCGCGGGGAGGTTGCCCAACTCCGTGCCTTGGCTGCGGAGGGGCGGGAACTCCTGTGGCAGGCTGGCGTGCAGCAGTTGGTAGACCCGCTCCGGCACCCGCAGGTCGCGGAGGCGCTGCAGGCCGAGGTCGCGCCACTGCAGGCCGGGCAAGGTCGAGACCTGGGCCGCCTCGACGACAGCGGCCGTCACCAGGACCTGCCGACCGTGGCCGGCGGCCAGGAGGCGGGCGCAGCGGTTGAGGGTGGGTCCGTAGAAGCCGGCGTCGCGCAGGACGGCGGGCCCGCGGTGCAGGGCCATCCGCGCCTCCAGGTCCAAGGAGGTGGGCCAGGGCTCGGCGATGAGGGCCGCCTGGGCTGCCACCGCTGCGGCCAGGGCGTCCGCCACCCGCTCGAAGGCCACGTGGAAGCTGTCGCCGACCGTGTTGAAGACCAGGCCGCCGTGCGCTTCCATGCAGGCCCTGAGCAGGGTGTCGTGCCGCGCGAGGGCCTCCTCCATCGCCTCGGGTTCCTCCTCCCAGAGCTGGGTGCTGGCCACGAGGTCGGTGAAGAGGAAGGTCCACTGCGGGGGGGCTTGCATGACCGGCTGATTAAAGCGGTGCGGACAGGGCGGGGCAAGGTGGCTGCGATTCGGGCCTGGCCTGCGCCCGGGCGATGCCGGCGGCCCCTGTGGTCTAGAATCCTGCCCCATGAGGCCCCTCTCGCACCGCCTGCCCGACCTGCGTCCCGCCCTCGCCATTCTCTGGGGCCTGGCCCTGCTCTGGCCGGGAACCCCCGATGTCGACCGCCTGCGGCCGCTCTGCGTGGCGGCTGCCATGAGCATCGGCCTGGCCGCCCTGCTGCGGCCGAGGGCCGAGGGCCTGCGCCTGACCGCGGTCTTCAGCTTGGGGATGGCCGCCATCATGGCCTGGCAGCCGCTCTACAGCACCCTGGGCTACAGCTTCCTGCTGAACCTGCACTGGCAGGCCTGGCTGCTGGGCCTGGGCCTGCTGGGCTGGCAGGCTGCGGAGGGAGGGCCTGCTGCGGCCACCGACCCCGAAGCGAGCTCGGATGCAGCGGGGCTGGACGGGGCGGGGCGCCCTGCGCGCGGCCGGGCCGCCGGCAGGCGCCGCCGCTGGGCCCGGGTGGCGGCGGCCCTCGCGCTGGGCGGGGCCCTCGGCCTCCGGCTCTGGCCGGGGGCGGGCATGGTCGAACGCTCCGGCGCGGCCGGGCTCCTCCTGCTGGCCTGGGGCCTGGCCCTCCATCGATCGCTGCGAGCCCCCGGCCGATGAGGCCGGCGGCGACCGCAGCGGAGCGGCGCGACCTGGGCTTCAACGTCGCGGTGCATACCGCGGACGCGGCCTTCTTCGGCCTGGGCCTCGGCCTGGCCTCCTTCAGCGCGGTGCTGCCGCTCTTCCTGCAGCGCTACACCCAGTCGGCGATGGTCCTCGGGTCTTTGGGCAGCCTCCACCTCCTGGGCTGGCATCTGCCTCAGTTGGCCACGGCCAGGCGGGTGGCCGGCCTCAAGCGCTACATGCCGATGGTCCTGGCCATGACCACCCTGGAGCGGCTGCCCTTCCTCGCCCTGGCCGCGCTGGCCTGGGGCGCCGGGCGGTCCGATGGCCTGGGCCCGGCGACGACCACCGCCCTCGTCCTAGCCCTCATCTTCCTCATCGGCATCGGGGGCGGCCTGACGGCCACGCCCTTCCAGGCCATGGTGGGTCACGTGATCCCCGCCGACCGGCGCACCCTCTTCTACGGCCTCAAGGCGGCGGCCGCCAACCTACTGATCGCCGGCGGCGCCGAGTTGGCCGGGCGCTACCTCGAGGCCGGGGCGACGCCCCCCCGCTTCGCCCTCTGCTTCCTCGGCGCGGCGGCGGCCACCGCGGTCAGCTGGGCCTTCCTGGCCCTGACCCGCGAGGCGGAGCTGCCGGCAGTGGACAGACCGGACCCTGCAGCCGCGGGACCCGGCCTGAGGGGCGCCGCGGGGTCCATCCTGCGGCAGGACCGCACCTTTCGCTGGTACCTGATCACCCGCTCCTTGGCCCAGTTGGGCCACATGGCCTCGGGCTTCTACACCATCTACGCCATCCAGCGCTTCGCGGCCGGTCCCCTCCTGGTGACCCGCCTGGCGGCGGTCTTCGCCCTCAGCCAGACCCTTGCCAATCCCCTCCTGGGCTGGGCGGCGGACCGCTGGGGCTTTCACGGGCCCAAGCGCCTGGGCATCGCCGCCTCGGCAGCGGGCGCCTTGATCGCGGCGTTCACGCCCCACCCGGACCTGCTCTACCTGTCGATGGCCCTGGCCGGGGTCGCCGTGGTGGCCATGTTCACCTTCCCGCTGGCCATGAACGTGCAGTTCGGCGATGCCACCACCCGGCCGGTCTACATCGGCCTTTCCAGCAGCCTGACCGCGCCGGCCATCATCGGCGCCCCCCTCCTCGGCGGCTGGCTGGCCGATGCCCTCGGCTTCCGGGCGGGTTTCCTCTTGGCAGCGGCGGGAGCCCTGGCGGCGATGGGGGCCCTGGAGCGGATGCGGCGCGCGTCGGCGGCCTGAACACAGGCGGGACCGGGTCCAGATGGCACCCGACCGGCCGCTCCCGTCCCGGCGGCGCTTCGATCAAGGCCATCCCCCGAGCACCCATGCCGCCAGCAAGGCCAGCGAGCCGGCCGCGTCCGTCCGCCTCCCCACGCGCGCCGGGACGCCCAACAGGTGCTCCCAGGGGAGGAGCGGCTCCCCGGGGTCGATGAAGGCAAAGCTGCGCCAGCCTGACGCGCGGGCCAGCGCGAGCCCCCGATCCACAGCAGCGGCCGACCCGGGCCCAAGGGCCCCTCGGCCGGCGAGGATCAGGAGCACCGCGTCGCGGCGATCCGTCGGCGGGCCGAAGCCGGATGCGGCGAGGTCGAGGCCGGCCAGGGCCAGGTCCAGGCGGCCCGGCGCCGCCCGTCCCGGCCGGAGGTTCCCCAGGCGCTCGTGGACCCTGGCGGCCGCGCCCACTGCCTCCAGGCTGGCCCCCTGCGCGTCGAAGCGGAGCAAGGCCGCGCGGTCGCGCGACGGGTCCAGGTCGGCCAGCGAAGCTGCGGCCAGGGTCATCCGAAGCCGCCAGTCCTCGTCGCCCCCGCCCGCCGCTCCGGCGTCCACCAGGAGCACGCGCTCCTTCCGGAAGGTCAGCGACAGGTCCAGGGCCGGCAGCCAGGCCCGGTGGCGCGGGCGCTGGCCGCCGGGGCTCGGCGAGGCGGTGGGCTCCGTCGCGGCCATCGTGGGGCTGGGGTCAGCGCTCGGACCAGGGCTTGCGCTCGCGCTGGGTAGGGGCGGCGGGGTGCTGCTCGGGACGGCCGTCGGGGCCAGGCCGGTCACCGCGTAGACCTCGAGGTGGCTCTCGGGTCCGCTGACCAGCAAGCTGTCGCCCAGGGCGGCGAGGGACGAGCCGGTGGCCACCTCCCGGCTCAGGAGTTCCCTCGGCCGGAGCGGGTCGGCGGCGTCGATCAGCCGCAGCAGGGAAGGGGCCGTCGGCGCCGGTCCGCCCTCGCCCTCCAGCAACACCAGGGCACGCCGGCCATGGTTCCAGGCCGGCGCCGGCAACAGGAGGAGGTCGACGGTGGAGGCGCCGGAGTCCTGGCCGGCCCAGCGCTGGCGGTGGAGTTCGGTTGGTTCGGCCGGGCGCGTGAGGTCGATGGCAACGAGACCCGCCTCGCCGTTGGCCACGAAGACCAAGGGGCCGTCGGCCGCCAGGCGCAGGCTCTCGGCCGGCAAGGGCAGGCCGGCGATCTCCCGGGGGCTGCCCGAGGCCGGATCGCGGGTCAGGATGCGCAGACCGCCTTGCCGCACCGCGGCCACCAGGTGCCCCTGGACCTCCAGGAGGTCGGTGACCTGTCCCAGCCGCGCCAGCCCTCCTGCCGGACCGAGGATCGGTGACCCCTGACCGTCGCTGTCCAGCAACTGGATGCGTCCGGGGTCGCGGCCGGCCAGGGAGACGGCCAAGGCGTCACCCCAGGGGCTGAGCGCCGGACGGCCTTCGTCGCCGATGGACGGTGGCGGGAGGCCGACGTCGCCGGCCTGCAGGGCCTGCCCCGCCACCAAGTCCCAGCGCCGGTAGCGGCGCTCGGAGGCCAGGTGCAGGGCCAGACCCTGCTCGCGGAGGGCCGGAGCATGGCTGAAGGGGGTAGGGGTACCGGGGCCGAGGGGGGTGGGCGCGACGTCGACGCTCAGGCTCGCCGACAGGCGGGGACGGAGCAGGTCGGCCAGCTCCACCTGGCGCAGGCGGCTGCCGGGCGTGCCGGCCGCCGCGCCCTCGCCGATCCAAGCCTGCGCCGTGCTCACCGCCAGAGGTCCCGGGTTGCCCCTGAGATCGGCGGAGCCTTGAAAGGAGAGGAGGCTCGACGGCAGGCGGAGGTAGGCGGCGATGCCGCCGTGCCGGTCCTGCGGCGCCAAGGAGCGGGAGGGACTCCACGAGGCCACATAGACGCGGGCTCCGGCGGCGGTCACGGCCTCGCACTGCCGCCAGGCCGGCGGCGCCGGGGGGTGGCTGCTGAACCCGCGCCGCAGGGGCTGGTTGGGCGAGCGGACGTCGATCGCTTCCAACGAGGGAGGCGATCCGGCGCAGCTGTACAGGAGCACGCCGTCGCTGACCAGGCGGTCGCCGACGGTCAGGTCGGGGCGGGGCTCGACGATGCGCAGCGGCGCGGCGGGCCGGGTGAGGTCGTAGATGGCCAGGCGCGGCGTGGTGCTGCCGCTCCCGACCTCGCGCATGGCCAGGAAGGCCAGGCGACCGAAGGCCGTCACACCCACGACATCGCCGCGGATCTGGGCCAAGGTCGCCGGCGGTCCCTCCTCGGTCACGTCGAGGATCAGCAGCCCCCCCGCGCCCGCGGCCGCGAGGAGCAGGCGGCGGCCTTGGATGGGGAGGGTGGCCAGCTGCCTGGCTTCACCCTCCACGGGCAGGCTCCAGGCGAGCGAGGGGGCCGCTCCGGTGGGCCAGCGGTAGGCCCTCAGCCCGGCGCCGCCCAGCGCCAGGAAGAGCCGGTCGCCGTCTCGCAGGGCATCGTTGGACGGTCCGCCGAGGTCGATGGTCAGCGGCAGGCGGCGCGGGAGGCCGGCGTCGCTCAGGTCCAGGGCAGCCATCCACGGCGGCCCCGCGAGCCGGGCGATGGTCCGATCGGCGCCTCCCGCCAGTCCCACCACCGCCGCCCCCAGGGGCTCCGAGCGTCCGAGCACCCGCTCGCTGGAACTGAGGTCGTCGGCCAGGACGGTCAGGCCCTGGCCGGCCCCCACGAGGAGCAGTTGGCGCGCGGGCTCGGCGAGGACGGCTGTGACCGGACCGCCAGCCTGCCCGACCAGGTCAAGGCCCAGCGTCGGCGCGGCCTCCGCGAAGGCCCGCGAGCGGCTGGCGTCGCTTCGGTCCTCGCTCCCGCTCTTGCCTCCGATCACGCAGCCGACGGCGCAGGCCGCGAGGCCGAAGCAGAGGCCCAGGCGGGTCAGCGGCGCCGGCAGGGGGCGTCGGCCCACGGTCAGCGCGATTTCCTGGACTGACCTGCGGGTGGTGCGACATCGGTCCACGCTCCGCCCGCGACGGACGTGATGGGCTGCGGCGGGGCCGTCGGTGGGGGCTCCGGCGGGGCCGTGATCAGGGGAGGGGGTGAAGGCTGTTCGGTCGGTGGGCTGCGGCGCAGCACGAGGCGGAGCGGGGAGGCCGCCCCGGCCGGCGGCAGGAGCAGGACGGTGGCCTGGGTGCGGTCCGGGCCGCCCCACCACGCGCTCTCGTGGCCCGCTGCCTCGCCGCGCAGCCGGTAGCCGCCTGGCGGCAGGGCGGCCCTGAAGCGACCCTCGCCGTCGGCGTCCTGCAGGTGGACCAGGGCCTGATCCGCCCCTTCGGGCTCCACCCAGAACTGCAGGAGGGCGCCCGGGATGGGCCGGCCGGTCTCATCGACCACCTCGCCGACCAGCTCGTAGCCAGGCGGCTCCTCGCTGGGCGTTGCCATGGGCGGCGGCTCGGTGGCGATCGGTGTCGGGGGGTCGGCGGAGGGCGACGCGGGCGGTTGCGCCGAGGCCTGCCGGGCCTCGGATCCTCCGGTCGGATCAGGCGGAGGGCCAACCTCGGGGGGCGCCGGGGCCAGGTTCTCTCCCGCAGCCGGCGGGTCGCTCGCGGTGGTCGATCCGTGGGCCTGTCCAGGAGCGGCTGCCGAAGACGCTCCAGCCAGGCGCCGCCGCCCGGCCGCGAGGGTCGGCAGCTCCGGCCGGACGCTCTCCGGCTCGGCCTCCCAGGGCCGGGCGGGGGAGGGATGGGGACGCCCCACGGTCACTTGAACGGGTGCCAGCGGCCCGCTCGCGGAAGGGCTCAGGCCGCCGGGCCTGGCCGGAGCGCGGCCTGGATCGGTGGTGTCGCCCGCCCGGTCCGCCGTCACCCTTGGCGCGGGTTCCGGCTGGAAGGCGATCCGGTCGCCCAGTTCGCCCGCGCGCCAGGTCAACAGGCCGAGGGCGACCAGGCTGCCGATGAGGCCCAAGGACCAGCGGGAGGAACTGCGGCCTGCCGTGGGCGGGACCCAAGGGCTCTCCCAGGCCTTGGCCAGGGCCCGCTCGGCAGGAGGCAGGCTGGGCAGGGGGCCGGGCAGGGCGAGGACCGCGGCCAGGGTCTGCCAGTCGCGCCAGGCGGCGGCGCAGGCCGGGCAGGTGCCGAGATGCTGCTGCAGGGCACGGGCCTCCGGCTCGAACAGGCTGCCTCCGGCCAGTTCGGGCAGCCTCTCCAGGCAGCGATCGCAGTCCCGGGTGCTCATGCCCGGTCCTCCGGAGCGACCTGGCCCAGCGCATTCCGCAGCAGGCTGCGGCCGCGGAAGAGGCGGCTCTTGATGGTTCCCGTGGCCACACCCAGGGCCTCGCCGGCCTCGCTGCAGCTCAGGCCCTCCACCAAGGTGAGCTGCAGGGCCGCGCGCAAGTCGTCGGGCAGCGCGGCCACGGCGGCGCGCAGGGAGGCGGTGTCGGCGCGGACTTCCGCGGCACCGAACTGGCCCTCCGACCCAGTCGTTCCCGGCCACTCGGCCGCTGCTTCACGCCGCTCCCGCCCGGCCTGCCTGCGCCGGGCCTGCAAGGCCTGGCGATGGGCGATCCCGAAGAGCCACGTCAGGACGCGGCTCTCGGCGCGGAAGCGCCCGGCGCCCTGCCAGACCGCCAGCATCACATCCTGCAGGACCTCCTCGGCCAGGGCGGCCTCGCCGCCCACCCGCTGCAGGATGAAGCGGAAGAGGGGTCCCCCGTGACGCTGGTAGAGCAGGGCCAGGGCCTCCCGCCGCCCCTCGGCGATGGCGCCGACCAGGGCGGCGTCGGGATCGAGCGCGGCCGGGCCGCGGTCGGCGAGGCTGCGCTCGGCAGCGATGGAGACGCCCAGGGCTTGCTGCATGAAGGTCACGCCCGGTGGGTGGCCGCTGCGGCGGAATCGGTTCCCCGGGGCACCGGAGTCCAGCGGTGCCCCGGGGAACGTCGTCGTCGCTTCAGTTCTCGCCGCAGCGCGTCCGCTCGGCGATCTGGGTGTAGATCCGGCCCAGGGCCTCGGCGTCGTCCACCGGGTAGTAGCGATCCGCGGCTCCGGCCACGTCGATCATCAACTGCACGTCGATGTCGCCGCCCACGCCGATCACGAAGACCGAGCCCAGGCTCCGCGCTGCCGCCCCGGCGGCGCGCACCTGCTCGGGCGTCGTCCGCGTCGGCTGGCCGTCGGTCATCAGGACCACCACCTTGCGGGCGTTGGCGCGGGTACCCGCCCCCTGGAGGGCCGCCACCGCTTGTTCGAGCGCCAGGTCGATGCGCGTGTAGGGGGCGGTGCTGATGCCGTCGATGGCGCCCATCAAGGCCGCGCCGTCACCGCTGAGGCCGGCCGCCACCCAGGCACGGTCGTTGAAGGCCACGACCGCGGCCTGGTCGACCTTGCGCAGGAGCTGCACGAAGCGCTTGGCCCCTTCCTTGGCGGCCGCGATGCGGGTGCGCCCGCCGCTGGTCAGGGTCTCCATGCTGCTGGAGGCATCGAGAACCAGGGCGATGTCCAGGGGGATGTCCACCTCGATGCAGCGCGGCAGGTTGAGGATGGGCAGGTACACCGGCCTGGGCGTGGGGGTGGGCGTCGGGGTGTCGGTGGGCGTGGCGGTGGGCGTGTGGGTGGGCGTGGGGGTGGACGTGGGCGTGTCGCTGGGAACCACTGGCGTGTCGGTGGGGGTCGGCGTGTCCGTCGGCGGGACCACCTCGGTGACCACGGGCTGCTCGCAGCGCACGGGCACCGACAGCTGGGCGGTGGGGATGATGATCTCGCCGAAGCCGCCGCGGCTGTCGCGGAACTCGGCCTTGGTGCCGGCCGACACGGTGTAGGTGTAGAGGTCGGCAGGCTTGACGCGGTAGCCCAGGCCCTGGCCGCCGGTCGGAGCGGCATCGAGGTCCCAGGTCAGGGTGCGCGAGGCCGAGTCGTAGACGGCCTCCGGCACGGCGCTCTGGTCGACGTACTCCAGGCCCTCCGGCAGGGTCTCCTCCACCACCAGGGAGCGGAAGCTGACCGCGGCCTTGGTGATGTCCTGGGCGATCTTGCGGAAGATGGTCTTCAGGCCGCTGGTACCCTGCGACTCGAAGTAGTAGCGGCGGCTGGAGGCCACCTTCTGCATCGCCGCACAACCACCTGGGGTCCCATTCTCAATACATACGGCAATGACGAGGATGTTCTGACTTTTGGCTTGGTTTGCGGCCTTCACAGCCTCAGCAGGCGGATAGGTCTGTCCACCGTCTGAAAGGACCACCATTACATCCACCGGAGTGACACGGTTCGGCCGGTTGTTGACAAGCTCTTGCTTGGCCTTCTGAATCGACTCCGGCAAGTTGTCTTCGCCACCCGCACTCAGTCCCCGGATCTTCGCCTTCACGATGTTGAGCTTGTCGGTCAGTTTCTGATCGACGATGGCTCGCAGACCGTGGCTGATCGAGCCGGCCTGGATGTTGGGGTTGTTTTCGTTGATCAAGACGTCCAACAATGCCCCGGCAGCTTCCTTAACATCTTGGATGGGCTGTCCGACCATCGACCCCGACTTGTCGATCGAGATCATGACGTGCAGGGGCGTGTCCTCGCAGCTCACGCGAACGGTCATCGAGACTTCGGCCGTGTCGCAGATGCGGATCATGCTGGGGCTGATGACCCGCGTGCTCAGTGGCAGACCGGTCTTGGGGTCCACGTCGAAGCAACTGGACTTCTCGTTGCCGATCTGGGCCGCGGGCGCGGCGAGGGCGCCGGGGACCTGGCGCAGGGCGGCGATGCCGGCACCGGCGAGCAGGGCTGCGGCCAGAAGGGACTGCAAGGTGCGGTGTCGAAGGGATGCGGCTGTCATGGTCAGGCTCCTTGGTTCGGTTCGGCCTTCTCTCTGGCGGGTGAAGGCCCCGCGCCGCTCTGGGCGCATGAACGTGGCATGATGCCAACAGCCGCCCTGCGGCGCAAGCTGTAACAGGTTCGGCCGCAGGGGCGACGCTGGCATCCAGCGCTGCTGCATCCTGGTTAACCGACGACGAGGGCGAAGCTGGACAGGGAGGGACGAGCCGGCCGTCCCGCTTGCCGCTCAGGCGACGTCTACATGGGAGATCTTGCTCGAACCAGCCAGGAGGTGCCGTGGTGGCCGACCCCATGCCTTCGACCGAGCTTGCCGGTGCGCCGAGCGGCTACATCCCGGAGGGGGATGTGGCGGAACGCCGCCGCCAGGTGCTCGCCGTCATCGATGCCGCCCTCGTCGACATGCCCGAGGCGCTCGCTGCCTGGGAGGGCGGCTCGGTGGCCACGGGCCGGGCCGACGCCTGGTCCGACATCGACCTCGTGATCCTGGCCGCAGACGGGGCGGCGCAGAAGGTCCTGGCGGCCGTGGAAGCGGCCACCGTGGGCTTCGGCCCGGTCGTCAACGCCTATGCCGTCCCGGAGCCCGCCTGGCACGGCGGCAGCCAGCGCTTCTGGCAGCTCGCGGGCCTGGGGCCCCACCTCATGCTCGACGTGGTCGTCCTGGGCCTGGAGGCTCCGGAGCGCTTTCTGGCTCCCGAGCGGCATGGCCGCGCGGTGCTGCGCTTCGACAGGGGCGGGCACACCGCGCTTCCCCCCTTCGATGTCGACAGCCATGTGCAGGCCATGCAGCGGGCGCATGCGGACGCCCGCGCCCGCTTTGCGATCTTCCAGGCCCTGGTCGAGAAGGAGATCAGGCGCGGTCACCTGCTCGATGCCCTCGGGTTCTACCAAGGGCTGACCCTCAGGCCTCTGGTCCAAGTCCTGGGCATGCTGCATCGGCCCCTGACCTGGGACTTCGGCCACCGCTACCTGCACGGCGATCTGCCCCGCGATGTCGCGGCCCGGCTCGCCGACCTGCACCTGGTCGGCGGCCTGGAGGAACTGGCCGCCAAGCACCCCCTTGCGGTGGCCTGGTTTCAGGAGCTGGCTGCCCTGCCGCTGCCGGATGCCGCGGCGATCGCCCGACAGTCGGCCCTTCTGCGGGCTGACCCGCCGCCGCGGGCGCCGGCCCGCCCCTGACCAGCACGGCTGCGCCCGGGAGGGCATCGATAGTCAGAAGGTCTTGACGTAAAGCAACCAGTAGAGCAGCCAGCCGCTGGCCGACACGAAGACCCACACGGGCACCGTGATCCGCCCCAGGCGTCGATGGGCCTGGAAGTCACGGCGCCGGAGCGCAAGGTGGATCAGCCGCAAGGCCATGGGCCCAACGGCCATCGCCAGGACGATGTGGGGGAAGAGGATGCCCAGGTAGAAGCCGCGCCAGAGACCCTGCCCGGCGAACGGTCGACTGCCGAAGAGGCTCCAGCGGTAGACGTAGGCGACGAGGAAGAGGCCGGCGAGGCCGGTCGCGCTGAGCATCAACCGGCGGTGCAGCACCAGGTGGCGCCGTCGCACCGCGATCCAACCCGCGATCAGGGCCAGGCCGCTGAGCACGATGCTGCCGGTGGTCAGGCGGGTCAGGGCTTCTTGGGTCATCGAGCCACCTCCCGTGGCCTGTGCTGCTCGAGAGCCCATAACAGGGCCGGTTAGTCCCCGTTAATGTGCATCGGTCCGGGCAAGGCGGCAATTCGGCGCCCTTCCGGGACCCCGAAGCCCCTTTCCAGCTTCCCCGGCCCAGCGCCGGATGTCCCTGGTCCCGCCGGCCCCCCGCCTTTGGACAACGTGTTGCAGCGCTCAGGAGAACCCCCCATGCAACCTCGCCTCAAGTGGCCCAGCGCCCTGCTGCTGCTGGGTGTCGTCACGCTGCTCGTCTGGCACGGAGGCTCCGCTTCCGGTGCTTCTCCCGCCGCCGGCCCCGCAGCCGCGGACGCGCAGGGCAAGGCGCCCGACGCGGTCGTCCGGCCGGCCGCAGCGCAGCGCCCCGTGGGGGGGCGGCTCAGCCCGGTGCCGCTCGTCGGCCAGGCCCCCGAACGCGGCCTGGCCCTGGGCTCCGTCAGCTCCCGGTCAGCCCTCGGGCTCTCGGGCGACAGCAGGGCCGACCGCCCCTCGGCCAGGGCCCAGGCCCCCGGCATTCTCCTCAGCACCGAGTTGGCACCTGACTGTGTCCAGCTTCCCGGCCTCACGCCGCCCGCGATGGACTGCAGCCTTGTGGCCGGCCGGGCCTGGCTCACCAACCTGCAGGCGGCCTTGCCGGGAGGGATGCTCTCGGACCGGGTGCAGATCGACGCCGGCGGCCTGCTCCAGGGAATGAGCTTCGTACCCGTCGACGGCCAGGGCGTCGAGGGGGCGGGTCCCGTCGAAGGGTTGGGAAGCGTCAGCGGTCGCCTGCGCTTCACGCCGGGCGACCTGCAGCTCACGGCTCCCGACGCGCCCATCGTCCTGCGCTTCCGCGCCACCGCGCCCGATGCACCCGAACTGCCTGCCGCGGAGGCGGAGCTGCGCCTGCACGTGTTGCCCGCCCTCGGCGCCAACCTGGTGGGCTACAGCTTTGCCGATGCCAACGGCGACGGGCAGCGCGATGCCGGCGAACTGCCTTTGGGCGCCTGGCCGGTCCGCTTGGTCGGGGGCGCCGGGAGCATGGTCCAGCAGACCGATGCGAACGGTCGCTTCGCCTTCGCCGCCCTGCCCACGGGGGCCTACACCGTCAGCCAGGCGTCCCAGACCGGCTGGCAGCCCACGCGGCCCGACACCGTCAGCCTGAACCTCCCGGACGGCACGGCCGGGGCTGTCTACGACCTGCTCTTCGGGCATCGCCAGACGGCCACCGCACCGGCGGTCGAAGGGCGCCTGCAGACCGACCGGGGCTGCTCCGGGGCCGGGCAGGACCCGGTCTACCTCCTGGGTGAGCAGATGACCGTGTACCTCGAAGCCCTGGGCCTGCCCCAGGCCGAGGTCAACCTCCTGCGGCGGGATGCCTCCGGGCAGCAGGTGCCCCTGGTCCAGCGGCAGGCCATTCCCGGCTCGCAGGCCTTCAGCTTCGGTACGGGGGCCGGCGACCAGGTGGGTCCGCATGGCCTGCGCCTCGAGATCTTCGAGCCCGGCGGCAGCACTGCGATCGCGACCGCCGACTGCGGCTACCGGGTGGATCAGCCACAGAGTGCCACCGTGGCCTACGAGCCCAGCAGCCTGAACTTCGGCTCGGTGGCGGTGGGGGCTTCTTCGTCCGGCGTGGTGTCCATCAAGAACCTCGGCGTCCAGCCGCTGGAGCTCTACACCGTGGGCATCCAGGGTGGGGGCGCCTCGCCCTTCGTCATCGCCAGCCTCAATGCCGGTGGACAGATCCTCGGGCCGGGCCAGACCTATGAGCTGGCCCTCGGGTTTGCCCCGCGGGCACCGGGCTCCTACCAGGACTTCCTCCAGATCCGCTGCTCTGCCCCCAACGAACCCCTGATCAGCGTCCCCCTCTACGGGCAGACGCCCTCCGGCGGGGCCAACGCCTCCGGTTGGATCCGCACCGACCGCGGCTGCATGGAGACCGGGCAGAGCCCACTCTACTTCGTGGGCGATCCCATACAGCTCCAGCTGCGCATCGACTCGGGCATCGAGGCTCAGTCATTGATCCGGGTGGACGACCTGACGCCGGACGGCCGGGTGCTCACCCTCGTCGCGCCGCGGCAGGTGGCCACCAACCGCGTCTACACCATGGGCGGGATCCGCGTGGTGCCGCCGGTGGGGCAGGAGGCCGTCCGTCTGACCGCCCAGGTAGGCTATGAACTCATCCGCACCGAGTGCAGCTTCGGAGTGGCGGCCGGCGGCACGCGCCTGGTGGGCTACAAGTTCAACGACCTCAACGGGAACGGCATCTGGGAGGGCTGCCCGCTCACGCCGCAGGTGCCGGGCAACGAGCTGCCGATAGCGGGATGGGGCATCACCCTGACCGGCCCCCAGAACGCGCAGACCTACACCGACGCCAACGGGCGCTTCGAGTTCGTCGTCAGCGCGCCGGGCACCTACATCCTGACCGAGGAGAGCCGGGCCGGCTGGCAGCCCACGCGGCAACCCCAGGTGCAGATCGGCGTCAGCTGCTACCCCGGCGAGCAGAAGGCGCCCGTGCTCTTCGGGAACATGGGCTGCGACATCGGACCCACACCCGATCCCGGCACCTGGCCGACCCCCGATCCATGGGGCACGCCCTGGCCCACGGCGACCGGCGCGATCCCCACGCCGGCCACGGCGACTGCCACCGTGGCCATCCCGACCGCCGGCCCGTCGCCGACGCCCACCCCCACGGTCATCGGCGGGGCCACGGCCACGCCTCCCCAGCCGCCGCCGCCGCCGGTCTGCGTGGCCGCGATCTCGCCGCGCCCTTCCCTGATGAACGTTGGCGAACGGGCCCAGTTCACGGCTACGGCCACGGGTGGGGGCACCGTGATCGGCTACCAGTGGACGGTGGATGGCGAGGTGATCCGCGACTACTCGGAGAGCACGCGCGGCAGCTGGTCGGTGACCCCGATGGTTGCCGCCGACTACCAGCGCCAGACCCTGGCCTTCTACTGGAAGCCGCTGGCCAACCAGCGTCATCCGCTCAACGCCGGTCCTCAGGCGCGGCGCGTGTCCGTGACCGTCTCCACGACCCAGGGGCAGTGCACCGTCGAGCACAGCCTCAACGTCGAGCGCAACAACTACGACATCACCCGGCAGGCCGAGGACTACTACACCAACAACCACGGCGCGGCCATCCAGACCGAGCATTCCTTCTGGCACGGGCAGTACCCCTTCACGGGCTGGACCTACGACGGCGCCCTCTTCTTCGACTTCCACCGCGAGTTCCTGGGGCGCTTCAACAACTGGCGCGCCGAGTTCGGCTACCCGCCCCTGGGCATCTGGGACTCGGGCACCTCGATTCCCCGCGGCGTGGACATCGACCATGCCGCCAGGGCGGGGACCTACGCCCTCCAGCCCAAGCCCAGCTGGTTCACCTTGACCGGCACGGTCCGGCGACCCTCCAACGGCCTGCCCTGCGACACCACCGGCGGCGGCCAGCGGCGCCTGCCGGAGTACCCCGCCAACCGGCGGCTCCTGGGCTGCGCGGTGACCCATACCTGGCACAACGCGGTGCACACCGCCGTGGGCGGCGACATGCTGAATGTGCCCTTCTCGCCCCGGGACCCCTTGTTCTGGCGCTGGCACAACTTCATCGACGTCATCTCGCAGGAACGCCAGGGCGTGCTCTTCCAGGCCGCCATGGCCCTTCTCGAGCCCTTCGCCGATGCGGACGACCTGGCGCAGGAGGACAAGCCGCGCGAGCCCCAGGTGATCTACGAAGAGCCCTTCCGGATCTTCCGCTTCATCGAGGATCTCGATCGCTTCACCGTTCAGTTCGACCAGACGGTGATCGGCGTGACGGCCGATGACCTGCGCGTGAACGGCCGACCGGCCGGCGAGCTGCGGCAGGACGGCGACAACCGTTGGACCTTCAGTGGCTTCGCGCCGCCCAGTGTCGGCGAAGTGCGGGTGGAGCTGGTCACGGGCGGGATCAAGAACATGGACAACGTGGCCTTCGCGGGGCGCACCTGGACCTTCCACCGGGTGCGGGTGGATGAGGGCCTGGACGAAGACCGCGACGGGCTGCCCAACAGCCGTGAGGTCCGCGAGACCTTGACCAGCCCCCTGGACCGTGACAGTGAGGACGATGGTCTCAGCGACGGCGACGAGGTGGACCTGTACCGCACCAGCCCCCACCTCCCGGACACCGATGCCGATGGCGCCGGCGACCGTTGCGAGTTGGAGCGCGGCTCAGACCCGCTGGACCCGGCCAGCTCGGCGCGCGGCTGCCCGGTCAGCACCGTGTTCTTCTGCTGGGCCGGCAACCGCGGCGTCGACCCCCGCTGAGGGCGGGTCCGTCCGCGACGGAGCGACAAGGGGGGGGCGGCCCGAGCGGGCCGCCCCCCCTTCTTGTTGCCGGCTGCATCTCTGTAGCCATGATCTGAAGCCTGGCACGCGATCGGTCGAAGGCACAGGGCCGACGGCGCCGCCTCGGCCTGCCGCCATCAACGTCCGGCCATCCCACCGTAACCGCCGACGGGCATGGTCGGCATGAGCCCTGGCGGCAGCCAGACCGTTGCGGGCGGCCTCGTGGCGGTGGCGGCCGGCCGCGGCGTCGCCGTGCTGTAGCGAGCGATGTCCGACGCAGCCAGGCTGACCCATACCTGGAGGCCCTCGGCCCCCAAGGCGTCGATCAGACGGGCAGCCCGCCAAGGCTCCACCGCCACGGTGATCAGCGAGGCGCTGGAGCCACCGCTGCCGGCCTTCGACGCCCGATAGACCCCGCTCACCGGATCGGGCTGGGGGGTGGGCAGGTCCAGTCTGCGGCCGGAGGCGCTGACGTCCACCACCCAGACCCGGCTGTCGATGAGCTGGGTATGGTTCTCGCGGGTGGCCTCGTCACGGCCGAATCCGTAGATGTTGATCAGGTGCCCTGGCCTCAGGGCCCCGCCCACCAGGCGGTCGATGCCGGCCTGGAAGCTGACGATCTCCAGGTCGAGATCGGTGGCCAGACGGACGGCCTCGATGGGTTTGGCGTTGACGGCGGTCAATGTCTGGCCGATCCTGATCAGGTCGGTGCTCATCTTGCCGACCGCGGCCTCGCCGGGCCAGGCCCCGATGTCGCGGGCCCTGGAAGGCGTCAGGCTGCCGCCGCTCCTCAGCATGTCGGTGGTGATGATGGTGTAGGGTTCGATGGCCTTTGCGGCCACGACGATGGGGACGGCGCGCTCTGGCGCCGTCGGGGACTTGAGCAGCTCCCAGACCGTGGTGATCAGGCCGAAGCCCACCAGGAACAGGGCGGTGGCGAGGGTCATGGTGCGCGGGTTCATCGTCTGCCTCCTTGGTTCGCAAGCGGATGCCAAAGGGAGGCCGTCGCCGGCGCGAGGAGCCGGTGCGCGTCGGTGCAAGGATCGTCGCTCGGCCGAGCGACCGGGGCTGGGATGGCGTTCAAAGGTAGCGTTCAAGGGGGGACGGCTGTCGGCCTCGCGCGCTGAAGGCTCAGCAGGAACCGTGCCAGGGCGGGCTGCTACAATCGGCGGCCATGGCCACGTCCGCCCGTCCACCATCGCTCGGCGCGGCCGAGGCCGCCCAGGAGGCCTGGCTGCGAGACCTGCAGGCGAACCTGGCGGATGCCCCCGGGGTGCTCGGCGCGCGGCTCCTCGGCAGCACGGCGCGGGGTGAGGCGGCGGGCCTGTGGTGGCGGGGATCCTGGCAGGGACTCTCCGATCTCGAGGTGCTCGTGGTGACCCGCGGGCGCCTGCGCGGAGCCGTCCGGCGGGCCCTCCGCACGCGCCTCGCGGATGTGGTCGCCTCCTGGGGGCAGGAGAGCCCCCAGTTCCACCTGGACCTGCTCTTCCGCGAGCGGCACAGGCTGCGCAGCCTGCCGCCCTTCATCTTCACCTTCGAGGCCCGAGAGGCGGGCCGCAGGCTCGTCGGCCCGGACTTCGGGCCGGAGATCCGCCGGGTGACCTTGGCCAACCTGGACCTGCGCAACACCCGCGAGATTCTCTTCAAGCGCCTCTGGCACCTGGCCGAAGCCCTGCCTTCCACCTTGGGCGCGCGGGTCGAACGGTCGGCCTTCGAGGTGGCCGCTCTGCGCGTCGCCCTCGAGCGCCAGGCCCTCGACCTGCCCACCGCCATCCTGCCCGATGCGGGGCGACTCATCGCCGGCTTCGGCGCCCGCGTGGCCAGCTGGACGGCCGACCCGCCACGTGCCGACGCGCGCATCGGCGCCTGGCTCGGGCGCCCGGCGGCATCTTACCTTGCCGGCTGCCTCGACGCACGACAGGGCGGGGCTCTGGACGCCGGACCCTGGGAGGGAGCCTACGCTGCCGCGCTGGCGGCCCTTGCCGGCGGCCTCGACCACCTGCGCGTCGCGGATGGTGGCCCAGGGGCGGACGCGGGTGTCGCCTTCCCCCGGTTCGCCGGCGATCCGCTGACGCTCCTGCCTGACCTGCCCGGCGCCCTGGCCCGCCTGGCCGAGGCCTGGCCGGCGCTCGGGCCCAGGCTCTTCAACGAAGGTGCAGCGACGCCGGGCGAAGGACTCGCAATCCTCCGGCAAGCTGTACGGATTGCGAACAGATCGGGGGCCATCGCGGGTCTTCGCTGGCTGCGGCGCCCGCGCAAGGGCCTCTTGACCGCCGGCCTGCTGCAACTGCATGCGGCGGGCCAGGCGCTGATCGACGGGGATGCCGGCCAGGCCGGCCCTGCGCTGGACGCGGCGGAGCGCTGCCTGGCCCTGGTTCACGCCGATGGGCCGGCCGCGGTCCCCGGGCTGTCCGAGCCTCGCCGGGAACCGGAGCTCCTCGTTCTCCGCTGGCACGACCTGCGGCGCCAGGCCGGGCGCGCGTTCTGGCGGGTGGCCCGCCTGGGCGACAGCGCGGCCTGGTCGGTCATCGAAACCAGGCTGCGGTGAGCGGCCCCGTCTCCCGGCAGGCAGGGGCGCCGGCCCCCGAGCGCCCGGGCAGGTCGCCTCGCGCGGCGGCGCGGGGGGCGCCGTGAGCCTGCGCCTGGTCCTGCGGCCCTACTGCCTTCGCCTGCGCCGTCCCCTGGTCACCGGCTTCGGGGTCATGACGGAGCGCCGAGGCATCCTGCTGGGATTGGAGGGAGGAGGCCACTGCGGCTGGGGTGAGGCGGCGCCCCTGCCGGGTTTCGGCGGCGAGCCTCTGCCCACGGCCGCCGGCGCCCTGCGCAGCCTTGAGGATGCGTGTCAAGGATGGCCGGCGGTGCTCGATTGGCACGCCATCTCGGCGATCTGCCAGGACTTCGCTGCCGCCCATCCCGACCATCCCTGCAGCGCGGCGGCGCTGGAGCAGGCCCTGTGCGACCTGGCCGCCCGCCAGGCCGGGCTGCCGCTCTGGGCCTGGCTGCAGCGGCACTGGGGTCTCAAAGGGCTCGGCCGAGGGGGGGGGCGGGTGGTGGTCAACGCCACCTTGGGCGCCGACGCGCCGGCCCGGCTGGGGCAGGAGGCCCGGGCCGCCGCGGAGGCCGGCTACCGAACCCTCAAGGTCAAGCTGCTGGGCGAGGTCGAGGATGACCTGCTGCGGCTGGCCGCGGTCCGGGCGACCGTCGGCCGGGAGGTCCGCCTGCGGGCGGATGCGAACGGCGGCTGGCGCTCCGACCAGGCCGAACACTTCCTGGCTGCCCTTGCCCTCAGGGATGTCGGCGTGGACTATGTCGAACAGCCCGTGGCGCCCGGTTCCGATCTCCCCTCGGCCGCGGCGGCGCTGAGGACCATGGCGGTCCTGCGCCGATTGGGGATCCCCCTGGCCGCCGACGAGAGCCTCCTGGCTCCTGGCGGCGCGGCCGCGGTGCTCGAAGCAGGCGCCGCTGACCACCTCATCCTCAAGCCCCAGCTCCTCGGCGGCCTCGGCGCGGCCGCGGCGATCGCCCGGACAGGTCTGCAACAGGGCCTGGGGGTGACCGTCACCTCTGCCCTGGACTCGGGCGTGGGGGTGCTCGGCGCCCTTCACCTGGTCGTTGCCCTGGGTCTGGACGGAGCCCACGGCCTGTCCACGGGCAGCCTCTTCGCCGAAGATCTGGTTGCCCTGCCGCGACCGGTGGACGGCGTGCTGTTCCTCCCCCTTGGCTCCGGAATCGGCCTGGAGCCGCCCAGGGTAGACGGCCTCTCAGCAAACGCTTAAGGTCCGGATCTAACCCAGGGGCCTGCGCCAAGCTTAGACTTCCGTCCACCACACCCGTGACACCGGAAACGCGAAGCGAAGAGGTTGCCCATGCCCCGCTCCACCGCCTCCCCCCGCGGCCGCCGCACGTCGGCCGTCGCCGCGACCCTGCTGGCGCTCCTGGGCGCCCCGGCCCTCCTCCTGCCCGCGCCGCCCCAGGCAGAGGCAGCCGGCGCGCCGCTGCAGGCCTACCGGCGACTCACCCAGTGGCCGCAGTCGGATTGGCCGCTGAACACCCTGGCCGGTCGCCCGGCCGGCCTGGCGGTAGCCGACGACGGGACGGTGTACCTCACCGACAGCACGGTCAACCGCATCACGGTGATGGACCCTGCCGGTGAGTGGGTGGCCTCGTTCGGCAACAGCGGCACCGGTCCCGAGCGCCTCGGGCGGCCGGGCAAGATCGAGGTAGACGATGCCTCAGGGCGGGTCTTCGTCGCTGACACCGACAGCTACCGCGTCGTCGTCTTTGACCGGGCTGGCCGATTCCAGGATGCCTGGAACGGCATCTTCGCCAACGGGATGGGGCTGGGTCCCGACGGCCGTCTCTGGGTGGTCGACGCGCTGACGAATCAGGTTCGGGTCTTCAGCGCCGTCGGCGAGGAACTGGCCTCCTTCGGCAGCCGGGGCAGCGGGCCGGGCCGCTTTCGCCAACTGGCCGACGTGGCGGTCGCTCCTTCGGGTACGCTCTTCGTCGGCGATCGCAACGGTTCAAGGGTCCAGGTCTTCGCCCCAGACCCTGACCAGTCGACCGGCAGCCCCTACCGGCTCCTGCGCACCTTGGACTTCAGCGACCCCAAGTACCAGCGCCAGGTGGCCGGCGGCGGTTTCCCCGGGATGCCGGGGGGTGGGGGACGGCGCACCCAGAGCTGCAGCGCCAGGGACCTCGTGGCCTACGACGAGGACACGTTGTTGGCCTACCCCTGCGTGATCGACGACGGCACGGTGACCTTCCTCGGCGACAGCCTGCGATCCCAGGGCGTCGAGCAGTTCTTCAACCCCGCCGTGGACGTGGCCCAGGGCCAGTACTACGCCCTGGGGATCAAGACCGACAACCCGCGCGACCCTCGCGCACCCCGCTGGCCGGTGGTGCTCCGCTTCAACGAGCAGGCCTTCAACACCCTTGCCTCGGTCTGGCAGATGGCGCCCTTCGACAACAGCTCCTTCCGTGCGCCCAGCCGCGTCGATGTGGCCGCCAACGGCACCGTCTACGTCACCGACTTCCGCTCCGTGTTCCAGTACAGTCCCGAGGGGCAGCCCCTGGGGGTCCTGCCGCGCGAGACCTTTCCCACCGACCCTCTCTCCGTGACCCTGCAGTTGGCCGCGGGCGACGGTTCTGCCGAGGGTGTGGTGGGCCTGGGAACCTGCATCCAAGGGGCCAACAGCATGCCATGCCTGGGCTACTTCAAGAAGGGCACCCAGGACTGGAAGGGCAAGCCGCGCGACTACCTCGCCGTCGAGTGGACCACCACCCTGCCGCAGGATGCCGAGGTCAGCGGGGTGCATTACGACCCCTACAACGACCTGATCCTGCTGCTCGACAACGCCAACCAGATGCTCTACAGCTACCGGAAGCTCATGCGCGGGCGCCGTGTCGAGGTCGGTCTGGGGGGGACGGACCGCAATGCCCTCTATGCCGACGTGGCCTCCGGACCCGATGGGCGCCTCTACGTGCTGGACGTGCTGCGCGACGAGGCCCAGGTGTTCCGGCCGGACGGCAACCTCCTGCGCAAGGTCAAGGTGCCGGCCGATGCCTGGCGCATCGCCGGGGGTCCCGACGGCAGCTTCTTCGTGCTGACGGCCTTCGGCGAGGTGGCCGGGGTGGCCGAGACGGGAACGGTGTTCGCCCGCTTCGATGCCCGGCCCAACCCCTTTGCCCAGCCCCGCAACCTGGCGGACGTCTCGGTGGCCCCCGACGGCCGGGTCTTCGTGGCCGATCGGCAGGCATCCGTGGTCTCAGTCTTCGGCCCGGTGGGCGGCGACGCCGAGATCCGCTCCGGCCAGACCTGCCAGGTGGGGGGCGACAAGCGGGCGGGGGCGGCGCAGGTGCCCCTGGGCAGCCCGGTCACCGTCACCCTCAGCGTCGAGGGGAGCTGCGGCAGCATCGAACAGGCGTCGAACATCCTGATTCTGGTCAACACCAAGAACGAGGCTGCCTTCACCGCGGCGCGGCAGGTCCTGGCCCTGGCTGACCTCTACCGCCACAACGTGGGCCTGATGGGCTACTACGTGTCCACGCTCTTCAAGCAGCGCTGGACCCATGACCCTTCGCGCCTGGTGACGGCCCTGGAACAGCTCAATGCCGGAGGCGGGTCGGAGTCGAGCGAGGCCAACGCCCTGAAGGACGCGCTCAAGGAGCTGAAGCTGGTCCCGGGTCCCGGGGTGGTGGTGCTCATCGGTTCCCAGTACTGTGTCCAGGGAGAGCGGGTCGGCTGCCAGGAGCAGCAGGATGCCGAGGCCGACGCCGCAGCCCTGGCCGCCGAGGGCTACCGCGTGGTCGTCGTCAACGGCAGCGGCGACTCCAGCCTCCTCGCGTCCTCGGACCTGGACGTCGTCAACCTCTTCGGCGGCTTCGGCGGCGGCAGCGGCGGCGCCGACCTCAGCGCGGCCGTGCCCGTCTACCAGCGCGTGGCGAAGCTCCTGAGGCCCGAGAAGCTCTTGAAGACGGGCACCTTGGTGGACCGCATTCCCGGTACGATGCGCTACGTGACGGGTTCGGCCCTGCCACCGGCAGCGTGGGACGAAGCGGCCCGCAGCCTGACCTGGCAGGTCAGCGACGGGGCCTACCAGGGCCTGACCTTCAGCTACCGCCTGGAGCCGCTCGAGGGCGGCCGCCAGGCGACGAACGTCGACGCGGTGCTCAGCTACCAGGACGGTTGGGACGGCCAGGGGACCTACCGCTTCCCGGTGCCCGATATCGACGTTCTGGCGCCGCCGACGGCGACGCCCACCGCCACGGCCTCGCCCACCGCAACGCCCACGCAGACGCCTTCGGCGACCGCGACCCAGACGCCCTTGCCCAAGCCGACCCGCTACTTGGCCTACCTTCCCCACCTGCTGGTCGACCGCTGCAAGGAGCAGAGCCGACCCCTGGACCTGGTCCTGGCTATCGACGTGTCCAGCAGCATGCTGCAGCCCAGCCGTCCGGGCGGCCCCAGCAAACTGGCCGCGGCCCAGGAGGCGGCCCAGGCCCTGCTGGACCTGCTCGGTGCCGAGGCGCGCGTGGGCCTCGTGGCCTACGATCTGCACGCGCGGGTGGCCTCGCCCCTGACCGGCGACCTGGCGCAGGTCCGGGCCTCGCTCGCCGCTCTGGCGACCGGTCAGGGCACCCGGATCGACCGAGCCCTGGAGGCGGCCGCCGGCCTCCTGGCCGATCGGCGCGCCGATGCCGTCGCGGCCCTCGTCCTGCTCACGGACGGCCGGGTGGCCGCCGGTCAGGAGGAGGCGCGTGCGGCGGCTGCCGGCCTCAGGTCCGCCGAGGTCGAGCTCTGGGTCGTCGGCCTGGGCGCCGACGTCGATCACGCGGAGCTGGCCGGGGTGGCCGGCGATGCGTCGCGGCTGCTCCTGGCGCCCGACGCGGCCGCCTTGCGCGCCGCCTACACCTCACTGCCATTGGTTCAGCGCTGCCCGTCGCTGCGCTGAGGCGCCGCCCGCGCTGTGCTACACTCGCCCGCCTATGCCTCCAGACCCCAAGGCGGGCCTCACCCTCATCCGCAATGCCCAGGTCTACGCGCCCGAACGCGTGGGCCTGGGCTCGTTGCTCATCGGCGGCGGGCGCATCCTGTGGCTGGGTGAGTCGCCGCCGCGCCTTGACCCGGCCCTGGGCGTCGCCGACCTGGACCTGGAAGGCCGCCGCCTCGTGCCTGGCCTCATCGATGGGCATGCGCACCTGACGGGCGGCGGCGGCGAGGCCGGCTTTGCCTCCAAGGTACCGGCCCCAGCGCTGACCGCCTACACCCTGGCGGGCGTGACCTCGGTCATCGGTGTGCTGGGCACCGACGACTGCACCCGGACGACCGCTGAGCTGCTGGCCCGTACCCGGGCCTTGCGCGAAGAAGGGCTGAGCGCCTGGTGCCTGACGGGTGGCTACCATGTGCCGCCGGTCACCCTGACCGGGTCCGTCAGGGGCGACATCGTGCACCTGGGCCCGGTCATCGGGCTGGGCGAGCTGGCCATCTCGGATCACCGCTCCAGTCAGCCCTCCCTCGACGAACTGCTGCGCCTGGCCGCCGAGGTCCACGTGGCCGGGCTGATGACCGGCAAGGGCTCAGCGCTGCACCTCCACCTGGGCGATGGCGAGCGCGGTCTGGACCTGGTCCGCCGGGCCCTGGACCTGTCGGAGCTGCCGCCCCGCGTCTTCCACCCCACCCACGTCAACCGGCGGCCGGAGCTCCTGTCGGAGGCCTTCGCCCTCGCCCGGCAGGGCGGCGTCATCGACCTGACGGCCGTGGACGAGCGAGAGGACGGCGACGGCGTGCCGGCCTTCGAGGCCTGCCTCGCCTACCGCGCGGCGTGCCTGCCGCCCGGCGGCCTGACGGTGTCCAGCGATTGCGGCGGCTGCCTGCCCCGCTTCGATGCCGACGGCCGCGTCCTGCACATGGCGGTGGGCCAGTCGGCGAGCCTGCTGGCCTGCCTGCGGCGCCTCCTCGCAGCGGGCCTGCCCCTCGAGGAAGCCCTGCCACCCTTCACCAGCAACGTCGCGCGGCATTGGCGGCTGCCGGGGAAGGGCTGCATCGCGGTGGGGGCCGACGCCGACCTGCTGGGGCTGGACGAAGCCGGAATGGTGCAGGATCTCTGGTGCCGGGGGCACCGGATGGTGGCCGACGGCCGACCCACCGCTCTGGGTCGCTTTCAAGAACAGGTTTGAGGGAGCGACGACTTGGCACGCGGCTACGTGATTCCGATCGGCGGGGCGGAGGAGAAATTCCGCGACCCTGCCATCCTGCAGCGCTTCGTCCAGCTCTGCGGCGGACGGGCGGCGCACATCGCCATCATCCCCACCGCCAGCCGCCTGGTCAGCACCGGGCCGCGCTACCGGCGGATCTTCGAAGGCTTGGGGGCGGGCAAGGCCGAGGTGCTGCCCTTCTTCGACCGCGCCGACTGTGCCGAGGACCGGTGGCTGAAGGTCATCCGCGCCTGCACGGGCGTCTTCCTCTCGGGCGGCAACCAGCTCCGGCTCTCGACCACCCTCGGCGGGACGCCGGCCATCCGCCTCCTCCGGCGGCGCAACCTGGACGACGGCCTGCACGTGGCGGGGACCTCGGCCGGGGCGGCCATCCTCTCGGAACACATGATCGCCTACGGGGCCGAAGGCGGCACCCCCCATGCGGCCATGGTCACCCTGGCGCCGGGCCTGGGCTTCACCAGCCGGGCCATCGTCGACCAGCACTTCCGCCAGCGTGACCGCCTGGGCCGGCTCCTGACCGCCCTGGCCTACAACCCCAGCAAGGTGGGCATCGGCCTGGACGAGGACACGGCGGCCTTCATCGACGCCGACGAGGTCCTGACCGTCCGAGGGAGCGGTGCGATCACGGTGGTGGATCCCACCGAGGTCAGCTTCACCAGCATGGACAGCGCCAACCCGGACGACCCGGTCTCGGTCTTGGGCGTGCGCTTGCACGTCCTGACGGCCGGAGCCCGCTATGACCTCCGGCGCCTGAAGGCCCATCCGCCCGATCGCAGCGGTTCCGCCTGAGCCTCCCACCCCCAGGCTGCTGCCGGCAAGGACCCTGCATGGCCTTTTCAGGCATCCACAAGCGCGATACACTAGGAATTCCCACCGCCCCCCCGCCGCAGGAGGCCCCGTCTTGCGTATCGTGAGCCAGAACGTCTACGTCGGGCCCAACCTCTACGCCCTTTTCCCCGTCATCCGCCTGACCGTGGACCTGGCGGAACTCGAGGCCTGGCCCAGTGCGCGCCTGGGCCCGACCTTCCACGAGCCCTTGGTGGCGATGCTGCCGGGCCTGGCCGAGCACGGCTGCTCTTACGGCGAGCCTGGCGGCTTCCTGCGCCGCCTGCGGGAGGGCGAGGGCACCTGGCTGGGACACGTCATGGAGCACGTGGCCATCGAACTGCAGAACATGGCCGGGGCCAAGGTGACCTTTGGCAAGACCCGCGGCACCGGGCGCAGCGGCGAGTACCACGTGGTCTACCAGTACGAGCAGGAGGAGGTGGGCCTGGAGGCCGGGCGACTGGCCATCCGCGTCCTGCACAGCTTGTTGCCCGTGGCGCTCCGGCCCGCTGAGGCGGACCCCGAGCCCCTGGACTGGGATGCTACCCGGACCGAGTTCATCAAGGCAGCCCAGAAGCTGGCCCTGGGCCCTTCCACGGCCAGCCTGGTGCGAGCGGCCGAGCAGCGGGGCATACCCTGGCTGCGCCTCAACCGCTTCAGCCTGGTGCAGCTGGGCTATGGCAAGTACAGCCAGCGCATCCAGGCCACGGTGACCAGCCAGACGCGCCAGATCGCCACCGACCTGGCCTCCGACAAGGAAGAGACCAACCGCCTGCTGGCCGACCTGGGCCTTCCGGTGCCGCGCCAGGCCCTGGTCTACGGCGAGGAGGAGGCCGTGCAGGCCGCCCGACGCATCGGCTACCCTGTCGTCGTCAAGCCGCTGAACGCCAACCATGGCCGGGGGGTCTCCATCGACCTCGGCCGGCCTCCGGAGGTGGTCAAGGCCTTCCACGAGGCCCGGCAGCACAGCCGCGGCATCGTGATCGAGAGCTTCATCCGTGGCCTGGACCATCGCCTGCTGGTGGTCAACGGCGAGTTGGTGGCGGCCTCCAAGCGGGTCCCGGGCCACGTGGTGGGTGACGGTGAGCATTCCGTCGGGGCCTTGGTCGATCTTGTCAACCAGGACCCCCGCCGCGGCGTGGGTCACGAGAAGGTGCTGACGCGGCTGGAGATCGATGCCCAGGCCGAGCGGCTGCTGGCGGAGAAGGGGTACACCGTCGACACGGTGCCGGCGGCCGGCGAGGTGGTCTTCCTGCGCTCCACGGCCAACCTCTCCACCGGCGGCACCGCGGTGGACGTCACGGACATCATCCATCCCGACAACCGTGACATGGCCATCCGCGCCGTCAGGGCCATCGGCCTGGACGTGGCGGGCGTGGACTTCCTGACCACGGACATCAGCAAGAGCTACCTGGAGACGGGTGGTGCGATCTGCGAGGTGAACGCGGCGCCGGGCTTTCGCATGCACATCGCCCCCAGCGAGGGGACGCCGCGCGATGTCGCCGGCCCGGTGATGGACATGCTGTTTCCGCCGGGAACGCCCGCCCGCATCCCCGTGGCGGCGATCACGGGAACCAACGGCAAGACGACCACGGCCCGCATGACGGCCCACATCCTGAAGATGGCCGGCTACCGCGTGGGCATGACCTCCACGGACGGCGTCTACATCGATGGACGCCTGACCGTGGCCGGGGACATGACAGGGCCCTCCTCCGCGCGCATGGTGCTGCGGGATCCGTCGGTGGACGCGGCGGTTCTGGAGACGGCCCGGGGGGGGCTGGTGCGCAGCGGCCTCGGCTTCCGGCACGCGGACGTGGGCGCGGTGCTGAACGTGCAGGCGGACCACCTTGGCCTGGGGGGCATCGAGACCCTGGAGCAGCTGGCCAAGGTGAAGCGCATCGTGGTGGAGGTGGCCCGCGGCACGGCGGTGCTCAACGCCGACGATCCGCTCTGCCTGAAGATGGCCGCCCACACCGATGCCGAGCGCATCTGCTACGTGACGATGGACCCGCGGCATCCCCTGGTGAAGGAGCACATCCAGGCCGGCGGCCGCGCGGTGGTCCTGGAGGAGGGCATCAACGGGCACATGATCACCCTATTCGAGGGCGGCGCCCACATTCC
>WBZV01000260.1_pt1 | contig 34929 bp, 42 predicted proteins | sample 5204221 | NCBI WGS metagenome assembly WBZV01 (sample SAMN12344360, study PRJNA552823) | activated sludge metagenome | biome: Activated sludge suspended growth; feature: Nitrification reactor; material: Wastewater; isolation source: activated sludge from nitrification reactor of wastewater...
ATGAAGATCGTTTCGCTGGCGCCGGAAGTGCTCTGAGCGGCTGCAAGAAGGACAGGCCATGAACAAGATTCGCAAGGGCGACCAGGTCATCGTGTTGACCGGCCGCGACAAGGGCAAGCGCGGCACCGTGACGCAGCGCGTGGACGAGGAGCGCCTCGTCGTCGAGGGCGTGAACGTGGTGAAGAAGCACGTCAAGCCGAACCCGATGAAGGGCACGACCGGCGGCGTCGTCGAGAAGGCGATGTCGATCCACCAGAGCAACGTGGCGATCTACAACCCCGCTACGGGCAAGGCCGACCGCGTGGGCATCAAGCTGCTGGCCGACGGCAAGAAGACGCGCGTCTACAAGTCCAGCGGCGAAGAGATCAAGGCCTGAGGGGATCAAGAACATGGCTCAACAGCAAAGCGCCCGCCTGCAGGCGGTGTATCGCGAGAAGATCGTCCCCGAGCTGATCAAGAAGTTCGGCTACAAGTCGGTCATGCAGGTGCCGCGCATCACCAAGATCACGCTGAACATGGGCGTGAGCGAGGCGGTGGCGGACAAGAAGGTGATGGACAACGCCGTCGGCGACCTCACCAAGATCGCCGGCCAGAAGCCCGTCGTGACCAAGTCGCGCAAGGCGATCGCGAACTTCAAGATCCGCGAGAACGTGCCCATCGGCTGCATGGTCACGCTGCGCGGCGTGCAGATGTACGAGTTCCTCGACCGCTTCGTGACGATCTCGCTGCCGCGCGTGCGCGACTTCCGCGGCATCTCGGGCCGCTCGTTCGACGGCCGCGGCAACTACAACGTCGGGGTGAAAGAGCAGATCATCTTCCCCGAGATCGACTACGACAAGATCGACGCGCTGCGCGGGCTGAACATCAGCATCACGACGACCGCGAAGACCGACGACGAATGCAAGGCGCTGCTCGCCGCATTCAAGTTCCCGTTCAAGAACTGAGGTGGCCCGTGGCTAAACTCTCCCTCATCCAGCGCGAACTCAAGCGCGAGCAACTGGTCGCCAAGTACAAGAAGAAGTACGACGAGCTGAAGGCGACCGCCAACGACGCCAAGAAGTCCGACGAAGAGCGCTACGCCGCGCGCCTGGAGCTGCAGAAGCTGCCGCGCAACGCCTACCCGACGCGCCAGCGCAACCGCTGCGAACTCACCGGTCGTCCGCGCGGCACGTTCCGCCAGTTCGGCCTGGCCCGCAACAAGATCCGCGAACTGGCCTTCAAGGGCGACATCCCCGGTGTCGTCAAGGCCAGCTGGTAATCGGCGCTAAGGAGCAATTCACATGAGCATGAGTGATCCCATCGCCGACATGCTGACGCGTATCCGCAACGCGCAGCTGGTCGAGAAGACCAGCGTCGCGATGCCGTCGTCGAAGCTGAAGGTCGCGATCGCCAAGGTCCTGAAGGACGAGGGCTACATCGAGAATTTCGCCATCCGTGGCGATGCCGCCAAGCCGGAACTCGAGATCGCGCTGAAGTATTACGCCGGCCGTCCGGTGATCGAGCGCATCGAGCGCGTCAGCCGCCCCGGCCTGCGCATCTACAAGGGCCGCCACGATATCCCGTCCGTGATGAACGGGCTGGGCGTGGCCATCGTCACCACGCCCAAGGGCGTGATGACCGACCGCAAGGCGCGCCAGGCCGGCATCGGCGGCGAAGTGCTCTGCTACGTCGCCTAAGGGGAGATCGAGATGTCTCGAGTGGGAAAGATGCCGATCGCCGTGCCCAAGGGCGTGGATGTGTCGGTCAGCGCTGAGCAGATCAGCGTCAAGGGCTCGCTGGGCACGCTGGTGCGTCCGGTCAACGAGCTGGTCACGGTCAAGAACGAAGGCGGCACGCTCAAGTTCGCCCCGGCCAACGACAGCGCCGAGGCCGACGCGATGAGCGGCACCATGCGCGCGCTGGTGGCCAACATGGTCGACGGCGTGAGCAAGGGCTTCGAGAAGAAGCTGACGCTGGTCGGCGTGGGCTTCCGCGCCGCCGCGCAGGGCGCCAAGCTGAACCTGCAGATCGGTTTCTCGCACCCGGTGGTCAAGGACATGCCGGCCGGCATCACCGTGACCTGCCCGACGCAGACCGAGATCCTGATCAAGGGCGCCGACCGCCAGGCGGTGGGCCAGATCGCCGCCGAGGTGCGCGCGATCCGCCCGCCCGAGCCCTACAAGGGCAAGGGCATCCGCTACGCCGACGAGAAGGTTTCCCTCAAGGAAACCAAGAAGAAGTAAGGAGCGCCTACCATGACTCTGAACAAGAAAGATCAGCGCCTGCGCCGCTCCCGCCAGACCCGTGTGCGCATCGCCAAGCAGGAGATCGCGCGCCTGATGGTGCATCGCACGAACCTGCACATCTACGCCAGCGTCATTTCCGACGACGGCACGAAGGTGCTGGCCAGCGCCTCGACCGCCGAAGCCGACGTCCGCAAGGAGCTCGGCGCGGCCGGCAAGGGTGGCAACGTGGCCGCGGCCTCGGTGATCGGCAAGCGCATCGCCGAGAAGGCCAAGGCCGCCGGCATCGAGAAGGTGGCATTCGACCGCGCGGGCTTCGCGTACCACGGCCGCGTCAAGGCGCTGGCCGAAGCCGCGCGTGAAGCCGGCCTGCAGTTCTGAGGAAACCGAACATGGCAAAGTTTCAACCCCGCGCGCAGACCGAAGGCAACGACGACGGCCTGAAGGAAAAGATGATCGCGGTGAACCGCGTCACCAAGGTGGTCAAGGGCGGCCGCACGCTGAGCTTCGCTGCGCTGACCGTGGTCGGTGACGGCGACGGCCGCATCGGCATGGGCAAGGGCAAGGCCAAGGAAGTGCCGGTGGCGGTGCAGAAGGCCATGGAATCGGCCCGCCGCAACATGTTCAAGGTCCAGCTCAAGGACGGCACGATCCAGCACAAGGTGACCGGCGAGCACGGCGCCGCCAAGGTGCTGATGGCGCCGGCCAAGGCCGGTGACGGCATCATCGCCGGCGGCCCGATGCGCGCCGTCTTCGAGGTGATGGGCGTGACCGACATCGTCGCCAAGAGCCTCGGCTCGGCCAATCCGTACAACATGGTCCGCGCCACGCTGGACGCGCTGAAGAGCTCGACCACGCCGGCCGAGGTCGCCGCCAAGCGCGGCCTGACCGTCGAGCAGCTGTTCAGCTGATCGACCCGCGAGAGAACTGACATGGCAGACAAGAAGACCCTCACGGTGAAGCTGGTGCGCAGCATCGCCGGCACGCGCGAGTCGCATCGCGCCACGGTGCGCGGCCTGGGCCTGCGCAAGCTCAACAGCGAATCGACGCTGGAAGACACGCCGGCGGTGCGCGGCATGGTCAACAAGGTCTCGTACCTGGTGAAGGTGCTGTGATGGAACTGAACACGATCAAGCCCGCCGAGGGCAGCAAGAAGGCGCGCCGCCGCGTCGGCCGCGGCATCGGCTCGGGCCTGGGCAAGACCGCCGGCCGTGGCCACAAGGGCCAGAAGTCGCGTTCGGGCGGCTACCACAAGGTCGGCTTCGAAGGCGGCCAGATGCCGCTGCAGCGCCGCCTGCCCAAGCGCGGCTTCAAGTCGGCCAAGCTGAAGTTCAACGACGAGATCACGCTGACCGCGCTCGAGAAGCTCGGCGCGGCCGAGGTCGACCTGCTGGCGCTGAAGGCGGCCAAGCTGGTGAGCCAGCTGGCGCAGACCGTCAAGGTGATCAAGCGCGGCGAGCTGACCAAGAAGGTTGCGCTCAAGGGCATAGTCGCGACCGCCGGCGCCAAGGCTGCCATCGAAGCCGCCGGCGGCTCGGTGGCCTGAGCGCGCGCATCGCCCTCGACTGAAACGAACGGACCTCAGTGGCAACCAACGCGACTCAACTGGCCAAGAGCGGCAAGTTCGGTGACCTGCGTCGCCGGCTTGTCTTCCTGGTGCTCGCGCTCGTGGTCTACCGCATCGGCGCGCACATTCCCGTGCCCGGCATCGACCCGAACCAGCTCCAGCAGCTGTTCCAGGGCCAGGCCGGTGGCATCCTGAGCCTGTTCAACATGTTCTCGGGCGGCGCGCTGTCGCGTTTCACCGTCTTCGCGCTGGGCATCATGCCCTACATCTCCGCGTCGATCATCATGCAGTTGATGACCTACGTGGTGCCCTCGCTCGAGGCGCTGAAGAAGGAAGGCGAGGCCGGCCGCCGCAAGATCACCCAGTACACGCGCTACGGCACGCTGGGCCTGGCGCTGTTCCAGGCGCTCGGCATCGCGCTGGCGCTGGAAGGCTCGCCGGGTCTGGTGATCGCCCCGGGCTTCGGCTTCCGCCTGACCGCGATCGTCAGCCTGGTGGCCGGCACGATGTTCCTGATGTGGCTGGGCGAGCAGATCACCGAGCGCGGCCTGGGCAACGGCATCTCGATCATCATCTTCTCGGGCATCGCCGCGGGCCTGCCCAACGCGATCGGCGGCCTGTTCGAGCTGGTGCGCACCGGCGCGATGAGCATCATCGTGGCGCTGTTCATCATCGCGCTGGTGATCGCGGTGACCTACATCGTCGTGTTCGTCGAGCGTGGCCAGCGCAAGATCCTGGTGAACTACGCCAAGCGCCAGGTCGGCAACAAGGTCTACGGCGGCCAGTCCTCGCACCTGCCGCTGAAGCTGAACATGTCGGGCGTGATCCCGCCGATCTTCGCCTCGTCGATCATCCTGTTGCCGGCCACGGTGGTGGGCTGGTTCGCCACCGGCGACAGCCTGCGCTGGCTGAAGGACATCGCCAGCCTGCTCTCGCCGGGCCAGCCGATCTACGTGATGCTGTATGCCGCGGCGATCGTCTTCTTCTGCTTCTTCTACACGGCGCTCGTGTTCAACAGCCGCGAGACGGCCGACAACCTGAAGAAAAGCGGCGCGTTCATCCCGGGCATCCGCCCGGGCGAGCAGACCGCGCGGCACATCGACAAGATCCTCTCGCGCCTGACGCTGGTCGGCGCGGTGTACATCACGCTGGTGTGCCTGCTGCCCGAGTTCCTGGTGCTGAAGTACAACGTGCCGTTCTACTTCGGCGGCACCTCGCTGTTGATCATCGTCGTCGTGACGATGGACTTCTGGGCGCAGGTGCAGAGCTACGTGATGAGTCAGCAGTACGAGAGTCTGCTGAAGAAGGCGAATTTCAAGGCGGGCTGAGATGGCGAAGGACGATGTCATCCAGATGCAAGGGGAGATTCTGGAGAACCTCCCGAACGCCACGTTTCGCGTGAAATTGGAGAACGGGCACGTCGTGCTCGGCCACATCTCCGGAAAGATGCGCATGCACTACATCCGCATCCTGCCGGGCGACAAGGTGACGGTCGAACTGACACCCTACGATTTGAGTCGCGCCCGCATCGTGTTCCGGGCCAAGTGAGCAGCCTGACGAGGGCTTAGGAGAAGACCATGAAAGTAGCCGCTTCCGTCAAGAAGATGTGCCGCAACTGCAAGATCATCCGCCGCAAGGGCGTGGTGCGGGTGATCTGCACCGACCCGCGTCACAAGCAGCGTCAAGGCTGAACTGAAGGATTAGAGACATGGCACGCATTGCTGGCATCAACATCCCGCCGCACAAGCACACCGAGATCGGCCTGACGCACATCTACGGCATCGGCCGCACGACCGCGCAGAAGATCTGCGACACGGTCGGCGTCGCGTACTCGAAGAAGATCAAGGACCTGACCGACGGCGACCTGGAGAAGATCCGGGAAGAGATCGGCAAGCTGACGATCGAAGGCGACCTGCGCCGCGAGATGTCGATCAACATCAAGCGCCTGATGGACCTCGGCTGCTACCGCGGCTTCCGTCACCGCCGCGGCCTGCCGGTGCGCGGCCAGCGCACCAAGACCAATGCGCGCACGCGCAAGGGCCCGCGCAAGTCGGGCGCCCTGGTCAAGAAGTAAAGCATTGAACGAAGGTCACGAACATGGCTAAGGCACCCGTCAACACCGCCGCGCAACGCGTCCGCAAGAAGATCCGCAAGAACGTCGCGGACGGCATCGCGCACGTGCACGCGTCGTTCAACAACACCATCATCACGATCACCGACCGCCAGGGTGGCGCGCTGTCGTGGGCCTCGAGTGGTGGCCAGGGCTTCAAGGGCTCGCGCAAGAGCACACCGTTCGCCGCCCAGGTGGCCGCGGAAGTGGCCGGCCGCGCGGCCCAGGAGCAGGGCATCAAGAACCTCGACGTGCGCATCAAGGGCCCGGGCCCGGGGCGCGAGTCGTCGGTGCGTGCGCTGGCCTCGCTGGGCATCCGCATCAACTCGATCTCGGACGTCACGCCGGTTCCGCACAACGGCTGCCGCCCGCAGAAGCGCCGTCGCATCTGAGCGTCGTTTTCCGTGGTCGGCGAAGCCGTTTCGGCCTCGCCGACTTTTTCGCTTGTAAGAAGCCCACCGCCTGAGCGCCCACAACAACACTCCGCCAGGCTCGCGCGAGAACACTGCTCGCGTCAGATTGAACGAAGGACATCAACGTGGCACGTTACCTCGGCCCCAAGGCCAAACTTTCCCGCCGTGAAGGCACCGACCTGTTCCTGAAGAGCGCGCGCCGCCCGATCAGCGACAAGGCCAAGTTCGACTCCAAGCCCGGCCAGCACGGCCGCACCTCGGGCAGCCGCACCAGCGACTTCGGCCTGCAGCTGCGCGAGAAGCAGAAGGTCAAGCGCATGTACGGCGTGCTGGAGCGCCAGTTCCGCCGCTACTTCGCCGAGGCCGAGCGCCGCAAGGGCAACACCGGCTCGACGCTGCTGATGCTGCTCGAATCGCGCCTGGACAACGTCGTCTACCGCATGGGCTTCGGCAGCACGCGCGCCGAAGCGCGCCAGCTGGTCTCGCACAAGGGCATCACGGTCAACGGCGAGGTGGTGAACATCGCTTCCTACTCCGTCAAGGCCGGCGACACCGTCGCGGTGCGCGAGAAGGCCAAGAAGCAGCTGCGCGTCACCGACGCCGTCAAGCTGGCCGAAGCGCAGGGCATGCCGGGCTGGGTGCAGGTCGACGCGAACAAGCTCGAAGGCGTCTTCAAGAAGGCCCCGGACCGCGACGAGTTCGGCGCCGACATCAAGGAAGCGCTGATCGTCGAGTTGTACTCGCGATAACGCCAGAGACGACGGCGGGGTGCCGGCCAGGGCCGACACCCCTTCTCGGCGATGCTTCCTTTGCCGGGGCGAAGCATCCGATCTACTTCCCGGCCATGTCCGCCAGCCTTATCGGTGTAACGAGCCGAGGGTATTGAGAGGAACAGGACTCAATGCAAACCAATCTGCTGAAACCCAAAGCCATCAACGTGGAGCCGCTCGGCGGCAATCGCGCCAAGGTCACGCTCGAGCCGTTCGAGCGCGGCTACGGCCACACGTTGGGCAACGCGCTGCGCCGCGTGCTGCTGTCGTCGATGGTCGGCTACGCGCCCACCGAAGTGACGATCGCGGGCGTGCTGCACGAGTACTCCGCGATCGACGGGGTTCAGGAGGACGTGGTTCACATCATGCTGAACCTCAAGGGCGTCGTGTTCCGCCTGCACAACCGCGACGAAGTCACGCTGGTGCTGCGCAAGGAAGGCGAAGGCCCGGTCACGGCCGGCGACATCCAGACGCCGCACGACGTCGAGATCATCAACCCCGAGCACGTCATCGCCCACCTGTCGCAAGGCGGCAAGCTGGACATGCAGATCAAGGTCGAGAAGGGCCGCGGCTATGTGCCGGGCACGCTGCGCCGCTACGGCGACGAGCCGACCAAGTCGATCGGCCGCATCGTGCTCGATGCCTCGTTCTCGCCGGTCTCGCGCGTGAGCTACACCGTCGAGAGCGCGCGCGTCGAGCAGCGCACCGACCTCGACAAGCTGGTGATGGAGATCGTCACCAACGGTGCCATCACGCCGGAAGAGGCGATCCGTTCGTCGGCCAAGGTGCTGGTCGAGCAGCTCGCGGTGTTCGCGCAGCTCGAGGGCCAGGTCGACCAGATCTTCGACGCCGGCCGCACCGAGCGCAGCGACCAGAAGTTCGACCCGATCCTGCTGCGCCCGGTCGACGAGCTCGAGCTCACCGTGCGCTCGGCCAACTGCCTGAAGGCCGAGAACATCTACTACATCGGCGACCTGATCCAGCGCACCGAGACCGAGCTGCTGAAGACGCCGAACCTCGGCCGCAAGTCGCTCAACGAGATCAAGGAAGTGCTGGCGTCGCGCGGGCTCACGCTCGGCGCGCGCCTCGAGAACTGGCCCCCGCAGGGCCTCGACAAGCGCTGAGGCGAAAGCCGAAGCGCTGTGTGCAACCCCCGGTACCTAGCACGGCCGGGGTTCAATAAAGACAGGAAAGCACCATGCGTCACCGTCACGGACTCCGCAAACTCAACCGCACCAGCGAGCATCGCCAGGCGATGCTGCGCAACATGTGCGTCTCGCTGCTCGCGCACGAGGCGATCAAGACCACGGTCCCCAAGGCCAAGGAACTGCGCCGCGTCGTCGAGCCGCTCATCACGCTGGCCAAGGAGCCGACGCTGGCCAACAAGCGCCTGGCCTTCGACCGCCTGCGCGACCGCGAGATCGTCGTCAAGCTGTTCGGCGAACTGGGCCCGCGCTACAAGGCGCGCCCGGGCGGCTACACCCGCATCCTGAAGATGGGCTTCCGCGTCGGCGACAACGCGCCGATGGCCTTCGTCGAGCTGGTCGACCGCCCCGAGCCGGTGGCCGCCGAGGCCGAGGCCGACAAGGCCGAATAAGACCTCCACCGAGGGCAGGGAACGGAGCCGGCGCAAGCCGGCTCTTTTCGTTTGGCGTCTCCCTAGATCGGGGTGCGCGCACGACCCGCCAGCCAACAAAGTCACGTGGTCCGCGCCCGGGCCGGCGGCCGACCCGCCCGGGGGCATGCGCAAGCGGCCGCGAATCGGCAGAATGCGTCGGATGAGCGGCGCGAACAACCCGGAAGAGGCGACAGGTGCGAAGCCGGCGGCAGAGGCCGGCGGATCGGACTGGACGCGCGTGCGCGGCCCCCAGCGCGACCAGGATCGCGTGCTGCAGAGCCCGACCCATGTCTGGCTGCGCCGCATCCCGTCGGCCATCCACCCCAAGCACCTGTGCCGCTACTACCCGCGCATCGCCAACCGGCTGGCCGTGGCCTGGGGCGACCGGGTCGAGGTCGAGGAGATCTTCGACGACCTGCTGCACGACCACCGCGGCCAGCGCAAGGGCTTCTCCGAGCGCGTGCGCGTCGAGATCGAGCGACTGCAGCGCTTCCACCAGCGCAAGCTGCACGTGAACTACCCGCCGCTGATGGTGGTGCGCCGCCGCCTGCCGACCGGCGGCGAATGAACCGCTCGCGCCTCGTGGCAGGCATGCGCGCCCGCGCGTTGTGCTACACTTCAAGGCTCAGTCGCGAGGTGGAGCAGTCTGGTAGCTCGTTGGGCTCATAACCCAAAGGTCGCAGGTTCAAATCCTGCCCTCGCAACCACCGAATACCCAGTGCCTTCAAGCACTTGGCGAAGCCCGCCTTGAGCGGGCTTTGTCGTTTCTGGGCCATGTGGCCCAAGGGCCGAGCCAGGTTCCTTGTCGACGCTCGATGCGGCGGTTGCGATGCGTCTGCGCGGGTCGGTCGGACATCTTCTACGTGCGCCGATGCCGGTCGATGTCCCTCTGTGCCCGGCGTCTCGCTTCTCCTTCTGTCAGACGACCCCGCGCTCGCGCAGCCCGGCCAGCTCGGAGGCGCTCGCCCCGAGCCAGTCTTGCAGGACCTCCGCGCTGTGCTGCCCCAGCGTCGGCGGCGCGCGCCGGTATTCGACCGGCGACTCCGACAGGCGAATGGGGTTGGCCACCAGCGGCACCGCGCTCGCCAGCGCGTGCGCCATGTCGATGCGCGTGCCGCGCGCCTTCACCTGCGGGTTCTCGAATACCTTGTCCAGCGTATTGATCGGCCCGCAGGGCACGCCGGCGGCTTCCATCGCCGCGACCCATTCATCGGTGCCGCGCGTGGCCGTTGCCTCGCGCATCAGCGTGACCAGCTGCTCACGGTGCCGCACGCGCTGCGGATTGCTCGCGTAGCGTTCGTCCGCGGCCCACTCGGGATGACCCAGCACCGCGCAGCAGCGCGCAAACTGGGCGTCGTTGCCGACCGTCAGGATCATGTGGCCGTCGGCGGTCGGGAAGTCCTGGTAGGGCACGATGTTCGGGTGCGCGTTGCCCATGCGCTGCGGCGCCTTGCCGCCCACCAGATAGTTGGCCGCCTGGTTGGCCAGCGAGGCGACCTGCACGTCCAGCAGCGCGAGGTCGATGTGCTGGCCTTCGCCGCTGCGCTCGCGCCGCGCCAAGGCGGCGAGGATGGCCACCGTGGCGTACAGCCCGGTCATCACGTCGGTGAGCGCCACGCCCACCTTCAGTGGCCCGCCGCCTTGCGTGTCGTCGGGCCGGCCGGTGATGCTCATCAGCCCGCCCATGCCCTGGATGAGAAAGTCGTAGCCGGGCCGCGAGGCATACGGCCCGTCCTGGCCGAAGCCGGTGATCGAGCAGTAGACGAGCCGCGGATTCGCCTGCTTCAGCGTGGCGTAGTCGAGTCCGTATTGGGCCAGGCCGCCGACCTTGAAGTTCTCGATCAGCACGTCGGCCTCGGCGGCCAGGCGCGCCACCAAGCGTTGCCCTTCGGGCTGCCCCAGGTCGACCGTGAGCGAGCGCTTGTTGCGGTTGGCGCTCAGGAAGTAGGCCGATTCGGCGGTGGGCGCGCCGCCGTCGTCGGCCAGCCAGGGCGGGCCCCAGGCGCGCGTGTCGTCGCCGACGCCGGGCCGCTCCACCTTGACGACGTCGGCGCCCAGGTCGGCCAGCAACTGCCCTGCCCACGGGCCCGCCAGCACGCGCGACAAATCCAGCACCCGCACGCCGGCGAGCGCGGCCTTTGAGCTGTCCATGCTCAGAACGCGGCGATGCCGGTGATCGCGCGGCCGAGGATCAGCGCGTGCACGTCGTGCGTGCCCTCGTAGGTGTTCACCACTTCCAGATTCACCAGGTGGCGCGCCACGCCGAATTCGTCGCTGATGCCGTTGCCGCCGAGCATGTCGCGCGCCGTGCGTGCGATCTCCAGCGCCTTGCCGCAACTGTTGCGCTTCATGATGCTGGTGATCTCCACCGCCGCCGTGCCTTCGTCCTTCATGCGCCCGAGGCGCAGGCAGCCCTGCAGGCCGAGCGTGATGTCGGTGAGCATGTCGGCGAGCTTCTTCTGCACCAGCTGGTTGGCGGCCAGCGGGCGGCCGAACTGCTTGCGGTCCAGCGTGTACTGGCGCGCGCGGTGGAAGCAGTCTTCGGCGGCGCCGAGCGCGCCCCAGGCGATGCCGTAGCGCGCGCTGTTGAGGCAGGTGAACGGGCCCTTCAGGCCGCGCACCTCGGGGAAGGCGTTCTCTTCGGGCACGAATACCTCGTCCATGACGATCTCGCCGGTGATGCTGGCGCGCAGGCCCACCTTGCCGTGGATGGCCGGGGCGGAGAGGCCCTTGAAGCCCTTCTCGAGCACGAAGCCGCGGATCGCGCCCTCGTCGTCCTTGGCCCAGACGACGAAGACGTCGGCGATCGGGCTGTTGGTGATCCACATCTTGCTGCCCGACAGCGAGTAGCCGCCCGCCACCTTGCGGGCGCGCGTGACCATGCCGCCCGGGTCGGAGCCGTGGTTGGGCTCGGTCAGGCCGAAGCAGCCGATCCACTCGCCGCGCGCCAGCTTGGGCAGGTACTTCTGCTTCTGTGCCTCGGTGCCGAACTCGTTGATCGGCACCATCACCAGCGAGCTCTGCACACTCATCATCGAGCGGTAGCCCGAGTCGACGCGCTCGACCTCGCGCGCCACCAGGCCGTAGCAGACGTACTTCAGGCCCGCGCCGCCGTACTGCTCGGGGATGGTGGCGCCGAGCAGGCCGAGCGCACCCATCTCGCGGAAGATGCCCGCGTCGGTCTTCTCCTGGCGGAAGGCTTCCAGCACGCGCGGCGCCAGGCGCTCCTGGCAGTAGGCATGAGCGGCGTCGCGCACCTGGCGCTCGTTGTCGCCGAGTTGCCCATCGAGCAGCAACGGGTCGTCCCAGTGGAAGGTGCTTGTCTTGTGCGATGCAGTCATTCGTGGCGCTCGAAGGGGCTGTAGGTTTCGGCACTCTATGAGCGCGGTCGAGGCAGGGCAAGCGATGAATCTGCACGAACCTGTGCGTGGAATGCACAATAGGGCGGTGCGACGCAAGATCCCCTCCACCGCAGCGCTGACCGCCTTCGACGCCGCGGCGCGCCACCAGAGCTACACCAAGGCGGCCGACGAACTGGCCGTGACGCAGAGCGCGGTGTGCCGCCAGATCGCCGGCCTGGAAGACTTTCTCGGCGTGCGCCTGTTCCGCCGCAACCGGCGCGGCGTGATGCTCACCGAGGCCGGGCTCGCCTACAGCCGCACGGTGGCGGCGCGGCTCGACGACGTGGAGCGCGACACGCTGGCGCTGATGGCGCGTGGCGGCGAGGGCGGCACGCTGGAGCTGGCCGTGGTGCCGACCTTCGGCACCAAGTGGCTGCTGCCGCGCCTGCCGCTGTTCGCGCAGCGCCATCCGGGCATCCACGTCAACCTCACCAGCCGCACGCAGGCCTTCCTCTTCGAGGGCACGGCCCTGGACGCCGCCATCCAGGCCGTGGAGGCGAACTGGGCCGGCACCGAGGGCGTATTCCTCCTGCACGAGGAACTGGCGGCCGTGTGCAGCCCCAAGCTCATTGCGCCCAAGGCCGCGCTGGGCAAGGCCGACTGGCGCCGCCACACGCTGTTGCAGATGAGCACGCGGCCCTACGTGTGGCGGCAGTGGTTCGCTTCCTTGGGGCTGGAGGTCGAAGGCGATCTGGCCGGCCCGCGCATGGAGTTGTTCTCGATGCTCGGCGAGGCAGCCATCCATGGCATGGGCGTCGCCCTGATCCCGCCCTTCCTCGTCGAGGACGAGTTGCGCCGCGGCCTGCTCGTCAAGGCGTCGGCGCATACGCTACCCAGCGATCGCAGCTACCGGCTCATCTACCCGGAGGGCAAGGCCGAGACGCCGGCGCTGGCCGCGTTCCGCGCCTGGATCGTCGAGCAGGCGGCGCCGGGCAGGTAGTTCGACTCCGACGCGCAGGACTGCTGCGTGTCAGGCACTGGTCAGTGGCGCGCCCACTGTCCGCACGGCCGAATGGCTGCCTGGTGCCAATCAGCGTGAGCAGGGTCGCCAGTGCCCAATGATCGCAACCGCCGCGCAGCGGTCTCGCTTCAGGCAAGCTCGACAGGCGGCATCTACTTCACACTGCTTGGCTTGGACACCTTCGGCGCCGTGGAGTGCGCCTGCTGAGTTCGTCCTCGATCTTCTTCAGTTCGGTGGAGATGGTGTCGGCAATCATTTCGCTGCGGCACACCATGAAGATCCAACCGAGCGCCGCGAAAAGGCCGACGGCGAACAGGGCCAGGAGGCCCCACTCGAAGAGTCCAAGGATGGACACGCCCGCGACGCTGCCGCTGCTGAGCGCCTTGTCGCTGTTGCCCACGATCCCCACGGTTGCGGCGAAAAGGCCGAGCTGCAGTGCTGCCATCGGAACCTCCTGTGACCAAGCGACCCTGGCGCCGCAGAATGATCGGGAATGAGCGCTGGTTCAGCTACGAGCCTCACCCATGTTCCATCCTGGCGTTCAAGACTGGCCGCCGACAGTCGGATCCGGCAACGCGTGCAGGGATCGGGGCCATGGGCCGAGAATACGTGGCCCGGCTGCACAGCCCCGATGACCGACCTGCTTCGTTCCGATGCCTGACATCCCTGAGATTCCCGAGACTGCTCCGGGCGCTACGCCCGATGCGACGCTTGGCGCGCCGACGTCGCGGCCCGAACCCAGCGTGGCCGACACCGCGCGCCTGCTGGCCGAGCACTTCCCGGCGCTGTTCGGTGCGGGCGTGATCAAGCCGATCAAGCTTCGCATCCAGGCCGACATTCACCAACGTGCGCCAGGCGTCTTCACCAAGAAGGCCCTCTCGATCTTCCTGCAGCGCCACACCACCGGGACCGCCTACCTGCGGGCCCTGGTGGCCGCGGGCGCGACACGCATCGACCTCGACGGCCAGCCGGTCGGCGAAATCACCGCCGAACACCGCGATGCTGCAGGCGTGGAACTCGAGCGGCGCCGTGCCATCGTCGAAGCCAAGAAACACGCGGGGCGCGAGGCGGCCCGGGCTTCGCGTCATGACGCCCGAGCGCTGCGGCCACCCCGACCGCCCCAACCTGGCGTACAACGAGGCCCCGGCCGGCCCGGCGATGCTGGCTCGGGTGCATCACCGCGCTCGCGCAAGCCCCTGCCGGATCGGAAGCTTGCTCGTGCACATGAGCAAGAGCCCGCGCACGCACCGGCCCTGCCGCTGACACCCGAGCAGGCTGCCGAGGCCGAGGCTCGCCAGCAACGCGCATTGCTGCTGCGCAGCTTCGAGCAGAGCCCATTGTCGAATGCAAACTTTGCGGCCTTGAAGGGACTGAGCGAGGGAACCCTGGACGCGCTTCTGACCCTGGCGCGGCAGGAACGCGGCTCACGGTGATGGCCCCACCGCCGCAGGTACCGGGCCCATCACCTTCCAAACCTCCATCGGCAGGTGCAGCGAAACTTGCCTGAGTCTCCGGGGGGCATTCGCGCTCTACCTCAAACTGGCTGGCGCCGCGACCGAAGGCGTCGAGTGCCGCAAGGACAAGGACGTGATCGACGAGACGCCCGCGGCCTACAAGGACATCGACGCCGTGATGGAAGCGCAGCGCGACCTGGTGGACGTGGTGCACACGTTGAAGCAGGTGGTGTGCGTGAAGGGGTGAGCGACAGCTCGGCCAGTGCGGGGCGTTCGCCGGGGGCCGGGCGCCCCGTTTCGCGCTTGACGCTGCCGCGGCCGGCGGGAACGGCCGCCCAGGTCGAATCCGGCACCGTGATCTCTACCGGGCAGCAGTTCGTCGGCAGCCCGGCGTGGTCTGAGCTCGTGCTTCGTTGCTCTTGGCCACTCAATGGCTAAAATGGCCAATCACTTTCGGAGCCCCGCCATGCGCGTCACTGCCACCGAAGCCAAGAACCGCTTTGGCAGCCTCTGTGCCCAGGCCAAGCGCGAACCGGTGTTCGTGGAAAAGGCTGGGCAGATCGACACAGTGATCCTCTCGGCCGAGCACTATCAGGCCCTGCAGGCCAGGCACGACAAGGCCAGCCGCGCAGCGCGCAGGAAGGCGTTCGAAGCCGAATTCGGCGACTGGATTGCCGCCCAGAACGCCCGCTTCGAAACGCACGGCATTCCCGGTGCCGACTTGCGCCCGTGGTGAGCAGCCGATGGCCCAGTACGACGTCTACGCGAACCCGAGCAGCAGTGCGGCCGATGGCATTCCTTACGTGGTCGTGATCCAGAGCGACCTGCTCGATGCCCTGGCCACGCGGCTGACCATGCCGCTGGCGGTACTCGACGTCGCGACCAAGGTGCCGACCGCACTGTGTCCGGTCATCACGGTCAAGGGCAAGCGCCTGCATGCGCTTGCGCACTATGCCGCGCCCTTGCCTGCGAAGGTCTTGCGGCGATCGGTGGACAACGTGGCTGCACAGGCCAGCGCGCTGGTCTCGGCAATGGACGCGGTGCTGTCGGGCATCTAGTTCGTGCGGACGCCTTCCCGGCTTCTGAACAAGTCGGAAGCCACGCATGAACCTGAGCCGTCATCAGTCACCATCGCCCACACCGCCAGCCAAGTGAGCACCCGGAGCATGCAGCCCACGTCTTGCTACTTGCCGTCCGGGAGAGTGGTCAGGAGCTGGCGAACGACTTCCTTCCATCGGTGACGGCTATGCGGCTCTCCCTCCTTGAAAGATCACCGTCGTGCTGAAGAGCTAGAGCGGCGCGCCTCTGGCGCTCGAAAGTTGCACGTACGCCTGCGCAGCGTCATCGCCGTCCGAGCCTTGTTGTTGTTCGTCGAAGCCCAGGTCCCGCCGCATGGCGGAAGACAGCTTCGTCGCTTGAAGCATGCACTCCCCGAGCGCCGATGCAATCTGCTTCTGGGCCTCGTCGCGTGCCTGGCCGAGCGTCGCCAGCGCCTTCGATCGCGCGGCGTGCAGTGAATCCTGGCGCTCGCGAAGTTCGGCAAGTTGCTGGGTCAGCGCGGGCAGTTCGTCGAGTCCCTCCGGGTTGACGATTCCCCCGAGCTGTTGGCCGCGAATGTTGGACAGGCGCTTGCCGACCTCCTCGAGGTCTTCCGCCACATTGCGACAGGCGCGCTCCGAGCCTTCGAGCTCGAGACTGGCCTGCGCCACCGGCAGATGCGCGCCGACCACAACCCGTCCTGCGTCGTGGTACGCCTGCGCGACGGCCTGGGCGATCGGACGTGATCGGCTGTCGCCAACGAGCTCGATCCGGCCGAGCTCGAGAAACAGGTCGTCGGCCAACCCGGTCGGAACCGACTCCATCATCGGCACCTGGGCGAATCGCGCATGGGTTCGAGCGAGCTGCGACGCAACCGCGAAGTACACCTCTCGCCTCATCGAGTGCGTTCGCTCCAGCGCCTTCTCCGTCGCGGCCTCGGCGAGCTCGATGCCGAGCTTCGAGCTGTCGTGATCCAGCTGCTCGGTCAGCCGATCTCGCTCGGCTTCCAGCTGCAGCCGCAAGCGCTCGGCCTGGCCACGATTGGCCCACCACGCGACGACAGCTGCACCGACGATGCCCACCCAGGCCGCGGCGGGGATGCGCCCAATCTGCTCGGCGATGAACGAGACGAAGTCTTGGGCCTGCTGCAAGTCGAGGGGTGAGTTCATGCTGCTCCCATGGGCTACCGAGCCGGGAGTGCAGATTCTGCGCGAAGCGGCCAGTACCGACGACAAGCTCCTGCGCTGATCAGACCCAACTGGCCCGGTAGTCCTGCGCGTACTGCTCGATCGTGCGCGGCGGCTGGCCGGTGACCTGGAGCACGGCGTCGGTGGTGCGCTCGGCGTAGCCGGCCTTGAAGTAGCCCAGGATCAGCACCAGGAACTCCGCGTAGTCCCTGGGCAGGCCGGCCCCCTGCAGCCCTTGCAGCATGGCCTCGGGCGTGATGTCGGTGAAGACTATCGTCTTGCCGGTGGCTCGCGTCAGGATGGCCGCCACTTCGGCATGGTCGAGCGCGCGCGGGCCGGTGAGGTCGAAGTCGCGGTTGGCCAAGGCCTCGCTCGTCAGCAGCCGGGCGGCCACGAGCGCGATGTCGCGCGCGTCGATGAAGCTGCCCTTGGCGGCGCCCACCGGCAGGAAGATCTGGCCGGCCGTCTGGATGCCGTGCAGCCAGAAGGTGTTGAAGTTCTGCATGAACCAGTTCGGCCGGATGATGTTGTAGGCCAGGCCCGAGGCTTCCAGCCGGCGTTCGGCCTTGCGCATCGGCGCGTTCTCGTCGGCGTTGGCACCCATGGCCGTCATCAGCACGACCTTCTTCAGGCCGCGCGCCTTCGCTTCGTCGATCAGCGGGGCCAGCAGCGCTTCCTGGTCGGCATGCCCGGGCGGCGCCAGGAAGAAGGCGCGATCGATGCCGTCGAACGCCGCCTTCAGGCCGGCCCGGCTGACGAGATCCAGCTGCACCTGATCGGCGGCGCCGGGCTTGCGGCTGGTGGCCTTGACGACCGTCTCGCCCTGGGCGGCGAGCAGGCGGGAGAGTTCGGAACCGACGGTGCCGCTGGCGCCGACGACGAGGATGCGAGACATGGAATGCTCCGGGCTTGGGGTTGCGATGGTCGGCATCTTGCCGGCCCTTGCGTGAACGCGTAATGGACATGAGTTCGCATTTCATGTCCAATCGTCCACCATGGATCTGCTTTCGGACATCCTCCAGGATGCCGGCCTTCGCCGCCGGGTGCTGGGCCTGCGCGCCATTCCGGCCGACGTGGCGCTGCGCTTCCCCTGCGACAAGAGCATCGGCCTGCACGTGGTCGTGCAGGGGCCGGTGCACGTGCACGCGCCCACGCTGGCCGAGCCGCTGGCGCTGGCCACCGGCGACGTCGCCGTCATGGCGCGCGGCTGCGACCATGCGCTGAGCGTCGGCCCCCGCCTGGCCGGCCTGCGGCCGCAGACCATCACGCATGAACTCGGGCCCATCGCGGCCGGCACCAGCGTCGTGGTGGGTGGCGCCTACCAGCTGTGGAATGCGCCGCTGCATCCCTTCTTCGCCGAGCTGCCACCCTGGACGGTGCTGCGCGCCGACGCGCGCCCGCGTCTGGGCCCGCTGGCGCTGGCCGCGGGGCTGATGGAGCAGGAAATCCGCGCCGCCGAGCCGGGCACCGACACCATCGTTCAGGCCTTGCTCGACATGGTGTTCACCTATGCGCTGCGCGAGATCGCGGCCGAGCGCGGCCAGGCCGGCCACGGCTGGAGCCACGCCGTGCGCGACCCGCAGGTGCGGCGCGCGCTCACGCTGATGCACGAGCGCAGCGCGCACCCGTGGACGCTGGATGAACTGGCGCAGCACGCGGGCCTGTCGCGTACCGCGCTGGCCGAGCGCTTCCGTGAGGCCATGGGCGACACGCCGCTGAACCACCTGCGCGTGCTTCGCATGCAGCGCGCCATGCGCTTGCTGGCCGAGACCGACCACAAGCTGGAGGCGGTGGCCGCCGAGGTGGGCTACCAGGATGCCTTCAGCTTCTCCAAGGTCTTCAAGCGCACGGTGGGCGTGTCACCCAAGGCGTTCCGCCAGCGCGATGCCGCCGACAAGACGCACCCCTGGCGCCTGAGTGCGGGTTAGATGAGCTCAGACGCGCGCAGCGCTCACTGCGCCAGGAACAGCGCCGGATCGACCGGCGTCGCGTTCAGATAGACGCTGAAGTGCAGATGCGCACCGGTCACGCGGCCGGTCGCACCGACCCGGCCGATCTGCGCGCCGGCGCCGACGTTCGCGCCGACGCTGGTCTCGATCGCCGAAAGGTGGCAGTACAGCGTCAGGAACCCCTGACCGTGGTCGACGATCACGGTGTTGCCGTTGAAGAAGTAGTCGCCGGTGTCGGCCACCGTACCGGCAGCAGCGGCGACGACCGGCGTGCCTGCCGGCGCGGCGATGTCCATCCCGCTGTGCGGATTGCGCTTCTCGCCGTTGAAGATGCGGCGCAGGCCGAACGACGACGAGTGCGGCCCCTCGGTCGGGCTCGCGAGTAGCAGGGTGGCCGGTTCGCGCGACGCCGTGAAGCGGCTCGACACATCGGCGAGGTGGACGCGCTCGCGTTCGTAGCGCGCCATGTCCTGCGGCGACAGCTCGACGTGCCGGCGCGGGACCTTCAGCCGCTGCTCGGCGTAGCGCTTGGGCTCCAGCGCGAGCGCGATCTCGCGCACCGGGCCTTCGCCGGCGAGCACGCTGAGCGTCTGCCGACGCTGCGGATCTGCAGCGAGCCCGATGCCGACGACGGCGATCCAGAATCCCGGTCGTTCGGGCTTGGGCAGTACCATCACGCGGCGGCCATCGAACCTTGCCGACGGGCGCAGCGCGGCGGCGCCGAGTTCGACGATCGCGACGCCTCCCGGCACCGCGGCAGCGTGTGGCAGCGTTGCCGCTGACGCGCGTGCGAACCATGGTGCAGCGAGTCCGGCTGCGAGCGAGGTGAGAGCGAGGCGACGCTGCACGATGATCGCTATCGTAGTCGCGCTGTGCCGCGATGGCGCTCGCACCGCACCAAGGCTCAATCGATGTTTGCGACTGTATTTGCGCGGAACAACAAGCTGTTGTCTGGATTGAAGCCCGTCGTTCTCTCCAACTGGCACGACACCTGATTGCGGCAAGCCGCCCGAACATTCACACTCGGGCGCCGCCAGCTTCGTTCAGCTCAAAGTCACCGTGTCCTCCGCCGTGAAGATCTTCCAGGGCCGCTTCGGCCGTGTCGCCCTGCTCGACATGGACGCGCCGCTGGTCGGTCATGCCCATCACCACTGTCACATCCTGATCAAGGCCGGCGGCGCGGACAGTGCGTTCAGCGTGCGCGGCGAACGCGCGCCGCTCACGGACGAATCGGCCGTGCTGGTCAATGCCTGGGAGCATCATGCCTACGAGCACGACGCGGCACCGGGCCAGCGCACGCTGATCCTTGCGCTCTACATCGAGCCGAGCTGGCTGGCGGATCTGCAGCGATCACTCGCGTTGGCAGCGCATCCGCGCTTCTTTCCGCAGAAGTGCGTGGCGATCACGCCGCAGACCAAGCGCATTGCCGAGGAGTTCGTGCTCGAGATGTGGTGGGCCGACGAGGTATCTCCCGCGCGCATGGAGGAACTGCTCTTCAACCTCATCATCGCCATCATCGAGAGCTACTCCGGCTGGCGCGACCTGGCCGCCCTCCTGCGCGCCAAGCCGCCCGTGGCGATGGACCCTCGGGTTCGCCGGGCGATCGCGCTGATGCGCGAAGACATCGCGCATGAGCTCGACGTCGATGCCCTGGCCGAGCGCAGCGGGCTGTCGCGCGCGCATTTCTTTGCGCTGTTCCAGCGCGATACGCAGGTCACCCCGCTGGTGTACGCGAACGTCCTGCGCTTCGAGGCAGCCGTGCAACGCTTGTCCAAAGGTCAGGAACCGGTGAGCGCGGTCGCGCACGAGCTCGGTTTTTCTGCGCCGGGGCACTTCGCGCGCTTTTTCCGGCAGCACCTGGGCATCACCCCGACCGATTACCGCCGCGCGGTCAATCTCTTCGAGCCACCCGAGAACGCAATTCCGGGGCAGCCGCCGGTGATCTGATGTCGCAACGGGCCCTCGCGGGCCCGTTGTTCCGAGTGCCGGACACTGCCGTTGCTGCAGAGCAGCACGAAAGTCGCCGGACTTTTCGGCCAGCGATCGGACGATCTGGATCTTTGCCGGACGCTTGCGTTCACGCCTGCCTGCCGCGCCTGTCGACACTGCGTCCCACCGCAGAACGACAAGCAGGAGACAGGCTTGCACAGCGACCCGGGCCTCGCCGAGGCCCTGACCCCACGCCACCTCGGGCAAGCGATCGAGCGCCATGAAGACGCTGCGCTGCTGACGGGCCGCGGCCGCTTTGCGGACGATCTCGGCGAGCCTCCCGGCACGCTGCAGGCCGCCGTGCTGCGCAGCCCGCACGCGCACGCCGACGTGCTGGCGGTCGATGCATCGGCCGCGCTGGCGATGCCGGGTGTGCGCGCGGTGCTGACCGGCGAGGACGTGAAGCGCTGGTCGCAGCCCTTCGTCGTCGGCGTCAAGGCGCCGATGCAGCACTGGGCGCTGGCGGTGGACCGCGTGCGCTACAGCGGCGAGCCGGTCGCGGTGGTGATTGCCGAAGACCGCTACCAGGCGGAGGATGCGCTCGACGCCATCCGCGTCGAGTACCGCCCGCTGCGCGCGACAGTCGACATCGCCGAGGCCAGCGAAGCCGGCGCGCCGCTGCTGCACGAGGCAGTGGGCAGCAACGTGGTCAACGAGCGCCACTTCCGCTACGGCGATCCGCAGCAGGCCTTCGCGAACGCGGCGCGCCGCGTGGCGCTCACCGTGCACTACCCGCGCAACAGTTGCACGCCGATGGAGTGCGGCGTCGTGGTGGCCGAGCACCAGGCCGAGGCCGACGACGGCCATGCCTACGAGGTGCTGTCCAACTTCATGGGGCCGTTCTCGCTGCATTCGGTGATGTCGCTGGCCCTCGGCGTGCCGGCCAACAAGCTGCGCCACCGCGTTCCGCGCGACAGCGGCGGCAGCTTCGGCGTCAAGCAGTCGGTGCTGCCCTACGTGGTGCTGATGTGCCTGGCCTCGCGCAAGGCCAATGCGCCGGTGAAGTGGGTCGAGGACCGGCTCGAACACCTCGGCGCCGCCACCTCGGCCACCGCGCGGCTGACCCACATCGCGGCCGCCCTCGATGCCAACGGCCGCATCACGGCGCTCGACTGGGACCAGCGCGACGACGTCGGCGCCTACCTGCGTGCGCCGGAGCCGGCGACCTTCTACCGCATGCACGGCGCGCTCAGCGGCGCCTACGACATCCCGAATATCGCCGTGCGCAACCGCGTGGTCGTCACGAACAAGACGCCCACTGGCCTGGTGCGTGGCTTCGGCGGCCCGCAGGTGTACTACGCGCTCGAGCGGCTGATGGACCGCATCGCCGTCGAGCTGGGCGTTGACCCGGTCGCGCTGCGCCTGCGCCACTACGTGCAGCCGCAGCAGTTCCCCTACACCGCGGCCGCCGGCGCGGTGCTCGACTCGGGCGACTACCCGCGCCTGACCGAGATGGCGATGGCCGCCGCGCGCGAACAGGGCCTGTGGCAGCGCCAGGCTGCGGCGCGCGCGGCCGGCAGGCTGTACGGCATCGGAGTCGCCGCGATCGTCGAGCCCTCGGTGTCGAACATGGGCTACATCAGCACCGTGCTCACGCCCGAGCAGCGCGCCAAGGCCGGGCCGAAGAACGGCGCGATAGCCAGCGCCACCGTGGCCATCGACCTGCTCGGCGGCGTCAACGTGGTGGTGGCCTCGGCGCCGGCAGGCCAGGGCCACATGACGGTGTGCGCCCAGGTGGTGGCCGACGTGTTCGGGCTGCAGCCCGCGCAGGTGGTGGTGAACGTCGAGTTCGACACCGCCAAGGACGCGTGGAGCGTCGCGGCCGGCAACTACAGCAGCCGTTTCGCCGGCGCCGTGGCCGGCACGGTGCATCTGGCGGCCACGCGGCTGCGCGACAAGCTGGCGCGCATCGCGGCAGCGCAGTTCGGCTGCCCGATGCAACGGGTGCGCTTCGAGGGCGGCCTGATCTTCGATGCGGAGGCGCCCGAGCGCCGCCAGCCCTTCGCGCGCCTGGCGGCCAGTCCGCACTGGGCGCCGGCCCTGCTGCCCGAGGGCGAAGCGCCCGGGCTGCGCGAGACCGCTTTCTGGACTGCGCCGACCCTGGCCGCACCCGACGCACAGGATCGTGTCAACACCTCGGCCGCCTACGGTTTCGTGTTCGACGTCTGCGGCCTCGAGGTCGATCCGGCCACCGGCCGGGTGCGCGTCGACCGCTATGTCACTGGCCACGATGCAGGCAAGCTGCTCAACCCGGCGCTGGCCGACGGCCAGATCCGCGGCGCCTTCGCCCAGGGGCTGGGCGCGGCGCTGATGGAGGAGTTCCGCTACGGCGCCGACGGCAGCTTCCAGAGCGGCACCTTTGCCGACTACCTGGTGCCCACCGCCTGCGAGGTGCCCGACCCGGTGATCGTGCATCTGGAGACGCCGAGCCCGTTCACGCCGCTGGGTGCCAAGGGCCTCGGCGAAGGCAACAACATGAGCACGCCGGTGGTGATCGCGAACGCCTTCGCCGATGCGCTGCGGCCATTGCATGACATCGCCGACGTGCGCTTGCCGCTCACGCCGTCACGGGTGCTTGCCGTCATCGGCGAGGCCGAGCCTGCGCCTCCCGAGGGGCTGGTGCGCAGGGCCGAACCCACCCGATTGGCCGGCGGCCTCGCCCTGCAGGCCAGCGGCAGCGTGGACATCGCCGCATCGCCAGAAAAGGTGTTCGCCGTGCTGCTCGATCCGGTGGCGCTGGCGCGTGTCATCCCCGGATGCCATGCGCTGCAGCGCGATGGCGAACACCGCTACCGTGCCGACGTCACTGTCGGCGTGGGGCTGGTGAAGGCGCGCTACGAGGCGCGCATCGAGCTCTCGGAGATCGACGCGCCGCGCAGCTTGCGCCTGGCCGGTTCAGGACAGTCGTCACTGGGCACCGGGGCCGGCAGTGGCACGGTGCGGCTCGAGGCCACCCCTTCGGGCACGCGCCTGCACTACGACTATGCGGCGCAGGTGGGCGGCAAGGTCGCCGCGGTGGGCAGCCGCATGCTCGAAGGGGCCGCACGCATCGTGCTGGCGCAGCTGTTCGAATCGCTCGGCCGGCAGGCCTCGGGTGGTGCTGCGGCGACTCGCCCGCGCTCCTGGTGGCAGCGCCTGCGGGCCTGGCTCGGAGGCGCGCGATGAAGCCGGCGGCATTCGACTACCAGCGCGTCGAGACGGCGGGCGAAGCCACCGCCGTGCTCGCGCAACTCGGCGACGAAGCGCGCATCCTGGCTGGCGGCCAGTCGCTGATGGCCGTGCTCAACATGCGCCTGGCCCGGCCGCAGCGGCTGGTCGACATCTCGCGATCGACGGCGCTGGCCGGGCTGCGCGTCGACGGCGGCATGCTGCATGTGGGCGCCGCCGTCACCCAGGCGACGCTCGAATGGCGGCCGGGGCTCGCGCAGGACATCCCGTTGCTCGCGCTGGCCTTCCCGCACATCTCGCACTTCCAGATTCGCAACCGTGGCACGGTGGCCGGCAGCATTGCCCATGCCGACCCCTCGGCCGAGCTGCCGCTGGTGCTGCTGGCGCTCGGCGGCGAGGTCTGCCTGCGCAGCGCGCGCGGCGCTCGCCGGGTGGCGGCGCAGGACTTCTTCACCGGCATGCTGCTCACGGCGCGCAAGGCCGACGAACTGGTCGAGGCGGTGCGCTTCCCGCTCGCGCGGGCCGGCCAGGGCCACGGCTTCGAGGAGTTCGCGGTGCGCCATGGCGACTTCGCGATCTGCGCCGTGGCGGCGGTGGCCGATGCGCGGCGGCTGCGCATCGCCGTCGGCGGTGTCGCCGACCGGCCGGTGGCGCGCGATCTGCCGCTGCTCGAGGGCGCAGCCCTCGACGACGCCCTCAACGAACTGGCCTGGTCGCTCGACGTGCGCGACGAGCCGCAGGCCAGCGCAGCGTTGCGGCGCCAACTGGTCCGCCGCCTCGGCCGTCGCGCTGCCGATCGGGCCCTCACCACTCGGAGACCTGCATGACTGTGCTGGATGCACGCGCCGAACATCCGGTGCGCCTCACGCTGAACGGGCGCGAACGCTGCGCCAGTGCATCGCCGCGCCGGCTGCTGTCGGATTTCCTGCGTCACGACCTCGGCGCCACCGGTACCCACGTCGGCTGCGAGCACGGCGTGTGCGGCGCCTGCACGGTGCTGATCGACGGCGTCGCGCAGCGCGCCTGCCTGACGCTGGCGGTGCAGGTCGACGGCCGCGACGTGCGCACGGTGGAGGGCCTGGCCGGCAACGACGCCGTGAATGATGCCCTGCTGGGTGACCTGCAGGCGGCCTTCAAGCGCCACCATGCCTTGCAGTGCGGCTTCTGCACGGCGGGCATCCTGATGTCGTGCGCCGACTGGCTCGCGCGCATCGCCGGCCGCGGCGTGCCGGACGAAGAGCAGGTGCGCGAGATGCTGTCCGGACACCTGTGCCGCTGCACCGGCTACACGCCCATCGTTGCCGCGGTGATGGAGGTGGCGCGTGCGCGCGCTGCCACGGAGGCCACGCATGCTTGACCTCGGGCGCACCTTCCTGCAGAGCGTCGAGCGCAGCCCGCGCCAGGTGGCGATCGTCGACGGCGGCCTGCGCCTGAGCTACCTCGAATGGGCGCGGCGCATCGGCGCGGTGCAGCGCGGGTTGGCCGATGCCGGCCTCGCTCGCGGCGACCACCTGCTGGTGGTGCTGCAGAACCGCTGGGAGATGGCCACGCTGCACTGGGCCTGCCAGTTCGCCGGCATCGTGATGACGCCGCTCAACTGGCGCGCCAAGCCGGAAGAGATCGACTACTGCCTCGTCGATGCCGAGGCGAAGGCGATCGTCTGGGAGCCCGTCGCGGACGCCGCGGTGGCCGCTTCCTGCGCAGCGAGTCAGGCGCTGCGCATCGGGGTGGGCGAGGTGCATGGCGCGACGGTGCGTTTCGAGGACTGGATTGCCGCGGCAGCCGAGCCGGTGCCGCAGGCCGAGGCTTCGGACTGGTCGCTGATGCTCTACACCAGCGGCACCACCGGTAGACCGAAGGGCGTGCCGCGCCGCCAGCGCGCCGAGCGCATCGCCGCGCTGGCGCATGTGGCGCAGAACCGCTATGCGATGGGCGAGTGCACCCTGGGCGTGATGCCGCTGTACCACACGATGGGCGTGCGCTCGCTGTTGTCGCTGGCGCTGATCGATGGCCGCATCGTCTGCCTGCCGCGCTTCGACGCCGCTCGCGCGCTGGAGGCGATCCGCGACGAGCGAGTGACGCACCTTTATCTCGTGCCCACGCTCTACCACGACCTGCTGACGCACCCCGCCTTCGCGAGCACCGACACCCGCAGCGTGCGCAAGCTCGGCTTCGCCGGCGCGCCGATGCACGACGCGCTGCTGCAGCGGCTGCAGGCGGCCTTCGAGCCGGAGCTGTTCGTCAACCACTACGGCAGTTCCGAGATCTACACCTTCTCGATCAACCAGCGCGCGGTCGAGAAGCCGGGTTCCGCGGGGCGTGCCGGCCTCAACACGCGGCTGCGCGTCGTCCGGCTCGAACAGCACGATGCGGCCTGCGTGGTCGCGCCGATGGAAGAGGGCCAGATCATCGCCGAGCTGCGCAGCGACGAGGCCTTCGAGGGTTACCACAAGCGCCCGGACGCGGATGCCCGCAGCCTGCACGGCGGCTGGTACTTCACCGGCGACACCGGCTACGTGGACCACGACGGCGACCTGTTCGTCACCGGCCGTGTCGACGACATGATCATCAGCGGCGGCGAGAACATCTCGCCGGTCGACATCGAGTCGGTGCTGTCGCTGCACCCGGCCGTCGACGAGGTGGCCGTGGCCGGCCTGCACGACGCGCGCTGGGGCCAGAAGGTCGTCGCCTTCGTGAAGACACGCCAGCCGGTGGACGCGCAGGCACTCGACGCGCACTGCCGCGACAGCAATCTCGTCAACTTCAAGCGCCCGCGCGACTACGTCTTCGTGCGCGAGATTCCCAAGAGCCCGGTTGGCAAGGTGCTGCGGCGCAAGTTGCAGTCGGGCGAGTACGAGCCCGTGGACACCACGCTGCCCGCCATCCCACCCGCCTGAGGAGAACTCGTCGCCATGACCGCTCCGCACACGAGCCTGCGAAGCTGGCTCCGCCACCTTGCCGCCAGCGACCGCCTCGCCGCCATCCGGCCCGGCGTGGCACTCGAGCACGAGCTCGCCGCCATCGCCAAACGCCTCGACGGACGGCAGGCGGCGCTCTTCCCACGCCCGGGCGGGCACTCGATCCCGGTGGTCTCGGGCTTCATGTCGCGCCGCGCCTGGATTGCCGAAGCGATGGGCGTGCCGGAGGCTCGCCTGCTCTCGCAGTTCCGCGCTGCGGCCGAAAACCCGCTGCCCTGGCGCGAGGTGGACCCGGCCGCAGCGCCGGTGCAGCAGATCGTGCACCGCTTCGACGGCGGCGCCGCCGACATCCGCACGCTGCTGCCCGTCCCGACGCACAGCGAGCACGACCACGGCGCCTACATCACCGCCGGCCTGGTGATCGCGCGAAACCCCAAGACGGGCGTGCAGAACGTCTCGATCAACCGGATCCAGATCCACGGCCCGGACCGGCTCGGCATCCTGATCCTGCCGCGCCACCTGCATGCCTTCTTCGCCGCCGCGGAGGCGAAGGGCGAGCCGCTGGAGGTGGCGATCGCGATCGGCGTGGACCCGCTGACGGCGCTCGCATCGCAGGCCATCGTCCCGATCGACTGCGACGAGCTGGAGATCGCGGGCGCCCTGCACGGCGCGCCGCTGCCTGTGGCGAAGTGCCTGACCAACGACGTGCGCGTGCCGGCCGAGGCCGAGATCGTCATCGAAGGCCGCCTGCTGCCCCGCGTGCGCGAGCTCGAGGGGCCGTTCGGCGAGTTTCCGAAGTACTACAGCGCCCGCGAGGAACGCGAGGTCATCGCGGTCGACGCGGTGACGCACCGCCGCGATCCGCTCTTCCACACCATCGTGCCGGCCGAGATGGAGCATCTGCTGCTGGGGGCGATCCCGCGCGAAGCCACCATGCTCGCGCACCTGCAGCGCAGCTTCCCGAACGTGACCGACGTGCACCTGACCGTCGGCGGCGTTGCGCGCTACCACCTCGTCGTGCAGCTGAGGAAGACGCGCGAGGGGCAGGCCAAGAACGTGATGCTCGGCGCCTTCGCCGGCCATTACGACATCAAGCAGGTGATCGTGGTCGACGAAGACGTCGACATCCACGACGCCAACGAGGTCGAGTGGGCCGTGTCGACGCGCTTCCAGGCCGACCGCGACCTCGTCGTGATCGCCGGCGCTCAGGGGTCCGCCCTGGATCCGTCGACCACGGTGGGCTTTCCCGGCAACAAGCCCTCGCCCGAGTGGCAGGGCTACGGCGCCAAGATGGGGCTCGATGCGACCAAGCCGCTGACCAGCGCCGAGCATGTCTTCACGCGCGTGCGGATCCCCGGCGAGCGCGAGGTCGACCTCGCCCGGGTCGTGGCCGCGACCGGCGCCGGCGCGCTGGTCGGCACACCGCTGGAGGCCGAGTGAAGCGGCTCATCGTGGCGATCACCGGCGCCAGCGGCGCCATCTACGGCGTGCGCCTGCTGCAGCTGCTGCGCGCCGTTCCCGAGGTGGAGACGCACCTGGTGCTGTCGCAGGCCGGCGGGCTGACCGCCGCACAGGAGCTGGACATGACACGCGGCGACCTGGAGGCGCTGGCCGACGTCGTGCACAACCCGCGCGACATCGGCGCATCGGTGGCCAGCGGATCCTTCGTCACCGACGGCATGGTGGTTGCGCCCTGCTCGATGAAGACGCTGGCCAGCATCGCGCTCGGCCTGGCCGACAACCTCGTCAGCCGCGCCGCCGACGTGGTGCTCAAGGAGCGGCGCCGCCTGGTGCTGCTGGCGCGTGAGACACCGCTGAACCAGGCGCACCTGCGCAACATGCTGGCGGTCACCGAGATGGGCGGCGTGATCTGCCCGCCGGTGCCTGCGTTCTACCAGCGCCCGAGGTCGCTCGACGATGTCGTCGACCACACCTGCGTGCGCGTGCTCGACCTGTTCGGCCTTGCCGACAGTGCGGCCGCCGCTTCCCCCCTCACCGTGCGTCGCTGGCCGGGGCTGGCCCCGGCTTCGGCCGCATGACTCTCGACGAAAAACACCAGGAGACCCACGTGAAGAGCATCGTCATTGCCGCCGCAGCCGCCACCACGCTGCTGGCCAGCCTGCCTGCCACCGCGAAGCTGAACTCTTGCGACGGCCCGATCGTCTTCGGCACCACCCTCAGCGAGACCGGCCCCTTCTCCACGCTGGCCGACCGCTGGCGCAAGATGACCGAGGTCTTCGCCGAGGAGATCAACAAGAGCGGCGGCATCGCGGTGAAGGCCTGCAACAAGAAGCTGCCGCTGCAGTTCGTCATCTACGACGACCAGAGCGTGCCGGCCACGGCCGTGCAGCTCTACGAGAAGATGGCCACGGTCGACAAGGTCGACTTCTTCGTCGGCCCCGACTGGAGCTCGATCGGCGGGCCCGTCCCGCCGATCGCCGACAAGTACCAGATCCCGATGGTGATGGCCAACGTGGCCACGCCCGCGCTCTACGACCGAGGCCTGAAGTACGCCTGGGGCACGCCCTTTCCGGTGGTTCCCAACTGGTCGACGCGCTACTTCGACATGCTGAGCAAGGTCAGCCCGAAGCCGCAATCGATCTACTTCATCACCCACGACAACCCGGTGATGAAGGGGATCACGGCCACCTGGAGCAAGAAGGCCGAGGCGCAAGGCCTGAAGGTGCTCGGCAACGAGACCTTCAGCCCCGAGCTGAAGGACTTCACCGCGCTGATCGCCAAGGTTCGCGCCGCCAAGGCCGACATCGTCTACATCAGTTCCTACGACAACGCCTCGGTGCCGCTGGTGCAGCAGATGCGCCAGCTCAAGGTGCGCGCGATGGACGTGCACCACACCATGCTGACGGGCGCGCTGGCGCGCCAGGTCGGCGCCGACATCGAGGGCATGACCGGTGAGCTGAGCTGGTACCCCGGGGTGAAGGGGGCCTACAGCGAACTGGTCGAGACCGTCATGCAGCGCTCCAACGTCACGATGTTCGACTACATCTGGACGCTCAGCCGGCTGACCTCGTACCTGGCGATGGTGCAGGGCATCGAGAAGGCCGGCGTGGTCGATCGCGAGAAGGTGCGCGAGGCGCTCTTCAAGGCGACGATCAAGAGCCCTGCCGGTGACGTCACCTTCGACGAGCGCGGCTTCCCGAACACGGGCGCCTTCACCGTGCAGATGCAGAACGGGAAGGTGAATGTGGTGTGGCCGCCCGAGATCGCCACCGGCAAGCTGGCCTGGCCTTCGCCGAGCTGGCAGCAGTGAGGCCGAGGCGCGCACATCCGTCATGGAAGTCCTGCTTCAAGTGCTGATCGGCGGCGTGCTGCTCGGCGGGCTCTACGCGCTGGTCGCGTTCGGGCTCTCGCTGATCTACGGCGTCGTCCGCATCCTCAACTTCGCGCACGGCACGCTGCTGGCGGTCTGCGGCGTGGCGGCGAGCATTGCATTCTCGGCCTGGCAGTTGCACCCGGCGCTGATCGCCGCGCTGCTCGCGCCGCTGCTGTTCGCCTTCGCCTGGGCCTACTACCACCTGCTGCTGCGTCCGCTGGCCTCGCGCAATCACTTCGAGGGCACGGTGGGCACGGTGCTGGTCACGGTGGGCACGCTGATGATCTTGTCGGACCTGACCGCCAAGGCGGCCGGCGCGACGCAGCGCAACATCCCGCTGCGCCTGCCGGCGCTGGAGTTCGGCGAGATCGTCGTCTCCAGCACGCAGATGCTGACCCTCGGCGGCATCGTCGTCCTGACGATCGCAATGCATCTGCTGCTCAGGCACACCTGGTTCGGCCGGGCCGTGCGGGCGGTGACGCAGGACGCCGTCGGGGCGCAGATCTGCGGTGTGCGCAGCGTGCACATGAAGGCGCTGACGTTTGCCTTTGGCTCGGCCACGGTCGCGGTGGCGGCGGTGCTGTACGTGCTGTCCTTCCCGGTCGATCCCTACATGGGCTTCGGCCTGACGGTGAAGGCCTTCACGATCATCGTCGTCGGCGGCATCGGCAACCTGCCGGGCGCGCTGCTGGCCGGCGTGTTCCTCGGCGTGGCCGAGGGGCTCACGGGCCTGTACTGGAAGCCCGAGTGGGCGCCGGCGCTGAGCGTGATCGCGATGCTGCTGATCCTGGTCGTCTGGCCCAAGGGGCTGGGGAGGTCGGCATGAAGGCGCTGCATCGTCTGCCCCCCCTGCTGGGATTGGGCCTGGTCGCGGCGCTGCTGGCGCTGCCGTTCAGCGGCAATGCCTACCTGACCACCTTCGCCTTCACGGTGCTGATCGCCTACATCCTCGGCCAGAGCTGGGATTGGGTGGCCGGCGAGATGGGCTACGTCAACCTGGGCCACTATGCCTTCTACGGCATCGGCGCCTATGCCTTTGCCATCGTGCTGGTCGGCGGATCGCCGTTCTGGCTCGCCTTCGTGGCGGCGCTGGGCGTCACGGCCCTTGCCGCGCTACTGCTCGCAGTGCCGCTGTTCCGCCTGCACGGCGACTACTTTGCGTTCGCGTCGCTCGCGCTGCTGCCGCTCCTGGAGGTGCTGGCCTACAACCTGACGCCGATCACGCGAGGCGCCGACGGCATCGTGCTGCCGGTGGCCCAGGTGCTCAAGCCGGCCTATCTCATCGCGCTGGCCGTGTGCGTGATCACCTTTGCCGTCACGCTGCGCATCCACGGCGCCCGCTTCGGCTATGCGCTCAAGAGCATCCGCAACGACGAGCAGGTGGCGGAGACGGTGGGGGTGCGCATCGCGCCGGTCAAGCGGCGCGTGCTGGTTCTTTCCGGCGTGTTCGGTGCAGCGGCGGGGGCTTTGCAGGCCTGGCAGATGAGCTACATCGACCCGGCCACCGTGTTCGGGCTGAACGTCGCACTGGCGCCGATCGCGATGGTGCTGTTCGCCGGTTCCGGGTTGCGCTACGGGCCCCTGGTGGGCGTGCTGCTGCTCGCCTCCATGCAGCAGTGGCTGCTGGTCAGCGTCAAGGGCTTCCAGGCCACGCTGTACGGCGCAACGCTGCTGCTGATCGGACGCTTCATGCCGGGGGGCTTTCTGCGCGCGAAGTGGGTGCGGCGGATCCCGGGGCTGGCGGAGTTCGGCCGCGAGCACCATGAGCACGCGGCGGCCAGCGCGATGCAGGCACCGGCACAAGCAGCCGGCGAGCTTCCGCTGCCGACGCTGCAGGTCGCCGGGGCGCGGCCTCTCATCGAACTGCAGGGCGTGCGCATGCAGTTCGGCGGCAATGTGGCCGTCAACGACGTCAACCTGTCCATCCGCGCCGGCGAGATCGTCGGGCTGATCGGTCCCAACGGGTCGGGCAAGACGACGCTGTTCAACTGCATCTCGCGGGTCTATACACCCACCGCCGGTCGCGTGCTGTTCGACGGGCAAGATCTCGCAGGTCTGGGACGCGATGGCATCGCCCGCCTCGGTGTCGGGCGGACCTACCAGATCCCGCGTCCGTTCTCCGACCTGACGGTGCAGGAGAACATCGCCATCCCCCTGATGTTCGGCGCGAATCCGCTGTCGCCGCGCGATGCCCTGCGCGAGGCGCGCGCCTTCGTCGAGTACGCGGAACTCGGCCCGCGGCTGCACGACCGCGCCGACGCGCTGTCGGTGCAGGAGAAGAAGGCGCTGGAGTTCGCGCGCGCGCTGGCCTGCCGCCCGCGGCTGCTGCTGGTCGACGAGGTGGCCTCGGGGCTGACGCCGGCCGAGGTGAAGCGCTTCGTCGAACACATCCGCCACGTGCGCGACCGCTACGGCATCACCGTGATCTGGGTCGAGCACATCTTCTCCGCCCTGGAGCAGGTGGTCGACCGCGTGATCGCGCTCGAGCAGGGCGTGCTGATCGCCGACGGGCCACTGGATGCCGTGGTCAGGAACGAGCGGGTGCTTGCCACCTACCTGGGCGCAGCCGCGGCCGCCGCCCAGCCGTCGCCGCCGCCGGTGCTGATCGAGGGAGCTGCCTGATGCTGAGCCTCACCCAACTCGCCGTCGACCACGGCAAGCTGCGCGCGCTGTGGGACGTCTCGATGCGTGTCGGGCGTGGCGAGCGCGTCGGACTGCTCGGTGCCAACGGAGCCGGCAAGTCCACGGCCATGGGCGCCATCGTCGGCCTGTACGCCGTGGCCTCCGGCGGCATCGAGTTCGACGGTGCGCCGCTGCTGCGTGCATCGACCTCGCAGACCGTCGCTCGCGGCATCGCGCTGGTGCCGGAAGGCCGGCGCCTGTTCCCCGGCATGACGGTTCTGGAGAACCTGTCCATGGGCGCCTACGCCTCGCCGTCCCGGCGGGCGGTCGACGAACCCCTGGAGCAGGTCTTCGGCCTCTTTCCGATCCTGCGCCAGAAGGCCAGGCAGAACGCCGGCGAGCTCAGCGGCGGGCAGCAGCAGATGGTGGCCATCGGCCGGGCACTGATGTCGCGCCCGCGCCTGCTCCTGCTCGACGAGCCCTTCATCGGCGTGGCGCCTCTGCTGGTCGAAGAGATCCTCGTCGCACTGCGCCGCATTGCAGAGCAGGGCGTGACCATGCTGCTCGTCGAGCAGAACACCCATCGCGCGCTCGACTTCGTCGATCGCGCCTACGTGCTCGAGAACGGACGGACCGTGCTGGAGGGCAGCCGCGAGGCCTTGCTCGGCGACCCGGCCTTTGCCGCCAAGTTCCTGGGCCTCGAGTGAACCCGCAGACACTGCCATGACGAGAGAAGAAGAGATCGTTGCGCGCTCGAACGCGTTTCGCGCGCAGTACCGCGCCGACACGCCGGCCTGGTACCGCGGCGAACTGCATCTGGCCTTCACGCTGGTGTTCACCGTTGGCGTGATCGTCTACTGCGCCGCGCGCCTGCAGCAGCCCTCCTGGCTGGAATGGGTGGGCGTGGTGCTGCCGATGTTCCTGTTCGGCAACTGGGCCGAATGGGCGGCGCACCGCTACCTGCTGCACAGCCCGAGGAGCCTGCTGAAGTCGGCCTACAAGCGCCACGTCAACACGCACCACCAGTTCTTCTCGCACAGGACGCTGGACTACCACGGTCATCGCGATTGGCGCGCGCTGCTGTTCCCCCCGTTCGCCCCGGTGCTGTTCGTGCTGGCGGCGCTACCGCCTGCCCTGCTGCTGGGCGCGGTGTGGACGCCCAACACCGGCTACATCGCGATGCTGACCATGGCCGCGTACTTCCTGATGTACGAGGGGCTGCACACGCTGTCCCACATCGAGCACCCGCTGCTCGATCGCCTGCCGCTCGTCAACACCGTGCGGCGCATGCACGTGCTGCACCACAACCCGGACTTCATGCACACCCGCAACTTCAATCTCACCTTTCCGATCTGCGATGCGCTGTTCGGCACCAGCGACCTGGACAAGGGCGTGATAGCCACGCTTTTCAACGGCATGTCCGACGTCGCCCGCAAGCCCGAGGACCGCGCCCGTGTCGAGGCGCAACAACAAGAACGCGGCCGCGCTGCCGCCAGGAGCCTGTGATGCCTCCCGTTTCCGAAGCCCGGCTGGCAGGCCGGACCGCCATCGTCACCGGCGCCGCTCAGGGCATCGGGGCACGCTACGCCGCGGCGCTGGCCGCCGCGGGCGCTACCGTGGCCTGCTGCGACGTGCTCGATGCCGAGCCGGTGGCAGCACGCATTCGTGATGCCGGGGGGCGCGCGATCGCACTGCGCGTCGACGTCACGTCACCCGAATCGGCGCGCGCAATGGCGGCAGCCACGCTCGAGGCCTTCGGTCGCATCGACGTGCTGGTCAACAACGCCGGACTGTTTGCCAACCTGGCCATGAAGCCGTTCGACCAGATCGACGCCGGCGAATGGGACCGGGTGATGGCGGTCAACGTGCGAGGCAGCTTCGAGTGTGCCAAGGCGGTCGCACCGCAGATGCGCGCGCAGGGCTACGGCAAGATCGTCAACATCGGATCGGGCACCGTGTTCAAGGGCGCCCCGATGCTGCTGCACTACGTGGCCTCCAAGGGTGCCGTGACCGCCATGACCCGTGCGCTGGCACGCGAGCTCGGCGATGCCGGCATCCGCGTCAACACGCTGTCGCCGGGGCTGACCGCCAGCGAGAACACGCTGGCCAATCCGGCGTGGCAGGGCGCGGTGAGCGCCAACAACATCGCCAGCCGCGCGATCAAGCGCGAGGTCACCCCCGAGGACTTGTGCGGCACGCTGGTCTATC
>WBZV01000261.1_pt1 | contig 34874 bp, 24 predicted proteins | sample 5204221 | NCBI WGS metagenome assembly WBZV01 (sample SAMN12344360, study PRJNA552823) | activated sludge metagenome | biome: Activated sludge suspended growth; feature: Nitrification reactor; material: Wastewater; isolation source: activated sludge from nitrification reactor of wastewater...
CACCCCGACGGCGACGAACACGGACGAGCCGACGGCGACCCCGACGGACACCCCGACGGACGAGCCGACCGCAACCCCGACGGACACCCCGACGGACGAGCCGACGGCGACCCCCACCGCAACCCCCTTGCCCAGCCTCAGCCTCGGCAACCTGGTCTTCAAGGACCTGGACAACGACGGGTTCTACGAGCCGGGCGATGGCGAGTTCGGCATCGACGGGGTCAAGCTCAACCTCTACGTGGACGACGGCGACGGCCTGCTGGACGCCGGCGACGGCTCCCCGATCGACATGGTCACCACGGCCGGCGGCGGCGCCTACAGCTTCGACGGCCTGGCGCCCGGCGACTACCTGGTGGAGGTGGACCCGTCGAACTTCGCTTCCGGCGGCGCCTTGGAGAACATGCCGACCAGCACGGGGAACGACCCGGCGCCGGATCCGGACGACGACGTCAACCACGACGACAACGGGGCCGACACGGCCGGTTTCGGCGTGGCGGCGCAGGCGGTGACCCTGACCGTGGACGGCGAGCCGACGAACGACGGGGACACCGACCCCAACACCAACCTGGCGCTGGACTTCGGCTTCGTCAACCCGCCGACGCCCACGCCCACGGCGACGAGCACGGATGAGCCGACGGCCACGCCCACCGACACGCCCACGGACGAGCCCACGGCCACGCCCACGGACGAGCCGACGGCGACCCCCACCGACACCCCGGAGCCCTCGCCGACGCCGACCAACGCGCCGGACCTCAGCCTGGGGAACCTCGTCTTCAAGGACCTGGACAACGACGGCCTGTACGAGCCGGGAGCCGGCGAGTTCGGCATCAACGCGGTGCTGGTCAACCTCTACCTGGACGACGGCGATGGCACGCTCGATGCCGGCGACACCCTGGTGGCGTCGCAGTCCACCGTCGGCGGCGGCTCCTACGGCTTCGGCGGCCTGAACCCGGGCGACTACATCGTCGAGGTGGCGGCGGCCAACTTCCTGGCCGGCGGCGCCCTCGAGGGGATGCCGTCTACCACGGGCAACGACCCGGCGCCGGACCCGGACGACGACGTGAACAACGACGACAACGGCACGCCGGTGGCGGGATTCGGCGTGGCGTCGCAGGCCATCACCCTGGCCGGCGGGGCCGAGCCGGTGAACGACGGCGATGCCGATCCGAACAGCAACCTGACGGTGGACTTCGGCTTCTGGCAGCCGCTCTGCCTGGGCAACCAGGTCTTCAAGGACCTGGACGACGACGGGATCTTCGAGCCGGGAGCCGGCGAGGCAGGCATCGACGGGGTCAAGCTCAACCTGTACCTCGACGATGGCGACGGAGTCCTGGGCGCGGGCGACGGGGCTCCCATCGCGATGGCCACGACGGCCGGCGGCGGGCTCTACAGCTTCGAGAACCTGACGCCGGGCAGCTACATCGTGGCGGTGGACCCGTCGGCCTTTGCCGCGGGCGGGCCGCTGGAAGGCATGCCGACCAGCACGGGCAACGACCCGGCGCCGGACCCGGACAACGACGTGGACAACGATGACAACGGTTACGACGTCTCGCTCGGCGCCATCCTGGTGGTGGCCACCCAGGCGCTGACGCTGGAGGTGGGCGGCGAGCCCGACAAGCCGGTGGACGGGGACGGGGTGCACTGCAACCAGACCCTGGACCTGGGCTTCGTCAACCCGCCGACGCCCACGCCGACCCCCACCGACACCCCCACGGCCACGCCGACCCCGACGGACACGCCGCAGCCGCAGCTGCTCTGCCTGGGCGACCTGGTCTTCTTCGACCTGGACAACGACGGCGTCTATGAGCCGGCGAGCAGCGAGTTCCCGATCGCCGGCGTGCTGCTGAACCTGTACCAGGACGACGGCGACGGCGTCTTCGATGCCGGCGACGGTGCGCCGATCGACAGCACGACGACGGCCGGCGGCGGTCTCTACGAGTTCTGCAACCTGCAGCCGGGCGACTACATCGTGGCCATCGCCGCCGGCAACTTCGCGCCGGGCGAGGTGCTGGACGGGCTGCAGAGTTCGTCGGGCAACGACATCGCCGGCATGGCGCCGGACCCGGACGACGATACGAACAACGATGACAACGGGACCCCGCAGGTGACGGGCGACGTGGCCTCCAAGGCCGTGACGCTCGCCGCCGGCGCCGAGCCGGACACGGCCGTGGACGGCGACGGGCCGAACAGCAACCACACGGTGGACTTCGGCCTGATCAAGCCCGCCCCGCCCACCGGCCTGCTCTTCGGCGGGCTCACGGTGGCGGCGCAGGGCGACGGCAAGTCGGTGGCCATCCGCTGGCAGACGAAGATGGAGGAAGACCTCCTGGGCTTCCGCGTCGAGCGGGCCAACTTCACCAGCGGCCCCTGGACGGCCGTCGGCGGCGGCAAGCTGATCGCTGCCAAGGACGCCCGGGCGGGCGCCGCCTACGCGGTGACCGACCGGCCGGGGACCATCGGTCGCTTCTACTACCGCGTGGTGGCCGTGTCCGCCGACGGCGCGGAGACCCGCTTCGGGCCCGCGGGCATCACCCTTGGGCGGTGGCTGCCGGTGGTCCGCGCGGTGCGGCTCTTCCTGCCGGCCCTCAGCCGGCCCTGATCCTTCGCCGACGGGGCGGGCGCAGCCGCTGCGCCCGCCCCGCCTCGTTCGATGCTGAGCCCCCTTCCTCCCGCCGGTTCACGGAGGAAGGGGGCCTTCATCGTCCTTCCGCTGGAGCCCACCATGCCGCCTGTCCCCCCGCCCTCCAGCCGTTCGAACGGGACCGTGGGGCGGTTCCTCCTGGTCCTGTTCCTCTCGGTTCTGGCCCCTTCCTGGGTGTTCCTGGACTGGCGGGTGGACGCGTCCAGCACGCCACCGGATGCTCCCCGGCCCACGTCCCTCGTCGCCACCGGCGCCCGTAGCCAGAGCGGCTACCAAGACCCGGGGCCGATGGAGTTGGGCGATCGGGTTTGGTATGAGATTGACTATAACGGTCTACAGAACGAGGGAGAAGGGGTCATCCGCGACGTCCGCCTGCAGCTATGGTGCGGGACGCCCCTCCAACAACTGGCGGTGGCGGTCATCGATTCGGACGGACATTACCGCTTCGTCGACAGCCTGGAGCCCGACCCCGACCCGGCGGACGCCACGGGCGAGGTGGCGGGCGGCATCCCGCGGGCCACGGCCTGCGAGATCCGGATGCCCTTGGTGCAGGACGGGCTACACCTGCACCTGACCCTCGCCGATGCCCCCCAGCCGGCCAACGGCGGCCTGCCGGCCACCGACAACCACCCGCTGACCGACATCGCGGACTCGGACGCCGTGGTCGACGGGCCGGACGGCGTGATCCGCTTCACGACGGCGGGGACAGGGAGTGCCAACCTGGGCCTGGACATCGGCCTCATCGGCGCCGCCACCTCCACCCACACGCCTTCGGCGACCTCCAGCCCCACCGACACGGCCACGCCCACCTCCAGCCCAACCGTCACCCCGACCCCGACCAACGCTCCCAGCCTCGGCCTCGGCGACCTCGTGTTCTTCGACGAGGATCGCGACGGCCGGTACGAGCCGCTGCTGGGCGAAACGGGGATCAGCGGGGTGTGGCTGTTGCTCTACGCCGACGACGGCGATGGTCTGCTCGACGCCGGCGACGGCCAGCCGCTCAGGGGCACGTTCAGCGGGGCCGGAGGGGCCTACCTCTTTGCGGGGCTACTGCCCGGCAGCTACCTCGTGGAGGTGCCCACCTCCAACTTCGCGGGGCCCGTTTCCGAGCCGCTTCGAGGCCTGTCCTCGAGTTCCGGCAACGGTCCGGCGCCCGATCCGGACAACGACCTGGACGGCGATGACAACGGCGATCCCGTGACCGGCTTCGGTGTGGCGTCGCGCGCGATCACCCTGGCCCTGGGCACCGAGCCGATCGACGACACCGATGCCGACCCCAACAGCAACCGGACCCTGGACTTCGGCTTCATCGTCCCCCCGCCGCCGACTCCCGAACCGACCTCCACCGCACTGACGCTGACGCCGACCCCCTCCGCCACCCCCACCCGGACGCCCACGCCCACTTTCACGCCAGCCTCCGATCCGGAAGGCACCGCCACCGCGACCCGCGCGCCCAGCCCGACGGCCCCCACGCTCTGCCTGGGCGACCTCCTGTTCCTGGATCTGGACATGGATGGCGTTTTCGAACCGGGGGCCGGGGAGTTCGGCATCGACGATGCCCAGCTGCTGCTCTATCGCGACGACGGTGACGGTAGCCTCGATGCCGGCGATGGCCCTGCGATCGCCGCCGCGACCACCGGGGACGGCGGCCGCTACGGCTTCTGCCAGCTGCCGCCCGGGGACTACCTCGTGGCCCTGCCGGCCGCGGGCTTTGCGCCGGGCCACCTCCTGGCCGGCTTCGCCTCTTCCAGCGGCAACGACCAGGCCGGCCAGGCGCCCGATCCAGATGACGACGTCGACCATGACGACAACGGCGGGCCCTTGGGCTCCGGGGATGTGGCCACCCGCGCGGTGACGCTCGCCGCCGGCACTGAGCCGGACGCGACGATGGACGGCGATGGGGCAGGGAGCAACCGCACGGTGGACCTGGGCCTGATCGTGCCGGAGCATCCCACCGGCCCGGTCGTCACCGAGTTGGAGCTGGCCTGGCTGGGCGACGGTCGGACCGTGCGCATCCGTTGGCGGACGGGGCGCGAGGAAGACCTGCTCGGCTTCCGGGTCGAGCGGGCCGGCGCCGCGGACGGGCCCTGGACGACCATCGGCGGCCTTTGGATCCCTGCCATGGATGCCCGCAACGGCGCCTCCTACGCCGCGACCGACCGGCCTGAGGCCGTCGGGCACCTCTTCTACCGGGTGGTGGCGGTGGCGGCGGACGGGGCCGAGACGCGCTCCGCCCCGGCGGGCATCACCCTGGGTCGGTGGCTGCCGGTGGTCCGGGGGCTGCGGCTCCTTCTGCCGATGCTCAGCCGACGCTGACCCTTCCCCTCAGCCCCCCAGCCCCGTGGCCATCCCTCCGCTCTCGTAGCGCCTGAGGCCCAGGTGGAAGGCGCCTGCCGCCAGCCCCGCCGTCGAGGCCGCGGCCAGGAGCAGGAGGCCGAGCGAGCCGCCCTCCGCGCCGCGCACCACCTCCGCCGGCACGGCGCCCACGAAGGCGGCCGGGATGACGGTGTAGAGCAGCAGCTTGGACCAGCCGTCGAAGACCGAGAGGGGGTAGGTGGCGAAGGCCAGGATGGCGTGGATGGCCTGCCCGGAAAGGGCGGTGGCCGATCCCAGCCAGAAGCCCAGGCTGGCCACCAGCACCAGGAAGCCCACGAAGACGGTCATCGAGGCCAGGGAGGCCAGGCCGTAGCGCAGGGCGGTGCCCAGATCCACGGATCCCCCGGCCAACAGGCATATCAGGCCGGTCAGGAGGTCCCCCCAGCCGCTGATCCGGCTGCTGGAGGCCAGGACGTGCAGCAGCACGGGGCGGGGCAGGCTGAGGTAGGGGTCCAGCCCGTTATGGGCGATGATATCGGCCAGGGTCAGGCAGTTGCCGAAGGCGATGACCCCCAGGCCGAAGCCGGTGGCGGTCATGCCGTAGAGGCTCAGCATGTCCGTCATGCCCCAGCCGTTGACCTCCGGAAAGCGCTGGAAGAAGAGGGCCCAGAAGGCCAGGAAGGCGGCGTTGTTGAGCAGCATCCCGAAGACCTGGGTCAGGAAGGAGGCCCGGTACTCCATGGCCGAGAGCAGGTTGGCCTTCCAGAGGGCCAACAGGAAGCCGGCTTCCACGCGCAGGCGGCGAAGGGCGGTCATCGCGATGGCTCCATGCTCGCCGTCCTCAGCCGCCGTTGACCGCCAGGCGCCGCTGCGCCCGGTCGAAAGCCAGGTGCAGGACCAGGCCCATGATGGCCAGCCAGGCCAGCTGCAGGCCGAAGAGGCGCGCGAAGAGGGCCGGGTCCCCGCTGACGAAGAGCCGCGCCGGGGCCCACGTGGTGGCGGCAAAGGGCAGGGCCTGGGCGGCCTGGCGCCAGCCGTCGGGCAGGAAGTCCAGGGGCAGGAGGACGCCGCCGAGGACCAGGACCAGCTTGCTGTAGATCCACTCGAAGGCGGCCACGTCCTCCACCACGAAGGCCAGGAGGCCGATCAGGGCGGCCATGCAGAAGTCCACCAACCAGGCGGCCAGCACGGCCAGGGCGGCCAGGGGCCAGGTGGCCAGGGGGGGCGGCGGGCCGATCATGACGGCCACCAGGATGCTGCCCAGGACGAAGGTGGCCAGGCCCCGCGCCAGGGCGTCGCCCAGGGAGATCGAGGCCTGGTAGACCAGCCAGTTGAGGGGCCGGCCGATCTGGTAGCTGATGGAGCCGTCGCGGATGCTGCGGCTGATCTCGGCGGCCACGCGGGGCTTGGCCAAGGTGATGGTCTCGGCCAGCACCAGGTACCAGAGCGTGTCGGACAGGCTGAGGCCCTGGATCCGCTCCTGCCCGCTGGCGGCGAAGCTGCTCCGCCACAGGTGGACGAAGACCCACATGAAGACCAGGATGCCGGCGGATCGAAGCACCAGATCGGCCGGGTAGGCCAGGCCGTGGGCCAACTGGGTGCGCAGGAGGGCCAGGGCCTTGCCGGGCCCCCGCCGCCAGAAGCGCTGCCAGCGGCCCAACTCAGCCGCCGCCACCATCGCCCGCTTCCGCTCTTGCCTTGCTCGCTACCGGCCCGCCGGCCCCATCGGACCCATCGGTCCTATCCGTCCCATCGGTCCCATCGGTCCCATCCGTCCTTCCCGTCCCATCACCCCCCTCGGGCTCCCCAACCTCTCCCCGCCCCTCTCCCAGGGCCTGCTCGTAGATCCGCCGGATGATGTCCTCCAGGGCCGGGTCGGCCACCGTGATGTCCTCCACCTCGCCCAGGTGCCCGATGGCCTCCAGCACCGCGGCGATGCTGGTGACCGAGGTGTCCACCTTGAGCTTGATCCCGAAGCCGCCGCCCCCGGCCTTGAGGAGCTGGCAGCCGGGGATGGCGGGGGCCTCGGCCACCGGCAGGACGAAGCGCACCGCCACCTCCTTCTCGGTCAGGTAGCGGCGCCGCAGGGCGCTCAGGCGGTCCTGGTAGACGATCTGCCCGTGGTTGACGATGATCACCCGCTTGCAGAGGGCCTCGATGTCGCCGGCGTCATGGCTGGTCAGGAGGACGCCCACGCCCTCCTCGGCGTTCATCCGCCGCACCATCTCCCGGATGCGCTGCTTGGCCACGGGGTCCAGGCCGATGGAGGGTTCGTCCAGCAGGAGCAGGCGCGGGCGGTGCAGGAGCGAGGCGGCCACCTCGCAGCGCATGCGCTGGCCCAGGGAGAGCTTGCGAACGGGCACCTCCAGCAGGTGCTCGATCTCGAAGGCCTCGGCCAGGAAGGCGATGCGGCGCCGCGTCTCGGCGGGGTCCAGCTCGTAGATGCGTCCGAAGAGCTGCAGGCTGTCGACGGCCGGCAGGTGCATCCAGAGCTGCGAGCGCTGGCCGAAGACGGTGCCCAGGTGGTAGGCCAGCTTCCGCCGCTCGGTCCAGGGCACGTGGCCCAGCACCCGCGCCTGCCCGCCGCTGGGGTGCAGGATGCCGGTCAGCATCTTGATGGTGGTGCTCTTCCCGGCCCCGTTGGGCCCGATGAAGCCCAGGAGTTCGCCCTCCTCCATCCGGAAGCTGAGCCCGCGCACGGCCTCCACCGTCTCCATGCGCGGCCGCCACAGGGCGCGCAGGCTGCCCGCCAGGCCGGCGGCCTTGTGCTTGACGGTGAAGCGCTTCTGGAGGTCCTGGACCTCGATGGCGGCCATGGGCTGCTCGCGGAGGGGGGCGCGGGGGGATGGGATTCACAACGCGGGGCGACGGGAGATCGATACGGGGGGGCCGATCGGGGCGCGCGTGGGCCGCCAGGATGGGGGAGCGGGGACAGCGACGGTATCGCCAGGATGGGGGAGCGGCCATAGCGACGGTACCGCCAAGATGGGGGAGCGGCGACAGCGATGACACCGCAAGGTCGATAGGGGCGGCCGCGACCCCGCCGCAACCCGGCATCCGTTCTAACATACAGCCATGCTCCCCGCCCCCCTCCCGCGCGCCTTCTTCGCCCGCGATGCCTGCACGGTGGCCCGCGACCTGATCGGCCGGCGCCTGGTGTCGGCGGCGGCGGGCGCGCGCGACGGGGGCCGGACCGGCGGCCTCATCGTCGAGGCCGAGGCCTACTGCCAGGGCCCGGAGCCGGACCTGGCCTGCCACGGGGCGAAGAGCGGCGGCCGCCCCACGGCGCGTACGGCGCCGATGTTCGGCCCGCCCGGCCACGCCTACGTCTACTTCACCTACGGCATGCACTGGCTCTTCAACATCGTCACCGGGCGGCCGGGCGAGCCCTCGGCCGTCCTCGTGCGCGCCCTGGCGCCGGACGAGGGGCTGGCGATCATGGCGGCCAGGCGCCGCGGGCGGCCGGATTCCCCGGCTGTGGCCGACCGCGACCTCTGCCGCGGCCCGGCCCGCCTGGCCCAGGCCCTGGGCATCGACGGCCGGCACAGCGGGTGGGACCTCTGCGGTGGGGAGGAAATGGCGCCCTTGGCGGGGTCGGACGACATCGCGGACGGGTTCGACACCCCAGTTCCTGCGATCTGGCTGGAGCCCGGCAGCCCGCCCCCGGCCGCGGCCATCGCCACCGGCCCGCGCATCGGCCTGGGCCGCACCCCCGAGCCCTGGCTCTCGATGCCGTGGCGCTACTGGCTGGCGGGAGATCGTCATGTGTCGGCGACGCGGGGAGGCGGCTGACGTCGGGCGACTCGGCTCCGTGGACGCATCGCGGCCACGCCGCCCTGCGGGGGGTTGCGTATCGGTCGCCACCCGCCATGCGTCTTGGATCACAAGCGCTCGCCGGGCGCGTGAGAGCGATCTCCAGGGGTTGAGTGTCGAGCCAGGAGTCTGTCATGTCGCGTACCGTTGTCATCGATAGAGGCCGCAGCAGGGCCTCGACCATCGGGCTGATCGCCCTGGCCGGACTGGCCGGCAGCCTGCTGCTCGGTGTGGGGTGGGGTGCCCGCCGAGCGCGCGAAGCCATCGCCGCCCCCCAGGCCCCCGCCCAAGACCTCCGCGCCCGGATGGACGCCGCCCAGCTCTGGCTGCCGGCGATGGGGCCCAGCCGGCCCGGCTGCGAGGGCAGCCTGGTGATCCAGTCCTTGGCGGCCAAGCTGCAGAAGGCGGTGCTGATCACCTGGGGAGGAGATGCCTCCTGCCCGCCCGCCGCCGCCGGGCCGCTGAAGGTGGAGTGCTCCGGGCTGATCTCCCAGGGCTCCACCTGGAGCTTCCAGGGGCCTCAGTTGCCGGCGGGGGCCCGGAGCGGCCTCCTGCTCAGCCTGGATGCCTCGCGGCCCGAAGCCAATCGCCTCTGCGGGACCCTGGTCTTGGACCTGACGGGAGATCCCGAGGCCTTCCTGCGCTTCCAGACGGCCTTCCTGGCCGGCGAGCGCTACGGCAACGTCGAACTCGCCCAGGTGGCGGGCGGGGCCATGGCGGCCCAGTGGACCGAGCGCTGCGGCGATGGGTTGTCCAGCCACAGGGCTCTGCGCCGGGGCGACGCCTCGGTCCAGGTCGCCGCCCTGGATGCGGAGATCAGCCGGCTTCCCCTCCTCGATGCCGACTGGGAGGTCCTGGCGCAGAACCTGGGTATGGAATGTGCCGATCTGAGCCTCGAAAGGGAAGAGGGGGGCGTGTACAAGCTCTGCGCCAGGGCCCAGGTGGCGCCGGGAGCTGCAGCCACCTTGCGACCCGGGAGCTGCGCGCCCGGCGCAGGGGCGGCCCGGGTGCGGTCCTCGCAGCCGGTGGCGGTGGTCGCGCGGCGGGCGGAGGAGGGCGCGCGGGCGGCCTACACGGGACAGGGGCAGGGGGCGGCGGACCTGCATCTGCCCTTGCCCTGGAACGATGCGACTGAGGTGCGCAGCATCCTCGGCCTGCACAATCCCTCTGCCGAGGGGGCGATCCGAGTCCAAGTCCTCGGGGACAACCGCGAAGGCCGACGTGGCGTGGTGAGAGAGCTGGACATCGCGGCCGGCGCCACCGAGCGCCTCGTGCTCGGATCGGCCGACCTGGCGATCGAGGGGCGGCCGGCCATGCACCTGCAGGTCTCGTCGCTCGCGGACGCCCAGGGCCGCCGCCTGCCGCTGAACGCCGCCCTGTGGCAGGAGCGCGGGGGGCTGGTCGTCGCCGCGCAGGATCTGCGCCCGGTGGATCTGCGCAGCGCATCCCAGAGCCCGACCGTGCTGGCCGTGCCCAGCCTCCTGCGATCCTCGTCCACGGATGCCCTGGCCCCCAGCCGCTTGAGCGTGCACAACGACGTCAGCCAGCCGGGCTTCACCGACTTCGTGATGTACATCTATGACCATAACGGCTTGCTGGACTTCGTCTGCCAGAAGCTGGATCCCCAAGGCACTGAGTTCATCGACCTGCGCACCTGGGGCTATGTGAATGCCGGCTTCCGCGGTTCCATGGTGATCAGCGCTGTCTACTGGGAGCATGGCGAGCGCCCGCCGACGGCCAAGGGCCCCATTGGGCCGATGGGGCTGAGCGCTGCTTGGAGCACGGGCGGCGTGAACGACCCCCTCGGTGGGCCGCTGCGCGGCGATCCCGATCTGGAGCTTGCCCCTGGCCTGCAGCTCAGCGCTCCGCCTTCCCTTGGAGGCATTCCCGTCCTCTGCCCTCAGCGGCGCTTTCCCCCGGGTTGGGAAGGCAGGAAGGATCGCCTCTGGCTCCCCGCCCTGGCCAGCCGCCGCTGACCGCGTGGGCCGGCGCCGCGGCCCGCGCGCCTGCAACGAACAAGGCCCGGTCGCCATGCGGCGACCGGGCCTTGCGCTTGTCCTGGCGGAGGGGGTGGGATTCGAACCCACGAGAGGTATGACCCTCTACGCGATTTCGAGGCGCGCGCACTAGACCAACTATGCGACCCCTCCAGGAGCTTGGGAGATTATATCCGGACGCGGCCTGGGGCGACAATTGGGCGCGGGGCTGATCGTTGGTCGGAAGCGCGGGGTCAGCGCGCTCAGGGATCCCGAGTCAGCTCACCGGACCACAGCTCCTCAAGGAAGCGCTGCCAGGGGAGGACGTCGATGCCCCGGGCAAGCCTGCGTGGCTCGCGTTCCAGGCTGACGACCACCCTGCGCCGCGGAGTGTGGCCCTCGCTCAAGGCCCGCAGGCCCCCCAGTTGGCCTTCTGCAACGCGCTCGCTCGCCTTCACCTCCACGGCCGCCAGCATCTCGCCGAGGATGAAGTCCACCTCCATCCCCGTCGAGGTCCGCCAGTAGCGCAGGTCCAGGTCTGGCTCGCGGTAGCGGCGGTAGTTGAGGAGCTCCATCAGCACCCAATGCTCGAAGCTCTTGCCAAACTCCGTGCTGCCTAGCTTCGGACGCCGTCGCGCCAGGTGGTTGGCCACGCCCACGTCGAAGAGGTAGAACTTCTCGGCGCGGATCATCCGGCGCGTGGTCGTGCGGGTCCAGGCCGGCAGTCTGAAGCCGTAGCGCCAGGCCCGGCCCGCCAGCAGGTTGGCATGCTCGCGGCGGAGCTTGCGTGCGCTGGAGCCCGTCAGGAGGAAAGACGCTTGACGATGGGCGATCAGCCAGTGGACCACGTCCAGCAAGGCGGGAACCTTCTGGACCTCGTCGATGATGGTGCGACGCCCGTCCCATCGTTCGCGCAGGAGCGCCGGACGCGCAGCGTACTCGGCGAAGCTGTCGGTCTCCAACAGGTCGATGACCCGGTCACCCTCGGTCCGGAAGCTGTGCTGCAGCCAGTATGACTTGCCCACCTTGCGGGGCCCCCATAGAAAGGCGGAACGCCCGGGCGGCAGGTTGATGTTGAGATGGCGGCGGACAATCTGCATGGCCAGGTAAGTTTGTCCGGATCATCCGCCCTGGCAGGCGGATTGTCAACAACCTCGGCTCAAGGCACCCGGAACACCAGCAGCCCCTCTGCCCCGCCCGCCACGTAGAGCAGCCCGCCATCCGCGGCGACGTCGAAGGCCGGCTGGTCCAGGGGGAGGATGCGGGTGAGGCGGGGTTGGCGGGGATCCTTGAGGCTGTACACGCGCACACCCGTCTGCCCATGCTGGATGCGGTCGCGGCGGTCGAACCAGCTCTCCTCCAGAACGTAGAGGCTTCTGGCTGAGGCATCGAAGGCCAGCGCGCGGGGGATGCCGTCGATGGCGATCTGCCGCAGGAGCCGCGGCGTCCGGTTGCCGTTGTCGTTGGCGGTGTCGATCAGCTGCAGGCCCCGCCGCCCCTCCTCGTCCACCAACTGGTACACGGTCCGGCTGCGCATCACCATGGCCACCGTGTTGCCGATGTCCGGTAGCTGCCCGGCGAGGCGCGGCTTCTGGCGGTAGCCCGTGTGGTAGAGGACCAAGGTGGTCGGGCGGCTGGCCGGTACGGGCTCGCGGAAGGCCGCGGCCAGCAAGCCGTCTTCGTGGGCCAGGGCCTGCGAGCGGCCCGCTCGAGACAGGTAGACAATCTCACGGGCGTTGTCGCGGGGGTCCAGGTCGATCAAGCGCAGGCCGTCGCAGCCCAGGAAGATGCCGAAGGGCAGGTGGACCAGGGCCTCGCAGTCCGGCGCGGCCACCAGCTTGCGCGGCTCGGGGGGGCGCAGGCCCTCGACCACGGTCAAGGCGTTCTGGTAGAGCAGGTAGGCGTAGTCGGCCTCGGGATCGGCCGCCAGGCGCACCTGCCGCGGATCGGCCGAGGCCTCCAGGGCCATGCTGCCGGCCCGCTCCAGCCTCTGTTCGGCCGTGTTCTGCAGGAGCAGGGTCAGCCGCGGCGGCCCCCCTTCCACCGCGTAGACCTGCCGCGGGCCCACGGCCACGCGCCCGAAGTCGCCGGCCACGCGGTCGATCGGGTCCACCTTCATGGCCGCCGAGGCCTTGTCCAGCCAGGGGAAGTACAGGGGGCGGAGCGCCGGTGTGGCGGTGGCGGCGGGCAGGTCGGTGGCGGTCGCCGTCGCCTCGGGGACGGTGGCCGAGGGCTCGACGCCCATGGTCGCCGTGGTCGAGGGCTCAGGGCTCGGCTCCCCCGTCCCGCCCGTGGCTGCCGTCGGAGAAGGCTCCGCGGTGCCCGGATCCAGGGTGGGCGTGGCCTGCAGGGGGTGTGACGGCCCTGCGAGCACGACGGTGTCGAGCCGCCGGGCGAGGACCGAGGCCAAGGTGAGCAGCAGGGCCAGCGGCAGGACGGTGCGAGCGAGCGGCGAGCGGTGGAGCGGGCGCATGGTCATCGGCCTCGTCGTGGCGACCGGCCTGAGGAAGGGAGCGCGGGGGGCCGGCCGGGCCTCAGTTTGCCAGGGTCGGGCGGGCCCCGTCAACCGGGACGCGGCGCGACACCGGTGCGACGTCGGTCGCAGCCGCCGAGCCACCGATCGGCTCGGGTCCGCCTCCGGCCCTTGCTTGGGGCTATGATCTGCGTGTGAGTTCCCGACCTGCGTCCGCACCGCTCCCGCGTCTGTCCCGCGGTCTGCGCGCCGTGGCGATCATCGAAGCCGCCAAAGGGGCCCTGGTGCTGCTCGCCGGCTTCGGCCTCTTCTCGCTCATCCATCGCGACGTCCAGCGCACGGTCGAGCGACTGGTGGCCCATGCCCACCTGAACCCCGCGGCCCACTACCCGCGGATCTTCCTGGACATGGTCGGCCAGGCCACCGACCTGCGCCTCCGCCTCTTCGCCTTCGGGGCCGTGGCCTACGCCCTCATCCGCTTCATCGAGGCCTACGGCCTGTGGTCCGAGCGGCGTTGGGCCGAGTGGTTCGGGGCCCTCAGCGGCGGCCTCTTCATCCCCGCCGAACTGCGCGAAGTCCTGCACCATGGCAGCAAGGCCGGCCTGGCCGTCCTGATCGTGAACGTGGCCGTCGTGGTCATGTTGGTCTACGGCCTGCGCCATACCGGCAGGGCCGCAGGGCCGGTCGCCGGTCGCAGCCCTGCCCTCGTCCCGGGGCCGCCCGAGACCGACGCCTCACCTCCTGCGTAGGGAGGGGGCCGCCGGACCCGCCGGGCCCGGCAGCGGGGCGCCGATTGACCGCGGCGACCGGCCGCCTATGATCTGCCCTCGCTCACCCAGGACCTCGTTCGGGCTTTCGCCTTGCCGAGGCCCGTCGCGATCGAAGCAGAGGACCCCATGCCCTTCCACAACCTCCCCCTCGGCCTGCCCGCCACCGTAAACCTGAGCGCCGTGCCCGCCGCCGCCGCGGGCGACCTGTTCAGCGTCGCCGGCCTGGTGGCGCTGGTGACCCTGGCGGCGCTCGAGATCGTCCTGGGGATCGACAACGTCATCTTCATCGCCATCCTGGCCGGACGGCTGCCCAAGGAGGACCAGGCGCGGGCCCGGCGCCTGGGCATCGGCGTGGCCGTGCTGACCCGCATCCTCCTCCTCCTGTCCATCACCTGGGTGATGAAGCTCACCCAGCCCCTGTTCAACCTGATGGGGCGTGGGCTCTCCGGGCGGGACCTCATCCTCCTGGGGGGCGGGCTCTTCCTCATCGCCAAGAGCACCCACGAGATCCACAACAAGCTGGAGGGGGCGGAGGGCGGCCATGGCGGCGGCAGCGCCGCGGCGAGCCTGGCGTCGGTGGTCATCCAGATCGGCCTCGTGGACATCATCTTCTCCCTGGACTCGGTCATCACCGCCGTCGGCATCTCCAGCGATCTCAAGGTCATGGTCATCGCCATCCTCCTGGCCGCCGGCGTGATGCTCTTCGCCGCCGAGGCCATCGCCGACTTCGTCGAGCGCCATCCCACGATGAAGATCCTGGCCCTCAGCTTCCTGATCCTGATCGGCTGCGTCCTGGTCATCGAGGGCTGGAACGCCGCCGCGGCCCACGAGATGGGGATCAAGAACTACGCCTACTTCGCCATGGCCTTCAGCGTGGGCGTCGAGTTCCTCAACATGCGGATGCGGCGCAAGGGCCAGCCGGTGCACCTGCACGAGCCGCACCTGCACGATGTGGCCCGCTGAGCCGGGCCGTCCCGCTGGGCGGGAGGCCGGCGGAAGGCGCGGGGCCGGGCCGGCCGCGGACCTTGTCGCAGGCCGCCTGGCCGCCCTCCCGCCCTACCTCCGGGGTCGCCCGCGACCCTATATCATCGCCCATCGGGGCGCCTCGGCCCTGCTGCCGGAGAACAGCCTGCCCGCCTTCCGCCGCGCCCTGGACGAGGGCGCGGAGGCCTTGGAGACCGACCTCTGGTTCAGCGGCGACGGGGTTCTGGTCTGCCATCACGATGCCACGGTCAGCCGGATGACGGGGGCGGCCGGTCGCGTCGACCGGATGACCGCCCGCGAGCTGGGACGCCTGACCTTGCGAGCTCCCGGGGAGGTGGGCGGGTCGCGGACCCCGTCCGCCGGCGTCCCCGGCCTGGACGAGCTGCTGGCCTGCATGCCCCCCGACCGCCTCCTGGTGCTGGAACTCAAGGACCCCCGCTTCGACCGGCCGGAGTGGGCCGCCCGCCTGGTGGACCGGATCGCCCCGCGCATCGCCGCCGGCACGGTGGTGGTGGCGGCCTTCCAGCGCCGCCGCCTGGCGACCCTCCGCGCGGTGGAGCCCCGCCTGGCCCTGGGACAGATCGCCCCCAAGGGCCTGCGGCCGGTTCGGCACGCGGACTTCCTGGGCCCCTTCTGGCCTCTGCTCCTGCTCAACCCCTGGTACGTGGCCGCCGCCCAAGGGCGCGGACAATGGGTGGCCCCCCTCGACCCCCGCCTGCACCGCCGCCTGCGCCGCTACCTGCGCCAAGGCGTCGACGCCCTCCTCACCGCCGACCCGGCGGCCACGCGGGCCCAGGTGGAGGCGCTCAGGGGCTGAGGTCGGTTGGATCGGCCGGTGGGCGAGTGCCGGCGGCCGGGACCGGCAGCGATGGATCGGATCGGTTCGGCACGGTCGAAGAGGCCTCGGAACGAGGCAGGGGCGCCCACCTGGGGACGCCCCTGCTACATCCTACCGATTCCTCCTGCAGGCAGACCGCGCCGCGGGGGCGTGGCTGCCGTCTGACGTCTGCGATCAGCGCTTCAGCACATGGAGCTGCGGCATGTAGGGGAAGATGATCTCGATCTTCCGCCAGCAGGTCTGGATGGTGTAGTCGTCCCGGTTGTTGATGGGATGCGGGTCCAGGACCATGATGGGGGTGGGCGCGCAGCCCTCCCAGTTGCGGTGGGTGGCCGGGTTGGGCTTGAAGCAGATGACCTGGTCCGGCCCGCCCTCGCGGGTGATGATGAAGTCCTTCGGGTCCACCAGGCTGCGGCCCCGCTCGTCCAGGCCGAAGTACCAGCGGAGCGAGCTCACCGGATCGTCCGTGTCCTCGGCCTTGCCGCGCAGCGCATAGCAGACCTCGGCGTTGATGCCGGCGGTCTTTCCTTCCACCTTCGGGCGGAGAATGCGCGGCGGCAGGTTGTCCCAGTGATCGCGGTTCACCCAAGTGACGGTGATGCTGGTCCTGGCCGAGAGGCCGCCGGTGTCGCTGACGCTGAGCTCTACCGGTTGTGAGCCCACGTACTCGATCGGCTGGGGGATGAAGGTGAATTTCTTCTTCGTGGCCTGGTCGCGGTCCGAGATGGCGTGCGCCAGGGGCACGTTGTCGATGAACCACTCCAGCGGGTCCGGCCCGTCCTCGGCGTCATCGGCCACGCCGGTCAGGTCCACGGTCACGGTCTCGCCCTGGCGGGCCAGGTACTCGCGGGTCAGCTTGTCGAAGCGGATGAAGGGCGACTGGTTGGGCCGGCTGTCCCAGGTCAGGCGCAGGAACTGGCTGGTGGTGCAGCCGTCGCGGTCCGTCAGCTTGATCGTCACCAGGGCGCGATAGGCCGAGTCCGTGTCCTTGACCAGGTTGCAGGTGAGGACCGCGCCGCTGAAGGCGCAGTTGATCTCGCCCTGGTTCTGGGCCTGGACCTCCACGGACCAGGTCAGCTCCTGCGGCTGGTTCTCCACGTCCTTGCCGTTGCGGAAGGCGTCGACGACGATGGGCTCCTTCCAGCGCACCGCCGGCGGGTCGGCGAGGCCCGGCTCGAAGGTGGGGCAGTCGTTGATCGGGTTCACCACCACGGTCAGGGTGAAGGGCACGCGCTTGACGCCGTCGTCGGCCTCCAGGTCCACCGTCGTGCTGCCGAACCAGTTGGCCGTGGGGGTGATGCTGATGGTGCTGGTGGGCACGAAGCGCACGCCGGCATTGCGGTCGCCGGGTTCCACCAGGCGGAAGCTGAGCTTCTCGCCCGGGCAGTCGGCGTCCGTGATGACGGTGCGCAGGTCCACGCTCTTGGTCGTGTCCTCGTCCAGCTCCACCCGGAGCGTGCCCGGCACCACCGCGGGATCGCTGTTGTAGTTGATCGTGTTCTGGGCCAGGGAGCCGACCGTGGAGCAGGCGTCCTTGCCCGCGGCCTTCCAGCCGGCCCACCAGGCGGCCATCGTGGCCGGGCGTGCCGTGTCGATCACCTGCCAGATGTCCGCGAAGGTGGCGTTGTACCGGTCCGTCCCGTCCTGGGTGTTGTCGGTCTCCATCAGGTCCCAGAAGGCGCCGGCGATGCGGCCGGCCACCAGGTCCCCGTCCTGCCAGCCCGGGCTGCCGGCGCGGGCCAGGTCCAGGTCCACGCCGCCCGTGGCCGGGGACTCGAAGAGCGGCTCCTGGTAGACGGCGGCGGGCAGGAAGCTGGCGAAGCCCTGGATGAAGGCGCAGCCTGCACTGGCCGTGCGCTTCATCTCCTCGCCCGGGCCCGCGAGACAGGGGGCCCACTCGGCCGGCAGGTTGCCCAGCAGGTTGTGCAGGAGGGCATACGCCGCCTGCTGGACCACGATGTCCGAGTAGCCGGCGCTGTCGTTGCGGAAGAAGAGCTGGCGGGCGGCGGCGTCGTAGCGCGGCCCGTCCTGGCTGGTGGGCGACCAGAAGGCGGTCAGCTCGCCCGGATCCCGGCCGCTCTGGGCCTTCAGGTAGTACCAGGCGTCCGCCAGGCTGACGTAGGTCCAGAGCGCCTCAACGTCCTTGGTGTTCTCCATCACGATCAGCGGCGGCAGGGGCACCACGCCGTCCGGAACATCCCGCTGGATGCCGTTGAGCGGGTCGATGTCGTAGCTCTGCCAGGCGTAGTCCTGGGTGGTGCCCAGCTTGTAGAGCCGGATGACACCGTTGTTGGACTTCAGGCGGATGAACACGTCCTGCCCGCCCGCCGGACGGTTGGTGGGGCCGTCGGTGTCCTTGTTGCTGATCTCCGGGCTCTTGAAGAAGCCGTTGGCATCGGTGACCGTGGTGGCCAGGACCTGGCTGGTCGCCGGCGGGCCCTGGTCGATGTCCATGACCTCCACCTTCAGGCCCGCCGCCGGGTGGTTGCGGTTGCTCTGCTGGTCGATGTACTTGACCTGTCCCTGGACCACGATGTGGCCCGGGGTCACGATCTGCTGGGCCGGCAATGCGCGCGACTGGGTCAGGGCAGCGGCCAGGCCCATGAGGCCGGCTGCGCCCAGGCTGAGGCCGAAGCCGGTGCGACGGAGCGTGGATGGCATGCAATCCTCCATGCACGAAGGCAGTGTGTGTGGGGGTGGGGACCGGGTGGGGGAGGACGACGGCCCGCGGCAGGCTTGGGGGAAGCAAGCGCGCGGCGGGGGGAAGGGCTGGCCGGGTTCTGCGGGCCCGGCCCAAGGGGATCACAGCACTTAGACGGCGGGCGGACGCGGATGTTACGGGCGCTTTGCGCTGCGAGGGGCTCTGCGCCGGGCTTGGGAGGGCCGCCATGGATCGGGTCGACAGGCGGCGACGCCTCGGATACAATCGCGACCCATGAACCAGGAAACCGGGGCCGCAGGCCCTGCCAGGCGCCTGCGCGTCGTCGTCACCGGCGGCGACGGTCAGTTGGGCCAGGCCCTGGCGCGGCGCGGTGCAGCGTACGATCTGCACTGCCTGCCGCGGCGTGATCTGGACGTGAGCCGGCCCGAGGCGGCCGCGGCCATCGCCGCCCTGGCGCCCGACCTCGTGGTCAACGCGGCGGCCTTCACCGACGTGGACCGCTGCGAGGACGAGGAGCAGCTGGCCTTCACCGTCAACGCCCTGGGCGCGCGCCACGTGGCCCAGGGGGCCGAGGAGGCGGGCGCCGCCCTGGTGCAGGTGTCCACCGACTACGTCTTCGACGGCGAGAAGGGCGAGCCCTACGTGGAAGACGATGCCACGCATCCGCTCAGCGTCTACGGGGCCTCGAAGCTGGCGGGGGAGGTGGAGGCCCGGCGGCATTGCCGGCGCGTGTTCGTCGCCCGCACGGCCTGGCTCTTCGGGCACGGGGGCGACAACTTCGTCCGCCGCCTCCTGGCAAGGGCCAAGGAGCAGCGCCAGTTCCGCTTCGTCCGGACCCAGGTGGGTTCGCCCACCTACTGCGACGACCTGGCCGACGCCATCCTGGCCCTCGGCCACACGCAGGCCTACGGCGACTACCACCTGGTCAACGAGGGCCACTGCTCCCGCGACAGCTTCGCCCGGCGCATCCTGGACCTTGGCGGCTTCCGCGATGCCGTGGTGGAAGGGGTGGACCACTTCCCGGCCAAGGCCTGCCGCCCGGACTTCGCCCCCCTCTTGAACCGGGCCGCGGCAAGGCTGGGCATCGTCCTGCCGCATTGGGAGGACGCGCTCCTGCGCTACCTGCGGGGTCCGGCCTGAAGCCCGCCCGCCTCGCTCCGGCGGCCCTTCCCGGGGGGCCTTCCCTTGCGTGAGCGCATCGACATGGCGGTCTTCGCCGCCGCGCCGGGCTTCGTCCGCCTGAGCCTGCAGCTGGCCATCGACCCTGGGGCGGCGCTCCATGCGGCCGCCCGGGACTACCTCGGCCAGATGGCCGACCTGGCCGCCCAATCCCCCCTGGCCCCCGACCCGCGCATGGCCGCCTGGCGGGCGCTCTACGCAGATCTCGGCCTGGGGCCCGAGGCCCTGCCCCCGCCCGAAGCCCTCCTGGCCTGGGCCCGTTCGGCCGCCGGCGTTCCCAGCCAGGGCCCCTTGCGCGACCTGGCGCACGGCTTCATGCTCTGCCACCGCCTGCCAGTGGCCGCCTACGACCTGGATGCCGTGCAGGGGGACCTGTGGCTGCGCCCGTCGCGCGGCTGCGAGGTCTTCCTGGGCCTGGGCGAAGCCCATCCTCGGCCCGAGAGCCCGCCGATCAACGAGTTGATCCTGGTCGACTCGGCCGACCAGGTGCTGGCCCGCCACTGGCACGGCGCCCAAGGCGCCCCGACGGCCGCCCACGCGGGCAGCCGCCGGGTCCTGGTGCACATCGATCTCCTGCCGCCGGATGCAGGCGACGCGGCCCGCTTCGGCGCCGCCTTTCAGGTCCTGGCGGCGGACATCCTGGGCGACGCGGGCCGCCTCCAGGTGTTGGGAATGGAGGCGGCGCAGGTGGGGTGGTGAGGGTGCGGGGGGGGGACGGTGCGGGTGGGAACGATGGGGGTTGGCGGATGGGATGGGGCGTAGGGGCGACCGGCAGGTCGCCCTGTTCGGTCCGGGCGACCTGCCGGTCGCCCCTACGGGGTCGTACCGGGTTGATTGGGGGTGTTTCGGGCGACCTGCCGGTCGCCCCTACGAACCGATGTGCGTGCTGAACCAGGCCAGCATCCGCGGCCATGCGTCCGCGGACGCCGCTTCGTCGAAGGAGTCCGGGCGGCTGTCGTTGAAGAAGGCGTGGCCTGCTTCGGGGTAGACCTGGACCTCGGTGATCACGCCGGCAGCCTTCAGGGCCTCTTCCATGGCCTTGACGCCCTCCACCGGAATCCCGGTGTCCTTGGCGCCGTAGAGGCCCAGGACGGGGCAGGCGACCTTGGCGGCGGCCTCGGCCTCCAGCGGCCGGCCGTACCAGGCGGCCACCGCGCCTACGCGCGGATCGGCCGAGGCGGCGGCCTGCAGGGCGAGGCCGCCGCCCATGCAGAAGCCGGTGATGCCCACGGCCGGGCCGCGCACCTGGTCCTGCAGGCCCAAGAGGAAGTCGGCGGCCTGCAGGATCTCCTCCAGGGCCGCGGCCTGGTCCAGCTCCATGACCAGCTTGCGGGCCTCGTCCGGCTCGGTGGTCACCGCGCCGTGGTACAGGTCCGGCGCCAGGACGGCGAAGCCCTCGTCCGCCAGGCGGTTGGCCACGTCCTTGATGTGGTCGTTGAGGCCCCACCATTCCTGGATCAGGACGATGCCCGGCAGGGGCCCCTCGGCCTCCGGCAGGGCCAGGAAGCCGCTGAGGGCCTGCTCGCCCCGTTGGCCGTAGCCGACGATCGCGCCCGTCACCAGGCCCTTGGCGCCGGCGCTGACCGTGGGCTCCTGGGTCGCGCCAGCGCCTGCCGCTCCCTCTCCTGAGCCGGCAGCGGTGGGGTCGATGACCGGCGGCGGGTTCTTCACGGGCGAGCTGGCGCAGCCGGCCGCCAGGAGGTTGGCGGCGGCCGCCGAGCCCAGGGCCATCGTGGCCTGGCGCAGGAAGCGGCGGCGGCTGATCTCGCCCACCTGGAAGGAGCGGACGAGCTGCATGACGTGGACACGGTCCATGGATGGAATCTCTCCTGCAACGTGGGGGGCGGGCCCTGCCCGGAACCCGACGGGGTCTTGCCTCGGCCGATTGTAGCGCGGGCCGACCTGTGATCGCCAGGGCCGAATGCAGCAGGGGCGACCGTATAATGGACTGCCGTGGCGGGCTGCCCGAGCCCCCAACCACCGGAAGCAGGAACCATGATCGCTTCGCGCCGCCGGAATCCAGCCGGCCTGCTGCTGGCCCTCGCGTTGGGGTCGCTCGCCTTGACCGCCTGCGAGCGGAAGGCCCCGGGGGGTGGGGATGCCCCGTCGAGCCCCGCGGCGGGGGACCCCGAGGGGGCGCCGCTGGCCGGTGCGCCCACCGCCATCGCCCGCGGGGCGGGAGGGGACGGGGCATCCGCGGCCACTGCGGTGATCACCCCCGGTCCCACGGAAGCGCCGCAGGAAGGCGGCCCCACCGAGGTCCCCCTCGACGACCAGCCCCTGCCGCCTCCCCAGACCGGGCCGGTGCTGATGACCTCGCCCGACTACGGCATCCAGGCCTTTCTCTGGTGGCGCCCGGAGGTGGCCGACCGGGACCTGGGTCTGGCCGGCGACATGGGCTTTCGCTGGGTCAAGCAGATCTTCGGCTGGCGGGACATCGAGCTGAGCAAGGGCGAGTTCGACTGGTCACGCACGGATCGGATCGTCAAGCAGGCGGCCAAGGCCGGGGTGCAGCTCCTCATCCGCATCGACCACCAGCCCGAATGGGCACGGGCGGGCTGTCGGCTGATGGGGCCGCCCGAGCGGGCCCAGGACCTGGCCGACTTCGTGACCGCTGTGGCCACGCGCTACCGGGGCCTCATCGGGGCCTACCAGATCTGGAACGAGCCCAACCTGGCCCGCGAATGGTGCGACCGCTCGCCCGAACCGGCGCGCTATGCCGAGCTGCTGCAGGTCAGCTACGCGGCCATCAAGGCGGTGGATCCCCGGGCCCTGGTGATCAGCGCCGGCCTCTCGCCGACCGGCTCACAGCCGCCCGAGGCCCTGCCGGACGACCTCTACCTCCGCCGGCTCTACGAGGCCATGGACGGCTCCTCCGACGGGCATTTCGACGTGCTGGGGGTTCATGCCGCCGGCTTTGCCGCCCCGCCGGAGACCTCGCCCGACGAGGCCGCCGCCAACCCGGACTTCGGCGGCGAGCGCTTCTTCACCTTCCGTCGGGTGGAGGACCTGAGGGCCATCCAGGAGGAGTTCGGCGAGGCGGACAAGCGGGTGGCGGTCCTGGAGATGGGCTGGACCTCGGACCGTGTCAACGCCGCCTACGCCTGGCATGCAGTCTCAGAGGAGGTCAAGGCCGACTACCTGGCGCGGGCCTACCGCTTCGCCGAGGAACATTGGCAGCCCTGGATCGGCGTGATGAGCACCATCTACCTTTGCGACCAGGACTGGGACCGTTCCGACGAGCAGTACTGGTGGTGCGTCAACGAGCCGGACGGTTCGCCCCGCCCGGCCTACGCGGCGCTGAAGGGCATGCCCAAGGTGCCGGCGCGCTGAGGGAAGGGGCCGGTGCCTGCCTGCCGGGTCGCTCCATCGCACAGGTTCATCCGATACTGTCAGAGGCCGGACCGGCTCTATCGCCGGTCCGGCCTCTGCCGTTTGTGGCTCCCAAGCCTGGCCAGGCCCCCCCACACACCCGACACCCCATCCCGTGCGGCCCGCGCATCTCAGCCCGGATGGCCGCTGGCTCCTGCCTGACCGGCGCGAGCTGCCGAGACGAGGGTCTCGACCGCCACACACCGACCGCCCCCACCTGCCGCCGACCGCCCCTTTAGCCTTGGAGTGACAGCGATGAACGGTCCCATGTCCTTGAACCTGGCCTCCCCCCCGACCTCTGCTCGCCACGCCTCCGGCGTCTTCCGGCCGCCTGCAGCCGCAGGCCGACCCGGCCGGGGCCGCCTGGGCGCCTGCGTCGTCCTCGTGTGGTTCGCCGCGCTGGCGGCAGGACTCGGAGCGGGCGGGAGCGGGGGCGGCCCCCTGCCGGCCGCCGCCCAGCAGCCCCCGCCCACCGCCGGGCCCGGCACCCCGCCGCCCGGCGGCGCGCGTCCCGGTGGGCCGCGCGGGGTCTGCCCCAGCAAGGGCGCCCCGCAGACGGTGGCCCGCAGCGGGGCCGGCGGCTACGCGCCTGCCCCCGCCGTCCAGCCCGACGGCTTCCTGAGCAGCGGCCAGGGAGCCTCCGTCCTCCTGTCGGGCATCGACTTCGACGACAGCGGCGGGCCGCTGCTCTTCAACCACCCGGCCGGCCTGGCCTCCGAGGGCTCCGTCCTGGCGCTGGCCGACCGGAACAACAACCGCGTCCTCATCTGGAAGCAGCCCCCGGACGCCGACACGCCGCCGGACCTGGTCCTGGGCCAGACCGACTTCCGCCGCATCGCTCCGGGCAAGGGTCTGGCCAACATGAACTGGCCCTCGGCCCTAAGCCTGGGCGGTGGCCGCCTGGCAGTGGCCGACACCGAGAACCACCGCCTGCTGCTCTGGAACGCCCTGCCGCAGCAGAGCGGCCAGGCGGCCGACACGGCGATCGACCTCGTGGCGATGCGCAGCCGTGTCACGCCGCCGCGCAACCTGATGTGGCCCTGGGGTGTCTGGACCGACGGGCAACGCCTGGTGGTGGCGGCCACCCATGGGGCCTCCCTCCTCATCTGGAACCAGTGGCCGACCGCCCCTGACACCCTGCCGGACCTGGTCGTCCAGGACAGCCGGATGGGGACGCCGCGGCACATCTCCAGCAACGGCGAGTGGCTGGCGGTCTGGGACCACAACGCCAAGCTGGGCGGCGCCCAGGGCGACGGGCGTGGGACCTTCCTCTACCGCAGCTTCCCCACCCGAGCGGACCAGCAGGCGGACCTGCTGCTGCCCTTCCAGGCGGTGGGGCTGGGCCTGGAGGGCGGGGGATTCCTGGGCTTGGGCGACGGGCTCTTCCGCTACGATGCCCTGCCGAGCAGCGCCGAGCAGCGGCCGGACTGGAGTTCGTCCGCCTCGGCCATCGGGAGCCAGGACGGTCTCGGCATCGCCCTCGTGGACGGACGACTCTACCTCCTGGACGGCAACGGCAACAAGCTGGTGGTCTACAAGGAGCGGCCGCAAGGGCCGGACCAGGCGCCGGACTTCGTGATCGGGGCTCCGGAACTCTGCGCCAACAGCCTGGACCTCAACCACATCTTCTCCAATCCGGTCCCGGCCACCGACGGCCGCCATCTCTTCGTGTCCTCCGACTTCGACGCCAAGCTCTACGTCTGGAACCAGATCCCCGACCAGAACAACGCCGCTCCGGACTGGATCTACGACCTGGACATGGCGCCCTGGGACAACGCGCTCTGGGGCCGGACCTTCGTCCTGGCCGGCAAGACGACGGTGGAGGTCTGGGAGGACCTGCCCTTGGACGGCCGCCTGCCGGACCGCCGCTACCTGGGCGGCATCGGGAGCGTCCGCTTCCAGGACCTGAGCGGGGTGGCCATGGACGACCGCTACTTCTACCTCTCGGACCAGCAGGCGGGCAGGATCTACGTCTGGGAGGGCCTGCCCGAGGCGGACGAAGACCCCGTCTACACCCTGGAGACAGGCCCGGCGGTGGCGCGCCTCAACAGCGACGGGACCTACCTGGCGGCGGTGGTCAACGCCGGCGGCGGCGCGCCGGTCCGCCTCTGGGAGGTGGCGAAGATCGCCGCGGGAGCGGCCCCGCTGGAGGTGCGCAAGGGCTCGGCGATCGAGATGAACCTGCCGGGCTCGGCGATGACCGTGGATGGCCGCTTGCTGGTGGCGGACACGGTCTGGAGCCGCATCCTGGGCTGGGACTCCGTGGCCGCCGCGGTGCGCGGCGAGCGCCCCAGCCTGCTCCTGGGGGCGACGCAGCTCACGGACCATGTCCCCGAACTGGGTCGCGACACGTTGTTCTGGCCGGCGACGATGGCCTTGGGCGGCGGCTACTTCTGGGTGGGCGAGTTCAAGTTCTCGATGCGCCTGTTGCGCTTCGACCTGCCGAGCGGGGGCCCGCTGCCCACGGCCTCGGCCAGCCCGCCGCCGGCCGAGCCGACCCCCACGACCGTCGTTCCCCGGCCGGCCGGAAGGGTCTGGTTGCCCCTCCTGCGCCGTACCCGGTAGCTTCGAACGCGCCGAGGGCGGGTCCCCCCCCCGCCCTCGGCGTCGCAGCGGATCGCGCGGGACCGAGCAGCTACCAGGCCAGCGGTCCCGCCAGCCCCTGGTTCATCTCCACCCAGATGCGGTCGGAGAGGTCCACGCAGCCGTTGCCGTCCACATCGGCCAGGGCCTCCCAGCCGGCTTGGCCGCGGCAGCTCCCCCGGGCCAGGTCGGCCATCAGCAGGTCCTGCACGTCCACCCAGTCGTCTCCGGTCAGGTCGCCCGCAGGCAGCCAGATGGCCGGCAGGGTGAGCGTCTGCGGCCCGCCGACCTCCACCTGGCGCTCGCGCGACAACCAGCCCTGTCGCCAGGCCTCGACGCGGTGTGCTCCTGGGCGCAAGCCTCTGAGCGAGAAGCGGCAGTCGGCGCCGGTCACGTCGCCAAGGCCGCCGTCGACCAGGATGAGGGTTCCGCTGCAGGCCCCTCGCCCCTGGACGTGGACCTCGCCCTGCAGCTCGCCGGACGGCGCCGGCGTGGCCGAGGGGCGGGCGGTGACGGAGGCGGTGGCCGAGGGGCGGGCGAGGGTGGCGCTTGCGCTCGGGCGGACTGAGGCAGTAGCGCTCGGCGAGGTGGTTGCGGTCCGTGACGCCGTTGGGACCGCTGTCCTGGTCGCGGTCGCCGATGGGACGGCGCTCGGCGACGCGGTCGGGGTCCGTGACGCCGTGCGGCTCGGCGATGGCGTCACGGTCCGGGTGGTCGTCGGCGTCGACGATGGCGTCGGCGTGCGCGTTGGCGTCGAACTTGGCGACGGCGTCGGCGTGCGTGTCGGCGTCGAGGTGGCGGACGGGGGGGGTGTCGCCGAAGGCGTGCGGGTGAGGGTGGCCGTCGTGCGCGATGGCGTCGCGCTCGGCAATGGCGATGGTGTGCGCGTTGGCGTTGCGGTGACGGCCGGCGAGGGTGTGCGCGAGGCGGACGGCGCCGGCGAAGCCGTGGCGCTCGGGCGGGGCGACGGCGTGCCTGAGGCCGTGGGGCTCGGCGCGGACGTCGGGCTGCGCGACGCGGTGGCGCTCGGTGCGCCCGTGGCCGTGGCCGGGGCCGGGAGGGTGGCGCTCGGCGCCCGGGTCGCGCTGGAGGTCGCCGCGGTGGTGGCCGTCGCCGTGGCCGCCGCGACGGTGGCGGTCGGCGCAAGGGCCTGGGCCGAGAGTGGGTCCAGGCCCAGCAGCATCCCCCAGTAGGTCTGGCCGCCGCTGGAGGCCGAGACCCGGCTCAGGCCCAGGTCGCGGTAGCGGCCGTCGGTGATGATGGCCCAATGCGGCGGCGACTGACGCCAGCCGCCGCAGCGCTGCGATGCGTCGCAGACGGTGTTGCAGGTCCAGTCGCAGCGACGTCCCAGCAGCACGTCCTGCGCCGTCCGCTGGCCGCGGGCGATCACCTCGCCCAGGGCGCCGGGCTCGTAGCCCTGGCCCATCGCCCGTTGGAAGGGGCTGCTGCCGGCCTGGCCCGTGTGACTCAGGATGCGGGACCGCGCCATCCACTCCACGTGCAGGGTCATGGCCCCCTCCAGCCGGGGCTCACGGCGCAGCAGGGGCAGCTCCAGGCGCAGGCGCTCCAGGTTGACCAGGCGCAACAGCTCGGTCTCCTCAGGGTCCAGGGGGCCGAGGCTCTGTCCGTGGACCTCGGCAGGCAGGGCGAGGCCGAGGACCAGCAGCAGGCCGGCCAGGAGCAAGGCCGGGCGCGACAAGCAACAGCCGCCGGCGAGGCGGCGCCAAAGGGCGGACATCGGGCAACTCTCCATCGGCGAAGCCGACCCGGGCGCCGCTCGCAAACCTGCAGGAGGGCAGCCCGGGCGAAACCAAAGCAACGGTGACGATCAGCTTAAGGCGGCTGCCCGGTGGGGTCTGTAAGGGCCCGGTGCGCCTTCCATGCGCCCGGATGTGGTCTGGGTGCGCCCCGCGGCGCGGAGCACGCTCAGGGGGCGGCGAGCCGCGGGAGGTAGAGGCGCTTCTGGGGCGCCGCGACCGTCGACTGACCGGCGGTGGTCGGGCTCGGTGCCGGGGGCTGTCCGGTTCCGGTGGCGCCGGGGGTGACGCGCGCCGGCTCGGTGGCGGCCGCGGTCGCAGCCGGGCTGGCGCTGGGGCTGGCCGCGGGGGGCGCCTCGGTGGCCGTCGCGGTCACGGCTAGGGTCGGCGCCCCGGTGGGCAGGGCCACCGGCCAGTCCCGCCGGCTGGGGATGCCGCCGGCGGCCAGCCAGGCCCCTGCCGTTTCTTCGATGGTCGCCCAGACGAGGATCGGATCCGCCGCCGCTTTGGCCGCCCAGGCCTCGATGGTGGCGATGCCGGCGCCCTGGCGGTCCTGCAGGGTGACCGGATCGATCATCAGGCTGGTGCTCCAGACCGGGGGCTGCCCGGGAGCTGCGGCGCCGAGGGCCAGCCGCAGGGCCTCCGCGCCTGCCAGGCTCCGGTCGCCGCCGCCCACGGCGATCAAGGAGCCGCTCGGATCGTGCTCCAGGAAGGCCTCACCGTCCTTTGGCCGCCAGACGCCCGCTGAGTCGTCGTCGGAACCGGGCCGGTGATCGGGCCGCCGGACGATGCCCCAGAGCAGTTCGGCCTGCCACTGGCCGCCGCGCCCGTCAACCAGGGGCTGCCGGAGGCCCGCAATCTCGCTGATCGTCAGCCCCGAGGCCACCGAGTTGGGGCTGAGGTTCCAACTGCGCAGGAGGGCGGCGATGGCGGCCCGGTCCTCCGCGGAATGGGCGTGGACGTCCAACGAGACCCCGTCAGCCGCCAGAGCCCGCAGGAGCTCGGCCGCTCGCGGCTCGCCCCGCATCCAGCCGATGTCCGCCCCCAAGGACCAGCGCATGGCCCGGCCATCCGCCTGCCGGCCCGCCGCGGTCGCCCGGCGGAAGAAGTCCAGGAGGGCGTCCGGCTGCGGCCAGCGGGCGCGGTTGGACTCCACGTGCATCGTGCCGCTGAGGTAGAGGCGCGGTGCTCCGACGGCCGGACCCGTGGCGGTCGGGGGCGGCAGGGTTGCCGCCGCGCTCGCCGTCGCCGTCGCTGCCGCCGTCGCCGTCGCTGCCGCTGTCGCATCCTTCCCTTCGAGAGCCTCCCAGACCTGCGGCAGGTCCACCACCGCCACGTCGCCGCTGTCGCGCAGCTCGGCGGCATGGCGGACGGCTGCCTCGTAGAGCTGCCACATGGCCTCCGCCTCGCCGGCTGTCAGCAGGGGGGACTTGCGGCTGGGGTCCCAGGGCGGGCGGCGCGGTCCGTCGATGTAGACCGTGACCCAGGCGCTGTCCTGGGCGAAGAAGTCGTTGTCGTGCATCTTCACGCCCACCACGAAGGGCGAGCGGGCGCCCGCGGCCAGCCGCGCCTCGGCCAGGGCCTGGTCGATGGCGGCGGCGGCATCGCCGGCCAGGTGCTCGAAGAGGCGCAGGTCCACGTGCTCGGGGCGCAGGTAGACCCCGTCCATGCGCTCGCCCAGGTTGATCGGCCGGCCGTGCTGCATGAAGAAGCGGGCGCCCATGCTACGGTAGACCGCGGCCACGTTGCGCCCGACGCCCGCATCCGCCTGGAAGGCCGCCGCCCAGGGGGCCTGGCCCAGCCGGTCGGTCAGCCAGCCGTAGCCGCCCGCAGCGTCCAGGGTCTGTCCGCTGGCCAGGTCCAGCGCATGGGTCTCGTAGCGGCGGATGATCGCCTGCTGCTCGGCATCCGACAGGGCGTCCATGCCCAGCCAGTTGTAGCGGGTATAGTAGGGACGGGGCGGGCGGATATGGGAGGAGATCGAAACCTGGGGCGAGGCGAGCAGGCGGTCCAGCAGGCCGGGGTCCACCTGCTCGTAGGCCTGGGCAACGCTGTCGGTGAGGTAGAGGTCCACCGGCAGGCCGAGGGACTCGTGCAGGGCGACGATGCGGCGCAGGGTGGCCGCGCTCTTCTCCGGGTAGCTGAAGTCCTGGACGTTGATCGAGAAGATCAGGTTGCTCTCGCCCAGCGGCCGGGTCTGCGCCGCCGCCGGCCTGCTGCCGAGAGGACCGGTCGTCCAGGTCGCCAGCACCAGGGTGCCGGCCAGGGCTGCCGCCCGCACTTTCGCCTTCATCGTCGTCTCCGCCGCTGTGGGGCGCCGGGCGGCCGCTGCTTCGCGGCCTCACCGACGGAACGGGTTCGCTGACCAGAAGCCTAGAGCTGCCGGGTTAGCGATCCGTCAGCGCGGAGCGGGCAAAGGTAAAGCGTCGGTAACGCAAAGGGCCGGCCCTGGAAAGGCCGGCCCTTCGATGTCGTTGGGTGCAGGCAGACGGCGACGCGGTCCCGGCCCGCGCGTCGTTTCCAGCGTCGCGGCTCAGGGGCAGGGGGCCACACCCTCGGGCCAGGCGATGAAGCTGCCGATGACCCGCTTCTCGCGCGTGCTGCCGCGGCCGTTCGTGTTGGTGTCGAAGACCGTGGCCGAGAAGCTGCCGTGCATGTTCTCCGGCGAGTCGAGGAAGCCGCGGATGATCATGGTGTTGATCTCGCGCGTGGTGCAGATCGGGTCCGTGCCGCGGCAGGGGGCTCGGGTGCAGCGGCCGCCCGGCGGGGGATTGGGGCCCGGGCCGTTGGCCGGCCGGCAGGTGGTCTCGTCACGGTGGCGGCGGAAGATGAACTGCTCCTCGAGAATGGCGGCATCGCCCGTGCCCGCGAACTGGCCCTCGTTGGTGGTCAGCGACAGGGTCTCAGGCGGCCCCTGCTGGATCTCCACCTCCGTGGCGAAGCGCAGGTCGTCGCTGAGGCGGATGCGGACCGAACCGTTCTGATCCGTCAAACCACACCAGGTGACGGCGGCCGGCTTGACGACCGTCCGCTGGGCCAGAGCAGGCTGGCGGCCGCCCCAGACCATGGCGCCGGCAGCGACAAGCCCCAGGGTCAGGACAGGGCGCAGGCTGAAGTGGATTCGGTTCACGGCAGGCTCCTCAAGGCTGGGCGCCGGACTGGCGCGATCTCCGAGCACGGATCACCCTTCATTGTACTGGATGGGGCACCCCTTGTCGACCCCTCGCGCCATGGGATCGCTACGTCATCCTGTTGGCCGCCCGACCCTGGCCGTCCCACTTGCCGCACCGTCAGGGCTGGGCTACAGTGGCAGGGGGTCTGAAATCGGTCGGACCCTCGGCTCTTGGAGTCTGCCATGCGCAACGCCCTTCGTTTCCTCGCCCTGACGGCCGCGCTCCTGTGGATGGCCTCTCTCTCCGCCAGCCCTTCCGCCGCCCAGACCCCGGCCGTGCGGGAGCAGCGAGCCCCGTCCCTGGTCTTCAACCCGCATCCCGAGATCCGCGACTTCATGGCCGTCTGGTCCGAGGACCGCGGCAAGGGTGCCGACCTCTTTTCCAAGCGCCTCTTCAACAGCGGTCTGCCTCACGGGGGACCGGAAAAGCAGGGCACCCAGGTGGTCCGCACCGAGGGCAAGCCCGAGTTGGACCAGCATGGCCCGCGGGTGGATCCCTCGCTTCTCTACAACGGGGTCACCGAGGAGTACGTCGTCGTCTACTCGGAGTTCGTGGGTGAGGACGAGGGCTGGAACCTCTTCGCGGTGCGGGTCAGCCCCTCCGGCTTCGCCATCGGGCGGCCGCGGCAGATCGTCGGCGGGATCGGCGACCAGCAGCGGCCGGAGGTGGCGGTGGTCAACACCGGCGGTGAGAGCGAAGGCGACATGATCGTGGTCTACGACGACAACACGCGCGACGTGGACGAGGTCTGGGCCCAGCGCCTGCGGGCCAACACGATCCCTCTGGGCAAGCCCTACGAGCTGGTGAAGGAAGCCAACGTCAATGCCAGCGATCCCACCACCAACGGCAGCGCGGTCGCCTGGGTGGACGACCGGGCCGGCCAGAGCGACATCTGGGTGCTGCAGTTGCGCAACGGCAAGCCCAACGGCACCGCCCGCTACCTGGTGGGCGATGATTTCGCCGACGACTTCAACCCGCGCTACGGTTCCGGCGGCCTGATCTGGAACACCTACAGCGCCACCACCGGCACGGACATCCGCGGTGCCCAGGTCTACGACGAGAACAACCGCACCCGCGGCCCCAGCTTCGGCGTGCTGGTGCCCGTGGCCGACCAGGCCTGGCCCGATGCCGCCACCAACGCCGACGGACAGAGCATCGTCCTCTTCAGCGACAACCGCTCGGGGCGCTTCAACCTCTACGGCATCCGCATCGTGAACTTCCGCCTCATCGGACACGAGTTCCCAGTCGTCCTGGACCGCCGTCCCTGAGCTTGATAGCTTTTGACAGTGCCGGAGGGGCCACCTGAGCCCTTTTGGCGGTAGACAGGCACCACAATCGGGGCCGGCACCTCCCAGAACCGGGAGAGCGCCGGCCCCTTATCGTTTCCCGCCGCGCCCAGCGGCAAGCACGGATCCTTGGAGCATCAGCGATGAGCCAGCAGCACGATCGACGTTCCCGTGACGGCAGCAACCCCCTGGAGCAGGCCCTGGCCGCCCGCTCCAGCCGCCTGCCCGGCTTCTACCGCCTTTCGGTGAGCCAGCGTCGGGCCATCCTGGCCAGCTGGGGTGGGCTCGACGCCGAGGAGGCCGCGCAGTTCGACGGCGGGCTGACCATGGAACGGGCCGATGCGATGATCGAGAACGTGGTCGGCGCCTTCTCCCTGCCCGTGGGCGTGGCCACCAATTTCCTGGTCGACGGCCGCGACGTCCTGGTCCCCATGGCCGTCGAGGAGCCTTCGGTGGTGGCCGCGGCCTCGCACGGCGCGCTCCTGGCCCGCCACGGCGGTGGCTTCCGGACCGAGGTGGACGAACCCGTCATGATCGGCCAGATCCAGGTCGTCGGCCTTGCGGCCACGGAGATGGACGCTGCCTGCGCCCGCCTGCGCGCCGTAGAGGCCGACATCCTGGCGGTGGCCCAGGCCCAGAGCGCCAGCCTTCCGCGGCTGGGCGGCGGGGCCCGTGGCCTGGAGCTGCGGCCCATCCTCGACTCGCCGGCCGGTCCCATGCTCCTGGTGCACCTGCTCTACGACACCCGCGATGCCATGGGCGCCAACGCCGTCAACACGGCTGCCGAGGCCATCGCCCCGGTCATCGAGGCGGCCACGGGCGGGCGCGTGCTGATGCGCATCCTCTCCAACCTCGCCGACCGCAGGATCGCCAGGGCTTCCTGCCGCGTGCCCGCGGCGCTCCTGGCCAAGGGCGACTTCCAGGGCCGCGACGTGGCGGAGCGCATCGCCGCCGCCAACGCCCTGGCCGTGGTCGATCCTTACCGGGCGGCCACGCACAACAAGGGCATCATGAACGGGATCGATCCCGTGGTCATCGCCACCGGCAACGACTGGCGCAGCGTCGAGGCGGGCGCCCATGCCTACGCCGCCCGCGACGGGTCCTACCGGGCCCTCACCGACTGGCGCGTGGACGAGGCCAGCGGCGACCTGCTCGGCCGCATCGCCCTCCCCTTGGCCCTCGGCATCGTGGGCGGCAGCTCGCGCAGCCACGCCCTGGCGGCGGCCTGCCTGAAGCTGCTGTCGCCCGCTTCGGCCCGGGAGCTGGCCGGCGTGGTGGCCTCCGTGGGCCTGGCCCAGAACCTCTCGGCGCTCCGGGCCCTGGTCTCCGAGGGCATCCAGAGCGGCCACATGGCCCTCCACGCCCGCCAACTGGCCCTGGCCGCCGGCGCTTCGGCCGAAGCGGCCCACCGGATCGCCGAGCAGATGGTGCGCGAGGGGGCTGTGCGCAGCGCCCGGGCGGCCGAACTGGTGGCTGCCCAAGGCTGAGGCGCCCGCAAGACAGCGGCGCCACGAAATCCCCGGCCTGCCGCGGAGCCCGGATGGCGGCCGGAGGGCCTCGCCTCAGCCCAGGTCCAGGGCCAGCCGCTCCAAGACCCGGCGGCGCTGGAAGCCGGCCCGCTCCAGGGCTGCCACCGATGCCGCCGCGCCAGGATCGACCTCGGCCTCCAGGTCTGCCGCGCCCGGATCGCCGGATCGGAGCAACAGGTGGTGGAGCAGGGCCTCCTCGACCCGCCCCTGCCAGGCCGGATGGACGGCGAGATCCAGCCGGCCGCCGCCCTGGGACTCCTGGCTGAGCAGGCTTGCCGCGCCCACCACCTCCTGTCCGGCCAGGGCCAGGTGGCTGCGTCGACGGCGACCGCAGAGCCAGTCGTCCAGGTTGTCCAGCCATCCCAGCTCGATCGCCTGCTGCAGGAGGCCGCTGGGGCCGCCGCGGTCCAGGAGGCCCGTGCTGCGCAGGAGACGGCGGGCCGCGGCCGCGTCACGATGGCGCCGGTAGGGCCGCAGGCTCAGCCCGGCCGGATGTTCCGCGGGGCCGGACAGGACCGCGACGCCTCGCGGGCGCCGGAGCACCGCGACCGCATTCATCCGCCAGAAGCCGTGTGCCGCGTAGATGCGCTGCGCGCCGAGGTTGTCGGCCCGCACCTGGAGCTGGACCTGGCGCGCGCCGCGGCGGCCCAGGTCCTGCAGGGCCAGGCGCAGCAGGGTCTGGGCGATGCCCTGGCGGCGCCAGGCCGGGTGGGTGACGACGTTGGCCAGGACCCAGAGATCCCGCCCGCAGCGAAAGGCAGAGATGTTGCCCACCAGTTGGCTGTCGACGTAGTAGACCTGGCCCGTGGCCTCCGCGCCGCCCGGCAGGCTGGCCGCCAGGCTGTGCAAGGTGAGCGAAGGCCCCGAGATGCGCGACAGGTCGTCGAGCCAGCGCAGGTCCTGGGGGCTCAGGTCGGCGCCGAAGCCCAGGCGCAGCAAGGGCACCAGTTCCGGCAGGTCCCGCCGGGCATCGAAGCGCAGCGGTCCGTCCGGGCGCCTGTCCCCGCGGGAGCCGGCGGCGGTCACCATGGCCGGCCGGTGGAGCGGTCCTGGTCGGCCGCGCGGGTCAGCTGCGCGGCCACGCGGCGCTGCCATCCAGGCGCGCCCGGTAGCAATGGGCCTGGCCGGCGGCCAGGAGCCAGACCTCCAGCCCGCGCTGGGGGCCCTGCGGGTCCCGCCAGTCCGCCTCCTCCACCCGTGTGGGGGCCACGGCGGTGGGCGGCAGGCCCAGGCGCTCGCCGAGGTCGGCCATGCAGCGGCGGACGGCGGCCTGCCAAGGAGCGGGGACGGGGAGCTTGCTCGCCAGGGGGGTCATCGTGCTTCCTCCTCGTTGGCCGCGGAGATCGGGGCGACGGATTCGGCAACGGCGGGAGCCGTGGGCGGGGCGACGGGGTCGGTGCTGTCGGCGATCGGGCCATCCTCCGCCTCGTCGTCCTCCTGCTCCCAGCTGAGGATCCAGGCGCAGAGACCGGCGGTGAGCACCGAGGCCCCGGTGAGCGTGGCCCACTGGCGGGCTGCCAGG
>WBZV01000262.1_pt1 | contig 34792 bp, 25 predicted proteins | sample 5204221 | NCBI WGS metagenome assembly WBZV01 (sample SAMN12344360, study PRJNA552823) | activated sludge metagenome | biome: Activated sludge suspended growth; feature: Nitrification reactor; material: Wastewater; isolation source: activated sludge from nitrification reactor of wastewater...
CTCGCTCTCGACGTTGAAGCAGGCCACGCCGGCTTCCAGTGCCCGGGCCATCTCGGCGCGTGTCTTGCCGACGCCGGAGAACACCACCTTGGCGGCGTCGCCGCCGGCGGCCAGCACGCGCTCGAGCTCGCCGCCCGAGACGATGTCGAAGCCGCAGCCGGCCTGCGCGAAGGTCTGCAGCACCGCGAGGTTGCTGTTGGCCTTCATCGCGTAGCAGATCAGGTGGTCGCGGCCGGCCAGCGCACGCTGGTAGCCGGCCAGGGCGGCAAGCATGGCGCTGCGCGAGTAGACGTACAGCGGCGTGCCGAAGCGGCGCGCGAGACGCCCAAGCGCGCAGTCTTCGACGAAGAGTTCGCCGCCGCGGTAGGCGACGTGGGGCGAGCCGGGCAGGGTCATGATGCGGCGGGTGCGGAGGCCGGCGCGGCGCCCGACGGCAGCTTGAGCGGGCCTTTCTGCCCGCAGCCGCTCAGCGTTGCGAGTGCCGCAAGCGCGAGCAGCCCGCCGGCGATGACCACGAGGCCACGATGGCGTCGCGCGCGACGGCCGGCGTGCGTCGTCGATACACTAGTCTTGCACTGCAGCATGCGCGGATTATCGACCATGAGCCTTCTCTTCGAACCCACGCCGCTCGGCGATGCCGAGTACCACGCGATCACGTCGGCGCTGCTTTCGCGCATCGAGGCCACGGTGGACCAGTGGCTGCAGGACGACGTCGTTGACATCGACACGCACCGCACCGGCGGCCTGCTCGAACTGGGCTTTCCGAACGGCAGCAAGATCGTGATCAACACCCAGCCGCCGCTGCACGAGCTGTGGATGGCGGCGCGCCAGGGCGGCTATCACTACAAGTTCTCGGCCGGGCAGTGGCTCGACACGCGCGACGGCGGCGAGTTTCTCGCGGCGCTGTCGGCGCGGGCCAGCGAGCAGGCCGGCCGCGCGCTGCGCTTCGAGTAGCGCGGCGCCGCGGTCCGGCGCCGGGCCGCCCCAAGCCGGACGGCGCCCCTTGGGGGCAGGAGCGCAGCGACTGGGGGGCTGACGTCAGCGCTTGAAGAGGTCGAGGATGCCCTTGCGGTCTTCCTCGACCGTGGCGGGGTCGACCGCCGGAGCCGCTTCCTCGATGCCGAGCGTCGCGACGCCGCTGCCGTTGGCGTATTCGCTGTAGTACCACTCGCCGCCGACGTTCGTCACCCCGGCCGGAGCCGTTGCCTCCGCCACGGGCACGCCCTTGAGCGTGCTGCTCATGTAGTCGATCCAGATCGGCAGCGACAGCCCGCCGCCGGTCTCGCGGTCGCCGAGCTTGCGCGGCGTGTCGTAGCCCATCCACACCACCGCGGCCACCTGCTGCTGCCAGCCGGCGAACCAGGCGTCGTTGGAGTCGTTGGTGGTGCCGGTCTTGCCGTACACGTCCGGCCGCTTCAGCGCCGCCTGCGCGCGCGCCGCCGTGCCCGAGCGGGTGACTTCCTGCAGCAGGCTGCTCATCACGAAGGCGTTGCGCGCGTCGATGACACGCGCCGACTCGTCGAGCTGGGGCAGCTTCGGTTCGTTGAGCACGCGGCCCTTGCTGTCGGTGATGCGCGCGATCAGGAACGGGTTGATGCGGTAGCCGCCGTTGGCGAACACGCTGTAGGCGGTGGCCATCTGCAGCGGCGTCACCGAGCCGGCGCCCAGCGCCATCGTCAGGTAGGCCGGGTGCTTCTCGGCCTCGAAGCCGAAGCGCGTGACCCAGTCCTGCGCGTACTGCGGCGTGATGGCCTGCAGGATGCGGATCGACACCATGTTCTTCGACTTGGCGAGCGCGCGGCGCATCGACATCGGGCCGTCGAACTGGCCGTCGTAGTTCTTCGGCTCCCAGGGCTGGCTGCCGGTGGTGTCGGCGTCGAAGAAGAGCTGCGCGTCGTTGATCACCGTGGCCGGCGTGAAGCCCTTCTCCAGCGCGGCCGAGTAGATGAAGGGCTTGAAGCTCGAGCCCGGCTGGCGCCACGCCTGCGTGACGTGGTTGAAGCTGCTCTTGGAGAAGTCGAAGCCGCCGACCATGGCGCGGATCGCGCCGCTGCGCGGGTTCAGCGCCACGAAGGCCCCCTCGACCTCGGGCTGCTGCGTGATGCTCCAGTTGCCCTTGGCGTCCCGGATGACGCGGATCACCGCGCCGCGGCGGATCGCCGTCTTGGGGTTGCCCTTCTCGGCCAGCCCGGACGTGGCCGGCTTGAGGCCGTCGCCGGTGAGCGTGAGCGCCTCGCCGCTCTGCAGCACGGCCACGACCTTCTTCGGCCCCGCCTCCATGACCACGGCCGCCTTCAGCTCGTCGTTGTCCGGATGATCCTGCAGCGCCTCGGCGATGCGCGCATCCAGATCCTGCGGCTTGGCCGGCAGGTCGACGTAGGCCTCGGGGCCGCGATAGACCTGACGGCGCTCGAAGTCCATGATGCCCTTGCGCAGCGCGCGGTAGGCGGCGGTCTGCTCGCCCGAATTGATCGTCAGGTAGACGTTCAGCCCGCGTGTGTAGGCCTCGGCGCCGTACTGGCTGAAGATCAGCTGGCGTGCCACCTCGGCCACGTGCTCGGCATGCACCGAAACCTCGCTGGGCGTCCGGTAGTGCAGCTTCTCGGCCTTGGCCGCGTCGTGCTGGGCGGCGCTGATGAAGCCGTTTTCCAGCATGCGGTCGATGATGTACTGCTGCCGCTCGGTGGCGCGCTTGGGGTTGACGATCGGGTTGTAGGCCGACGGCGCCTTGGGCAGGCCGGCCAGCATCGCGGCCTCGGCGATGCTGATGTCCTTGAGCGGCTTGCCGAAGTAGATCTCGCTGGCCGCCGCGAAGCCGTAGGCGCGCTGACCGAGGAAGATCTGGTTCATGTAGACCTCGAGGATCTGCTCCTTGCTCAGCAGGCTCTCGATCTTGAGCGCCAGCAGCACCTCGTAGATCTTGCGGGTGAAGGTCTTCTCGGTGGAGAGATAGAAGTTGCGCGCCACCTGCATGGTGATGGTCGACGCGCCCTGGCTGCGTGCCTCGCTGAGGTGGGCGAGGCCGGCGCGCAGCACGCCCTTGTAGTCGACGCCGCTGTGCTCGTAGAAGCGCGCATCCTCGATGGCCAGCACGGCATGCTGCATCACCTTGGGGATCTCGGCGATCGGGGCGAAGCTGCGGCGCTCCTCGCCGAACTCGCCGAGCAGCACCTCGTCGGCCGAATACAGACGCATCGGCAGCTTGGGCCGGTAGTCGGTCAGCCCGCTGATCTCGGGCAGGTTGGGATAGGCCACCGCCAGCGCCACCGCCGCCAGCATCAGACCGGACAACACCGCCGCGGCCGTCAGCCCGGCCAGCACCGCCAAGGCCCGCAGCGGCCACGCCGCCCAGCCGGGCAGCGTCGAGCTCGTGCTGCGGCCGGACGCGGGGGCGCTCTCAGCCGCTCGCTCTGAATCGCTCATGGGTCTCCATCGAAGCCGAAACTCATTATAGAAAGGGCATCCTGCATCAATTTGTCACGGGCCGAAGGTCGCGTCGAGCGACGCCGATATGGGTTCCGGGCGGCATTGAAAAGTGCTTACAAGGGCGTCGCGTCTCGTGTGAGTTTTGCAACGAGCAGCGGGCTTGCACGGGGCGTTTTTCTTTGGCGCACAAAGGCTTTACTGCTAGCATTGAAGTAACTTATTAACAGTCCGGCGCACCGTTCGCGGCGCTGGGGGGAAAGGCGTCGTGAGCTTCCTAGACACCCTGCTGGGCCGAAAGCATGCGCCGATGATCGGGCTGGATATCAGTTCATCGAGCGCCAAGCTGGTCGAGCTCGGCCAGACCTCCAATGGCGAATACATCCTGGAACGTTTCGCCTCCGAACCGTTCGAGAAAGGCTGGATCACCGACGGCCAGATCGAGAAGTTCGACGAGGTCGCCGAGGCCGTCAAGCGAGTGGTCGCCAAGAGCGGCACCAAGACGCGCCAGGTCGTGATGGCGATGCCGCAGTCGGCGGTGATCACCAAGAAGATCATGCTGCCCGCCGGCCTGCGCGAGGAAGAGCTCGAACTGCAGGTCGAGTCCGAGGCCAACCAATACATCCCGTTCTCGCTCGATGAGGTGAGTCTGGACTTCTGCGTCATCGGGCCGAGCCCGACCTCGGTGGGTGACATGGAAGTGCTGATCGCCGCGTCGCGCAAGGATCGCGTGCAGGACCGTCAGGGTCTGGCCGAAGCCGCGGGCCTGAAGCCGGTGGTGCTGGACATCGAATCGCATGCCTCGCGCCTGGCGATGGGGCGGGTGGTCGCCGGCCTGCCCAGCGAGGGCAAGGACGCGTTGGTCGCGCTGTTCGAGATCGGCGCCGACACCACCAGCCTGAAGGTGTTGCGCGACGGCGAGATGCTGTATGACCGCGACCAGGCGTTCGGCGGTTCGCAGCTGACGCAGCTGATCTCGCGCCAGTACGGTTTCTCGTTCGAGGAGGCGGAGCAGAAGAAGCTCGCCGCCGACCTGCCGGAAGACTACGAGAGCACGCTGCTCGCGCCTTTCGTCGACAGCCTTTCGCAGGAGATCGGTCGCGCCTTGCAGTACTTCTTCACCAGCACGCCGCACCACAAGGTGCACTACGTGATGCTCGCTGGGGGCACCGCCACGCTGCCCGGGCTGAAGGATCGCGTCACGGAGCTGACCGGCTTCGCGTCGATGGTGGTGAACCCCTTCGAGAATATGAAGCTCGGCTCGGCCGTGCGTGAGAGCAAGCTGCGCCGCGAGGCGCCGTCCTACCTGACCGCCTGCGGCTTGGCGATGCGGAGGTTCCTGCAGTGATCCTGATCAACCTTCTTCCCCATCGGGAAGAAAAGCGCCAGCGCAGGAAGATCGCGTTCTTCGCGGGCCTCGGCGCTGCCGCCGCGGCCGGCCTCGCGATCGTCGGCATCTGGTACCTCGTCGTCCAGCAGCTGACCTCCGCGCAGCAGGCACGCAACGATTTCCTCAATGCCGAGATCAAGAAGCTCGAGGTGCAGATCAAGGACATCGCCACGCTGCGTGCCGAGATCGAATCGCTCAAGGCGCGCCAGAAGGCCGTGGAAGATCTGCAGATCGACCGCAACGTGCCGGTGCACCTGCTCAACGAGCTCGTCAAGCAGACGCCGGAAGGCATCTACTTCAAGAGCATCAAGCAGGACGGCCAGTCGTTGATGGTCTCCGGCATCGCGCAGACGCAGGAGCGCATCTCGGAACTGCTGCGCAATACGAACTACAGCTCCGAGTGGCTGGAGAAGCCCGATCTGGTGGAGAGCAAGTCCGCCACCGCGCAGACCGCCAACAAGGAGCAGCGTCAGTTGTTCGAGTTCGCGATGCGCCTGCAGGTGAAGCGGCCTCAGGAGGCTGCCTCGATGCCGGGCGGGGCCGCGTCGGGGCCCGCGGGAGCTGCCTCCGCGCCGGCCGTTTCGACACCCAACAAAGCCTGAGGACGTCATGGCAACCAAGCGAGGCATGAACGTCGACCTGAACTCGGTGTTCGAGGGCGCGGCGTCGCAGTTCCGCAATCTCAACCCGAACGAGCCTGGCCAGTGGCCGATGCTGCCCAAGCTGATGACCTGGGGTGGCCTCGCGCTGGCGATGGTGGTGCTCGGCTGGTTCCTGCTGTTGTCCGATGCGCACGGGGTACTCGACGGCGAGCGCAGCAAGGAGCAGGCGCTCAAGACGGACTACCGCGGCAAGCTGGCGCAGGCCGTGAACCTGGGCGAACTGCGCAAGCAGAAGCTGCAGGTCGAGGAGTACGTGACGCAGCTCGAGAAGCAGCTGCCGGGCAAGGCGGAGATGGACGCGCTGCTGTCCGATATCAACCAGGCCGGCATCGGCCGCGGCCTGCAGTTCGAGCTGTTTCGTCCGGGCAGCGTGGTCGTGAAGGACTACTACGCCGAGCTGCCCATCTCGATCAAGGTCTCGGGCCGCTACCACGACATCGGCTCGTTCGCGGCCGACATCGCGAACCTGTCGCGCATCGTGACCCTGCACAACCTCAACATCGCCTCCGCCGCGAAGGACGCCAAGAGCGGCGACACCGGCGCACTGGCGATGGAGGCCACGGCGCGCACCTATCGCTACCTGGATCAGGCCGAAGTCGAGAGCCAGCGTGCCGAGAAGGCCAAGGCGGCGGCCAAGGGCAAGCCGGCGGGAGCCAGCAAATGAGCGACACGAGCATGAACAAGCGCTTGGTGCTGGCGGCGGTGGCGGCGTCGGCACTGCTGGCCGGCTGCGGCGCCGAGCAGGAAGAGTTGACCCAATGGATGGAGCAGCAGCGCCGCGAGGCCAAGCCGAACGTGACGCCGCTGACGCCGCCGAAGAAGTTCACGCCGCAGGCCTACACGGCCTTGAACGGCGTGGAGCCGTTCAGCGCCCAGAAGCTCACCGTGGCACTCAAGCAGGAGGCGCGGCAGCCCAACTCTCTGCTGGCGGCGGAGATCAACCGCCGCAAGGAGCCGCTCGAAGCCTACCCGCTGGACAGCATGCGCATGGTGGGCAGCGTGGCACGCGCTGGCCGCCCGTATGCGTTGCTGCGCGTCGACAACCTGCTGTACCAGGTCAAGGCCGGCGACTACATCGGGCAGAACTACGGAAAGATCACCAGGATCTCGGAGACGGAGCTGTCACTTCGCGAGATCGTCCAGGACGCAGCGGGCGAGTGGATCGAGCGCGCCAGCGCCCTCCAACTCCAGGAGTCGGCGCGATGAAGCACAACCAGGAGAATCGGATCATGAGCATGTGGCGCGTTCGCGCACTGGCACTCGTGTTGGGGATCGGCGCGCCGCTGGCGGGCTGGGCTCAGAACGCCATCCAGTCGATCAACAGCACGCAGCAGGGCACCTCCGAGGTGGTCCGCATCGAACTGAGCGAGCCGCTGGCCGCCGTTCCCGCGGGCTTCACGATCCAGACGCCGCCGCGCATCGCGATCGACCTGCCCGGCGTGAGCAACGCGCTCGGCCGCAACTCCGTCGAGATCAATCAGGGCAACCTGCGCAGCGTCAACGTCGCGCAGGCCGGCGAGCGCACGCGCCTCGTGCTCAACCTCAAGCAGGCGACCAACTACAAGGCGCAGCTGCAGGGCAAAGCGCTGGTGCTGGTGCTCGACACGGCCGCCGCTGCGGTGGCTCAGCCGACCCCCTCCGCCTCGGGCGAGCCGGTGCGCTTCGCCGAGAGTCTGAATCGCGATCAGCTGGCGCTCAAGGACATCGACTTCCGCCGCGGCAACGACGGCGCCGGTCGCGTGATCGTCGAACTGCCCAACAACCAGGTCGGCGTCGACATCCGCCAGCAGGGTCAGAGCCTGGTGGTCGATTTCCTGCGCTCCACGCTGCCGGACAGCCTGCGCAAGCGCTTCGACGTCACCGACTTCGGTACGCCGGTGCAGAGCATCGTCACCGCACAGCAAGGCGACCGCGTGCGCATGACCATCAACCCGCGCGGCAACTGGGAGCACAGCGCCTACCAGAGCGACAACCAGTTCGTGCTGGAGGTGCGCCCGCAGAAGGTCGATCCGAACAAGCTGACGCAGGGTCCGGGCTACGCCGGCGAGAAGCTGTCGCTGAACTTCCAGAACATCGAGGTTCGCGCGCTGCTCCAAGTGATCGCCGACTTCACCAACTTCAACGTGGTGACCAGCGATACCGTCACCGGCAACGTGACGCTGCGCCTGAAGGACGTGCCCTGGGACCAGGCGCTGGACATCATCCTGCAGGCCAAGGGCCTGGGGCTGCGCAAGTCGGGCAACGTGATCTGGATCGCGCCCAAGGACGAGCTGGCGGCCAAGGAGAAGGTGGAGCTCGAGTCCAAGGCCCAGGTGGCCCAGCTCGAGCCGTTGCGTACGCAATCGTTCCAGCTCAACTACGCCAAGGCTGAAGACGTGGCCAAGGGGCTGAGCGGCCAGAACCAGTCCGCCGGCGGATCGGGGACCAAGATCCTCTCGCCGCGCGGCAGCGTGATCTTCGAGACGCGCACCAACCAACTCTTCGTCAGCGACATCCCCTCGAAGCTCGAGGAGATCCAGATGCTGATCGGCAAGATCGACGTGCCGGTGCGCCAGGTGCTGATCGAGGCCCGCATCGTCATCGCCGACGACAACTTCAGCCGTTCGCTCGGCGCCAAGCTCGGTGCGACCGATCTGCGCGGTCTTCGTGGCGGCGTGCCGGGCTGGAAGGTCTCGGGCGACACGCGTGTCACGGTCGGCGGCAACATGAACGCCGTCGGTGGCCAGACGCTGCAGACGGATACGCTGAACTTCAGCGACACCAGCTTCGTCTCGCTGCCCGCGATCGGCCAGAACAACTACAACCCGGCGACCTTCGCGCTGTCGCTGTTCGGTGCCTCGTCGAACCGCTTCCTGAACCTGGAAATCTCGGCGATCGAGGCCGACGGGCGCGGCAAGGTGGTGTCGAGCCCGCGCGTCGTCACGGCCGACCAGACCAAGGCGCTGATCGAGCAGGGCACCGAACTGCCGTACCAGGTCGCGACCTCGAGCGGCGCCACCTCGCTGCAGTTCCGCAAGGCCAACCTGAAGCTCGAAGTGACGCCGCAGATCACGCCCGAAGGCAGTGTCATCCTCGACGTGGACGTGAACAAGGACAGTGTCGGCCAAGCCACGGCGGCCGGCTTCGCGATCGACACCAAGCACGTGAAGACCCAGGTGCTGGTCGAGAACGGCGGCACGGTGGTGATCGGCGGCATCTTCGAACAGAGCGACCGCACGGACACGACCAAGGTGCCGTTCCTCGGTGACATTCCCGTGCTCGGCAACCTGTTCAAGACGACCACGAAGACCTCGGAGCGCACCGAACTCCTGATCTTCCTCACGCCCAAGGTCGTGACCGACCGCAACGGTTCGCTCTGAAGCGATCCGGCACCGCGGCACAGCCCTCTAGCGAGACAGTCCTCATGAAACTGGTGAAGTCCTTCGTCATTCTGCTGAGTTCCCTGGTCCTGGCTGCATGCGGCGGCGGGGGCGGCTCGGCCGGCTCCTCCGGCTTCGGCGGCGGCAGTGGAAGTGGGTCCGGCGGAGGGTCGGGGTCCGGGTCGGGCAGCGGTTCGATTTCACTCTCACTGCAGGATTCGAGCGGCAACACGATTTCTCCTCCGGCACTGACGGGGACGCAGAACGCCGTCGCAGTCATCCATCTGCTCGACAAGACCGGGGCGGCTGTCGCCAACACGCTCGTCACGGTCTCCGGCACCGGCCTGAGCTTGACCCCGGCCACGGGGCAAACCTTGACGGACTCGACGGGAACGGCACGAGTGCAAGTGCAAGCGGCCGACCCGTTCGCCAGCGGCGCGACGACGATCAAGGCCTCCGGCAGCGCTTCGGGTGCAGTCGTGGAAACAACGCTCGACGTGGCCCTGGGCGCGGCGACGGCGCAACTGGGCACGCTGACGCTTTCGGCGAACACCGTGCCCGCCTACCAGACCATCCAGGTGTCGGTCGGGGCGACGCTCTCCGGCGGTGGCCAGCCGGCGGTCCAGGTTCCGGTCAGTTTCTCGGCCTCGTGCGGTACCTTCGATCCTCAGACCGCCAACACCGATACCAGCGGCGTTGCGCGCAGCGCGTACCGCAATCAGACGGCGACGGGAGTGGCTTGTTCGGGACAGCAGACGCTGACCGCCACGGCAGGGACATCGACCACGAACGCCACGGTCACGACCGTCGCGCCGGCGGCGGCAAACATGGTGTTCGTGTCGGCCACGCCGGCGCGCATCTACCTGGCTGGCTCGCCGGGCGTGAGTCAGTCGCTGCTGAAATTCAAGCTCGTCGACAGCAACAACAATCCCGTCCAGGGCGAGAACGTCGAACTCACGCTGACGCTGCGTCCGACAGGGGTCTACTTGGGTTCGGCGGCAGGAACGACGCGCCTTGTCCAGCCGACCACCTCCGATGGCACAGTCGACGTGGCGGTGAACGCCGGTACAGAGCCGGGCCCGGTGCAGGTGCAGGCGGCGCTGGTCAGCAATCCGGCCATCAAGAATGTGTCGAACGCTCTGGCTGTGGCATCGGGCCTGCCCGTTCAGCGCGCGTTCTCCATGAGCGTGTCGACTTTCAATATCGAGGCGTTGAATGAGGACGGTGTCACAACCGACATCACACTGCGCATCGCGGATCGCCTCGGCAACCCAGTGCCGGATGGCACGACGGTGAACTTCATTGCGGAAGGCGGCCAGGTGGTCGCGTCCTGCAACACGACGGGGGCGGCAGCGAACAACACTTCAGCCTGCTCGGTGCAGTTGGCAAGTCAGAACCCCAGGCCCGCGAATGGTCGCGTAACCGTTCTCGCCTGGGCGCAAGGCGAGGAGAATTTCACCGACGCTGGGACGCCCACCAACAATGTGTACGACGCCGGGGAGGCCTTTGACGATCTCGGTCAACCCTATCTCGACAAGGACGAGAACGGCGTCTACGACGTTGGCTCGGACGTCACCGTTGGAACGAGCCCCGGTACACAGGCTTGCCCCGCTGGCTCTGCCTCCGTACCGGGCACTTGCGATGGCCAGTGGGGGCGTGCGCTAGTGAGGCAGTCGGCTGTCATCACCTTCTCGGGAAGCACCCCGTCTCTGGTGAACACGTCCGGTCCGACGTCGTCCGGCGGTCGCTGCCTCTTCTCCTTCACGCTGCAGGATGTGAATGGAAATCCTTTGCCAAGCCAGACGCAGCTCTCGGTCACCAACGTAAAGGGTGGTGGAGCGCCTGACGCCAAGTTCGCCGGATTCAGCGGCCAGGGCGACAAGGTGCCGAACACTTCTCAACAAGGTGGCACCAACCATGGGGCGGTGTTCTCTGAATGCACCAATGCGTCGAGCCTGACATTCCAACTCGACGTCACGACGCCGAAGCAGAGGAAGACGAGCTTCTTCATCCCTTGAAGTGCCACTGATCGCCCTGGTCGGCATGCCCGGCGGTGGCAAGTCCACCGTCGGCCGGCAACTCGCACGCCGGCTCGACTGGGGCTTCGTCGATGCCGACGCCGTCATCGAGGAACGCCTGGGTGAATCCATCCGGGCCTTCTTCGAGCGTGAGGGCGAGGAGGCCTTCCGCCTTCTCGAAGAACGGGTCATCGACGAACTCACCCGCGATCCGCAGCCGCGCGTGATCGCCACCGGCGGCGGCGCCTGCCTGCGCGAAGCGAACCGCCGCGCCCTGCACGACCGCTGCACCGTCGTCTACCTGCGCTCGACGCCGGAGGAGCTGTTCCGGCGGCTGCGGCACGACACCCAGCGCCCGCTGCTGCAGGTCGGCGACCCGCTCTCGCGGCTGCGCGACCTGTTCGCGGTGCGCGATCCGCTCTACCGCGAGTGCGCGCACTTCATCGTGGAGACGGGGCGCCCGTCGGTGTCCACCCTCGTCAATATGGTGCTGATGCAGCTCGAGCTCGCTGGCGTCGTCCCGGCGCACCTGGCGCGCTCACCGGTGGAGCCGCCGCGGCCCTGATTCACCGCGCCTTACACTGGGCGCATGAATCCGAAGCCCGTGGAGCGCGTCCGCATCGAGCTTGCCGATCGCAGCTACGACATCCTGATCGGCGCCGGTGTGCTGGCCGATGCGAGCAGTTTCGACGGCCTGCCTGCATCACGCGATGCGCTGGTGGTCACCAACGTCACCGTGGCGCCGCTCTACGCGCAGCAACTGGTCGAGATCCTGCGCGGCCGCCACGAGCACGTGCATGTGATTGCACTGCCGGATGGCGAAGCACACAAGGACTGGACGACCCTCAACGCCATCTTCGACGCCTTGCTGCAGCGGGGCTGCGATCGCAAGACCGTGTTGTATGCACTCGGCGGCGGCGTCGTCGGCGACATGACGGGTTTCGCGGCCGCCTGCTACATGCGCGGCGTGCCCTTCGTGCAACTGCCCACCACGCTGCTGGCGCAGGTCGACTCCTCGGTGGGTGGCAAGACGGCCATCAACCATCCGCTGGGCAAGAACATGATCGGGGCGTTCTACCAGCCCCTGCGCGTGATCGCCGATCTGGCCACGCTGGCCACGTTGCCCCAGCGCGAGATCGCCGCGGGGCTGGCCGAGGTGATCAAGTACGGCCCGATCGCCGACGACGAGTTCTTCGGCTGGATCGAGCAGCACGCCGACGAACTCGTCGCGCTGCAGCCTGCGGCGTTGATGCATGCCGTCAAGCGCTCGTGCGAGATCAAGGCCGCAGTGGTCGGGCAGGACGAGCGCGAGAGCGGCCTGCGCGCCATCCTCAACTTCGGCCACACCTTCGGCCACGCCATCGAGGCCGGCCTGGGCTATGGCGAATGGTTGCACGGCGAGGCGGTCGGTTGCGGCATGGTGATGGCGGCGACGCTCTCGATGCGGTTGGGGGTGATCGATGCTGCCTACGTGGCGCGCCTGCGCCGCCTCGTGGAGAGGGTCGGCCTGCCGGTGCGTGCGCCGGATCTTGGCCGGGAGCGTTGGCTCGAGCTGATGCGCGTCGACAAGAAGACCGAGGGCGGCGCCATCCGCTACGTCGTGGTCGAGGCGCCGGGCCGCGCAGCGATGCGCGCCGTGCCCGATGAGGTGGTGGCCGGCGTCGTTGCCGAGTGCAGCGGATGAACCAGCTGGCGCCGTACGCGAGCCGGCCCGACCAGTCGCGCGGGCGGCGCTACCCGCTGCCGCCCGATCCGCACCGCAACGAATTCCAGCGCGACCGCGACCGCATCGTCCACAGCACGGCGTTCCGGCGCCTGGTCTACAAGACTCAGGTCTTCCTCAACCACGAGGGTGATCTGTTCCGCACCCGGCTGACGCACACGCTGGAGGTGGCGCAGATGGCGCGCTCGCTGGCGCGCCGCCTCGGCCTGCACGAAGACCTGTGCGAGGCGATCTCGCTGGCGCACGACCTCGGCCACACGCCCTTCGGCCACGCCGGGCAGGACGCTCTGGACGAGGCCTATCGTGCCGCGGCGCCGGAGGCCGGGGGCTTCGAGCACAACCTGCAGAGCTTGCGCGTGGTCGATCTGCTCGAGGAGCGCTATCCCGATCACCCGGGCCTGAACCTGTGCTTCGAGACGCGCGAGGGAATCCTCAAGCATTGTTCGCGCAGGAATGCCGAGGCGCTGGAGCGCGACGATCCCGGCGGGGTGGGGCGCCGCTTCCTCGAGCGCACGCAGCCGAGCCTGGAGGCGCAGCTGGCGAACCTGGCGGATTCGATCGCCTACAACGCGCACGATCTCGATGATGGAGTGCGTGCCGGCCTGCTCGAGTACGAACAACTGCTCGAGCTTCCGCTGCTCGCGCAGCTGCACGGTCAGGCCGTGGCCGCGCATCCGACGCTGAACGGGCGGCGGCTGCTCTATACGCTGCTGCGCGGCCTGATCGCCCATCTGGTCGACGACACGGCCCGCGCGACGCTCGCCGAGATCGCCCGTCACGGCGTCGACAGCTCGCACAGCGTGAGGCGCTCGCCGCCCCTGGTGCGCATGAGCCGGCAGACCGGCGAGCACGTGCAGACCCTGCAGGCCTTTCTGCGCGAACGGCTCTACCGCCACCCGCAGGTGTGGCAGACCACGCGCGCGGCCCAGGTGGTGATTCGTGAACTCTTCACGGCCTACCTCGCGCAACCGGACGAACTGCCCATCGCGCACCGCGAGCGCCGCCCGCTGGAAGCGGCGGTGGCCGACTACATCGCCGGCATGACCGACCGCTTCGCGCTGCGCGAGCACATGCGGCTGTTCGGCGCCGGCTCGCTGGCCGCGCAACTCACCTGACCCGCGCCGCAGGCGACGAACGGCGCGCTCGACCCGACGCGCGGCGAGCCGTGGCTGGAACACGGCTTCGATAATCGCCGCACGATCACTCTCATCGGGCTCACGCGATGACTCTCCTGTCCAGCCGATCGCGCAAACGCCAGCCGCGAGGCTTCACGCTCATCGAGGTGATGATCGTCGTGGCGATCATCGGCATCCTCGCGGCGATCGCCTACCCGAGCTACCGCGACTACGTGATCCGCGGTGCGCTGGTGGATGCCACCAATGGGCTGTCGACCACACGGGCCGACATGGAAAGACACTTCCAGGACAACCGCACCTACGCCAGCGTCGGCGGGTTCACGTCGCCGTGCCTGCGCGCCGGTGGCATCGCCTTCGGCGACTTCACGATCACCTGCAGCGTTGCTCCGACCGACCGGGTCTACACGCTGTCGGCTTCGGGCAACCCCGGTACGAACGTCGCCGGCTTCACGTTCACCGTGGATCAGATCGATCAGCGCACCACCGTGGCGCCTACCGGCTGGCCGAGCTGCAACAGGCGCTGGCTCACGAAGAAGGGCGCGACATGCTGACGAGGCGCCGCTGTCGCCAGCGCGGCATGACGATCGTCGAGCTGATGGTGACGATCGGTATCCTGGCCTTGTTGTTGTTCCTCGCCGCGCCCGACTTCCGCGCGTGGATCCTGAACACCCGCGTGCGCAGCGTTGCTGAAGCGCTGCAGAACGGCGTGCGCCAGGCGCAGGCCGAAGCCGTTCGGCGCAATCGCACCGTGGTGTTCTTTCTGACCAACGCCGAGCCCGGCATCGGCGCGGCCTCGGTGGTCAACGGGGTCAACTGGGGCATGCGAACGATTCCCTTGCTGCCACCCGAAGCGGCGGAATTCCTGCGCGGTGGCGCGTTCTCCGACGTCGCGCAGGGCGTGACGATCACCAGCCCGGTGGCGGCGCTGTGCTTCAACCCCGCCGGCCAGCAGGCGACCGTGGTCGCCGAGGGCTGCGCGCCGGCGGTCACCAGCTACGACGTGAACGGGCCCTCCGGCGCCACCGATGTGCGGCGCCTGCGGATCGAGGTCACGCTCGGCGGTCGCACGCGCATGTGCGACCGCGACAAGGTCTTGTCGGCTGCCAACCCCGACGGCTGCACACCCTGACGGATGCTGAAGATGCGCAAGTTTCCGATTCATCGCAGTGGCCCGCAGCGCGGCGTCACGCTCATCGAAGTACTGGTCTCGGTGCTGATCATGTCGTTCGGCATCCTTGGCATCGTCGCGCTGCAGGCACGCGCGATCCAGTTCTCGCTCGACGCCGACGACCGCAACCGCGCCGCACTGTTCGCAGACGACCTTGCCGCGCAGATGCGGTTGGCGCGTACCACGTCGCTGCCGGCGGCGCAGCTGGCCGCCTTTGAGAGTCGCGTGCAGGGCGTCGACCCGGGGACCAGCCAGGCCACGGGTCTGGGCCTTCCCGACGCGACGCTGACCGTGACCGCAGGCGCGACGCCAAACCTGGCGACGATCACGATCAGATGGCGCCATCCGGGCGAACCGTCAGGCCAGTATTCGCAACTGGTGAGCGACGTCGTGCTGACCGCCGAGGAGGTGATGTGATGACAGCCTCGCGCCGCAGCCGCGGCTTCTCGCTGATCGAGCTGATGGTGGGCGTGGCCATCGGCTTGGTGCTGACGCTGGCGATCTTCCAGGTGCTTGTGACCAGTGAAGGCCGCAAGCGCTCGCTCACCGGCGTGAACGACGTCAGCCAATCCGGCGCCTACAGCGTCTACGTGCTCGACCGCGTGCTGCGCAGCGCCGGAACCGGCTTCGCGCAGGGACTGAATCGTCAGAATGGTCCGATCGGCTGCCGCATCAGCGCACGCCTGCCGGTCGCCACCGGCGAAACGCTGCCGCGCACGAACGCGTTCCCTGCGCCGTTCACCGCCGTTCCGCGCGAACAGCGGCTCGCGCCGGTGGTGATCTTCCCCGGCGCTTCCGACGCCGGCTCCGACGTGATCATGGTGATGAGCGGCGCGTCGGGCTACGGTGAAGTGCTGTCCGACGTGCAGGCGGCCAGCATCGGCGCTGCTGACCTGCGTCTGGCCAACACAATCGGCTATCGCGCCAACGATCTGCTGATGATCGGTAGCAACGGCGAGTGCCTGCTCAGCCAGGTGTCGGCGGCCAAGACACCTTGCGCCGGCCAGATCGGAGCGGCCACAGCCACCACGGTGTGCGGCCCGCTGTTGCCGCTGGCGGGTGCCTACTTCACCTCCACCGGCACGCACACTTCGCTCGCCGCGCTCAACGCGTCGGATCCGGCATTCACGTTCACCCTCGGCAACCCGACCAACGGCAACCCGCCCGAGTTCACGCTGCTGGGCGTCGGTGCCAATTCGACGCTGTTCCGCCACGACCTGCTGCTGACCAACGGCGCTCCACCCGCCTCCGAGCCGGTGTCCGAAGGCGTGCGCGTGCTGCGCGCCGTGTACGGCATCGACACCAACGCCGACGGCATCCTCGATGCCTGGCAGTCGCCCGGCGCCGTCGGCTGGGACGGCGCGACGCTGATGAACGGCAGCGCGCTCTCGAACCAGCGTCTGGGCCAGATCGTCGCGGTGCGCGTCGGCCTGGTGTTGCGCTCGGCGCTGATCGAGAAGGAAGTGCAACCCGGCGTTCCCGTCGCGCCGGCCAACCTGACCCTGTTCGGCGACCTGCCGGCGGCCAACCAGATCACTGTCGATCTGAACGCCGCCGGCGAGAACCGCAACCAGCGCCACCGCGTCATCGAACTGACGGTGCCGCTTCGCAACATCCTCATGCAGTCATGACCATGAAGCACGCCCACCCGCGCAACCAAAGCGGCGTCGTCCTGATCACGACGTTGCTGATCCTGGTCGTCATGCTGATCGGCGCGGTCGCGCTGGTGCGCTCGTTCGACACCTCGATGGTCACGGCCGGCAACCTGTCGTTCAAGCGCGACCTCGCGCAGCAAAGCGAACTGGCGGTCGAGACCATCCTGCGCGACTTCCGCACCGCCGGGCCGCTGGCCACGCGCGCGTTGCGCGGGGCAGACGACCAGGCGCGCAACTACAGCGCGCGGGTGCTGGCGGCCAACGCGCAAGGCATTCCGCTGGCGCTGCTGAGCGACCCGGCGACGCCGACGCTGACCGATCCGCAGACCAGCCTGGTTATCGGAACGGCCAGCGAGATCGCTGTCGGCCGCGGCATCCGCCTGCGCTACGTGGTCGACCGCCAGTGCAGCGAGCCCGGCGACGACTCCACGCTCGGCGCCGAACGCTGCACCCTGGTCGAAGGCGGGGCGCCGCGTGGCGGCAGCTATTCGCAGTCGCAGCGCGCCGAACAGAGAAGCGCCGTGGCCACCGGTGGCAGTGGCGCCGGCTTGGCGGGCGCCGCACCGCAGTACGTCGTCTACCGCGTCAGCATCCGCGCCTTCGGGCCGCGTGGCACGGAGTCGTTCTTCCAGACTACCTACGGCTGCTGCGACGACTGAGGTCGAACGCATCCGCATTCAAGCTTCAACGCTTCAAAGGTCGATCCGATGAACAAGCAATTCGGACTGAAAGTTGCCCTCGTGCTGGCTGCCCTGGGGGCAGGCTCGACGGCTGTCGCTGCCACCGAACTGGCCGACTCGCCGGTGTTCTCGCGCAGTTCGATCCTCGGGAACGTGGCGCTGGCGTTGTCGGTGGAGTGGCCGACGGCCGAGCGGGCGGCCTACCCCGGAAACAACGACTATTCGAGCGCGAACATCTACAAGGGCTACTTTGACCCGAACAAGTGCTACACGTACCAGTACCACGCCACGATCGCGGCGAACCGCTACTTCGTGCCCACCGGCGTGGCGACGAACCGCACCTGCGTGCTCGCCAATGACGACAAGTGGAGCGGCAACTTCCTGAACTGGGCGGCGACACAGACGATCGATCCGTTCCGGCTCGTGATGACCGGCGGCTATCGTGTGCGTGACGAACTGAGCCTGACGGTGCTGCAGAAGGCCAACCACCCGATGACGGGCAACCTGTACCCGAACAAGAGCCTGAACAACGCGGCCACGATCGCGGGCGCGACGCCGTTCGCCGTCAGCACGCTCAACATGCGCGTCAACGGTGCCGGCATGGACATGCTCTTCACCGTCTCCGGCGCCACCGGGGCCAGCAACGCGGCCGTCCCTGCGACAACGCAGTACGACCCCGCCGTCGCACTCGTCAACGCGACCGTCTACCGCGTCCGCATCGCGGTGCAGGTGTGCAACCCAGCGGCGCCCGGTGGTGTCGAGACCAACTGCAAGCAGTACGGCAGCAACTGGAAGCCCGAAGGCTTGATGCAGCAGTACTCGCGGCGCTTGCGCTTTGCGGCGTTCGGCTACCTCAACCAGAGCGGTGTCTCGCGCGACGGCGCGGTGCTGCGCGCACGCATGAAGTATGTTGGCCCGACCTACCCGGTACCCAGCGCGACCGACGCGAACAACGCTGCTGCCGAGTGGGACCCCAACACGGGTATCTTCATCCCGAACCCCGACTCGGCCGACGCCACGGCGACCAACACGGCCTACGGGCCCGCGACCGCGATCGTGAATAGCGGCGTGGCGAACTACCTGAACAAGTTCGGCCAGATCACCGGCAACGGTTACAAGGGCAACGACCCGGTCAGCGAGCTGTATTACGCGACACAGCGCTACTTCCGCAACATCGGCGCAGTGCCTGAGTGGAATTCCTTGCTGACGTCGACCTCGGTCGACCAGGCGCTCGACGGCTTCCCGGTGGTCCGCGACTGGGACGATCCGATTCAGTATTCCTGCCAGAAGAACTTCGTCCTCGGCATCGGCGACATCTATACGCACGCCGACAAGAACGTACCGGGTTCGACGGGCACCACCAATGAGCCGGCCAAGCCCGCCTCCATCGTCGCTGACACGGCCGTCAATGCGCAGACCGCTACCAACCTCGCTTTCGCGCTGCAAGGGCTTTCGGCGCCCAACCCCGACAATTACAGCGGCCGCTACAACTCGGCCGCGATGGTCGGCCTCGCCTATTGGGCCAACGTCAACGACATCCGTCCCGACGTGGCCGGCGTCGCCAAGACCCAGGGCAAGCAGACCATCCAGACGCTGTGGGTCGACGTGCTCGAACAGCCGTTCGTCACCAACAATCAGTTCTATCTGACGGCCAAGTACGGCGGCTTCATCACGCCAAGCAATCTGACGCCGCCCTACAGTTTCGCCAACACGACGCCCCTGGATCAGACGTGGTGGTCGACCAACGGCGAGACACTGTCCGGTCAGCCACGCCCTGACAACTACTTCACGGCGGGTAACCCGGATCAGATGATCTCGGGCCTGACCAAGGCCTTCCAGCGCATCAACGCGCTGAGCGCTGCGTTCACCACTTCGTTCTCGACCTCGCTGCCGCAGGTGGCGCAACTCGGCAATGCCAGCTTCGGCGCGCAGTACGACGCCAGCAACTGGACCGGCGAGGTGGTGGCCAGCGAGTTGAACTTCGCTGCCGATGGAACGCCCTCGCTGGTGGAACGCTGGCGCGCCAAGAACACGCTGGCGACGCAACTGGCCGGCACCGGTTGGGACAGCGGGCGCAACCTGGTCACCTGGAACGGCACCGCCGGCGCGCCGTTCCGCACCAGCAGCCTGACTGCGGCGCAACTCGCAGCGCTGAACACGCCCTATCTGGGCGTCGGCGAAACGACCGACATCAACGACAGCACCAAGTATCTGAACTATCTGCGCGGCGACCGCAGCAACGAAGCCGCTTCGACGGTGACGGGAAGCTCGCGCGCCTACCGCACCCGCGAGGCGCTGCTCGGCGACATCGTCGGCTCGCGCGCCAAGCCGATCGGCGCGCCGTCGTTCCAGCTTGCCGACGGTCTGAACCCGGGCTACGACGCGTTCAAGACCCTCTACAAGAACCGCGCGACCGTGGTCTACGTCGGCGCCAACGACGGCATCCTGCACGCCTTCAACGGCGCGATGAGCGGCGCCGGCGCGGGAACCGAGATCTTCGGCTACATCCCCAACGCGCTGTTCGCCGGCCCGAGCAGCCCCAGCGCGCCGGCCGTCGACGGCCTGGCGGTGCTGGGCAACACCGACATGGATCACCACTTCCTGGTGAACGCGACACCGGGCAATTTCGACGTCGATTTCACTCGCACGTACAACGGCTCGACCGTCGGCAGCGGCACGCCGGACTGGCACTCGATCCTTGTCGGCGGGCTGGGCAAGGGCGGTCGGGCGTACTACGCGCTGGACATCACCAACCCGGCGGCGATTACCGCGGCCTCGGCGGCGTCGCGCGAGACGGTGGCTGCGTCGAAGGTACTGTGGGAGTTCACCGACTCGCGCATGGGCTTCACCTACGGCGAGCCGGTGTTCGTGAAGACGCGCAAGTATGGCTGGACGGTGATCCTGCCGTCGGGCTACAACAATCCCGACGGCAGCGGCTACATCTTCTTCGTCAACCCGCGCAACGGCGCGCTGCTGGAGGCCGTCTCGACGCGCACGGCTTCGAATACGGTCGACACGGGCCTCGCGCACATCAATGCCTACGTGCTCGACTACACGGACGGCTATGCCGATGCGGTCTACGGCGGCGACTTGAACGGAAACCTCTGGCGCTTCGACATCAGCGCGACCTCGGGCACCTATCCTGACCCGATCGTGATGGCGCGGCTGACCGACAGTGGCGGCGCGGCCCAGCCGGTCACCTCGCGCCCTCTCGCAGAACTGCATCCGAAGACCAAGAGCCGCGTGGTGCTGGTCGGCACCGGCAAGCTGCTGAGCCAGGACGACCGCAGTTCGACGCAGGAGCAGACCTTCTACGCGATCAAGGACGGCAACGCGGTGCGCTTCAACGCGGCGAGCGATCTGCCGACGGGCGTCACGTTCCCGATCCGCCGGGCCAACCTGCAACCTAACCCCGACTGGGTGGCCGGCGTCACCAGTGCCGCCGCCAACAGCATGGGCTTCTACACCGACCTTGGGCGCGGTGCGAGCGGCATCGCCTGGCGCATCGTCAGCGATCCCGCCACTTTCCTTGGCATCGTCACGTTCACGCCCACCTTGCCGACCATCACGGACCCATGCTCTCCGTCGGGTATCAGCCGCATCTACGCCGGCGACTTCACGACTGGGCTGTCGGTGCTTGTCAACAGCGCCGGCGGGGTGATCAACGCGCTCGAAGTCAACACGGTCGTCACCGACTTGCGATTCTTGAGCGTCGGCGGCAAGTCCCGACTCATCGCAGGAACCGAGAAGGGTGACTTGCTTCGACCACAAGGCAACTTTAGTTCCGCTGTCGGCCTGCGCCGCATCAACTGGCGCGAGGTGAATCTCGGCAACTGAGAGAGGCCACGCAGGACCGGCCTAAACTGAGCGCCGGCAACGAAGGGCGATGGCTCATGCTGTCGCCCTTTCTTCTTTCTGCTCACCGGAGCCCTTCATGGCGCGCCAACCCCGCTGCGCGGCAGCGGGCCAGCTTCACCTGCTCGACCTGCGCTGGTGCGCCGCGGTCGCCTCACACCTCGGCGCGGAGGAACTCGGCTTGCAGCGCCACCTGTTGGCGGCAGCGCTCGTCCGTCATGGCGTGATCCTGCATGCCTATGCGCTGGCACGCACACGCACCCTGCTGCTGCTGACGCCGCGCGACGCCGAGGGCCCCGCGCGGCTCGTGCAGGATCTGTGCCGCCGCCTGGCAGCGTCGATGCGCAGAGTGCATGCTCACACTGGGCCACTGTTGGCAGGCCGGTTTCGCTCGGCGATCGTGCAGGCGGAAGCTCATCTGCTGGACGCGATGCTGTTCGTCGAGCAGTTGCCCGCACGCGAGGGTGAGGCGCTCGGGGAATGGGCATGGACCAGCGCCGTGATGCACTGCGGCGGGGCGCGTGACGAGTTGGTCACTGATCACCCGCTCTACTGGCAGACCGGCAACACGCCCTTCGAACGCGAGCACCGGCACCGGGCCAAGCTCATGGAGCCTCTCGACCAACGCTCGCTTCAGCGCTTCGAGAGCGCGCTGGCGGGAGGGTGGCCGCTCGGCGACGCGGTGTTCCTCGATGCTCTGGCGCAGCAGTTGCATCGGCGACTTGCGCCCAGGGCGGCAGGGCGGCCACGGAAGGTAGCGGTGTCCGAGATCATTTGATATGTCCCCTATTTACGTGACAGCAACTCAGTTTGTCATTAAATAGGGGTCAGATCCACATTGTTTTTCTTGCCGCAGTGCAGCAGCGCCGCTATGCTTCGCGACATCTTCCTCCGCCAGCGAGGGCCGTCATGAGCCAGCAGCACGCACCGCAAGCCCCCACCCCGTTCGACGCTCCCGCCACCCAGGGCCTCTACGACCCCGCCAACGAACACGACGCCTGCGGCGTCGGCTTCGTGGCCCACATCAAGGGCCAGAAGGCGCATGGCATCGTCGAGCAGGGCCTGAAGATCCTCGAGAACCTCGACCATCGCGGCGCGGTCGGCGCCGACAAGCTGATGGGCGACGGCGCGGGCATCCTGATCCAGATCCCCGACGACTACTACCGCGCCGAGATGGCTGCCCAGGGCGTCGAGCTGCCGCCGCCGGGTGAATACGGCGTGGGCATGATCTTCCTGCCCAAGGAGCACGCTTCGCGGCTGGCCTGCGTGCAGGAGCTCGAGCGCGCGGTGAAGGCCGAGGGCCAGGTGCTGCTCGGCTGGCGCGATGTGCCGGTCGACGCGGAGATGCCGATGTCGCCCACCGTGCGCACCAAGGAGCCGGTGATCCGCCAGATCTTCATCGGCCGCGGCCCCGACGTGATCGTGCCCGACGCGCTCGAGCGCAAGCTCTACGTGATCCGCAAGACGGCCTCGGCCGCGATCCAGCGTCTCAAGCTCACGCACAGCCGCGAGTACTACGTGCCCAGCATGAGCTGCCGCACGATCATCTACAAGGGCCTGCTGCTGGCCGACCAGGTCGGCAAGTACTACCGCGATCTGCAGGATGCGCGCGTCGTCTCGGCGTTCGCGCTCGTGCACCAGCGCTTCTCGACCAACACCTTCCCCGAGTGGCCGCTCGCGCACCCCTACCGCATGGTCGCGCACAACGGCGAGATAAACACGGTCAAGGGCAACTTCAACTGGATGCGCGCCCGCGAGGGCGTGATGAAGTCGCCCGTGCTCGGCGACGATCTGAAGAAGCTCTACCCGATCAGCTTCGAGGGCCAGAGCGACACCGCCACCTTCGACAACGCGCTCGAACTGCTGACGATGTCGGGCTACCCGCTCGCGCACGCCGCGATGATGATGATCCCCGAGGCCTGGGAGCAGCACGAGGGCATGGACGAGCGCCGCCGCGCGTTCTACGAGTACCACGCCGCGATGCTCGAGCCCTGGGACGGCCCGGCCGCGATGGTGTTCACCGACGGCAAGCAGATCGGCGCCACGCTCGATCGCAACGGCCTGCGTCCGGCGCGCTACATCGTCACCGACGACGACCTGGTGGTGATGGCCTCTGAGTCCGGCGTGCTGCCCATCCCCGAGAACCGCATCGTGCGCAAGTGGCGCCTGCAGCCGGGCAAGATGTTCCTGATCGATTTCGAGCAGGGCCGCATCGTCGACGACGAGGAGCTGAAGGCGCAGTTCGCCTCGGCCAAGCCGTATCGGCAGTGGATCGAGAGCGTGCGCGTCAAGCTCGAGGAGTTGCCGGCCGGCGACGAGGCGCCGGGCTTCGGCGAATCGCTGCTCGATCGCCAGCAGGCCTTCGGCTACACGCAGGAAGACCTCAAGTTCCTGCTCGCGCCCATGGCGACTGCGGGCGAGGAGGCGATCGGCTCGATGGGCAACGACTCGCCGCTGGCGGTGCTGTCCGACAAGAACAAGCCGCTGCCCAACTACTTCAAGCAGCTGTTCGCCCAGGTGACGAACCCGCCGATCGACCCGATCCGCGAGGCCATCGTGATGAGCCTGAACAGCTTCATCGGGCCGAAGCCCAACCTGCTGGACATCAACGCGGTGAACCCGCCGATGCGCCTGGAGGTGACGCAGCCCGTGCTCGACTTCGACGACATGGCGCGCCTGCGCCAGATCGAGCGCCACACCAGCGCCAAGTTCAAGACGCACGTGCTGGACATCACCTATCCGCTCGCCTGGGGCGACGAGGGCGTCGAGGCCAAGCTCGCCTCGCTGTGCGCGGAAGCGGTGGACGCGATCGCCACCGGCCACAACATCCTCATCATCAGCGACCGTGCGATGAACCGCGACAACGTCGCGATCCCCGCGCTGCTGGCGCTCTCGGCCATCCACCAGCACCTGGTGCGCGAGGGCCTGCGCACCACGGCGGGCCTGGTGGTCGAGACCGGTTCGGCGCGCGAGGTGCACCACTTCGCGGTGCTCGCCGGCTACGGCGCGGAAGCCGTGCACCCGTATCTCGCGATGGAAACGCTGGTGGCGATGCACAAGGATCTGCCCGGCGATCTCTCGGCCGAGAAGGCGATCTACAACTATGTGAAGGCGATCGGCAAGGGCCTCTCGAAGATCATGTCCAAGATGGGCGTGTCGACCTACATGAGCTACTGCGGCGCGCAGCTCTTCGAGGCGATCGGCCTGGACAAGCCGCTGGTGGAGAAGTATTTCCGCGGCACCGCCAGCCAGGTCGGCGGCATCGGCGTGTTCGAGGTGGCGGAAGAAGCCATCCGCATGCACAAGGCCGCCTTCGGCAGCGACCCGGTGCTGGCCGGCATGCTCGATGCCGGCGGCGAATACGCCTGGCGCACGCGCGGCGAAGAGCACATGTGGACGCCCGACGCCATCGCCAAGCTGCAGCACAGCGTGCGCGGCAACAAGTTCGAGACCTACAAGGAATACGCGCAGATCATCAACGACCAGAGCCGCCGCCACATGACGCTGCGCGGCCTGTTCGAGTTCAAGGTCGATCCGGGCAAGGCGATTCCTGTCGACGAGGTCGAGCCCGCGGCCGAGATCGTCAAGCGCTTCGCCACCGGCGCGATGTCGCTCGGCTCGATCTCCACCGAAGCGCACACCACGCTGGCGCTGGCGATGAACCGCATCGGCGGCAAGAGCAACACCGGTGAAGGCGGCGAGGATCCGGCGCGCTACCGCAACGAGCTCAAGGGCATCGCCATCACCGACGGCACCAAGGTGAGCGAGGTGGTCGGCGCCAAGGTGATCGCGGCCGACTACGAGATGAAGGCCGGCGACTCGCTGCGCTCGAAGATCAAGCAGGTCGCCTCGGGCCGCTTCGGCGTGACCACCGAATACCTAGTCTCGGCCGATCAGATCCAGATCAAGATGGCGCAAGGCGCCAAGCCGGGCGAGGGCGGCCAGTTGCCGGGCGGCAAGGTGAGCGAGTACATCGGCTTCCTGCGCTACTCGGTGCCGGGCGTCGGCCTGATCTCGCCGCCGCCGCATCACGACATCTATTCGATCGAGGATCTGGCGCAGCTCATCCACGACCTGAAGAACGCCAACTCCAAGGCCGACATCAGCGTCAAGCTGGTCTCGGAAGTCGGCGTCGGCACGATCGCCGCCGGCGTCGCCAAGGCCAAGGCCGACCACGTGGTGATCGCCGGCCACGACGGCGGCACGGGCGCCTCGCCGTGGAGCTCGATCAAGCATGCCGGCACGCCCTGGGAGCTGGGCCTCGCGGAGACGCAGCAGACCCTGGTGCTCAACCGCCTGCGCAGCCGCATCCGCGTGCAGGCCGACGGCCAGATGAAGACCGGCCGCGACGTGGTGATCGGCGCGCTGCTCGGCGCCGACGAGTTCGGCTTCGCGACCGCGCCGCTGGTGGCCGAAGGCTGCATCATGATGCGCAAGTGCCACCTCAACACCTGCCCGGTGGGCGTGGCCACGCAGGATCCGGTGCTGCGCGCCAAGTTCTCGGGCAAGCCCGAGCACGTCGTCAACTATTTCTTCTTCGTCGCCGAGGAAGCGCGCCAGATCATGGCGCAACTGGGCATCCGCAAGTTCGACGAACTGATCGGCCGCGCCGACCTGCTCGACACCCGCAAGGGCATCGCGCACTGGAAGGCCAAGGGCCTGGACTTCGGCCGCGTGTTCCACCTGCCGGCGGTGCCCGCCGAGGTGCCGCGCCGCCACGTCGAGAAGCAGGACCACGGCCTCGACAAGGCGCTCGACGTGCGCCTCATCGAGAAGGCCAAGGCCGCGCTCGAGCGCGGCGAGAAGGTGCAGTTCCTCGAAGACGCGCGCAACGTCAACCGCACGGTGGGCGCGATGCTCTCCGGCGAGCTGATCCGCCGCCACCCCGAGGGCCTGCCCGACCAGACCGTGTTCATCCAGATGGAAGGCACGGGCGGGCAGAGCTTCGGCGCTTTCCTCGCCAAGGGCATCACCATCTACCTGATCGGCGACGCCAACGACTACACCGGCAAGGGTCTGTCGGGTGGCCGCATCGCGATCCGCCCGAGCATCGAGTTCCGCGGTGACGCCACCAACAACATCATCGTCGGCAACACCGTGCTGTACGGCGCCACCAGCGGCGAGGCTTTCTTCCGCGGCGTGGCGGGCGAACGCTTCGCGGTGCGCCTGTCGGGCGCGACGGCGGTGGTGGAAGGCACCGGTGACCACGGCTGCGAATACATGACCGGCGGCACGGTGGTGGTGCTGGGCAAGACAGGGCGCAACTTCGCCGCCGGCATGAGCGGCGGCATCGCCTACGTCTACGACGAGGACGGCAGCTTCGCCAAGCGTTGCAACACCTCGATGGTGTCGCTCGACAAGGTGCTGACCAAGACCGAGCAGGAGACCAGCCTCGACCGCTCGATCTGGCACCGCGGCGAGTGCGACGAGGTGCAGCTGCGCAAGCTCATCGAAGACCACCACAAGTGGACGGGCAGCCTGCGCGCGCGCCACATCCTCGACCACTGGGCCGACTCGCGCGCCAAGTTTCTCAAGGTGTTCCCGAACGAGTACAAGCGCGCCCTCGGCGAACTGAACGCGGCCAAGGAAGCCGGCGACACCATCGCCAAGGCCAAGAGCAGCGACAAGAAGAGCAAGACGGTCCCGGCAAAGTAAGAGAAGAGAAGCACGATCATGGGAAAAGTCACCGGCTTCATGGAGTACGAGCGCCTCGAGGAGGGCTACGCGCCCGTCGGCGAGCGCCTGAAGAACTACAAGGAGTTCGTCATCGGCCTGGCGGCCGACGAGGCCAAGATCCAGGGCGCGCGTTGCATGGACTGCGGCACGCCGTTCTGCAACAACGGCTGCCCGGTCAACAACATCATTCCGGACTTCAACGACCTGGTGTACCGGGGTGACTGGAAGAACGCGATCGAGGTGCTGCACTCGACCAACAACTTCCCCGAGTTCACCGGCCGCATCTGCCCGGCGCCCTGCGAGGCCGCCTGCACGCTCAACGTCAACGACGACGCGGTGGGCATCAAGAGCATCGAGCACGCCATCATCGACCGCGCCTGGGCCGAGGGCTGGGTGCAGCCGCGCAAGGCGCTGGCCAAGACCGGCAAGAAGATCGCCGTGGTCGGCTCCGGCCCGGCGGGGCTGGCGGCGGCGCAGCAGCTCGCGCGCGCCGGCCACGACGTGACCGTGTTCGAGAAGAACGACGCGCCCGGCGGCCTGCTGCGCTTTGGCATCCCCGACTTCAAGATGGAGAAGTCGCACATCGACCGGCGCGTCGAGCAGATGAAGGCCGAGGGCGTGGTGTTTCGCAACAACACGCTGGTCGGCCACATGCCCGAGGGCAGCAAGGTCACCAACTGGGCCAAGGAGATCGTCTCGCCCGAGCAGCTCAAGAGCGAGTTCGACGCCGTGCTGCTGGCCGGCGGCGCCGAGCAGTCGCGCGACCTGCCGGTGCCCGGCCGCGATCTCGACGGCGTGCACTTCGCGATGGAGTTCCTGCCGCAGCAGAACAAGATCAACGCCGGCGGCAAGGTCAAGGGCCAGATCCGCGCCGACGGCAAGAACGTCGTCGTGATCGGCGGCGGCGACACCGGCTCCGACTGCGTGGGCACCAGCAACCGCCATGGCGCCAAGAGCGTCGTGCAGTTCGAGCTGCTGCCCATGCCGCCCGAGCAGGAGAACAAGCCGCTGGTGTGGCCCTACTGGCCGATCAAGCTGCGCAGCTCGTCGAGCCACGAGGAGGGCTGCGAGCGCGAGTTCGCCATCGCCACCAAGGAGTTCATCGGCGAGAAGGGCAAGCTCACCGCGCTGAAGTCGGTGCGCGTCGAGTGGGCCAACGGCAAGATGACCGAGGTGCCGGGCAGCGAGAAGATCATCCCGGCCGACCTGGTGCTGCTGGCGATGGGCTTCGTCAGCCCGGTGGCCACCATCCTCGAAGCCTTCGGCGTCGACAAGGATGCGCGCGGCAACGCCAAGGCGGGCACCGAGGCCGCGGGCGGCTACAAGACCAACGTGGACAAGGTCTTCGCCGCCGGCGACATGCGGCGCGGCCAGTCGCTGGTGGTGTGGGCGATCCGCGAGGGCCGCCAGGCCGCGCGCGCGGTCGACGAGTACCTGATGGGCGCGAGCGAGCTGCCGCGCTGAACCCGGCCGAAGGCGCGGCGTGATGAATCCATCACGCTGGCGCGCGGCGCTGGTGAGCAGTTGTTTCGCGCGGCCTCGCGCGCGCTGTGATTCCTCGGGGCGTGGGCTACCATCCCCCCGATTCAAGGGATCATCCGCGCCACTCGCATGACGACGCATTCGTTCGCCAGCAGCCTCGACGCTCTCAGCGGCTGGAGGCGTGCGCTCGTGAGCCGCCTGGACGAGGTCAGCCGCTTTCTCGGCGACCACGACCTCTCCGACGCCGCGGTGCAGGGCCAGCTCGACAGCCTGCGCGAGCAGCTCGGCCAGCAGAAGCTCATCGTCGCCTTCGTCGCCGAGTTCTCGCGCGGCAAGTCCGAGCTGATCAATGCGATCTTCTTCGCCGACGCGGGCCGCCGCATCCTGCCGGCCACGCCGGGGCGCACGACCATGTGCCCGGTCGAATTGGCCTGGGATGCCGACGAGCCGCCCTCGCTGTCGCTGCTGCCCATCGACACGCGCCTGTCGGGCCAGTCGCTCGGCGAGCTGCGCAACTTCGCCAAGGCGTGGAAGACGGTCAAGCTCGACGTCGGCAACCCGGAGAGGCTGGCCGAATCGCTGCGCGAGGTGATGCGCACCTCCTGGGTCACCAAGGACCAGGCGCACGAGCTCGGCTTCTGGAACGACGAGACGCCCGACGAGAACCCGCCGCTGGACGACATGGGCCGCGTCGAGGTGCCGGCCTGGCGCCACGCGCTCATCAACTATCCGCACCCGCTGCTCAAGCAGGGCTTGGTGGTGCTCGACACGCCGGGCCTCAACGCCATCGGCGCCGAGCCCGAGCTGACGCTGAGCCTGCTGCCGACGGCGCACGCCACCGTGTTCATCCTCGGCGCCGACATCGGCGTCAGCAAGTCCGACCTCGCGATCTGGCGTGACCACCTGAGCGGCGATGCGCTGTCGCGTTTCGTGGTGCTCAACAAGATCGACGCGATGATCGACCCGCTCGCCACGGCGGAGCAGGTGGCCGAGCAGATCGAGCGCCAGCGCACCGAGACCGCGCGCACGCTGAGCGTGCCGGCCGAACGCGTCTACCCGCTGTCGGCGCGCCAGGCGCTGGCCGCGCGCGTGGAAGGCCAGGCCGAAGCGCTCGCGCAAAGCCGCCTGCCGGCGCTCGAGGCCGCGCTCAGCGGCGAGCTGATGCCGCAGCGGCGCACCCTGCTCGAGCACGTGGTGATCGACGCCGCGCAGCAGATCGAGATGCACGTGGCGCGCCGCCTCAACGACAACCGGCGCCAGCTCGCCGAACAGACGCTCGAGCTGCGCGGCCTGCGCGGCAAGAGCGGCGCCAAGCTGCAGATGATGTTGCAGCGGGTCGATGCCGAGACGGCCGAGTTCGAGGCCTGCACCACCAAGCTGCAGGCGATGCGCGTGGTGCACAGCCGCATGCTCAAGGACGCGATGGTCGGCCTCTCGTCCGACCGCCTGCGCGAGGAGGTGTCGGCGATGCAGCAGCAGATGTCGGCATCGCTGCTGAACCTCGGCGCCAAGAAGGCCTTCGTTGCGCTGTGCCAGCGCCTGCGCGCGCTGCTCGGCGCCGGCCAGAAGAACTCGCTCGAGATCCGCCACATGCTCGAGGCCTCGTTCAACCGGCTCAACGCCGAGTTCGGCTTCGGCCTCGTGCTCAACCCCGGGCCGGACCTCGACCGCTTCGCCGCCGAGCTCGACCTGATCGAGAAGAGCTACGTGCAATACCTCGGGCTGACGCAGGCGCTGCGCCTGTCGCAGCCGAAGTTCATGGAGCAGTTCCGCCGCATGCTGATGTCCAAGCTGCGCGTGGTGTTCGAGAACGCCAGCGCCGAGCTGGAGATGTGGAACAAGTCGGCCTCGGCGCAGGTGGATGCGCAGCTGCGCGAGCGGCGCCGCAACTTCCGCCGCCGGCGCGAATCGCTGGAGCGCATCCAGGCCGCGGCCAGCGAACTGGAGACGCGGCTCGCGGAACTCGACGCACAAGACCAGCGCCTGCAGGGCTTCCACGGCCGCTGCATCGAGCTGATCGACGCGCTGCGCCAGCAGGCGCGCACCGGCACGCGCGGCGAAGTCTCGTCGACGATCAGCATCGACCTGCCGCTGGACGATTCGCCGACGCCGCTGCCGCTGCGCCTTGTCAAAGCCTGAGCCCGCAGCCTTCTCGGCGCGGCTGATCGACTGGCAGCGCCAGCACGGCCGCCACACGCTGCCCTGGCAGCGCACGCGCAACCCCTACCGCGTGTGGCTCTCCGAGATCATGCTGCAGCAGACGCAGGTGGCCACGGTGCTCGGCTACTACGAACGCTTCCTGCAGCGCTTTCCCGACGTGCGAGCGCTCGCCGCGGCGCCACAAGAAGAGGTGCTGGCGCTGTGGAGCGGCCTGGGCTACTACAGCCGTGCGCGCAACCTGCACCGCTGCGCGCAGGCGGTGGTGGCCGAACACGGCGGCGAGTTTCCGCGCGCGAGCACGCAGCTCGCCGCACTGCCCGGCATCGGCCGCTCCACCGCGGCGGCGATCGCGGCCTTCTGCTTCGGCGAGCGCGTCGCCATCCTCGACGGCAACGTCAAGCGCGTGCTGACGCGCGTGCTCGGCTTTCACGGCGATCTGGCCGAAGCCGCGCAGGAGCGCCGGCTGTGGGAGCACGCCACGGATCTGCTGCCCCACGAGCACATCGAGGCCTACACGCAGGGCCTGATGGACCTGGGCGCGACGCTTTGCCTGGCGCGCTCGCCGCACTGCCTGATCTGCCCGGTGCGCGAGGGCTGCGTGGCGCGCCGCGAGGGTCGGCCCGAGCAGTATCCGGTGAAGACGCGCAAGCTCAAGCGCAAGGCACGCGAGAACGTGTGGCTGTGGCTGCGCTGGCAGGGTCGCCACTGGCTGGTGCAGCGGCCCGCGAGCGGCGTGTGGGCGGGCCTGTGGAGCCTGCCCGAGTTCGACAGCACCGAGGCGCTGGGCGCGGCCTCGCAGGGCTGGCCGGGCGAGGGTGAAGCGCTGCCTGGCTTCACGCATGTGCTGACGCACCTCGACTGGACGCTGCATCCGCGGCGCTGGACCTTCCCGGCGCAGATGCCGCAGCAGCAGATCGAGCGCATCGTCGCCGCCTGGCCGACGGGCCGCTGGTTCAGCACCGAAGAAGCCTTGCGCTCCGGCCTGCCGGCACCGCTGCGCAAGCTGCTGGCTACTTGACGACGCCCTGGCCGCGCAGGAACTCGTCGACCAGGGCGAGCCGCACGCGCGCATCGGGCAGCTCCATCAGGCGCTGCTTGGCGGCCAGCGGAATCGGCAGGATCTCGCACCAGCGGTTGGCCACCCAGCCGGCGTCGTCGAAGCGGTAGGGCGCCTCGAAGGGCTCGACGCCCTTGCCCTTGAGCGAGGCGATCGCATTGGCCAGGCCGCGCACCGTCTCGTGCACGGCTTCGGCGGGGGCGATCGGTTCGTCGTCGGGCAGGATCTCGACCTCGCCGATCCACAGGCCGTCGGCGCGCTGGCGCGTGCGCCCGATGCGAAAGCGCCGCGTGCCGCGGCAGCGCAGCTGCAGGATGCCGGGCTGCGCACCGTCGAGCTCGAGGATCTCGGCCATCACGCCGACGTCTTCGAGCACCACCGCCCCGGGCTCGTCCTGGCCGCTGCGCCGCACCTCCTGGCCCTTGCGCAGCGCGACCACGCCGAAGGGGCGCTTCTCGCGCAGGCAGGTGCCGGCCAGATCGAGGTAGCGTGCCTCGAACACCTTGAGGCTCAGCAGCCCGCCCGGGAACAGCACGGTCTGCAGCGGGAACAGGGGCAGCTCTTCAGTCACGCGCGTCCAGCTCGCGGTGGCGCACCAGCGTGCCCGAGCGCGCGCCGAAGCGCCGGGCCAGCGTCTCGGCGAAGTACACGGAACGGTGCTGCCCGCCGGTGCAGCCGATGGCCACGGTGAGATAGCTGCGCTGGTCGGCCTCGAAGGCGGGCAGCCAGCGCGTCAGGAAGGTCTCGATCTGCGCCAGCATCTCCGCCGCTTCCGGCTGCGCCTGCAGGTATTCGGCCACCGCCGCGTCGCGGCCGGTCTGCGGCCGCAGTTCGCGGATGTAGTAGGGGTTGGGCAGGATGCGCACGTCGAACACGTAGTCGGCATCGAGCGGCACGCCGTGCTTGAAGGCGAAACTCTCGAACACCAGCGTCAGGCGGTTCGCGTCGGCGCGCACCAGGTCGCGCATCCAGGTGCGCAGCTGCGCCGGGCGCAGCTGGCTGGTATCGATCACGGTCGAGACTTCGCGCAGCTCGGACAGCAGCTCGCGTTCGAACTCGATCGCGTCGACCAGAGCGCGCCGCCCCTCGTGGCGCAGATCCTCGCGGCGCCGGTTCGGCAGCGTGGCGGCGGCGAGCGTCTCGTCGGACAGCGGATGCGGGCGCCGCGTCTCGGAGAAGCGACGCACCAGCGCGTCGGTGGAGGCGTCGAGGAACAGCGCGGTGATCGCCACGCCTTCGCCCTTCAGTTCTTCCAGCAGCGGCAGCAGGTGCGGCAGCGAGCCGGCGCTGCGCACGTCCACCGCGATGGCGACGCGCCGATCGAAGCGCTCGTGTTCGAGGCGCAGGAACTCGCGCAGCAGCTCGGGCGGCAGGTTGTCGACGCAGAAGAAGCCGGCATCCTCCAGCGCATGCAGCGCCACGGATTTGCCCGAGCCGGAGATGCCGGTGACCAGCACCACCTCGCGTGGCGCGGAGGTTCCGGCCGGTGCGGGGTGCAGGCGCTCGAGGTGATCGAGCACCTCGCGGGTGTTGTCCGCTGCCTGTGTCATGCCTTGCGCCCCTTGCGCACCGGCGACGCCGTCGCGCCGACCGAGAGCATCTCCTGCGCATGCGCGAGGCTGGTGCCGGAGAGCCGCTCGCCGCCCAGCATGCGCGCGACCTCGGCAACGCGTGCCTCGCCGGCCACCGGCGTGATGTCGCTGCGAACGCGCCCGCCCTCCGGCCGCTTGGCGACGACGAAGTGGTGGTCGGCGCAGGCCGCCACCTGCGGCAGGTGCGTCACCGCGAGCACCTGGCGGTCACGCCCCAACTGCTTCATCAGGCGGCCGACCGTCTCGGCCACCGCACCGCCGACGCCGGCATCGACCTCGTCGAAGATCAGCGTGCCCGCTTCGCCCAGCTGGCTGGTGGTGACTGCGATGGCCAGCGCGATGCGCGACAGCTCGCCGCCCGAGGCGACCTTGGCCAGCGGCCGCGGCGTGCTGCCGGCGTGGCCGGCAACGAGGAACTCGGCCGACTCCAGGCCGAAGGACTGCGGCGCTTCCTGCGCGAGCAGCGCGATCTCGAAGCGGCCGCCGGCCATGCCGAGCTGCTGCATCGCCTGCGTCACCGCGGCGGCGAGCTTGGGCGCGGCCGCCTTGCGCTGCTTCGAGACGGCGCCGGCCTCCTTGTCGAAGGCGGCCTTGGCCGCGTCGGCGGCGCGCTGCAGGCCGTCGAGATCGGTGGCGGCATCGAGCGCTTTCAATTCGCCGCGCCATTGCGCCAGCAGCGCCGGCAGTTCGGCCGGCGCGCGTCGGTAGCGCCGCGCCAGGCTCATCCAGGCCGAGAGGCGTTCGTCGAGCGCTTGCAGGCGCTGCGGGTCGAGCTCGGCGCGGTTGAGGTAGCTCGACAGCGTGTGCGCCGCATCCTGCAGCTGCGCCTGCGCGCCCTGCAGCGCGTCGATCACGCCGGCCAGCGCGGCATCGAAGGCCGCCACGTCCTGCAGCTTGTCGATGGCGAAGCCGGCCAGGTGCTCGGCGTTCTCGTCGGCTTCGGAGATGGCGTCGAGCGCGGCGCGCGCGCCGTCCATCAGCGCCTGTGCGTGCGAGAGGCGGCGATGCTCGGCGTCGAGCTCGTCCCATTCGCCCTCGGCCGGCGCGAGCTTGTCGAGCTCGCCGATCTGCCAGGCCAGGCGCTCGCGCTCGCGTTCCAGGTCGGCCTGCGCGCTGCGCGCCTTCTCGAGCGCCTCCTGGGCGCTGCGCCACTGCTGCCAGGCGCCGGCGAGCGGCGCGAGCGCGATGCCGCCGTAGGCATCGAGCAGGGCGCGCACCGACGTGCCGCGCGTCAGGCTCTGCCAGGCGTGCTGGCCGTGGATGTCGACCAGCGCATCGGCCACCTCGCGCAGCTGTGCCACGGTGGCGGCGCTGCCGTTGATCCAGGCGCGGCTCTTGCCCTGCGCGTCGATCGTGCGGCGCAGCAGCAGCGTGTCGCCGGTCTCGGTACTGTCAGCGAAGCCGGCCTCGTCGAGCCAGGCGGCGAGCGATGCGGGTCGGTCGAACTCGGCACCGATCTCGGCGCGCGCGGCACCTTCGCGCACCACGCCGGCATCGCCGCGGCTGCCCAGCGCGAGCTGCAGCGCGTCGATCAGGATGGACTTGCCGGCGCCCGTCTCGCCGGTGAGCACGCTGAAGCCGCCGTCGAGCTCGACCTCGAGCTCGGCGACGATGACGAAATCGCGCAGGGACAGGCGTCGCAACATGATCCGCTCAGAAGGTGTGAACGAACCTCGCGCCTGAACCGTTGAGCAGCGCATGAGCGCTGCCACGGTTGGAGACGGAGGTGAACAGGCCCAGGTGGGTCTGTTCGGTG
>WBZV01000264.1_pt1 | contig 34664 bp, 20 predicted proteins | sample 5204221 | NCBI WGS metagenome assembly WBZV01 (sample SAMN12344360, study PRJNA552823) | activated sludge metagenome | biome: Activated sludge suspended growth; feature: Nitrification reactor; material: Wastewater; isolation source: activated sludge from nitrification reactor of wastewater...
CGCGAGTCCCCCGCCATCCCCCTCGCCATCCCCCTCGGCCAGGGCGTCGCGCACCAGGCCCCAGACCGCGCTCCTGCCCTCGCCCTTCTCGGCGGAGGTCACGGCGATGGGCCGGGGGCCCAGGCCGTGGGCGGCCAGGGCGCGCTCCAGTTCCTTGCGCGCCTCGGCCAGGCGGCCGCGCTTGACCTTGTCCGCCTTGGTCAGGACGAGAGCGTAGGGCAGGTCCTCCCCTGCGACGAAGGCCATGATCTCCAGGTCCACGTCCTGGGGCGGATGCCGCACGTCGACCAGGTGCAGGACCAGCCGCAGGGACTCGCGCTCGGCGAGGTAGCGCTCGATGAGCCGGCTCCAGCGCAGGCGCAGGCGCTCGGGGGCCTTGGCGTAGCCCAGGCCGGGCAGGTCCACCAGGTAGAGCGCATCGTCGACCGCGAAGTAGTTGAGTTCCTGCGTGCGCCCGGGCGTGCGGCTGACGCGGGCCATGGCCTTCTGCCCCACGAGGAGGTTGACCAGCGAACTCTTGCCCACGTTGGAGCGGCCGAGCATGGCCACCTCGGGGCGTCCGTCGGTGGGGAGCCCGTCCCAGGCGACCACGCCCTTAACGAAGCGGATGTCCTTGATCTTCAACTGGGGTCTCATGGGCTTCATTCTGCCACAGGGCCCCCGGCCGGCCCCTGCTATACTCGCCCCCGGCCGCCGCCTGTGTTGCCGGCCTTCGGCTCACCGTTTGGGGATTGGGATGTTGGACCTGCACCGCGGCTCGTCGCGCCACAGGCGGGCGATCCGCCCCTTCCTGCTCCTGCTCCTGCTGCCCCTGCTCCCTCTCTTCCAGGGGCACGGCCTGGCGGCGGCAGCATCCGCACCCCCTGCGACCGCGGGCGCAGGAACCTGGCTGCTGGGGCTCGAGCCGCCGGCGGACGACGGGGATGGCGGGGCGGCCACTGGAGCGGCAGGGACGGCGAGCGGCAGCCGGGCCGGCGCCACCGCGGCGCGCCTGGCCGCGGCCGAGGCCGCCCTCGCCGCCGCCCTGGGGCGCCCCCTGACCGTCCGCCACCGCTACCTGCGCGCCTGGCCGGGCCTGGCCCTGGACCTGAGCGATGCCGAGGCCGCGCGACTGCAGGCGACCCTCCCCGCCCCCTGGGCCTCGCTCCAGCCCGGCCGCGACCTGCCCCTGGCGATGGACCTGAGCCCGCAGCTCGTCGGCGCCCCCGCCGCCTGGGCCCTGGCGACGGCGCCCGGCGGGCCGGGGTCGCGCGGCGAGGGCATCGTCGTTGGGATCGTCGACGGCGGGGTGGACCCGGGGCATGCCAGCTTCGCCGCCCTGGCCGAGGACGGCTACCGCCACGAGAGCCCCCTGGGCCCGCGGCCCTTCCTCGGCTGGTGCGACCCCGCCCATCCCCGCTTCGGCGGCCCTTGGGCCTGCAACGGCAAGCTGATCGGCCTCTACTCCTGGCCCGAGGCGGGCGACGATCCGCGCGACGACCTGGGCCACGGCAGCCACGTGGCCGCCATCGCCGCCGGCAACCCCCTGGCCGAGGCCTGGCTGCCGCTCCCCGGCGGCAGCGGCGAGACCCGATCGATCTCCGGCATCGCACCGCGGGCCCACCTGGTCAGCTACGACGTCTGCCGCGGCAGCGCCTGCCCCACGTCGGCCATCCTCGCGGCCATCGACCAGGCCTTGGCCGACGGGGTCACGGTCCTCAACCTCTCCATCGCCCTCAGCCGGGACGACCCCTGGCAGGACCCCGTCGCCCTCGCCCTTCTGGCGGCGCGCGAGCAGGGGATCTCCGTGTCCGTGGCGGCCGGCAACGGCGGAGCCGCGGGCTCGGCGGCCGCCCCGGCACCCTGGCTCCTGACGGTGGGCGCGAGCGACCACGGACGCGACGACCCCGGCCGGCGCGACCACCTGGCGGACTTCTCGGCCCGGGGTCCGGCCCGCATGGACCGCTGCTGCCGCCGCCCCGGCCAGCCGCTCCGGGGCATGGACCTGGACCTGCTCAAGCCGGAACTGGCGGCCCCGGGCGTGGCCGTCCTCAGCGCGGCCCCGGGACCGGAGGCCGCCAGGGCGGCCCTCCTCTCCGGCACCAGCATGGCCGCCCCCCAGGCGGCGGGGGCCCTGGCCCTGCTGCGGGCCCTGCATCCCGGCTGGACCGCCGCGGAGGCGCAGTCGGCCCTGCTGCTCAGCGCGGCGCCGGTGGTTCCCGAGGCGGGCCAGGTGACGCACCTGGCCGCGGGCGCCGGACGGCTGGACCTGGGCGCGGCCGCCCGGGCGGGCCTGGTGCTGGACGCCCCGGCGGCCGAGCTGCGGGCGGCGGGGGGGGACGGGGGTCAAGCCCTGCGCGCCATGAACCTGCCGGCCCTGGTCGACGGCCACTGCTTCCCCGGCTGCCGCTTCCGCCGCCGCCTGCGCGCGGCGGCCGGCGGCCCGCTCCGCTGGACGGCGACCGTGGAGGACCAGGGGCCCGGGGCCTTCCGCCTGGCCACGGTGACCCCGGACGCCTTCGACCTGGCCCCGGGGGAAGAGATCGAGCTGCTGGTGGAGATCGAGCTGGCGGCCGGGCAGGGGCCGGAAGCCTGGGCCGAAGGGCAGCTGCGCCTGGTCCCCGACGATCCGCGCCGCCCGGAGGCCGCCCTCCCCCTCCTCCTGCGTTCTCGGCCGGCCCGCTTCCCGCCGGCCGTCGCCCTCGAGATCCCTGGGCCGGAGGGGCGCCGGCTGGTCCCGGATGCGGCGGCTGCGCCGGCCGCTCCGCCGCTGCTCCCGACCTTCGGCCTGACGCGGGGCCGGGCCTGGACCTTCGCCCTCAGCGCAGATCCCACCCCCCTGGACCCCTATGACGGGGCGGGCGGCACCTGGTCGGTCCTCCTCGGCGCTCCCGGCGCGCCGCTGGAGCGCCTGGTGGCCGAGGTGACCGCCACCGACGCCCGCGACCTGGACCTCTACCTGGGGCCCGACCGGGACGGCGACGGCCTCCCCAGCGCGGCCGAGCAGGCCTGCGCGGCCAACCTGGCCGTGGCCATCGAGCTCTGCGAGGCCCTGGACCCGGCGCCGGGCCCCTGGTGGCTGCTGGTCCAGAGCTGGCAGGGATCGGGCGCGGCGGCCGACGCGGTGAGCCTGCGGACGGGCGAGGTGGCGGCGGCGGGCGAGGGCCTGGGGCAGGCGCGCTGGGACTTCCCACCGGCCGCCCCGGACCCGCCGGCCCCCGGCGCCCTGTCCCTGGCCTGGCAGCTCCCGCAGCTCTTGGCGGGGGACCGCTGGTACGGCCTGCTCCGCCCCAGGACCGCCGACGGCCTGGCGCTGAGCCCGGTGCCGGTGGACCTCTACGCGCCGGCGGACCCGGCGCCGCCCACGCCCAGCCCGACACCGCCGGCCGTCCCGAGCGCGACGGCGACGACCCTCGCCGGCCCGACAGCGACTGCCGGCGATGCCCCGTCCCCCGTGCCGACCACGCCCTCCCCGCCCGGCCCCACCGCCGCCGCCCCGTCCTGCGTCTGCGCCGCCGCCGGCCGCGCCCCGTCCGCCCTGCGCGACGCCGCCCTCTCCGACCCCGGCCCGGTGGCCGGCTTCAACCGCCCGGCCAACCCCAACCTCCCGCCGGGTCCCTGGAACCCGCCGCGCCGCTGCCTGACCCTGGAGCGGGCGGATGCGGCCTGGCATCCGCTGCACAATGGGCTGGTGTACCGAGCGGGATGTCCTTGAGGGGCCCCTACCTGCCGCGGCGCTCTGCGCCGCGGCTGTCCTCCCCCTGTGAGGGGGAGGACACCTGATCCGAGCGGGCCGTCATGCGAGAGGCTGCTGACGGAAGCCGCCGTGACAGGGGACATGGAGGGAGTCCGCGTCCCGTTGGTGGAAGCAGATCGGCATCGGATCCATAGCTTTCCGGAGGCCCCGCTGCCCCGATGGATTGTCTTCCCCCGTCCCGGGGGAGGACCGCCGCGGCGCTCCGCGCCGCGGCAGGTAGGGGCCGCCGCTTGCCCCCCGCCCGGCATCGCGATAGCGTTAGCCCCATGCCCAGCAGCTCCCAGCCCCTCCTCGGCGTCGCCGAGGCCCAAGGCCGCATCCTCGCCCCGCTGCCCCAGGGGTTGGCGACCGAGAGGGTCCCGCTCGACAAGGCCGGGGGGAGGGTCGTGGCCGCGCCGGTCCTGGCCCCGCGCGACCTGCCGCCCTTTGCCAACAGCGCCGTCGACGGCTACGCCCTGGCCGGCGGGGCGCTGCGGCCGGGCGAGCGCATGGCGGCGGGGCGCATCGGCCTGGCGGCGGCGGGGCATCCCTACGAAGGCCCGACGCCCAGGACGGGCGAGGCCATCCGCATCCTCACCGGCGCCCCGGTGCCGGCAGGCTGCGACCGGGTGGTGATGCAGGAGCAGGTGCGGCTGGTCGAGGGAGCGGGCGGGGTCGGGGGCAGCAGCGGAGGCGAGCGGGTCCCTGGGATCGGGGGCGGCGCGGCCGCCACCTTGGAGATCGAGGGGCCGGTCGGACCGGGCGACCACGTGCGTCCCGCGGGCTCGGACCTGGCGGCAGGCGCCCTGCTCGTCGAGGCCGGCCAGGCTCTGAACCCGGCCCGCCTGGCCCTCCTGGCCGCCGCCGGGCTGCGCGAGATCCCTGTCTGGCGACGGGTGCGCCTGGCGCTCTTCGCCACCGGCGACGAGCTGCGCGAGCTGGGGGAGGCGCTGGGCCCGGGCCAGATCCACGAGAGCAACCGCCGCCTGCTGCGCGCCCTGGCGGACGCGCCCTGGCTGGAGGTCCTGGACCTGGGCATCCTGCCGGACCAGCCGGAGCTCCTGGAGGCGGGCCTGCGCGAGGCGGCAGCGGCGGCGGACCTGGTGCTCAGCTCGGGCGGCGTGTCGGTGGGCGACACCGACCACATGCCGGGCCTCCTGCGCCGGCTGGGCAGCCTGGACTTCTGGAAGGTGGCGGTCAAGCCGGGCAAGCCCCTGGCCGTGGGCCGCATCGGCGAGCGGCCCTACTTCGGCCTGCCGGGGAACCCGGTGTCCACGGCGGTGACCTTCCTCCTCTTCGTCCTGCCGGCCCTGCGCCGCCTGGCGGGCATGGGCGCGGTCCTGCCGCCGCTCTGGACCGCCCGCCTGGCCCGCCCCCTGAGCCAGCATCCGGGCCGCGAGTCCTACCTCAGGGCGGCCATCGAGCCGCGGCGGGCAGGCGACCCCTGGCCCTGGGTGCAGGTGCTGGAGGGCCAGGGCTCGCACCAGCTCAGCGGCCTGGCGGCGGCGGACTGCCTGCTGCGGATGCCGGCCGACTGCGAGCGGCTGGAGGCGGGGGATCCGGTGGACCTGCTGCCCCTCCCCTGGGCGGGGGCCTGAGCGCGCGATGACCTGGCGGCAGGACCCGAACCGGCCGGCGGCCCTGGGCCGGGTCAGCTTGCCGGGCCGGCGACCGACGGCAGCCCGTCTGGCCCTCGTCCTGGCCATGGGCCTCGGCGCCTGCAGGGCCGAGGGCGCCCGGACCGGGTCGACGAGCAGGGCCTCGGCGACGCCCGCCGCCGCCCCCCTGCCCCTACGCATCGCCGCCGCCAGCTCCCTGGCCGAGCCCTTCGATGCGCTCGGCGAGGCCTTCGCGCGGGCCGAGGGCCTGCCGCCGCCCCTCTTCGACTTCGATGCCTCCTCGTCCCTGGCCGCCCGCCTGGCCGAAGGTGCGCCGGTGGACGTCTTCGCGGCGGCCGATGCGGTCAGCATGGATCGGGTGGCCGAGGCGCCGGGCCTGGCCGCTCCGGCAGCCGTCCTGGCGACCAACCGCCTGGCCCTCATCGTCCCCAAGGGCAACCGGGCGCGGGTCAGGGGCCTGGCCGACCTGGAGCGGGCGGGGCTGCTCCTGGCCACCTGCGACCCGCAGGTTCCCATCGGCCATTACACCCAGGAGCTTTTCGCGGCGGCGGGCATCGCCCCCCAGGCCGCCAGCTTGGAGGCGAACGTCAAGGGCATCGTGGCCAAGGTGGCCCTGGGCGAGGTGGATGCGGGCGTGGTCTACGCCACCGATGCCCTGGCGGCCGTCGACAAGGTGGAGGAAGTACCCTTCCCGGAGGAACTCAGCCCGCGCGCCGCGTACCACATCGGCATCGTGGCGAAGGCGGCAGACCGGGACAGCGCGGAGGCCTTCGTGGCCTTCGCCCTCGGCCCCGTCGGCCAGGCCGTCCTCGCCCGCGCGGGCTTCGGGCCGCCGTGAGGGCGCGCCCATCGCGGCGCCCGCCCGCCCTGGTCCTCGCCCTGGCAGCCCTGGGCCTGGGCTTCAGCCTCCTGCCCCTGGCGGCCCTGCTCTGGCGCCTGCCCTGGCGCCGCCTGCCGGACATCCTGGCGGGGCGCGCCCTGCAGCAGGCCCTCTGGCTGTCCCTGGGCACGGCGTCGGCGGCGGCCCTGGTCGCCCTGGTCCTGGGCCTGCCCCTGGCCTGGTCCCTGGCGCGCTGGCGCCTGCCGGGGCGGGCCTTGTTGAAGGCGCTCTGCAGCCTCTCCCTGGTGCTGCCGCCGGTGGTGGGCGGGGTGGCGCTGCTCTTCGCCCTGGGCCGGCGGGGCCTGATCGGCCGCCACCTGTACGAGCAGTTCGGCCTCAGCCTGCCCTTCAGCCCGGCGGCGGTGGTGGTGGCGGAGGCCTACGTGGCCCTGCCCTTCATGGTCCTGACCCTGGAGGCGGGCATCCGCGCCCTGGATCCGGCCCTGGAGGAGGCGGCGCGCAGCCTGGGGGCAGGGCCCTGGACCTGCTTCCGGCGCATCAGCCTGCCGGCCCTCCGCCCGACCTTGCTGGCGGGCACGGTGCTGGCCTGGGCCAGGGCCCTGGGCGAGTTCGGGGCCACCATCACCTTCGCCGGCAACAGCCCGGGGCGCACGCAGACCCTTCCGTTGGCCATCTACCTGGCCCTGGAGCAGGACCCGGACGCGGCGCTGGCCATGAGCCTGGTGCTGATGGGGGCGTCCCTGGCGGTGCTGCTCCTCCTGCGCGACCGCTGGTGGGGAGGCATCGCGGGATGAGCGGGCTGGAGGCGGAGGTCCGCGTCGGGCTGGACCGCTTCAGGCTGGAGCTGGACCTGCGGGTGCCGGCGGGCGAGGTGCTGGCGGTGCTGGGCCCGAACGGGGCGGGCAAGAGCAGCCTCCTGCGCTGCGTGGCGGGGCTCCTGCCTCTGGACGAGGGCTACCTGAGGCTGGACGACGAGGACCTGGACCGGCCGGCGGCGGGCCGCTTCCTGCCGCCGGAGCGGCGCCGGGTGGGCTACTGCTTCCAGGACTACCGCCTTTTCCCGCACCTGGACCTGCTGCAGAACGTGGCCTTCGGACCGCAAGCGCGGGGGATGCCCCGGGCCCGGGCGGAGGCGGAGGCGCGGGCCTGGCTGGAGCGGGTGGGCATGGCGCACCTGGCGGGCGGCCGGCCGGGGCGGCTCTCGGGCGGGCAGGCGCAGCGGGTGGCCCTGGCCCGTGCCCTGGCGACCCAGCCGGCGGTCCTGCTATTGGACGAGCCCTTGGCGGCCTTGGACCGGGAAGCGGCGCGGGACATCCGGCGCCTCCTGGCGGAGCTGCTGGCGGACTTCCCGGGACAGACCCTCCTGGTCAGCCACCAGCCCTTGGACACGGTGGCCCTGGCGGATCGCATCCTGGTCCTGGCGGAGGGCCGCATCCGCCAGGAGGGCCGCCTGGGCGAGCTGCAGGCGGGCGACGGCGCCACGGCCCCGGAGCTGCTGGACCAGAACTGGCTGCGCGGCCGCCTGGCGGGCGGGCAGCTGCACGTCGACGGCGGCCTCACCCTGGCCTGCGCCCAGACGGGCCTCGAAGGCCCGGTCTACGCCACCATCCGCCCGCAAGCCATCACCCTCCACCTGACCCATCCGGAAGGCAGCGCCCGCAACGTCCTGCAGGCTCCCATCGAGGCCATCCACCACCGCCCTGACGGACTCCGCCTGCGCCTGGGGCCGCCGCTAAGGCTCTGGTGCCAGATCACGCCGGAGGCTCAGGCGGCGCTGGCGCTGGCGCCGGGCAAGGTGGTGTGGGCGGCGATCAAGGCGTCGGAGGTGGTGTGTGTGGCGCGGTGAGGGTAAGGGTTGGCGAACGTTGGTAACTGTACGTGACCCGAAGGTCCGGCGCGATCGGGTCCGCCAATCCAACGGCCTTTTCTCAGTGATCGACTCGCTGCCCGAAGCAGCCTAGGTGCGCCATTGTCCTCAAAGCCGTGCTGTACTACACTCGGATACCTGCACCACACGGGGGATCCATGGACCTACGGGGCGGCGCGCCGCCGGATCTTGAACGACTGCTCAGGTTGAGGCTGGTGGTGGCCCGCCACGGTGAGATGGATCGCGCCCGGTGGTGGAACACCCAGGGCGTGCTCGGCCCCGACGGGGTCACGATCATGTCCCGCAGCTTTCCGCGGACCCATTGGTTTGCTCAAGCGCGGACCGTCTTCGCGGTGGCCCGGGTGCGCTGCCAGGAATTGTTCAGCCCCCCAGGCTGCATGACCCTGTGGAACCTACCGGCGGAGGTCGAGGACAGCTTCGAAGAGGCGTGGACACACTGGGCGGACGATGCTGCGGTGTGGGAGCCGGTCTTCGAACGCCTTGCCGGCGGCAGGGAGCTGGGCCTGCCCGATGTGCTGCGGGCAGAGGGGCTACTGGGCGAGGCCGACTTGGATGCCCTGAGCCGTCTGCACCGGTCGGCCGAGGGCCGGGCCGTCATGCTGCCCGGCCTGCATCGCCCGACAGACGAGGCCTTGACCCTGCTCGCCGCCGGCTTTACCCTAGGCGAGGCAGGCGCGCCGGCCATCCCCTATGCCCGCCTCCACGACTGAGGCACCCCGATGACCTCCCGGGCCAACGTCGTCTCGTCGTTCACCGTCATCAAGGGGGCGCTGATCGACGAGACCTTCACGGTCCTGCAGGCATGGGATCCAGGCGCCTCGAAGGCGGAGAACCTTCGCCGGATGCGGGCCGAAAACTGGATCGGGGCGGAGAGCGCCAACTGGTCACGCGATGTGGCAAAGGTTCTGAACCGGCGCCTCGATCCGGCCGGCCGCGACCAGCCATTGATGGCCCTGGCCAAGAAGGGCGCCGGCCGGGAACTCTGGTGGCCGGCGCTCTTGTGGCACATGACCCGTGACGAGTTCCTGGTCCGGGACTTCTTGGTGACCTGGCTGTATCCGCGATACGCCGAGGGAGCTTACCGCCTGCGCACAGAGGACGTGCTGCCCTACCTGGCTGGTCTCCCCGGGCGCAGCGTCGCCGTTGCCGAGGCCTGGTCGACGCAGACCGCAGCCCGTGTGGCCGCAGGCCTGCTCCGCATGGCGGTGGACTTCGGCTTGATGACGGGCTCGGTGGTGCGCGAGTTCGCTTCCTATCACCTGTCGGACGAAGCCTTCCTCTACATCGCCCACGCGCTGGCCGAACAGGAACCGAACGCCAGCCGGCTTGTAGCAGCCGCGGACTGGCGGATGTACTTGATGGACGCCGGCGACGTGGAGCGCGAATTCCTGCATCTGCACCAGTTCAAGCGCTTGGACTACCAGGTGGCGGGGAGCCTGGCGCAATTGGCCTTGCCTTGTCCATCGCTGGCGGCCTACGTGGAGGGTCTTGCGATATGAGAGACTGGAAGGCGCGCTTGACCGAGGTGCTGGAGCCGGTGCTGCGGCAGGCGGACCCGCGGCCGGCCATCAGCGCCAACCATGACATGCCCTATGCCATCTTCCGCTACCCGCCGGAAGCGGAGTTGGCCCTGCGCCAGGAGCTGTCGCTGCTGCGCACACGGCTGCAGGCCGCCGGCAAGCGGGTCACGGTCATCTCCCTGGCTGAGTGCCTGGAGCGCGCCCTTGTGGCAGAGGGCCTTTCATGGGAAGCATTGGCCGACGCGGAGCGGGCCGTGGGCTTGGAGCAGGCCATCGAGACGGTGCACGCGGTCTTGAGTGAGTACCAGCCTTTGGACGGTATCGTCGCTGCCGCCCTGCCGGCAGACGCCGACCCCTTGCGCGACGTGGTGCTCATCGTACGGGCCGGAGCGCTGTTCCCGGTGTACCGGACCTCCTCCTTGCTGGAGCAGCTCAAGGGCCAGGTGACAGTGCCGGCCGTTCTGTTCTTCCCTGGCGAGATGGACGGCGTGGCGGGGCTTAGGTTCATGGGTGTGCTGGACGCCGAACACAACTACCGGCCGAAGATCTACTGAGGAAGGGCGATCATGAGAGAGATCAAGAGCCTGTTCGTCAGCGACATCTCGCGGCGGATCGAGGAGGTCATCAAGGTCGACCAGGCCGACGCGCAGATCGTGCGCGACGAGCTGCAGGAGTACATCGTCACCAACGCGCTGCGGGGGCACTTCGGCGAGATCTTGGAACGCTACCGCGAGACGCCGAACAAGCCGCATGATGGGATCGCGATCTGGGTGTCCGGCTTCTTCGGGTCGGGCAAGTCCAGCTTCGCCAAGGTGCTCGGTCTGATCCTGGAGAACCGGGCCATCCTTGGCGAAAGTGCGGCCCGCATCTTCGGCCAGCGGACGGGCGACCCGAAGATCCTCTCACTGCTGGCTGCCATCAACGAGCAGATCCCAACCGACGCGGTGATCTTCGACGTGTCCACGGACCGCGGCATCCGCAGCGGCAGCCAGAGCATCACCGAGATCATGTACCGCCTGTTCCTGCAGCACCTGGGCTATGCCCGCGACCTGGACCTGGCCGAACTGGAGATCGTGCTGGAGGAGCAGGGAAGGCTGGACCGCTTCGCCAGCACCTACAGGGACCTCTTCGGCAAGGACTGGGACACGGAGAAGGGCAAGGTGGTGCTGGCGGTGCAACAGGCCAGTCGGGTCATGCACGAACTGGAGCCGGAGACCTACACCACCGTGGACAGCTGGCGCGAGTCGGCCACCGGCCGGGCCGACATCAACCCCGGCCTGCTGGCCGAGCGCTGCCGGACCCTCATTGAGCGCCGCCGGCCTGGACGGAGCCTGGTCTTCGTGGTGGACGAGGTGGGCCAGTTCGTGGCCCGCGACGTGCAGAAGATGCTGGACCTGCAAGCGGTGGTACAGAGCCTGGGACGGGTGGGCCGGGGAAAGATCTGGCTGGTGGTGACCTCACAGGAGAAGCTCAACGAACTGGTGGGTGGGCTGGACGACGCCCGCATCGAGCTTGCCCGGCTGATGGACCGCTTCAGCCTGCAGGTGCACCTCGAGCCGTCCGACATCTCGGAGGTGACCAGCCGGCGCGTGTTGGCCAAGAACGCCACGGCCCAGCAGGTGCTGGCCGAGTTGTTCAAGGAGAATCGCGGCCGGCTGGTAGACCACAGCCGCCTGACATCGGACATCCGCCTGCCCGAGCTGACCCGCGAGTCCTTCATCGACCTGTATCCACTGCTGCCCTACCACATCGACTTCATCATCCAGGTGGTTTCGGGCCTGCGTACGCAGGGAGGCGCCAGCAAGCACGTGGGCGGCGCGGCGCGAACGATCATCAAGCTGGCCCAGCAGTTGCTGATCCACCCGGCCGTCAACCTGGCCGACCTGCCGGTGGGCCGCCTGGTCCGCGCAGACCAGATCTATGACCTCGTGGCGGGGAACATCGCCAGCGAGATCCGCGGCAAGATCGACGGCATTGCCCAGGGCGTCGAGCACCCGCTGGCGCAGGCGGCGGCCAAGGCGGTGTGCCTGCTGCAGTACGTCAAGAGCGTCCACCGCAGCGCGGAGAACATCGCCGCACTGCTGCTGCCCGACGTCCAGGCGGACACACGTCTGCCGGAGGTGAAGGCAGCCCTGGCAGCCCTGGTGCAGGCCCAGAAGGTGCGCCTGGGCGACGACGGCTACCGGATCCCAACCCCGGCAGAGGACGACTGGGAGCGACAGCGGTCTGGCCTGTCTCCCAAGCCCGGCGACAGCAACCGGATCCTGGCCGAGCAGGTTGACCTCTTGTGGCAGCCCCAGCCGGCGCACACCCTGCGCGAGACGCGACAGTTCAAGGCCGGGCTGCTCCTGAACGGCAAGGAGCAGGTAGCCGGCGACATCCCCTTCCACGTGACCTTGGCCGACATCGGTGCCGATTTCTCGGCACGGGTCGCGGAGATGCGCGAGCGCAGCCACGCCGAGACACGAGCGGTGTTCTGGGTGGCTGCCCTGGACGAGGCCATGGACGCCGAGGTGGTGGCCGTCTACCGTTCGAAGGAGCTCCTGGCGCGCAAGGAGCGCTCCGCCCAGTCCCCGGACGAACAGGCGTTGATCGTCGAGGAGAAGGGTCGCCTGCGCCGCCACCAGGAAGAGCTGAGACGACGGCTGCGCCAGGCCCTGCTCGGCGGCACCATCTTCTACCGGGGCAACGACCGAAGCCCTGACGAGGGCGCCTCGGACGTGGGCCGTACGGCGGCGCGGGTTTTGGGCCAGGTACTCCCGGAGGTCTTCCATCGCTTCGACGAGGCGGCAGCCCGGGTACAGGCGAAGGACCTGGAGGCTCTACTGAACAGCGAGAGCCTGCAGGGTCTGACCCCGGTGTTCTCCAACCTTCGCCTGGTGCGCGAACGGGCGGGGAAGGTGGTCTTCGAGACCGAGTCCGGTCCGCTGACCGAAGTCCTGCAGCGAATCGAGAACCGGGCGAGCTACGGCGACGTGGTCAACGGAAAGTACCTGGCCGAGGAACTGGCAGGCGAACCCTTCGGTTGGGACTTCGACGTGGTGCGTCTGCTGGTGGTCTGCCTGCTGCGGGCGGGCAAGGTGGAGGCTACCAGCAAGGGCCTGGTGCTGGACTCGGCCTTGAGCCTGGAGGCGAGGAGCACCTTCCCCAACAACAACCTGTTTCGCCAGGCATCGTTCCGGCCCAAGGTGACGATCGACTACCAGCAGGTGGTCCAGGCCTACAAGCACTGCATGGACGTCTTCGGCCGCGACGTGCCGGACATCGAGCAGGCCCAGGTGGTGCGCTGCATCCGGGAGGAGGCGGGGCGCTATGAGGCCACCGTGCAGGAGATCCACACCACCTTGGTGCGCGAAGCCCTGCCGGGGGTGGAACTGCTGCACGCGGCCCTCGACCAGTTGCGCGCCCTGCGCGGCGGCTCGGAGGACCAGACGATCCAGGTCTTCAACGCGGCCTACAACGAAGTGCGCGAGGCCATCCAGCGGGCAGCCGACCTGCAGCAGCATCTAGACGCCCCGCAGCTGCACGACCTGAACCGAGCCCGCCGGGCCTCGCAGCAGCTGTGGCCGGCGCTGGTCATGGAGGGCGCCCTGGACGACGACCTTCGCGCTGCGGCGGCTGCACTGGAGGACGTCCTGGCCCGCGAGACCTTCTTCCGGGAGTTGCCGCTCATCGACCAGCTCACCTGGAAGATTGAGGACGCTCACACCCGGCAGTGGGCCGATGCAGCGGAGGCGCGCTCTGCGGCCTACCGGGCCGCCGTGGAGCAGCTCAAGGCCACGCCGGGCTGGGAGAGCCTGAGCTCGGAGCAGCAGGCTCAGGTGACCGAGCCGCTGGAGCGCTTCACCACCACGACAGGCCTGGAGGGAGTGCCGATCCCGCAGATCCGCGCCGAGGTGGATGCCTGTCCGCAGCGCCTTCGGCAGGCGGAGGAAGAGTTCCTGCGCCTGATCGGCGGCGCCCGGGTGGAGCGGGTGAACGCTGCGGCCTTCTTCAAGGGAGGCATCGAGACTGAGGAACAGCTGGATGCGGCGCTGGCCGGGCTGCGCGACGAATGCGCCCAGCTGCTGGCTGCCGGGCGCAAGGTGCTGGTGCAGTAGGCACCATGGACAAGACGACACGCAGCCAGATCCAGCGGATGACCCAGGAAGCCCGGCGGCTCCTGGAGCGCGAGTACACCGAGCAGCTGGAGGGGACGTACGACATCCGGCCGGACGGGTCCATCGGCCAGGGTGTGGATGCGAAGCTGGGCGACGCCGACCGCCTGCTGCGCACGAAGCTGCTGGCTGTGGTGGAGCACGCCCGCTCGGGCGGCGCGACGGACGCGGCGGCGGTCGCGGCTTACGTTCGGGGAGCGGCTTTCACCACCCTCAACCGCTTCGTGGCCTTGAAGATGCTGGAGGCGCGGACCCTGGTGCGCGAGTGCCTGTCCCGCGGCGACCAGTCGAGCGGCTTCAAGGAGTACGGCGGTCTGGCGCCGGGCCTGGTGCAGCTGCCGGACAGGGGCTACCGCCTGTTCATCGAGAGCCTCTTCGACGAACTGGGCACGGAGGTGAAGCTCCTCTTCGACCGCCGCGACCCGGCCGGCCTGCTCTGGCCACGACCGCGGGCGCTGGCCGGACTGCTGGACCTGCTGAACGCCCCGGAGCTGGCCGGGGTCTGGGCAGCGGACGAGACCTTGGGCTGGGTCTACCAGTACTTCAACGGCGAGGACGAGCGCCGTCAGATGCGGGCGGAGAGCGGCGCGCCGCGCAACAGCCGCGAGCTTGCGGTACGCAACCAGTTCTTCACGCCGCGCTACGTGGTGGAGTTCCTGGCGGACAACACCTTGGGCCGGCTCTGGTACGAGATGCGCGAGGGACGGACGGCCCTGCTGCAGCGCTGCGGCTACCTGGTCCGGCGCGAGTTGGAGATCTTCCTGCCGGAGCACGGTTTCGAGGGCGACGACTTCGGCCTGAATGCCAGGGATCTGGTTCATCAGGCCGGCTGGCGCGACCTGCCCGAAGAGGCGGACTTCCCCTTGCTGGCCAAGGTGGCTCTGGCCCTGGACGGCTACAGCATGGTGCGTTTCCTGCAGGCGGATGGCGACGAGGGCGGGACGGGCGCCGTAGGCCGGCTGGCGAACGGCAGGCTGGACGAGTACTCGAACACCGGCACCTGGCGCGGCAACTCCTTCGAGCTGTGGCTATGCCTGTTCTTCGAGCAGCGCCGCTATCACCACTTCGGCTATGGACCAGAGGGCAAAAGCCTGGAGGCGCTCCAGGCCCTTTACCGGGCCTGGCGGGCGGCCCTGGCGGCCGAGGCGGCGGGGACCTCAGCCGGCGAGAGCGAGGTCCGCCCCAACTATGTGCGCCCGCGGCTCAACAAGGACCCGCGGGACATCAGGGTCTTGGACCCGGCCTGCGGATCGATGCACTTCGGCCTCTACGCCTTCGACCTACTGGAGACCATGTACCACGAAGCCTGGTCGGATGGCCGAGCGCCGGCGTCGGTGGTCACGGGCCGGAGCCTGCGCCAGGACTACCCGGACGAAGCCTGCTTCCGGGCGGCGGTGCCGGGGCTCATCCTGCGGCACAACGTACACGGCGTGGACATCGACCCGCGGGCGATCCAGATCGCGGCGCTGACGCTCTGGATGCGGGCGCAGCGGGCCTACAACGAGCTGGGCTTGCCACGTGCCGAGCGGCCGCCGATCACGCAGACCCGCCTGGTGGTGGCCGAGCCGATGCCGGGCGAGGCGGATCTGCGAACGGAGTTCGTGGCGGGCCTGGACGCCAGGTTGGGCAGCCTGGTGAACAGGGTCTTCGAGCGGATGGACCTGGCGGGGGAGATGGGGCCTCTGCTGCGCATCGAGGACGACATCCAGACGGCGGTGCGGGACGTCTACCTGGACCACGGCGAGATGTTCCGCGTGCTTGACGAGGCTCGCTGGCAGGCGGCGGAAACGGCCTTGCTGGAGGCCCTGCGGGTCTACGCGGAACAGGCCACGGGCGGCGCGGGCTTCCGCCGCCGCCTCTTCGCCGAGGATGCGGCGCAGGGCTTCGCATTCATCGACATCTGCCGCCAGCGCTACGACGTGGTGCTGATGAACCCGCCCTTCGGCGCGGGCAGCCTGCGCGCCAAGGCGGCCTTCGAGAAGGCCTACCCACGTACCAAGAACGACGTCTACGCAGCCTTCGTGGAACGGGGCGTGCAGCTGCTGCACAAACGCGGCCTGCTTGGAGCCATCACCTCGCGCACCGGCTTCTTCCTGTCCAGCTTCCAGAAGTGGCGCGAGGAGGTGCTGCTGAAAGAGGCTGGGCCGACGGTCTTCGCCGACCTGGGCTACGGGGTGCTGGACAGCGCAATGGTCGAAGTGGCGGCGTACTGCCTGGAGGTGACCGAGTGACCACCGTCTTCCTCCGCGTCCTCGAAGCCGACGACAAGGCCGCTGCCCTCCGAATTGCCATCCACGATCCGGAGGTAGCCAGTGGACGGACGCGGTTCAATGTGAATCCAATTGCGTTCTCCGCGATACCGGAAGCACCCTTCTTGTATCGCCTGCCTGCGATCATGCTTCACTTAGCGGCAAATGGTAAGACCGTGACGGCCGCGGGGGCCAAAGCAATGCAGGGCTTTGGAGCATCGATTCGGTTTCATCGCCTCGTCTGGGAAGTCAATCCAGCAAGCATCGGCCACCGAGAGCGTTGGCTGTGGCTTGCTCATGGATCCCAACCGTCGCCGTTCTTCAAGCCGACCTACCATCTCGTGCTGTGGCACGAGGCTGGGCATGAAGCCAAGGCGGATGTAGTACATAGATATCCATACCTCAATGGAAACTATGGCTTCAAAATCCAATCCGAGGCTTTCTATGGTCGACCCGGCCTGTGTTATGGGAAGCGTACTGGCCGATTGACTGTCCAGGCGATGCCAGAGGGGCACATATTCTCGTTCGAAGGCACTGCCATCCATATGGAGGACGCTTGTCTGGACCCATGGTCTGTTGCCGCTGTGCTCAATTCCCAGCCTGTCGCATTCTGGCTAAACAACGTCTGTGCCCAACATAAGACATACTCTTACGTCAATGCCACGCCGATCCCTGACCTGACTGACGGGGTGCTCGGACAACTCGCAAGGACTGGATGGCGCCTCCAGTTGCTCCGACACGCCGCTGTCGAGTTGAGCAATCACTTTGCCTTGCCGGCCCTACTGCAGGCCCCGGGCAGCGATCTTGCTCGCCGTGCTCGAGCATGGCTTCGTCGTGTTACGGATCTTAACATCAGTCTAGACTTGGTGCTTGACGACATTGATCAGCGCTGCTTCGCCATGTATGGCATCAAGGAGTCCGACCGCAAGACTATCGTTGAGGGGCTCGAAGGCACAAGAGATGGGGCGCAGCAGGATGGTAGGAGTGGTTCGGAGGACAGTGACGAAGGAGACGATGGCACCACCGGCAATCTAGTGGGCATCATCGCCGATGCGCCAGGGCTCACAGGCGAGCTACTGGCCTGGGCCGTCGGTGTCTCCTACGGCCGCTTCGACGTCCGGCTTGCCACCGGTGAGCGACAACCACCGCCCGAACCGGATCCCTTCGATCCGCTGCCGGTGTGTTCGCCGGGCATGCTCACGGGCGACGATGGCCTGCCGGTGGCCGCGCCGCCCGCCGGCTACCCACTGGCGTTCCCAGCAGACGGTGTGCTGGTGGACGATCCGGGACACGCCAGCGACCTGACCGCGAGGGTCCGCGAGGTGTTCGGCGTGGTCTTCGGCAGCCAGGCCGACGCCCGCTGGCAGGAGGCGGCCGAGCTGGTGGCGCCGCGGGACCATGATCTGCGGCGGTGGCTGGCGCGGGAGTACTTCGGGCTGCACCTGCGCGCCTACTCCAAGAGCCGACGACGGGCGCCCATCTACTGGCAGGTGGGCACGCCTTCGGGCAGCTACTCGGTGTGGCTCTACTACCATCGCTTCTCCCGCGACACCCTATACACCGTGCTCAACGACTACGTCACGCCCAAGCTCCGCCACGAGGAGCGCCGCCTGACGGCCCTCGTCCAGGAGGTCGGGCCTCACCCGACACCCGGCCAGCGCCGCGACATCGCGGCCCAGGAGGCCTTCGTCGATGAACTGCGCGCTTTCCGCGAGGAGCTGACCAGGGTGGCACCGCTGTGGGATCCGGACCTCAACGACGGCGTGATCCTCAACTTCGCTCCGATCTGGCGCCTGGTTCCCCAGCACAAGGCCTGGCAGCGCGAGGTCAAGGGCGCCTGGGACAAGCTGGCCGCCGGCGAATACGACTGGGCGCACCTGTCCATGCACCTCTGGCCCGAACGGGTGGTGCCCAAGTGCGCCACCGACCGCAGCCTGGCCATCGCCCACGGGCTGGAGGATGTCTTCTGGAGCGAGGGCGACGATGGAAAGTGGCGGCCACGGGCAGTAGATGACGCCACCATCGAGCTGCTGGCGGCTGAGAGAACTTCGGCGGCGGCGCAGGCGGCGGTGGCAGGACTGGGCGAGGCTGGGGGGCGCGGAACCATGGCGGCCACCAAGCGCACGAAGGGACATCAAAGGTAATGAGCGACAACGACGACAGACTGACTTCTCCCCTATCGGCCTTTCTGGAAGCGGAAGACATGGCCGAAGTTATGGCTACTGTCCGCGATGCGCCGGGTGAGCTACTGACCGACGCTGCCCTGACCGAGATCGACAGGCTCTTGGCCGCTGAGTCCGTTCCCGACCGTCGTTCGCGCCTTATCGACCGCCGCGAGTTGCTTGTGCATTTGCGGGCCATGCGGGCTCAGTTCGATAGCCTGCCGGAGGACGAGAGGCTGTTCCAGGCGTTCATGAACGTACCCAATTCCCTGGGCATGGCCGCATGGGTGCTCGCCACTCAGGCTGAGGCACTCGACACCCTGGAGCAGACCGCTGTCATTCGCCAGGCCAACGCGGCCGGTCGAACCGCCGCAGACATCGCCGCCCGTCTGGACGGATTACGCCAGGCCCGCGCCGAAGGCCCTGAGGCCCTACGCACCCTCCTGGACGCCGCCCACGCTGCCGCGACACGGCTGGCGCCCTCTCTCATGCAGTGGATGGAGACTCCCGATTGGGACACGTCCGAGGCTTATCTCGGTGAGCACGCAAGCGAGTTGGTGACCTCGGATGGCCAGTCCGCCATGGACGTTCTGCTGCTGGCAAACGGCCAGGCAGAGCAGCTTGTGACGCACGTCCACCTGCTTCGGGTATGCCGCGAGAAGGGCGTTGAGGCAGCGTATGTGCAGTTGCGGCAGGAGATGAGTCAGTCCGTTGCGGCCGAGCGGCAGGTGGTAGAGAATCCGGTACTTAGCGCCGTGGTCGAGTTTCTGCGTGCGGAGGACGATGCGCTAGCCCAGGAGATCCTGGACAGTCGTGGCACCCTCCTGCTAACGGCGGATGGTCGCCATTACATTGAAGGCTACCTGAACGCAGCGCGTGAAGCAGGTGACACACAAGCTGCGTCTGCTATTGCCCTGCGTGTCGCCATGTGGCAGACGGCTTGGAACCGGTCTGTCGGCGGACCACTTCGCACACCTCGCGCTGAGCCACAACAGGAGGTGGATGCTCCGGAGTCATGGCAGGATCAGCCTGATCATCGCGCCTTCGCGGCCGACCGAAGCGCTGTGTACAGGGTGGTCAATGCCAGAAACTGCGCCATTGGTGACAACGCAAGTGTCCTCAACATCTACGATGTCGGCGAGTTGGCGCTGGCTTGGAGCTACCCGCGAGAGACGCGCTCCGCATTGGAGTCGCGCGCCGTGGGCCGGAAGCTTGAGTTGAACGCGCTCCGCGAGCGCCTCCGACACGGCAACGCGGCCCTTGTAGGTGTGCGTGGCTTGGCTGGTGTGGGAAAGACAATGCTAGCAGCCATGTACGCGACGCGATACGCAGATGATTATACTGGCGGCGTAATCTGGCTTAATGTCGGCCCGGGGCGCCGCAGCCAGGCAGAGGCCACTCCCCTCATCCAGCAGCTGGCGACATATGCCTACAATCGAGATGTTCGTACGGTCTGGCTTGACGACATTGCATTCGCGCCTGATGTCGTGCGAATGCTCCTCGGTGGCCATGGCAAGTTGCTGTGCGTGTTTGACGACGTCTGGACTGTCGATGTGGCGGAACAATTGCTGGCGGCAGTACCTGACGATGCCACAGTGCTCGTGACTACACGTGATCGGCGTGTTGCATATTCCCTCGGTGATGGGCCAGACACAGTTCATGAGCTCGACGTACTGACGCCGGACGATGCAAGCGACCTGCTAATGAAGCTCGCTCCCGGGCTACCGCAGGACTTGGCCAACGCTGTGGCAATGGGGCTTGGACGTCACGCCCAGGCGCTCAGGCTCGCGGGTAGAGCGCTCCACCGCCGCAAGGCGCATCGATACGCTGAGTCGGCGGAGGAGATCCTTCGACGCGTGGCAGGTGGACGTGGTTTTGGCTACTTGCCGGACCTCGACCAACGCGACGCTCAGACGGACGTAGAGATTGCGCTCAAGTACTCGTACGACTACCTCGGGGAGAATCACGAGCATGGTTTGCAGTGGCAGGCCTGTCTAGGAGGCTTGGGAACGTTCGCACAGGAAGCAACCTTCGATACAGCTGCCGCAGCCACGGTGTGGGGGATGACTGCCCCTGAAGCCACCGAGGTGCTATTGCTCTTTGACGACTTGGCCCTCATTGACGAACAGACCGATGGAGATCGATGGCAACAGCACGCTATCCTGCGATCTTATGCACTGAGTCTGCAAAGTGCTGAAGTCCGGCTCAGCAACTACACCCGTTACTCGGATCACTACGTTGATCTCGCTGCAACCTGCCATAACGCCAAGCCCCGAGACTATGACCGCATTGCCCAGGAATTTCCCCAGATTCAGCATGCCTTCGCGTGGTGTCGGTATTACAGCCCCCGCCGCGCCCTACGTCTGACCGAGATCCTCAGCGACTTCATGCGCAATCGGGGCTACACTTCGGAACTTGGCGATTGGCTTCGGATCGGCCTAACTGCCGCAGAGGCGGTCGGGAGCAGCACCGGCAAGGCCAACACGCTAAAGAGTCTGGGCGATCTGGAGAGCCGCCTCGGCAACATCGCCGCCGCCCGCGCCCACTACGATGCCGCCCTGCCGCTCTACGAAGCCGAGCAGGCTCGCCTGGGCAAGGCCAACACGCTAAAGAGTCTGGGCGATCTGGAGCGCCGCCTCGGCAACATCGCCGCCGCCCGCGCCCACTACGATGCCGCCCTGCCGCTCTACGAAGCCGAGCAGGCTCGCCTGGGCAAGGCCAACACGCTCCAGAGTCTGGGCGATCTGGAGCGCCGCCTCGGCAACATCGCCGCCGCCCGCGCCCACTACGATGCCGCCCTGCCGCTCTACGAAGCCGAGCAGGATCGCCTGGGCAAGGCCAACACATATGCCAGCACGGCACGGGCCATGCTTGCACAGGGCGATTGGCAGGGGGCTTTGGACGCATATGAGCGAGCATTGAAACTAGCGGACCAAACCGAGTTCGTGGACCATCCTGCTGTCCAGAGTATGCGCGGTGAGTACGAAGCACTCCGTGCCACCAGCGCCATTGGGGGCGACATGCAATCCTTGGCCACAACACGTGCGGTGCTCCCCCTCCTAAACGACTGGCTCCGCACCCCCGACTGGGCGGCCTCAAAGGCGTATATTGAGGATCACGCTGCCGACATGCTAACCGACGTTGTGGCGACCGCCATGGACGCTTCGGCTGCCAGCAACCCAAACGCTGAGATTCTGCGCACGCACGCTACACTGCTCCGCCGGTGCCGAGAGATCGGCATCGCGGCGGCATATGCGGAGCTGGGGTCATTGGTCGAGGACCCCGTCGGCCGCGCTCTGGCCGCGCTGGTGCGGGTAGACTCGACCGATGCGCTTGCCAAGTTGGTCGCCAATGAACCGGCACTGGGTGAGCTGCGCGCCATCGAGCACGTGGCGGGCATGGTGCTGCGAGCACAGGCGGCGGGTTCCGGTCCGGCGGCGCGCCAGATGTTGTACTTCGCGATAGTCCTGGCTGATCAGTACTTGCGGAGGCATGCCGAGGAGGTCAATCCAACTGAGGTGGAGTCCTTCATCCTCACGGTGGAACTGCTCATCGGCCTCTCCGAAGAGATCGAGGAACGCGACATGGGCGCAGAGTTGCACCGTATCGCTGGCCACGCGTGCAACGCCCTGGGCAATCACCTGACCGATCGGGCCAAGGATAATCCGTCGGCCATCGCCGCCTACACCCGGGGGTTAGCCTTTGACCCCTCCAACGCCATGCTGCTGCGCAACCGGGCCGGCGTCCACCTCGAACAAGGTGATTGCGAAACAGGGGCAGCCGATATTGACGCCGCCGCGGCCCTGGAGCCCAAAGCGCCGCGCCTGGCGGAGCTGGAAGAAGAGCTCTCCAAGTGCCGAGAGCAGGGCCAGCGCCAACCTACGGAGGATGACTCATGCTGACTGTCTTCCTGTCCTACGCCAGGTCCGACGGTGCCGCGGCCGCGGCACGGCTACGCGGCGAGATCGAGGCCATGGGCTTCGGTGTCTGGCGTGACATCGAGGACATGACCGGCGGTCGACCGTGGAAGGATCAACTGCGCGCCGCCCTGCGCCAGGTCGATGCCGTGCTGGTGTTGCTGACGCCGGGCGCGGCGGCAAGCGGCTCCGTCACCTGGGAGTGGGAGAACGCCCTCACACTGGAGAAGCGCGTCATTGGCCTGCTCGTCGCTCCCTGCGACGTGCCGGCGGAGCTTGACCGCCAGCACTACCATGATCTCAGGGACCCGGGTTCTTACTCCCTCGGCCTCGCCCGCCTGGCACGCGACCTGTTGCGCATGGCCGCCGCCATGCCGGCCGTCGCAGGGGACCGGGGGGCGGCACCGAAGTACGAGGTCCACGGCGCGGTCAAGTCGGCCATCGGCGACAATCCGGTCGCGATCAACCTTGCCGGCAGCAGCAAACTGGACGCGGGGGCACTCGCCCAGGTGGTCCAGCTCCTGCGATCGACGGCGCCCAACAACCCCGCCGTCATGGCCGAGATCCGCGACATGATTCGCGAGATGGAGGGCACACTCGCCCGCGTCGATAGCGGGGTCGCAGACCTCAAGGTGGGTCAGGCGGCCTTGCTCGCTCGCTACGATGAGAGCCAGCAGAGCATCCTCACCACCATCATCGCTCGCCTTGACGACCAGCAGGCCGCTCTCACCGCCGCGATCCTGGAAGCGGTCGACGCGGACCGCCTCAGTACCGATGAGTTGCGTGCGAGCCTTGCGGTCATCGAGGCAGCAGTGGAAGTGGCCTCGCGCTCAGGCTGGGCCGCAGCCAACCCGCAGGTCGCTGCGGACCTGCGCCAGGCCGCCGCACTTGCCACCGACCCGAGCTTGGACGTCAAGCACAAGCTCAAGGTGGCCGTCCCTATCTTGCCTTGGCTCTTGACCTACGAGGGTGAGATCGAGATCAGCGGGGGCTTCAACCTCTTCGAAATCTGGCGCCAACTCATACAGCGGAGCCGGCGATGACCCTTGGCACGACCCTTTGTCTTCCGTCGTCGCCTGCAGGCCGCAGAGGCCGAGAATGACCACCAGCTTCCACGACTACCTGAGCGGCCGCCTGGCCGACAAACTGGCCCAGCACCATATCGTGGTCTGGTACGACCCCACCAGGGAGTTCGCTCCCTATGTGGCCAGGCTGGCCGCCGGCGAAGCGCCGCCGGACGGCTTGCCTCGCGTGGCTCTAGCAGGCATCGGCGCTGCTCTGGCACGCTTCGACGGCTCCTTCTTCGGCCTGCGCGCCGCCATCGAGCCGGTCGTTGCCGCCGACCGTCCTGAAGCCCTGATCGTCTACGTGTCCGGCCTCGAGCGGGACCATCAGCACTCGGTGCTCATGGAGGTTGAGAAGGCCGGCACCTGCTATGAGCCGCAGCTGAGGCAGCTCGCCCGCAGCGTCCTGACCCAGCGGCTGACCCAGGCCGAGATCGATACGCGGCTGACCCCCGGCTCCCTCACCTTCGACGACATTGAACGACTGGTCGAGCAGGCAGGGCGCAGCCAGACCGTGTCACTGCTGCGGGTCATCTTCCCCGACCGCAGCGACGAGGGCATCCTGGCCCGCTGGCTGATGGACCCCCGCTACGACGCGGCCATCCAGGAAAAGGGCGCCGAGGCTGACCTGGCCGCCATCGCCATGCGCAGCATCGGCCTGGAAGCTCCCGCAGGCGGCATACCGCTGGCCGAGGCCCGCGCCCGGGCGCTGCGCTACGTCCTGGTCGGCGAGTTCCGCGAGGATCTCTCAGGCCCCGCGCCGGCCAGCGTCAGCCGCATTCCGTCTCCTGGCAGCAAGGCCCACACCCAGCAAGTGATGGCCTTGGCCAGGCGCCTGCGCCAGGACTTCCCAGAAGCCTACGTGGCAGCCGCCGACCAGGTGGAAGCCCAGATGGGCCTGGCTGGCGCCGGCGTGGATGCCGCCGCGCTGGGTGCCATCGACACCTTCCGCTTTGAGGAGGTCCTTCTGCTGGAACATTGCTGCCAACGCATTGCCGAGCAGGACCACCAGGCGGCCCTGGCCATCGCCGACGAACGCGCCCGCAGCTTCTGGGCCGACCGCGACGTTGCCCGACAAGCCCAGTGGCAGGCCTGCCGTCTGATGGCCCAGCTGGGCCGTGCCGTCACCGAGGTGCGCGCCGAGCTCAGCCGACCCGGCCCAGACCCCGCCGTCTGGGTGGCCGCCTACAGCGCGCCCGACGGCTGGCAGCAGGTGGACCGTCTGCAGCGCAGCCTGGAGGCCTGGCTGGCCGGCATGCACGACGAACCCGCGGGCGAGCGTGCCCTGGGGGTGATCCGCCGCGAGCATGACAACCTGGTCAGGGACATGGCCGACGGCTTTGCCAAGGCTCTGAGGCAGGGCGGCTGGAGCGTGCGGGGCGTCCTGCACCAGACGCGGATCTACCCCGACCTGGTGCGCGCCCAGCCCGGCCGTGTGGCCTGGCTGGTGGTAGATGCCCTGCGCTACGAGATGGCCACCGAGCTGGTGGACCTGCTCCCGGCAGCCCAGGAGCTGCTCCTCAGGCCGGCCATCGCAGCCCTGCCCACCATCACGCCCGTGGGAATGGCCGCCCTCCTGCCCGGCGCCGCCGGCACCTTCAACGTGGTGGAACACAAGGGCAAGGTCTGCGGCCAGGTGGAGGCCACACCCTTGCCCGGCCTGGCCCAGCGCAAGACCTTCCTCCAGGCGAAAGTGCCAGGCGCCATCGACCTCACCCTGGGCGACGTGCTGGCGACCACGAGCGCTCGCCTGACCAAGGAACTGGCCGATGCCCAGCTGATCCTGGTGCGTTCCCCCGAGATCGATGCCGCCGGCGAAAAGGGCGACGACCTCATGGCCCGCCAGACCATGGATGCCGCCGTGGGCAGCATCGCCCGGGCCGTGCGCAAGCTGGCCGCTGCCGGCGTCGGAGCCTTCGTGGTCACCGCGGATCATGGCCACCTGTTCGCCCTGCGCCGCGAGGAAGACATGCGCACGGACAACCCCGGCGGCTCACAGGTGGAGATACACCGGCGGTGCTGGGCCGGGCGCGGCGGCGCCACGCCATCCGGCACCGTCCGGGTCAGCGGTGCCGAGCTGGGCTACGACACCGACTTGGACTTCGTGTTCCCCACCGGGCTGGGCGTCTTCCGTGCCGGCGGCGGGCTCAGCTACCACCACGGCGGCTTCAGCCTGCAGGAGCTGGTCATTCCCGCGCTATCCTTCCGCATGCCCACCTCGGCGGCCCCTGCACCCAGCGGCCTGTCCGTGGTCCTGTCAGGCGTCCCGGACCGCATCACCAACCGCACCTTCAGCATCCAGTTGCACTTGGAGGGAGGGCTCCTCATACAGGAACCCCTGCCCGTTCGGGTACTGCTGATGGACCGTCACAGCCAGGTGGGGCAGGCCGGAATGGCCGTGGGAGCGGCGTTCGACTGGGCTACGCAGGTGCTGCGTATCCCCAAGGGTGCCGAAGTGAGTGTCGGCCTGATGCTCACCCGCGATGACTGCTCCAGCCTGCGGATCGTGGCGCTGGACCCTGCTACCGACACCGTGCTCACCCAGAGCGACGATATCCCCCTGCACCTAGGAATCTGACATGGCCTTCGACCCAGCCCCTCCCCGCGACGCCTTGGACGACAAGGCCAACCGGCTGTTCGCCGGCAAGGTGGTACGCAAGGAACTGGTCCGCAAGGTCAAGGTGGGTGCCAACGTGCCCGTCTTTGTCCTGGAGTACCTGCTGGGCAAGTACTGCGCCTCGTCGGACGAGATGGCCATCCAGATGGGCCTCCAGGTGGTCAACGACACGTTGGCCGAGAACTACATCCGGCCGGACGAGGGCAACAGGGCCCAGAGCAGGGTCAAGGAGCAGAAGCGGCACACCTTCATCGACAAGGTCAAGGTGCGATTGGTGGACTCGGTGTATTGGGCCGAGGTCACCAACTTCGGCCACAGCCACGTCCACATCCCGGACGAGTTCGTGCGCCGCTTCGACCGGCTGCTCACCGGCGGCATCTGGGCCCAGGTGGACGTGCGCTTCGCGTACGACGAGGAGACCCGCGGCAAGAACCCGTTCTGGATCGAAAAGCTCACGCCCATCCAGTTGGCCACCTTCGACCTGGAGGAGTACCGCCGTCTGCGGGCTGAGTTCAGCACCGACGAGTGGATCGACCTCATGCTCCGCAGCATGGGCTACGAGCCGCAGGAGATGAGCCGGCGCCTGAAGCTCCTCTTCCTTACTCGGCTGCTGCCCCTCTGTGAGCGTAACTACAACCTGGTGGAGCTGGGTCCGCGGGGAACCGGCAAGAGCTATGCCGTACAGGAGCTGTCGCCCTACGCTGCGCTGCTCACCGGCCCCACCACGGTAGCCAACCTCTTCGGGCACATGTCAGGGCGTCAAAAGGGCATGCTGATGATCTGGGACGTGGTGGCCTTCGACGAGGTGGCTGACCTCCAGAAGATGCCCAAAGAGGTGGTGACCACGCTGAAGACCTACTGCGAGTCCGGTCAGTTCCAGCGCGGCCAGGAGGCGATGGCGGGCTACGCCAGCGTGGCCATGTTCGGCAACACCCAGCAGCCGGTCGACGTCATGGTCCAGACGGGTCACTTGTTCGCGCCCATGCCCGACGTCATCCGCGACGACATGGCCTTCATCGACCGCCTGCACTTCTACCTGCCGGGCTGGGAGGTGCCGAAGATGCGCAACGAGCACTTCACCGACCATTACGGCTTCGTGGTGGACTACCTGGCCGAGGCCTTGCGCGAGCTCCGCAAGCACAACTACACCGAGATGATCGACCATCACTTCTCGCTGGGCGCCCACCTCAACGCCCGTGACCGCAAGGCCGTGCGCCGCACGGTGTCAGGGCTGATCAAGGTGCTTCACCCGCACGGCCAGGTGACGCCGGACGACCTGGCTGAACTGCTGGAGCTGGCCATCGAGGGTCGGCGCAGGGTGAAGGAGCAGCTCAAGAAGATGGGTTCCTTCGAGTACTACCAGACCTCGTTCAGCTACGTGGTCAACGAGACGGGCGAGGAACGCTACGTGGGCGTACCCGAGCAGGGCGGCCGCGACCTCATCTCGACGGACCCGCTGCCGCCCGGCACCGTGTACACGGCATCGGTGAGCGGCGACGGCACCGTGGGCCTGTACCGCATGGAGATCACCACGGCTACGGGCACGGGCAAGCTCAAGCTGGCGGGCGGGGTAAGCGGCGCCATGAAGGAGTCCGTCCAGCGCGCCTTCGCGTACCTGCAGGCCAACAAGAGCGCCCTGGGCGTTGCCCGCGAACTGGACGGCTCCGACCTCCACGTGGAGGTCATCGACCTGCTGGGCAACCACGTGGAGGCCGAGATCGGCGTGGCCTTCTTCGTGGCCGCCTACTCGGCCCTGCGCCGCGCCGCGCCCCAACCGGCCCTCCTGGTCCTCGGAGACCTGAGCATCGCCGGCAACATCAAGCCCGTCCGATCGCTCGTCGAACCCCTGCAGGTAGCCATGGACAACGGCGCCCACCGGGCGCTCATCCCCATCGAGAACAAGCGCAGCTTCTTCGACGTCTCCGCCGAGGTGCTGGAGACCGTGGATCCCATCTTCTACGGGGACTTGCGGACGGCGGCGTTCAAGGCGTTGGGGGTGTCTTGAAGGAGTGGCAGACTTGAGGTGGAGGGGCTGTGGCCCCGCGATTGTTCGTAAGTACATGTTTACCGTCAAGCGGCGTGTCGGGTGGGAACGGGGCGGTCGGCGGAGGGATTGACTGGCATGGTATCTTGAGGGCATGAAGCGATGGGAGCTGGAGGCCGCCTACGCTCGAGAGCGCGAGCGGAATGCGGAATGGACCCGGCAGGTCGGCGAGTTGGAGGCCGAGATCGCGGCGCTGCGGTTGGAGGTCAGGACGCTCAAGGAGATGGTGGCGGAACTGCAGAAGTTGGTATATCGGCAAGCGGGCCGCTTCCGACGGGACCCAGAGCGGCTGGCGAAGTGCCTGAAGGCGCCGGGACGCAAGGCAGGCGAGGGCAAGTGGGCGCGGCCGGACGAACCCTCCGAGGAGCAGCGGGCCCAGGCGATCGACAAGGCCAGCGACCTGAGCGCGGGCCCTGACTGCAATGGCCCGTTAACCGACTGTCAGGATCATGTTCAGTACGAGTGGGACATTCCTCCGGTGCCACCGGAGTTGACTCGCTTCAGAAGCCGTAGCTTTTACTGCAGCAAGTGCAAGCGCCGCCACCGGTCCCGGCATGTCGACCAGATCTCGGAGGCGACGGGCGCGGCTGGGGTCATCGTCGGGCCGCGGGCCAAGGCTCTGGCCAGCGACATGAAGCACCACTTGGGTGTGAGCTACGGCAAGATCAGCGCCTTCCTGGCGACCGTGTACGGGATGCAGTTCGGACGCGCGGGCCTGTACCGAGCCGACATGCGCTTGGCGAGCCGCGCCGGTCCGGTGTACCAGGAGCTCATCGCGTTGGTCCGGCAGTTGGCGCAGGTCCATGTGGACGAGACGGGCTGGCGGATCGGGACGCTCTCGGCCTGGCTCTGGGTCTTCTGCGGATCGGACGTGACGGTCTACACCATCACGCGCAGCCGGGGCCACCAGGTGGTTCTGGAGATCCTCGGCCAGCAGTTCCCAGGCCGGCTCACGACGGATGGGCTCTTGACCTACGATGCCGCGGCCCTCGACGCCTGGCTGAAACAGAAGTGCCTGGCGCACATCCTCCGACGGCTCAAAGCGATGTCGGCCAGCGACCAGGCGACCCATCAGGCCTTGGCCACCGGCATGTCTGCGGTGCTCCGCGAGGCGCTGGCGCTGGCGCGCACGCGGGCCAAGGCCGATCAGGACGCCTACGCCGAGGCCGCGGCGGCTCTCGATGTGCGACTCGATGTTCTTCTGGCTGAGCACCTGAGCGACGCCGATGACGACGCCGCTCGCATGGCCCGGCATCGGACCAAGCATCGGCAAGCCCTCCTACCCTTCCTCTATGAAGAGGGTATCGAGCCGACCAACAACCCCGCCGAGCGAGAACTCCGTCCAGCAGTCATCACCCGCAAGGTCGGTGGATGCAACCGCACCGACGAGGGTGCTCATGCCCATGCCGTCCTGGCCAGCTTGGGCGCGACCTGTCGCAAACGCGGAATCCCGGTGCTCGACTACCTTGTCCAGATCCTCCGCGCCACCCATACCCCTCTGTCCGTCAATGCGGCTGCCCTGGCCGCAGCTGGCCGACGGTAAACATGTAAGTCTGAAGAGCCCTTCACGATACACGGTTTCACCGCTGGCCCCCAACCTCGCTCAACCAATCTGTCACCCGCTCAGCCGCCGCTACTGCCAAGACAAGGACTACACACCCAATGTCAACCAGCGAAGTCACAGCGCTTCCTCTCTGCAGTCCTGAGGAGATAGACAACGAAGGGAGTCGCATGGAAGTCTACGAAGTGTTCGCCCCCTACAATGTTGAACACGGCTCTTGGCCACATGAATGGCAGGCGGGATCTGCGGGCAGCAGGCAATCCCACCTTAGCAAGCGACATCGCGATACGCATGCCGGCTTGTGTGCGAAGGTGTCGCCTGGAGGTAGCCCCTGGCTGGCGCCCGGAGCCCGGCACATGAGCACCACGGTAGTTGTGGTGGCTGCATTGGTGATTGCCATGAATGCCATCGCTGAGCCGGCCTTCGCCGAACACCTCAATCGGCCGATGGCTCAGCAGAACTGTAACTCCGCCATTCCCGTGTGCCAGAGTGTATTCGTGCAGCCCGAGTCGTTCTATGGTGACGGGGGCAAACAAGAGGCCTTCCCTACCTGCCTGTTAGGGGGCGAATCGAACTCGGTGTGGTACACCTTTCGGACAAGCAGCAGCGGTACTCTTTTCTTCAGTCTCGAAACGCAGAACGACTACGACTTTGCTCTGTACGATATCACCGATGGCGGTTGCCCGGGCTTGCCAGGAAGCAAACCTATTCGATGCAACTTCTCACATAAGTCAGGTACTACAGGGTTGGGGCCGCCTGCAATGCCCGCGAAGCCAGCGCTCAGCTACAATCACAACAAGCCGAAGATGATGCCCGGCGTGATCGCGCTGGCTGGTCACTCCTACGTCCTGCTCGTCAACAATTACTCGAGTGACTCCAGTGGTTACAAGCTCAGCTTCAGCGGTTCTGCGTCGATTGCCGACACTATCCTCCCGAAGCTCACGTGGGCGGCATGGCACCCCGTGGACTGCAGCATCATCGTTACGTTAAGCGAGCCAATTCGCTGTGACAGCATCGCGCCCGACGGCAGCGACTTCAAGATCATCGGACCGGGAGGAGTCCAGATCATTGGCGCCTCCGGAAGTGACTGCGGAGCCATGTCCACCTCCGTGCTGCTTACCTATCAACTGACTCAGAACGACACTTGCGGCGGGACCTGGGTAGTGGATACGAAAGTCGGGACAGACGGGAACACGCTGCTGGACAATTGTGGTAACGCACTGCCGGTGGGCTCGGAGTTCACGCTGGCCAGCCCGCCGGTGCCGGCGGCCGTTCTCAACGTCATGCAGCCGGCCTATTGTGCCGGAACGGCCTTTGTTGCAGACGGCAGCCCGAGCATGAACGAGAAGATGCACTTCTGGAGTATCGTCGAATCGGATAGCAACTGGAACGTAATCGGCCCAGAGTGTTCGAGGTGGTTCGTAGGCCAGGCTGGGCCGAGGAATGTCGAACTGCTTGCGGCAGAGCTGGGATGCATCTTAGAGTGTGGTCGACACTACCGCCTCAAGCTTGCAGTAAAGGGATGCTGTTCGAACTGGAGAGAGACGGTGGTGCTGTTCAAGTACAACTGCCCGCCACCCAAGCCGTTTGCGGGTCCGGACCTGACACGTTGCTGCGCCTTTCCGGCCACCTTGGCCATTGGAGCCCCCGGCTCGCCATCGTTGACATATTCCTGGTTCCCGACGACCGGTGTCGCCGACTCCGCGTCACCTCAGACCACTGTCAGTACGAGCGTCCTTGGGAACAGCTCTGCCGTCTATACGCTGTTCGCCAAGAACTCCGAAGGCTGCGTTGCAAGCGACGCCATGGTGATCTCCAACCTTTGCCCGAGTCCGTCTTACTTCCTCCCTGCGGCCTTTAGCCCCAATGGAGATGGGAGGAACGATAGGTGGAATGTCATTGACCAGGCCAATCCTACTGGGCCAGCATACGCCTTTGCAACCAGTTACCACTTCCAAGTCTACAGCCGTTGGGGTAATGCGCTCCGGACCAAGGTCACTGTGCAACCCAGCGGATTCGCCAACCGGACCATTCCGGATTGGGATGGACGAAAGGATAACGGCAAGGTCCTTGGTACTGGAGTTTATACCTACGAGTTATCCATCATCAGCTGTGATTCGATAGAGCATAGGTCGGGCGAGATCCACCTCGTCAAGTAGAGCTGGCGGTGCACTTCGCTAATCTTCGCACGCTTCGACTGGCGGCGACGCTCGGGCATTGCGGCAGGCCACCGGGGAGATCCACCACTCCGACCACGGCTCGCAGTACACGTCCCTGGCCTTCGGCAAGCGCTGCGAGGCCCTCGGCATCCGCCAGTCGATGGGCAGCGTCGGCGAATGCTACGACAACGCCATGGCGGAGAGCTTCTTCGCCTCGCTGGAATGCGAGCTGCTCGCCCGCTCGAAGTCCCGCAGCCATGTCGAGGTCCGCATAGCCGTGTTCGAGTTCATCGAGGCCTGGTACAATCCGCGCCGGCGACACTCGGCCCTGGGCTACTTGTCGCCGGTCAACTTCGAACGGGTTCTCGCCGAGGCCTTGGCTGCATGAGCCCCCTAGTTCTCAACCGTCCACCAAACCGGGGAAACTCCACATGCCCAATCAAACAACGCCGTGGACCAAATTGGCAGTTCTCGGAGTGGCTTGCGCTGCTACGTTGGCAGTATTGTCTGTACTAGAGCAGTCTGGCAGGCGTGCGCTTACGGGGCAAGATCCAACTGAGACCCCACAGTTGGAGTACGATGGTTATAGGGCAACCAGAGACGCATTCTCCGGAACGGCAGACATGGACAGCTGGTGGCTGACGCCAGCCCCTACCCCGACCATTGATGGGACCCGGATGGTAATCCCCGCCACAGCAATCGCCGCAACTCGAGTCGCTTTTCTCGACGACCTGAGATCTGCTATGCACCCTGATTCGCTCCCTCTGGTACTCCATATGGCATGTGATACTCCAAACATTGACAACCCCTCGGAACCTCTAGTGGGCATGGTAGTAGAAAACCCTAGTGTTCCTACATCAGAGATGGGGCGGTTTGTGTATGAGAGGATCGGGCGACTAGGTAGGAATGCACATGGTGTTGCCATGCGAAGCAACGCAACGCCATTCCCCTGTGTACCTTATCCTTAGCAACTGGGAGTTCACCCGAGTCAGCTTGGGATTGATCCGACCGGCCACTCCTCGGCCTATGGAGCACGGACGACGACACACCCAAGCCACTACTACTTTCGGATAATGCCTGAAACCAGGGGCTGAGGCATGCCACCTACTCCCCAGCGTACCTGTCCCAAGTCATAGGCGTACGTGGTCCAACTCATAGCTATGTTTGGCCCAACTCCCCTGCGTACTGCACCCAAGTCACAGGCTGACCTGACCCAACTCCGCCTATGACTCTGGCCCTCTTCCGCCCCCTCCTCCATGCCCAAGCAAGCAATGCGGCGGCCGCTCCATCGCTGGAGGGCCGCCGCATTGAGGGGGCCAGTTCGTTTGTCGCCTACCGACCAATCGCTCGGTCCCGGCCCCGTCGCCGGTCGGGACCCAGGAGCCCGGGCAGCCCTACCGAGGCCGTCAGCCTGCCCAGCGCAGGTGCAAGGCCGGAGGGAGGCCGGGGTGCTCGGACCCGGAAGCCCAGAATGGCCGCGGCTCGGCCTCACTCAGCCCGATGTCGGCGCGATTCACGACCGTTCCGCGACAGGTCACGCTGCTGCCGTGAGCGCGGTCAAGGAGCGAGGCCCTGGCGATGCGCACCAGTTCCTGGCCTTCCATGGCAACGGCCGCCACGCACGCGATCGAACAGCCGAGCAGCAGGCGGCCTGCGATCGTCACCAGGGCCATGACCAGGATTGCCATTGCAGGGCTCGCTTCCAAGGGTGAAGAGGAGGCCGGACACGGGGTCGAGCGACGTTTCCGGCCGATGGTTCAGCGACCGTTCTGACTTCCATAACACCGGACGCCGGGTTTCGATGCGCGCGAGGCCTGGATCGGGTGCCCAACCGGGTCAGGCATTGAACCCTCGCCCTTCCCCCGGGGTAAGGACCACAGCCCCAACCGCCCCCCACCCACCGGAACCGCCCACCCCCCCTCGTGCAACCCACCCCTGACGCGCCATGCACCCCTCGTTTCCGCCTTGCCCTCCCCAAGCCGCATCCGAACCGCTCAGGAGCTGAACACCATGTCCACCTTGCATCGCTCCCGCTTCGTCGCCGCCTTCGCCCTCGCCGCCCTCGTCTGGGCCTTCAGCCTGCCCGCCGCCGCGCCCAGCCGGGCCCAGGTGGCCGGCCGTGACCAGGTGGATCCCGTCCTGTCCGGCGACCTCCTCATCTGGTCCGAGGACGGGGGCGCCGGCCACCAGCTGCGCTTCAAGCGCCTCTTCAGCAACCTCCTGCCGCGCGGCGGCGCCGAGGAGAGCGGCAGCCCCCTCATCCGCTCCGCCGACCCCGCCTACCAGCCCGGCGACCAGCGCGGCGCTGCCGTGGCCGACAGCCTCGTCGTCTGGAGCGAGAAGCGACCCGGCGCCGCCGATTACGACCTCTACGGCGCCCGCCTCAGCCAGACCGGCTTCGGCCGCAGCGGCCCCACGCCCCTCGTCGAGCGGCCCGGCGACCAGATGGACCCCAGCCTCGTGGCCACCGATGGCGGCGAGTATCTGCTGGTGTGGAGCGAGAACGGCACCGACAGCAAGGACATCTCCGGCCAGCGCATCTCCGTCGCCCTCAAGACCCGCGGCCCCGTCCTGACCATCGCCGCCGGACCTTCCAACGCCTCCGAGCCCCTGATCGTCCGCGACCCCAGCGTGGCGCGCAGCTACCTCGTGGTGTGGACCGACGACCGCAAGGGCGACACCGACATCTACGGCACCCGCGTCAGCCAGGCCGGCCTGCCCCGCCTCTCCGCCGGCGGCGCCGCCGCCGACTTCCCCGTCATCGAGGGCCCCGGCAACCAGAGCGATGCCGCCGCCCTCCTTCTCAGCGCCTCCGACGGACCCGGCGACCCCATCGGCGACGAGAGCCGCAGCCTGCTCGTCTGGACCGACGAGACCGCCACCGATGGCCTGGACGTCCGCGCCCGCCGCCTGCACGCCAACGGCTTCGCCTTCGGCGGCACCATGACCGTCGCCGGAGGCCCCGGCGACCAACGCGACGCCACCGTCACCGCCGAGGACGAGGGCTGGGCCGTAGCCTGGGCCGCCCCCGGCCCCGTCAAGGCCCCCGACCAGCCCGCCACCCTGGACCTCTTCGGCGTCCGGGTGCGCGCCAACGGCCGCGTGGAGCCCCAGGTGCGGCGGCTGCTGGCGGATTGAGGCGGCAGATGGT